>Ga0209572_1000772_pt1 | contig 36138 bp, 35 predicted proteins | sample EBPBio232012_DNA_FD_185867 | JGI IMG/M metagenome (GOLD analysis project Ga0209572, IMG submission 185867) | Wastewater treatment Type I Accumulibacter community from EBPR Bioreactor in Madison, WI, USA - Reactor 1_1/23/2012_ DNA (SPAdes)... | ecosystem: Engineered > Bioreactor > EBPR >...
ATCCATTCTTATGGGGTTCTAAACGTACTGGACCAGATTTAGCTAGAGAAGGTGTGGCTGGAAAACCATTCAACGGAGGTAGAGATGATGTATGGCATTTTAATCATATGTATGATCCACAAAGTATTTCTCCAGGATCTATTATGCCAAGATATCAATGGTTAATTCATAACGAACTTGATAATTCACTTATTCAAGGTAAAATGAAAGCAATGGTTACTTTAGGAGTTCCTTATACTGACCAAGAAATTGCTGATGCAATGAAGAGCATTGACGCACAAGCAAGTAAAATTGAAAGTAAATTACTTTCTAATACTGAAATTAAAAAGTCATTCGGAAGTGAGACTGCTGTTCCATTGAAAAACAGAGAGATTGTAGCTCTTATAGCTTACTTACAAAGACTTGGTACAGACACTCAAGTAAAAGATAAAAAATAAGAGTCATGTTAAAATTTGTAAAACACAATTTGGAAACTATTGACGGTGTATCAATCTATCCGATAATATCACTAACAATTTTCTTTACTGCTTTTGTTTTGTTCACCATTTGGGCAATGACTTATAGCAAGGAAACTATTGATGAAATTAGTGACCTTCCATTAAACGACTAATTAATTACACATTTAAAAAGTAAAAAAATGAAAAAATTATTTCCATCATATGTAAGAGTTCCATTGATTTTTGCCATCGTTATGGTTGCAATGGAATATTTTATAGACTCAGGAGACCAACCAGCTTTCATAAAGTATCCAATGTTATCTTTATTTTTAGCCGTATTCCTGTTCTTGTTAGTAGCCATAGAAATTGTGGTTAGTGCTGTAGATAAAGTTACTTATCATTTGTTGACTGATGATCAGAAAAAACAATTGGAAGAAGCTCAATCAATTCCTTTTGCAGAAAGTAAATTCTATCAAGGAATCATGAAAAAACTTACTCGTTCTAAAGATATAGAACAAGAATCTGATGTAATGTTAGATCATGATTATGATGGAATTCGTGAGCTTGATAACGTTCTTCCACCATGGTGGGTGAATTTATTTTATGCAACAATTATTTTTGCGTTAGTTTATTTGGTAAGATTCCATGTTGTAGGTGATTATACTCAAGCTGAAGAATTTAATCAGGAAGTAAAAGTTGCCAATGAAGAAATTGAAAAAAATAAAGCTGCTAATCCAGTTGAAGAAGTTACAGCTGATAAAGTAACCTTATTAACTGATGCAGAAAGCCTAGCTAAAGGAAAAGAAATTTTCATAAATGCTTGTGCTGCTTGTCATAAACCAGATGGAGGAGGAGTCGTAGGTCCAAATCTTACAGACGAATTCTGGATTAATGGTGGAGGAATTAAAAATGTATTCAAGTTAATTGCTGAAGGTAGTAAAAACAATCCAACCATGGTAGGCTGGGCTAAAACACTTGGAACTAAAGAAGTTCAAAAAGTATCAAGTTATGTTTTAAGTTTACAAGGAACTAAACCAGCTGGCGGAAAACCAGCTGAAGGAGAAAAATGGGTTGAAGAAGCTGCTCCAAAAACTGATGCAGTAGCGCCAGCAGCTACCGATACAACTAAAGTTGTTGTAACCAAATAATTTATATTAAATGAAAGGTTTTAAGTTTTGCTTAAAACCTTTCAAAATTATACGAGCTTCAAATTCGTAAAAAACAAAAAAAAATGGCAACTAATTTACCAGATGATAGTTTTAGAGATACTATTGCAACTATTGATGAAACCGGAAAAAGAGCTTTTATTCATCCTAAAAAACCTGTAGGACCATTTTATGATAAGCGAAAGATAGTAAGTTATTTTTTATTACTCTTTTTATTATCAGCACCTTTTATTAAAATTAATGGAAATCAGTTTTTGATGTTCAATGTTTTGGAAAGAAGGTTTAATATCTTTAGTTTTCCTTTTTGGCCTCAAGATTTTCATCTATTTGTAATTTCAATGATAATTGGAGTAGTAGGTTTAGCTCTGTTTACAGTTGCATTTGGAAGAATTTTTTGTGGTTGGTTTTGTCCACAAACTATTTTTATGGAAATGGTATTCCGTAGAATTGAATTTTGGATAGATGGTGATAGAGCACAACAAATAAGATTAGCAAAGCAAGATTGGGATGGAGAAAAGATAAGAAAAAGAGTAACTAAATGGATTATCTTTTTTATAATTTCTTTTATAATTGCTAATGTTTTTCTAGCTTATTTGATAGGTAGTGATAAACTAATATCATTTATTTTAGATGGACCAACCAAAAACGTAAGCACATTAATATCTTTATTAATCTTCACAGGAGTTTTCTATTTCATTTTTGCTTGGTTTAGAGAGCAAGTTTGTATTATAGCTTGTCCTTATGGTAGAATGCAAGGTGTTTTATTGGATAACAAAACCATAAATGTCGCTTATGATCATGTAAGAGGTGAAGGTGATACAGGTAGAGCTAAGTTCAATAAAAATGAAGACAGAGCTGCTTTAGGCAAAGGAGATTGTATCGATTGTAAAGTATGTGTTCATGTTTGCCCAACTGGAATTGATATTAGAAATGGTACTCAATTAGAGTGTATAAATTGTACTGCTTGTATCGATGAATGTGATACTATCATGGAAAAAGTAGGCTTGCCAAAAGGACTTATAAGATATGCTAGTGAGGATGAAATTGTAAAGAAAGAAAAGTTCAAACTAACTACAAGAATGAAAGGTTATATAGCGGTTTTAGCTATTTTAATCGGAGTTTTTATAGGTATGCTTTTCTTAAGAAATGATGTTGAAGCAACTATTTTGCATATGCCAGGTCAATTATTTCAGCATGAAGGTGATAAAATAACTAATATCTATAATTTCAAAATAGTAAATAAAACAGAAGGCGAATTTAATAATGTTACTTTTAAGTTAATTGAACCAAAAGGAGAAATTAAATTGGTTGGTAGTCAATTTGTAAAAGTGCCTAAACAAGGTATTGCAGAGGGTACTATTTTTGTTAAAGTGCCAGAAAAAGATTTAAAAGGTGAAAAGATTGAGTTGAAGATTGAGGTTTATGAAAACACAAAACTTATTGAAACTGCTACAACCAATTTTACCGGACCAAGAAATTTCAATTAGAAAATAGATTAAAAAATTATTTTAATACAAAAAGTTATGAAAATCAATTGGGGAACAGGAATAGTAATTGCATTTGCACTTTTTATGAGTTTCATTTTATTCTTTGTTTTCAAAGTACAATCCGATAGTAAATATGACAACGAATTAGTGGTTGAAAAATACTATTTGAAAGAACAAACATTTGAAAAACAAATGGAGAAAGAGCAAAATGCTCACGATATGGCTGAAGCAGTAAAAATTACTACTTCTGAAAATGGTATTATGGTAGCATTTCCTGATGGATATGATATCTCAAAAATAAATGGAAAAGTGTCCTTATACAGACCGTCAAACAAAAAATTAGATTTTGAGGTTCCTATCTCACTATCTAGTCCACATTTGCTCATACCTAAAAGTAATTTGGTTGGCGGTCGTTGGGACATTTCTATCGATTGGTCTTATGAAGGCAAAGAATTCTTAAGTAAAGAAACTATTTTATATTAACAAGCGTCATGCTTTACTCAGCTCTCATATTCGGTTTGATTAGTAGTTTGCATTGCATTGGTATGTGCGGTCCAATTGCTATGATGTTGCCTGTAGATAGGAGCAATCCAGCAAAAAAAGTAATTCAAATAATGCTGTATCATTTGGGTAGATTGTCTGCCTATGCATCATTAGGACTTATTTTCGGAATATTGGGTAAAGGATTTTATATGGCTGGTATCCAACAACATATATCAATAATTGTTGGAGTTTTAATGATTGTAATTGTATTAATTCCTGAGCGAGTGTTCATGAAATACAATTTTTCTAAACCAGTTTATAAGTTAATATCAAATGTAAAAACAAGTTTAGGAAACCAATTTAAAAGAAAATCTCCGGATGCTCTTTTTACCATTGGATTGTTAAACGGATTTCTCCCATGCGGATTGGTTTATGCTGCTCTCTTTGGAGCCATAGCCATGCAAAATGTAACTTTAGGTGTAACCTATATGTTGCTTTATGGATTGGGAACCATACCAATGATGAGTGCTGTAGTTTATATATCTAATTTCTTATCTATTCCAATTCGAAGTAAAATGCAAAAGATAATTCCTGTTGTTACAGTTATTATCGGAATGCTCTTTATTTTAAGAGGATTAGGATTAGATATAGCCTACATATCTCCAAGTAATATGAATTTGTTTGTGCAAGCAAATGCAAATTGTCATAATTAATTAACTAAATGCAAACTATTATGGAAAGACATGATTTAATCCACGAGTTTCCTGAATATCAGGATAAAATCCACCAATTAAAAGTTGAAGATACTCATTTTAGAAAAATATTCGATGAATATCACGAATTAGAACATAGAATTCACAATATCAATACTGGTGAAGAAATTGTAATAGATGAATATGCTCATGAGTTAAAAGCAAAGTTACTACATCTTAAAGATGAGATTTATTCTCACCTTAATAGATAGTAATTTTTATTTTGGGTAAAGAAAAGCACGCTGTGAGGCGTGCTTTTTGATTTTATACTGTCATTGAAAACAATTCAGTCTGCGGAAGATTTCGTTTTAATCGCAAGTCAAAAGCCATACAAATGTTTCTCACAAATGGTTTACCTTTTTCTGTTACTTGTATTGATTGGCTTGAAATATTTACCAAACCATCGGTTTCCATTTCATGAAGTTGATTGATGATTTCTGGTAATTCAGGAAAAAAGTCGCTATCATTTTTCCAAGAAGTTTCAAATTGGCACATCAAGTTTAGAATATGTTTTCTAATAATTAAATCTTCATCGGTTAGAATATGACCACGAAAAACAGGCAATTCATTAGCATCTAATCTTTTGTAATAGTCTTCAATAGTTTTTTCATTTTGTGCAAAACTGTACCAACTATCGCTTATGGAAGAAACTCCAAGTCCAATCATCAATTGTGTTTTGGATGAAGTATAGCCCATGAAATTGCGGTGCAAATTTCCTTTTTGAAAAGAATCATACATGCTATCGGTTTCTAAAGCAAAATGATCCATCCCAATTTCGTGATAATTATTTTGTGATAATCGATTTTTTCCTGCTTCATAAAGTTGACGTTTTTCATCATCTTTAGGCAAATCTTCACCTTTAAATCCGCGTTGTCCGTTACCTTTTATCCAAGGAACATGGGCATAACTATAAAAAGCCAATCTATCAGGTGAAAGTGATTTTGTTTTATCAATCGTATCAATTACATCATTCAATGTTTGAAATGGTAGTCCAAAAATCAAATCGTGACCAATGGAAGTATAACCAATTTCTTTGGCCCAAAAAGTAACTTTTGCCACATTATGAAATGGTTGAATTCTATGAATAGCCGTTTGAACTTTACTAGAATAATCTTGAACACCAAAACTCACTCTTCTAAATCCTAAATCATAAAGTGATTGCAAATGTCTTCTTGTGGTGTTATTTGGATGGCCTTCAAAGCTAAATTCATGTTCTTTGGCTTTGATAGCACGAGTGAAAATTCCGTTGATTAAAGCTTCTAAATTTTCTGGTGAAAAGAAAGTAGGTGTCCCTCCACCAAGATGAATTTCTTTGATAATGGGTTTATTTGGTAATAAATCGCAATACAAATTCCATTCTTTTAAAACAGCTAAAATATACGGATTTTCAACTTCGTGATTCTTTGTTATTCGTTTGTTGCAGCCACAAAAGGTGCACATGCTTTCGCAAAAAGGCAAATGAATATATAAACTAATGCCTTCTGAAGCATTAGATTCGTTGAATGATTTTATAAAAGTATTCTTCCATTGCTCCAATGAAAATAAATTTTCTTCCCAATAAGGAACCGTCGGATAACTAGTATATCTTGGTCCAGGAACATTATATTTTTGAATTAAGGAAATTGACATGATGGTCTACTTTTAAGTTTCAAAAGTAGCCTGAGAATAATTATAAAAAAATGATAATTGTCATAAAAAAAAGCTCACCGATTAAAGTGAGCTTTCGTTTTATTTATTCAAATTTCTAATTTGTTTTAACTTGTCTTTCCAAGAAACTAAATCTTCTTTATGTCTTTCAATTGTTTTTCTAACCTCAGTTACAATTGAATTTTCTTTCTTAGCATTCTTAGTGTTTTGGAAGAACTGAATGTTGTTTTCTAATTGGAAAATTTCATGTTGAACTTCATCAATTTTTCTCATGATGAAGATTTTTTCATTATCTAATTTTCTACTGTCTTCAGAACCTGCGATGTTGTCTAAACGATTAGCAAAACGCAATTGCTCGCTTTCTTTTTTACTTGAACTTAATTTTTCAAACAAGGCATCCAAAATTTTATTGAATTTTCCTTCTACATGTCTTCTGTTAAAAGGAACTCTTCCAATTGATTTCCATGCTTCAATATGTGCTTTTATAGCATCCAAATCGGTTTTATGATCACCTACTAATTCAAATGAACGCAACGTTTCTAAATATTCTTTTTTCTTTTCAAAAGCAGCAACTTCTTCAGCATTTTCCTCTTTTTTACTGTCTTTCAAACGCTCAAAATAATGATTACAAGCCGCTTTAAATTCATCCCAAAGTTTATCAGAAAACTTTCTTGGCACGTGTCCAACTTGTTTCCAATCTTCTTGAATTTGTTTCATTAAAGGCGTTGTAGCTGCAAAATCTTCGCTTTCTTTCAATTCGTTTGCTCTATCTACAAGAGCTTGTTTTTTGCTTAAATTATCGTTTTGATCTTTCTTAATGTCTTTGTAGAAAGAGTTTTTCAAAACATTAAAATCACGAACTGCATTTTTGAATTTTGCCCAAGTAGCTTCATTCACTTCACCAGGAACTTTCCCTGTAGCAAAGAATTGATTTCTCAAAGCTTCCACTTTTACAATTTGGTTCAACCAAGCTTGATGAGAATCTACTTTCTCTTGAGCTAAAACTTCTAATTGCGCAATGATTTCGTTTTTCTTTTCAAGATTTTCGGTTTCTTTTGCTCTAAAACTTTCGTAAAAAGTTTCGCGTTTGTCGTGCATTTGTTTGGTCAATTCACTGAATTGTTTCCATAATTCTTCACGATTTTCTCTAGAAACTGGTCCGATATCTTCTTTCCAAATACGGTGTAAATCTTGCAATTCACGGAACGATTTATTGATGTCAGTTTCATGAATTAATTCACCAACACGAGCTATAATTTTGTTTTTTAATTCTAAATTGTGTTTGAATTCTTGATCACGAGCATCTCTATCCAAGTGCAAGAAATCATAAAAATTCTCAATGTGGAAATGATAGTTATTCCAAACGTGGTTGTATTTATCTTTTGGAATTGGTCCTGCATTTTTCCAACGTTCTCTAATATCATTTAATTGTTTTAGAGCATTGGCAATATTTCCTGTCGAATTGTTTACCAAGTTTTTCAACTCTTCTACAATCGCCATTCTATTTTCTAAATTCGCTTTCAAATTGTTTTGGAGCGATTTAAAATGCGCATTTTTCTTATCTCTATATTGATTATATAACGAATCAAATTTAGTTTTTAACGGAAAGCTGTAATGAAAATCCTCAGTAGTATCTGGATTTTCTGCATGAAATTCATCTCTTTTTTCATCCATAAAATGGTGAAATTTAGATAAAAATGCTTTTTTAACTTCTTCAACATGTTCGCGAACAGACATTACTTGGTCAGTTGAAACAAGTGTTTCCAACTCTTCAACCAATTTTTCCATTGGCAAAGCTTCATAATCTTGCAACGGAATGTCATAACGACCTTTTACCGTTTCATCTTCGCTTTCTTCTGCATTGGCATTGGCAATTGCGTTCATTGCAAAATCATTTTCATCTTCCAAAACGATAGAATCGTCAGCAACTTGTTCGTCTGTTAATTCAATAACATTTTCTACAACTTCTTGAGTTGTATTTTCGATAGTTGGAACTTCTACAGGCGTTTCTGTAATTTGTTCACCTACAAGGTCTTCAACTTCTAGAACCGTTTCTTGTTCAGCTTCAGCTACTAATGGTGCTTCAACTTCGGTATCAGGAACCAATTCAACTTCTGTTTCAACAGCTTCTGCGATTGCTTCAACTTCTTGATTTTCAGTTTGAACAGCTTCTTGAGAGGCATTGTTTACTTTTCCATCTGTCTCGTTTTCGTTAACTGACAGGTTATCATTCTTTTCTTCTAACATTTGCTTAAATGTGTAAGGTTATACAATATTTTCCTTTTTGGAGGGCGAAAGATAGTAAAGTAGCATCAAAAATCAAAGAAAATCAATGGTTTCTGTTGGTCTTATTTAAAAAAAATAAATTTTAAATGATATTATTTTTCATTTGAAGTGGAAAAAAACTCAATTTCTTTTTTAGAATTTTTTGTATCAAATGGATGGTTCCAATTATAAGATTTATCCTCAAACGGACCGAAAAGGAATGATAGAATTGAAATTACACCTAAAGTCATGATAATGAAGTTACTAATTTTCCTTAACAATTTGGTAATTTCAATTTTATTAAGAAGCAAGATAATTAAATAAAAGAACACTATTCCTGCAATCAAATTACCAAATAATCCAAGTAAATAAACATTTTGTTCCATCGAATTTACCCAGGGAACACTTGTTTTACAAATGAATGGAAACCCAAATAAGTTTGGTTCATGTTCGTGGTGGTTTTCTAAAATTGTTCGAAAAGTAATAACATTAAATTCAATAACAAATGAAGTAATGAAAAATGAAAGTAGTAGATGGTATCTATTGATTTTCATACTTACTTATTCCAAATCGTCCATGCTTTTTCAGCTTGAAAAACTAACATTTCGTAGCCATTTTTAATAGTTGCTCCTTTTTTCTTAGCTTTCTTTAAAAATTGTGTTTCTTCAGGATTGTAAATTAAGTCAAAGGCAATATGTTTCTCTGTAAAAAACTCATAAGGAATTGGAGGAAATTCCTTTGTATTCGGACTAGTTCCGAGTGGTGTGCAATTTATTATAATTTGAAAATTATCAAATGTTGTAGTGTTTATTCTGTTATAATCTATAGCATTTTCTGTTGCTTCTCTTGAAACAAAAGTATAGAAAATTCCCAGTTTATCTAAAGCAAAGGCAACGGCTTTTGAAGCGCCGCCTGTTCCAAGAATTAAGGCTTTTTTATGATGTGGTTGGAGTAGTGGTTCCAACGATTTTTTAAAACCATACCAATCAGAATTATAACCTTTTAGATTTCCTTTTTTGGTAAAACGTATTACATTCACTGCACCAATTCTGAACGCTTTATCTGACATGGTATCAAGAAATGGAATAATAGCTTCTTTATAAGGAATAGTTACGTTTAAACCTTTTAAATCGGGATTTTCTTTCAATACATTCGGAAATTCTTCTATTGTTGGAATATCAAAATTCTCGTAAGTGCAATCATCAAAAAGTTCCTTTGAAAATTTTTCTGTAAAATATTTTTTAGAAAAGGAGTAGGAAATATCTTTTCCAATTAATCCGAATTTTTTATTGGTTTCCAATCTTAGTTAAATTTTAAAACCATTAAGAAATTAAGTTCGTTAAGTAGAAAAAGCTTAATGGTTCTTAATATCTTAATGGTTTATTTTGAAAATTGTATTGTTTTATTTATTGTGCTTTTTAATCAAACTCTGCACTTTTTTGATAGTCCAAACAGTTGGAAATAGTTCTTCCAATAATGTGTGATTATTAAAGTTCAAACGCAATGCATTACTCAAGTGAAATGTTCCTTTTTCAGTATCATTTAGCATAAAATAAAATCCTGCCAAACGGTATTCAATTTGATATTCTTCAGGGAAAAGCTCTGTGGCTTGAAGTGATGTCATAACAGCAGAATCAAATTCACCTAAAAACTGTAAAATATCAATCCAAAACAACCAAGTGTCTAAATGGTCATCACCAAATTCAACAGCTTTTCTAAAACCAAGTTCGGCTTCTTCATAGAAATTCATTGCTTTATTTATCGTAGCAAAACGTTTCCAATAAGCACGATTTTGGTCGTCAATAGCTAATGCTTTGTTTACATAAAACAAAGCTTTTTGAAAGTTCTTTTGACGTACATAAAAATCAGTTATGGCTATCCAACCTTTATCTAATAAAGGATCTTCATGAACTGTTTTATTGAAATATTTTAATGCTTCCGCTTTGTTACCTAATTTTTCGTGACATTTTCCAATACGCAACAAAGCATAAGAAGTTGGATCGTCTAAATCGATGGTTCTTTGATAGTTTTCAATAGCATCTTCATAACGTTTTAGTCGCTCAAGAGCTTTTCCATTTTCCATGAAAGCACCTAGAAATTCTTCGTCAATGTAAGTAGCATATTCAAAAGCACGAACGGCATTTACATAATCTTTCAATCCGTAATACAAGCGTCCTTGTTGATGCCAAGCAATTTCTGAATATGGATTTCTATCAATGTAGGTTTTAAGATATTCAATGGCTTCTGCATTTTGGTCTAAAAATTCATAGCAATAAACCACATTATATAGTGCCGATTGGTCTTCAATATCAACTTCTAAACAACTTTTGAAATTCTCTTTTGCCTTTTCAAGATTATCCATAAACAGATATTCCATACCAATAAGGTTGTAAACATCGGCTAAATCTTCGGTATATTTTAAAGCTTCTTGAAGGAGTTCAACCGCTTTTACATGGTTGTCTCTTTTCGAATAAATATTGGCTTTTTGGATAAAAATTTCTTCGTTCGTTGGCTCTATGGCATACAATTCGTTAAGCATTTTTTCAGCTATTTCGAGTTTATCATCATACACCAACATTTCTACTTGAACTAACTTTAAACCTGTTGATTTAGGATGTTGTTCAAGTCCTAATTTTAAAGCTTTTTTAGCTAAATTAGCTTTGCCCATATCAAGATAATGAAGAATAATTTCTTCAAATTCTTCTGAATCAAAAAAGAAAACTTTATTGGTTTTCAACATGGATTCAAACTTCGATAAGGATAGATTGTAGTCTTCTTCGTCGTGATCCAAATGCATAGCTTTTTGTTTAAAAATATCCTTAATAAAAGTAGTTAACTAATGTCGTTATTTAAGGAAAACAGATTTTTGTTTTGAACAATTTAATTAACATTTAAGTTTGATGTTAATGGTTTATTGTTTATTGTTGGTAATTAATAACTAACCATAAACTAATAACTATAAACTTTTTAAAACTTCATCCATAACTTCCAAAATAATCTTGCAACCTTCTCTAATTTCATCTTCTGAAATGGTTAATGGTGGCGTTATTCGGATGGCTTTTCCTTCAAACAATAACCAAAATAGAATCAATCCTTTGTCTTGACAACGCAAAATCACCTGATTTGTTATTTCTTCATCAGATGTCATTGCGGCTAACATCAATCCTTTTCCTCTAACTTCTTGTATCAAAGGATGTACCAAAAGTGTTCTAAAGAGTTTTTCTTTTTCTAAAGATTGTTTGGCGTAGTCTTTTTCTAAAATTTCTTGAAGTGTTGCTAAACAAGCGGCAGCAATTACAGGATGACCACCAAAAGTTGTAATATGCCCTAATTTAGGATCGTGACTTAATAAATCCATGTGTTTTTCGTTGGCAATAAAACCTCCAACAGGCATTCCGCCAGCCATTCCTTTTCCGATAATGACTACATCTGGAACGACATTGTAATTTTCAAATCCAAACAATTTTCCGGTTCTTCCAAAACCTGGTTGGATTTCGTCTACAATCATTAAAGCTCCAACTTCTTCGCAACGCTTCTTTACTTTAGCTAAAAAGTCGTTTTGTGGTTGAATAAAACCAGCACCACCTTGAATACTTTCGAGAATTATTCCAGCAGTTTTTGTTGTTATTTTTTGTAAATCATCATCATTGTTAAAAGTGATGAAATCAACATCAGGAATTAAAGGTCTAAAAACTTGTTTGCGTTCTTCAAATCCCATGACACTCATAGAACCCATAGTATTTCCGTGATAGGCATTATGACATGAAATCAACTGACTTCTTCCTGTAACTCGTCGAACGAGTTTTAACGCGCCTTCACAAGCTTCTGTACCTGAATTTACTAAATAAACTTTGTTTAATTCTTTGGGTAAATTTTCAACTAATAATTTACAATATTGCACTGCCGGACTTTGAGAATATTCACCATAAACCATTACATGTGAATATTTATCCAATTGATCTTTGATGGCTTGATTCACTCTTGCATTTTGATGTCCAAGCGAGCAAGCCGAAACGCCAGCAACAAAATCTAAATATTTTTTATTATTTGTATCGTAAATGTAAGAACCAATAGCGTGCGAAACCTCCATTCCTAATGGATAAGGTGATGTTTGTGCTTGGTATTTTAAAAAATCGTTCAATTTATTTATTATTTAATGTTTACAGAACCAGAACACATATTTCCTTCTTCAATTCCTGTAAGCCAAATTTTTAATCTTTTTGTTCGTTCTTCGGTTAATTCTTGCAGGTAATTGCTCCAACAAGTTGGTTGAATACTTCCATAATATCCAGGTTCTCTTTTTGGGAATTTTGCAAGCATTTCTGCATCTCTGAAAGTAATCCAAATTTTTTGTGCCTTTTTTAAATTTTTAATAAACTCAATATCTGATTTATACTCTTCCAAGATTTGTTGATAAATAATATTTAGTTCTCTATCGGATTTATAATAGTTGTTATATGCTTCTTCATCAGTTTCTAATTGAGTTTGACTAAAACTGATTAAACTGAAAAATAAAAGGAATAAAAATGTAATTTTTTTCATAACAGAAATCTAACTTTAAAACATCCGCAAATTTATGAAATTAGAGTCAGCACAAATGTTTATTAAGATTTTTTTATTAGTAGTTTGAAATGATTTTCAAATTTTTATATTTGTTGAATCATGTTACCGTAAATAGTACTCATTATGAAGAAAGTCTTATTACTCGCTTTGATTGGATTATCCTTAACTGTCAATGCTCAAAATAAAAAAAGTAAACCAACCGCCAAAAATAAAAAAGTTACCATTGTGGATAAGAAAAAAGTGACTCCTGCAGAGAAGAAGAAAGTTGTATATCAGGTTTTTACAAGATTGTTTGGAAATGCAAATACTACCAATAAACCTTGGGGAACAATAGAAGAAAATGGAGTAGGGAAGTTTAACGACTTTACTGACAAAGCTTTGCAAGAAATTAAAAATCTCGGAGTTACACATATTTGGTATACAGGAGTTCCGCATCATGCTTTGGTGAGAGATTACACCAATATTGGAATTTCAAATGATGATCCAGAAGTAGTTAAAGGTAGAGCAGGTTCGCCTTATGCTGTAAAAGATTATTATAATGTAAACCCAGATTTGGCTATTAATCCAGCGAATCGCTTGCAGGAATTTGAAGCTTTAATTGCTCGTACGCATAAAAACGGTTTGAAACTATTGATTGATATTGTTCCCAACCATATTGCTAGAAAATATGAAGGAAAAAATAATCCAAAAGGTGTGAAAGACTTTGGAGCTGAGGATAATATATCGGTTGAATATAATAGAAATAACAACTTTTACTACATTCCAGAGCAACGATTTGAAGTGCCAACATCAGATGATTATCGTCCTTTGAATGGAGAAAGCAATCCGTTGATTGATAGTAAGTTTGATGAATATCCAGCGAAATGGACTGGAAACGGTTCACGTTTGGCAAAACCAGATATCAACGATTGGTATGAAACGGTAAAAGTAAATTACGGAATTCGTCCTGATGGTTCTAAAGATTTTCCAGAGCTTCCAAATGGTTTTGAAAAGAAATCTTACAAAGAGCATTTTGATTTTTGGAAAGATAAAGACGTTCCAAGTTCGTGGATAAAATTTAGAGATATTGCTTTGTATTGGACAACAAAAGGTGTTGATGGTTTCCGTTATGATATGGCTGAAATGGTTCCTTACGAGTTTTGGAGTTATATGAATTCGGCTATTAAAATGAAAAATCCGAGTGCTTTTCTATTGGCAGAAGTTTATAATCCAAATGAGTATAGAAATTATATTTTCTTAGGAAAAATGGATTATCTGTATGATAAAGTTGAGACTTATGATCATTTAAAAGCCGTTATACATGGAAAAACAACTCCTGATGGATTGACTGATATTCAAAACAGAATGAGAGATATTGAGCATCATATGTTGCATTTCCTTGACAATCATGACGAACAACGATTGGCAAGTCCAGAATTTGCTGGAAGTGGTGAAAAAGGAAAACCTTTAATGGTTATTTCAACCACGTTGAGTTCTTCTCCAACAATGGTTTATTTCGGACAAGAAGTAGGTGAGGCAGGAAACGAAGATGCTGGTTTTGGTAGACGTTCTAGAACTTCAATTTTTGATTATGTAGGTGTTCCAAATCACCAACGATGGATGAATAATGGGAAATTTGATGGAGGTCAATTGTCTAAAAGCGAAAAAGAACTGAGAGATTTTTACAAGCGTTTATTGAATTTCACTATTAAAAGTGAGGCGTTGATGGGGAAATTTCAAGAAATTCAGTCTGTGAATAGACAAGATTCTTCCACATATGGTCAAAATGTATATTCGTTTGTACGCTGGTCTGCTAATGAAAAACTGATTATCGTTTCTAATTTATCACCAAAAACCAACGAAATGTTTGACTTAAAAATTCCAGCCGATGTTATTAAGGAATGGAAAATTAAAGACGGAACGTATTTGTTAACAGAACAACTTTATGGTGTTGCGCATACTTTAAAAGTAAGCAATGGAGTAGGAACTGTAAAAATTAGTTTGAAAGGCAGTGAGAGTTTTATTTTGAAGCTGTAGTTAGAAAATTATATAAATAGAAAACCCTTTCAGTTATGGAAGGGTTTTTTAGTTTGAAATCCTTTGAATAGTCAATAAAAATATCCACCAAAATTTATAGCGTACAATAGATAAAAGATGATAAATACAATGAATATTGTTATCAGTCCTACAACAAAAGAAATGGAATAATTATTATCAACACTTTTTTGAAATGAACCTTTAAATCCTTTAAAAATCCAGATTACAAATCCACCTAAAAATCTAATATCGTATGCTGACATAATAATATATATTTAATGTGATATTTACTGAAGAATGTGTCCTAGCTATCCTATTTTTGTAATGCTTTATTATTTTTGATTTTTATTTGTTTTTGAGTTTTTATGGTATCTTGAAGTTTTAAAATAATACTATCTTGAATAGAAATTTTATTTTCTAATTCCTTGTTTTTTTCATTACCATTATACGCTAGAAAACCAAATACAATAGCTACTATAATTGAGATAATATTTAATGCAAGAGAAAAGTTTTTGTGTCTTTTGTCATGATTACCGTCACAAAAAGCCTTGATAACAGCTTGTCCTTGTGATGTAATAAACGCTCTTGTATTATCAAATCTAAGCCCTGGTATGCTTTTTTCTCTAGTAATTTGTTTATGTCCGAATTGACAATCAATAGCTTTTTCTTTATATAAATTCAATAATATATTATTAACTACAAAGTAATGTTCATCATTTTTAACTTTTGAATTTAAAAAGTCTGTTATGTCCATTCTTTGATTGTGAGCTCCAATTTTGTCTAAGTGTTTTAAGATACTTAATTTTAAATTTTCCATAATTCGTTAAAGTTAAAATTTATCATTTGTAGCATTAAATAATTGAATTAGTTACTTTTTTATAATTAACTTCAACATTTAATATCATAAATAGTCATTAAATAATTAAAAATCCCAAACTTTAATTATATCAAAATTTGGGATTCCTATTTATTATTTCAAAATTGTCTGTTTTCTATCAGGTCCAACTGAAACTATTTTTATTGGTACTTCGACTTCTTTTTCTATAAATTCGATGTAGTCTTTTAGTTCTTTTGGTAAACTATCAAAAGTGGTTAAACCTGTTAAATCGGCTTGCCATCCTTTAAATTCAGTGTAAATTGGTGTTACGTTTTCTTCTTCTATGTTGTAAGGTAAATGTTGTATAACTTCACCTTTATAGTTGTAAGCTGTAGCAACTTTCAAAGTTTCAAATCCTGATAATACATCGCCTTTCATCATCATTAATTGGGTTACGCCATTCACTTGAATTGCATATTTCAAGGCAACTAAATCCAACCAACCGCAACGTCTTTTTCTTCCAGTTACTGAGCCAAATTCGTTTCCAACACTTGCCATAACATCTCCAGCATCTCCAAAATCTTCTGTAGGAAATGGTCCAGAACCCACACGAGTGGTGTAAGCTTTGAAAATTCCGTAAACTTCTTTGATTTTATTTGGAGCAATTCCTAAACCAGTACAAGCTCCAGCAGCTGTTGTATTAGATGATGTTACAAATGGATAAGTTCCAAAATCTACATCTAATAAAGAACCTTGTGCGCCTTCGCAAAGAATTGATTTTCCTGCTTTTTGTGCTTGTGCCAAATATTCTTCGCTATCTATAAAAGTTAGTTTTTGTAAATCTTTGATAGCTTCAAAAAATTCTTTTTCTAATTCTGGTAAATTGTATTGAATGTCAACGTTGTAGAAAGCAATCATGGCTTCGTGTTTGTCTGCCAAAGCTCTGTAACGTTCTTTGAAATCTTCTAATTCAATATCACCAACACGAATTCCGTTTCTACCAGTTTTGTCCATGTAAGTTGGTCCAATTCCTTTAAGAGTAGAGCCAATTTTAGCTTTACCTTTTGAAGCTTCAGAAGCTGCGTCAAGTAATCTATGTGTTGGAAGAATTAAATGTGCTTTTCTCGAAATGATTAATTTAGATTTGATGTCCAAATTGAATTTTGCCAAACCATCGATTTCACTTTTGAAAACCACCGGATCGATTACGACACCATTTCCAATAATATTGATATTGTTATCATGAAAAATTCCAGAAGGAATAGTTCTCAAAACGTGTTTTATTCCGTCAAATTCTAAAGTATGTCCAGCATTTGGACCACCTTGAAAACGAGCAATAATATCGTATTTTGAGGTAAGTACGTCAACGATTTTTCCTTTTCCTTCGTCACCCCATTGTAATCCGAGTAGTAAATCTACGGTCATTGTGTTGTTGTTTATTGTGTAGTTAGTTTATTCTTTTTTCTTATTTGCGTAAAAATATAAGGAGTGATTAGTGATTTCGATACCAAAAATTTCTTCCATAGTTTTTTTAATAGTTTGAATCCTTGGGTCACAAAACTCAATTACTTCACCAGAATCGGTCATAATAATATGATCGTGTTGTTTATCAAAATAAGACTTTTCGTAATGCGCTTGATTTTGACCAAATTGGTGTTTTCTAACCAAGCCGCAATCTAAAAGTAATTCGATGGTGTTGTAAAGCGTTGCTCTTGAAACACGATAGTTTTTATTTTTCATTTTGATATACAAATTTTCTATATCAAAATGTTCTTGACTATTATAAATTTCTTGAAGAATAGCGTAGCGTTCAGGCGTTTTACGATGTCCTTTGTTTTCAAGATAGGCAGTAAAAACGTTCTTTACCGTTTCTTGATTTTTTGTATTATCTGATGCTATTTGTGTCATAATGCGCAAAGATAAATTATAGTTTATAAGTATGAAACTTTATGAGTTTAAAAGTTATAAACTAGTTGTTGATAATCTATTTAGTTCTTGTATACTCTTGAAACTTTTTCGATACCATCAATTTTTTTAATGTTATCAATAAGTTTTTTCAGGATGGTATTATTTTGTACAATTACAGTGACTTGACCATTAAATATTCCAGCTTCTCCACTTAAGGAAATACTTTGAATATTCACGTGCATTTGATTTGAAATTACTTTTGTAAGTTCATTAGTCAATCCTAAAGTATCCATTCCGGTAATCTTCAATACGGCTTTAAATTCTTGTTGTGAAGAGTCAATCCATTTGGCAATCATAATTCTATATGCATAGTTTGATTGTAATGAAATGGCATTTGGGCAGTCTTTTTTATGCACTTTTATCCCTTCATTGATGGTTACAAATCCAAATACTTCATCACCAGGAATTGGATTACAACAGCTTGATAATTTATAATCTAATCGATCTTGTTCTTTTCCAAAAACCAATAAATCATAATTACTGGTTAGTTCTTGTCTATTGATGTCCTCGAGATTTGAATTTGGAGAACGTTTAATTTTATTTTTGAAGAAATTGATTAAAGTGTTACTTTTTTGAGCTGCATAATCTTTCAACTGCTGATTTTCAATGGCACCAATACCAACACGGTAAAATAAATCCAAACTTGTTTTTAGTTTGAAAAAGTTTACCAACTCATTTACAACAGTTTCATTTAATGTAATTTTTAAATGCTTTAATTTTCTTGTAAGAAGCTCTTTTCCTTCTTCGGCTATTTTTTTGGTATCTTCGTTAAGAACACTTCTAATTTTATTTTTTGCTCTTGAAGTGGTTACATAATCTAGCCAATGCATAGTTGGTTTTTGATTGACTGATGTTATTACTTCAATCTGGTCACCACTTTTTAATTCGTGGTTTAGTTGTACTAGTTTTCCGTTTACACGAGTTCCTCTTGTTTTAATTCCAATTTCGGAGTGAATACTGAATGCAAAATCTAACGAAGTGGCTCCTTTTGGTAATGATTTAATCTCTCCTTTGGGCGTAAAAACAAAGATTTCCTTGGCATAAAGATTCATTTTGAAATCCTCTACAAAATCAACTGCATTGGTTTCAGAGTTTTCAAGTGCTTCTTTTAGTAGGTTTAACCAAACATCCAAACCATTTTCTTCGGTTGCACCTTGTTTGTATTTGTAATGTGCTGCGTATCCTTTTTCGGCAATTTCATCCATTCGTTCACTTCGCACTTGAATTTCTACCCAGCGACCTTTTGGTCCCATTACAGTAATGTGAAGTGCTTCATAGCCAGATGATTTTGGTGATGATATCCAATCGCGTAAACGACTCGGACTTGGACGATAATGATCGGTAATGATGGAATAAATTTTCCAAGCCAAGAATTTTTCGTCGTGTGCATTAGATTTGTATATGATTCGCAAAGCAAATTTGTCATAAACTTCATCAAAACTGACATTTTGAGCCAACATTTTACGTCGAATAGAATAAATTGACTTTGGACGCCCTTTTATAATGTAATCTACACCTTCTTCATTCAATGATTTTTTTAGTACATCAGAAACCAATTTGATGTATTCGTCTTGCTCTTCTTTAGTTTCTTTTATCTTACTTACAATATCGTTATAGACCGCTGGTTCGGTATATTTCAATCCCAAATCTTCCAATTTGGTTTTGATGTTATAAAGCCCTAAACGATGTGCTAGAGGAGCATAGATGTATAACGTTTCTGAAGCAATTTTGACTTGCTTGTAATCGGGCATTGAATCCATAGTTTGCATATTGTGCAATCTATCGGCTATTTTGATAAGAATTACTCGAACATCATCGTTCAATGTAAGCAACATTTTACGAAAGTTTTCTGCTTGCATTGAGATGTTTAAGTCTTTCTTTACTTGAGATATTTTGGTTAATCCAGCAACAATTTGTGCGATTTTTGGATTAAACATTTTTTCAATGTCTTCTACTGTAATTTCGGTATCTTCAACGACATCATGCATTAAGGCTGCAGCTATACTTGTTGGTCCGAGTCCGATTTCAGAAGCTACGATTTTAGCAACACCAATAGGGTGAAAGATATAGGCTTCACCAGATTTTCTGCGTTGGTCTTTGTGTGCATCAACAGCTACATCAAATGCTTTACGTATGAGTTTCTTGTCATCTGGTGTAAGTGTTTGATAACTAATACGAAGTAACTCTTTGTATTCGCGTGCTAATGCTTTTTTTTCTTCTTCTAAATCGATCTCTGTCATAGCAAATTCTTCAATTAGCTAAAAATAAGAAATATTATTGAAATTGCAATAAAAAAAATCCAAATTCCGATAATTTTTTTCAGAATTTGGATTTGAATACTAAACAAGTTTAGTGTAAAAATTTTGAATTTAGTTTTCTATTCTTGAGAAGTCTAAATCGTGAAAATCATAACTAAAATCAGTAAGTGGAGATATCGCTTTCATTTTAAATTTTATAGCTTTTCCATCTGCATCAAGTTCGAAGAAAATATGAGCGTCTGCATGGAAACTTCTATTATTCCATTTTACTACAAAATTTTGGTCTTTATAAAATAAAACAGCTCCAGAAAGTCTCGGTGAACGTTTGGATTTAAAATTTAAGATTCCATTTTTTACATAAATGTAAACTTCTCCAAACCAATTGTCTGAAAAGGTTCCAATGTATTTAGTTACATCTATTTTGGTACGGCTAATGCTATTTTGATCTACTATTTTCCATACTTCATCAGTAATTTTATCTGCGTTTTCTTCTCTGTTTTTGCGTTCCTCACTTAGCGTAATTACATGATCAGGATTTTTCAGACCCAAATAACTGTCTTTAATTGTATTTGAAATTGCATTAAAAGCAGCTCCAGATTGTTGGTTAGTTAATACAATTATTCCTAATTGAATGTCTGGAAACATGATGGTTTGCGTAACAATTCCGTCCAATCCTCCAGTATGTGATACTTGTAAGTGTCCGTTGATATCTGATAGTTGCCAACCTAATCCATAGGCTTTGAAGTTGCAACTGTAAGGTTTCATTCCATAAATAGGAAGAATTGTTTGTGGTGTCCACATTTCTTTGTGAACTTCTGGACTAAATAATTGATTGCTTGAACCGTATTTTCCTTTATTAAGTTGAGCAATAACCCATTTGCTTAAGTCATTTGTACTAGCGTAAATTCCGGCAGCAGCATCAAAAATCGGATTGGTATATCGCTTGATAATTTCTAATTTTCCATTGGTAGGTACGTGAGGAACGATAGTATTTGTGGTGTCTTTTAGTCTGTTCCAAGAAGCAGCACTATTGTTCATTTGTAGAGGTTTCATGATACGTGTTTCTACAAGTTCGCACCATGATGTTCCAGAAACTCGTTCAATAACTTCACCAGCAATTACGTAAAGTAAATTGTCATAATCATATTGCGCTCTAAATGAAGATACTGGTTTTAAATATTGAATGTTTTTGATGATGTCTTTTGGAGTAAAATCATGTCCGTCTGGCCATATCATTAAATCACCAGCGCCCAATCCTAAACCACTTCTGTGAGTTAATAAATCTCTAATTGTGAACTCGTTTGTAACAAAATCATTATACATTTTAAATTCAGGAATGTATTTGATGACTTTATCATCCCAATCTAGCTTTTTTTCATCTACAAGCATTGCTAATGCTGCTGATGTAAATGCTTTGCTATTAGAGGCAATTCCGAAAAGTGTATTTCCGTCAACCTTTTTCTGGGTATTTATATTGGTTACACCATAACCTTTTGAGATAACTACTTTTCCGTCTTTTACAATTGCAACAGCAATTCCAGGTACGTTAAAAGTTTTCATAGTTCTGTTTACAACATCATCTAGTTTAGATTCAGAAATTTGTGCAAACGATAAAGCGCATGTAATAGTTGAAATTGCGGTAAAAAATAGTTTTCTCATGATATAAATTTAAGTTGAAAATCAAAATCCTCTTTGTCTTTTTGCTTCAAATAGTAAAATAGCTGAAGCAACTGAGACATTCATAGAATCGATTTCGCCTTGCATCGGAATGATGATGTTTTGGGTAGCATTATCGCGCCAAGCTTGAGTTAAGCCAGTCGCTTCTGTACCTACAACCAATGCACTAGCTGTAGTATAATCTTGAGTATGGTAGAAGTTGGAGTTCTGTAATGTGGCACCAAATATAGCAATTTTTTTGTCTTTTAAAAATTGTATTACATTTTCGGTAGTGTCTGAGGCAATTTGATTGGTAAAAAGGCATCCTACACTTGAACGGACAATGTTAGGATTGTATAAATCTGTCTTTGGATTGGCAATAATCACAGCATCAATATTAGCAGCATCACATGTGCGAAGCATAGCACCAATATTTCCTGGTTTTTCAATTGATTCCATCACTAAAACCAGAGCATTATCAGGTAATTTTAAATCATTTAGTGATAAAGTTTTTGTTTTTGCAATCGCTAGAATACCTTCAGTTGTATCTCTGTAGGCTAATTTTTGATATACTTCTTTGGTAATTTCAATCAGTTCAACTTTGCTTTTAACAAGTTTATTGATTTCATTTTCTGTAATTAATTCAGGAAGAAATAAAATAGTTTCAAGTTGATAATTACCTTTTATGGCTAATTCAATTTCACGTTTACCTTCAATCAAGAAAGTTCCTGATTGTTTTCTGGCTTTAGCTTTTTCTTGTAATAAGACTAAGGATTTGATAAACGGATTTTGTATAGAAGTGATTTGTTTCAAAAGCGATAACTTATTAATGGTGCGAAGTTACAGAGAATTTTAAAATATTCCATCTTAAAATTTGCTTATGATTATTTGGTAAAATATAACCAACCCACTAGAGGTTTTGGATAATCAGCATCATTCAAGTTTAAAATATAAAAATAAGTTCCTTTTAAAGCTAATGCAGAATTTATGGTTTGTCCAATAGTGATTTCACCATCCCAATCATCTGACAGATTATTACCTTTCCAAATTAGCCTTCCCCAACGATTGTAGATTTCTAATTCAAAATTCACAAAAATGTTCCTTAATCCTTCTATAAAAAACGTATCGTTAAAACCATCGTTATTGGAAGTAACATAATTATAAATAATTGGAGGACAGTTTTTTGTAGTTAAATCAAATGAGGTAATTGAGAAACAATGGTCATTTTCAATTCTTATAAAGATTTTCTTTGGAGTTGAAGTTGAAACATAATTTGAAGTATTTGCAATTGCATTAACATTGGTTATGGCATCCGCTTCTGTTTCGTAAAATCCAATAAATGTATCAGTTGAATTGGTTAGGACTTGATTCTCATAATTTGAAAAATTGAAAGTACCAACAGTAAATCCTTCGTTACAAGAGGTTAAAGAATCAAGAAGGTTAAAATTTGGTGGCTGCCAACTAGAAATTGTTTGCGAAAAAGTATTATTGTTTTCAATTATTTCGGTTACTATTCCGGTGCCAGTTCCGTTGTCATCAACTACTAAAGTTAGTGTGAAATCTGTTGGAATTGTGTTTGGAATTGTGATGGTTATTTGTCCGTTTTCACTTCCATCTATCGGAATGCTATTTTGTGTTTGCGTTTGCCCAACTAAAATTCCATTAGCATAAATTGCAATTGGTGTTGCAGAAGGAAGTGGATTGGTGCAATTAAGATTTGAAACGATATAATCTATGGTGTAAACATTTGAACTACATGATTGATTAAAAGAATCTACAGCAATTGTCGCGTCTGGTAATTGGCTATTAAGTTTTGTAACTACAACGTTTATCAAAACCACATCTTGCCCAGATGTTAGTTGAATTAGTGCAGAAGTATCTCCAATATTTATGTTGTTTTGAATGTTGTAAATATCCAAATCCATATTGTAAAGAGTAGTGCTTCCTGTGATACTGTTGGTGCTATTGAAGGCATTATTTGCAGGATTTAATGGCGGATTACTAAGCGTATTTCCGTTAATTCTAAGGGTTTCATTTACAGCTAAAACATTATCACCTTCCCAAGCAATAAAACCTATTTGTGCATTGTTATTATCAATTACATTCAAACTGTTTAAAGTAATATTCAAAGCATTTGGAATACTCTGTAAACCATCATAAATATTTATTTGATTCAAAGGCAAACTATTTTCCTTGTAAACAATAACTATCGCCCAACCTGCAAAATTGGTTCTGTTGTTGCAATATCCTTGTTCGTTTATAAGTGTTTGTGAAATATCTAAATCTGAAAGTGTATAGGTTCCGTTTCCAGTTGCAATAACTTGACTTGTAATGTCTTTAAAAGCACTAAAATAGGGAAGTCCTGAACTTATTGAAATATTAGAAAAAGTTCGTTGAGCAGTAATGTCAACAGCATTTAATTTCACATTAAAATCGCCGGCTCCTGAACCTGCCCAATACAAATAAGCACTTTCTATTATCTGATTTGAATTCAGATTTAAGGTAGCATCTGATGAAGTTAAAAGCAAATTTTCGCAACCTAAAGTGATATTATTTTCACCTAAATTCATGGTATTTCCTATAAAAGTAAAGTCAAATCGTCCGTTAAATTGATTGTATAAAGTTACGTTTTGCCCAAAAACGGAGCAAAATGAGCTTAAAATTATACTAAAAACAACATAAAGTAGTTTAGAATTCACTTAATCATAGTAATTTAAGAAAACTAAATTAATCAATTATTTTTAAATTTTACTAGTTATTAATTTGGATTTGATATTAAATAATTGTGTAATTTTCCAAAGTTTTAATTTTAGTTGTGAAACACTACCAAATTCGATTATATAATTCAGCAGATTTTGATCAATGGAATGCTTTTATAAGTGTTGCCAAGAATGCTACTTTTCTATTCAATAGAGACTTTATGGAATATCATTCAGATCGATTTCAGGATTATTCATTGATGGTTTTTGATGAAGATAAATTGGTTGCAGTTTTGCCTGCCAATAAGAATGAAAATTTAGTTTATTCGCATCAAGGATTGACTTATGGCGGATTAGTTTTGAGTTCTAAAGCTAAATTGAGTTCAGTTATTTCAATTTTCAAAGGTGTTTTACAGTTTTTAAATGAAAATTCGATTGAGAAATTGATTCTTAAAACTATACCAAATTTCTATTTAGATTATTTTTCAGATGAACTAGAATATTGTTTGTTTATCACTCAAGCACAATTAAATAGGAGAGATTCACTTTCTGTAATCGATTTGACAAAGCCTTATTCTATTACAAAAACTAGAAAAGAAAGTATCCGTAGAGGTAAAAAAAATAATTTAATTATAAAAGAAGAATTGAATTTTGAGTTGTTTTGGAACGAAATTTTGATTCCGAATTTAGATAAAAAGCATCAAGTAAAACCAGTTCATTCAGTTGAAGAAATTGCCTTATTACAAAAGCGTTTTCCAAATAATATTCGTCATTTTAACGTGTATGACAAAGATAAAATTGTAGCAGGAACAACTGTTTTTTGTACTGATAAAGTAGCACATCCACAGTATGTTTCTGGAAATTCAGATAAAAATGAGTTGGGAAGCTTAGATTATTTATACCATCATTTAATTACAGAAGTTTATAAAGACAAGCATTTTTTTGATTTTAATAATTCCAATGAAGAGCAAGGAACAAAAATAAATGAAGGCTTGTTGTTTTGGAAAGAAAGTTTTGGAGCCAAAACAGTAATTCAAAATTTTTATGAAGTTCAAACAAAGAATTATTCATTACTAGAATCTGTTTTGATATGATAAAATTCCTCGATTTGCAGCAATTAAATTTAGGTTATCAAGAACAATTTCAAGAAAAAATGAAATTGGTTTTAGATAAAGGTTGGTTTATTTTGGGTGACGAAGTAAAATCATTTGAAACTAATTTTGCCCATTATTGTGGTTCAAAACATTGTATCGGAGTCGGCAATGGTTTGGATGCTTTGGTATTGATTTTTAAGGCTTACATTCAACTTGGAAATTTACAAAAAGGTGATGAAGTTATCGTTCCATCAAATACCTATATTGCTAGTATTTTAGCAATTTTACAAGCAGATTTAGTGCCAGTTTTAGTGGAGCCAAAATTGGAAACTTACAATATCAATCCAGATTTAATTGAAGAAAAAATCACATCTAAAACTAAAGCAATTTTGTTAGTTCATTTGTATGGTCAATTGTGTGAAATGGATGAAATTATTGCTATTGGTTATAAACATGACATGCTTATCATTGAAGATGCTGCACAGGCTCATGGTTTAATTTTTAAAGGAAGTCATACAAGAGCTTTTAGTTTTTATCCAGGTAAAAACCTTGGTGCACTTGGCGATGGTGGTGCTATTACAACCAATGATGATGAATTAGCTAAAGTTCTATTTTCATTGCGAAATTATGGTTCAGAAAAAAAATATCACAATGAATTTGTTGGAATAAATAGTAGATTAGACGAACTTCAAGCGGCTTTTTTAAATGTAAAACTGCCAAATTTAGATGCAGATAACGATAAAAGAAGAAGTATTGCCAAACGTTATTTGTTTGAAATTAAAAACGATAAAATAGTTTTGCCAACTTGGGATTTTTCTAACAATCATGTATTTCATTTGTTTGTTGTTCGAACTGAAAACCGTAATGATTTACAAGATTATTTACTAAAAAATGGAATTGAAACGATTATTCATTATCCAATTCCGTCACACAAGCAAAAGGCTTTTCCTGAATGGAATAATTTATCATTTCCAATTACTGAGAAGATTCATGATGAAGTGTTGAGTTTACCAATAAGTCCAATTATGACTGATGATGAAGTTAGTATTGTTATTTCAATTTTAAATAAATACTAATTGAGTTTTATTAAAGAAATACTGTCCAAACCTTTATTCAAAGCCACTTCTTTGAATGCAATTAGTATTTTAATCAAGATTTTTGTTGGATTTATTACTTCTAAATTCATAGCTGTTTTTGTTGGTCCAAGTGGAATGGCTTTGGTCGGAAATTTGAGGAATTTTCTAACAACAACAGAAGCTTTTGCAACACTCGGATTTGAAAATGGAGTTGTAAAATATGTTGCCGAACATAAATTGGATGACAATCAACTTAAGAAAACACTTTCTACTATTTTTATTACAGTCTTATTCACTTGTCTTTTAATTAGTTTGGGATTATTTTTCTTTTCAGAATATTTGAATACTTCAATTTTCGGCAATCAATATCAATATGCTTTTGTATTTAAATCACTTGCAGTTGCTTTGCCATTTTATATTGGAAACCTCTTTTTGATAGCAACAATCAACGGATTTGGAGCTTATAAAAAAGTTATTTATGTCAACATTATCGGAAGTTTAATTGGTTTGATAGCTTCTGTTTTATTGATTTGGAAATTGAATACAGAAGGCGCTTTATTATCAATTATTTTGACGCCATCTGTTTTGTTTTTAGTTTCTTTTTTCTCAATTAATAAAGAAATTAAGATTTTAAAAGCTATTGATTTGAAGTTTTACAATCTTTCTTTTCTGAAAAATTTATCATCCTATTCTTTGATGGCATTGGTTTCAGCCGTATTTGGACCAATGGTTTTTTTAGCAATTAGAAAATACATTATAACTAATTTAGGAATTGAGCAAGCAGGATTTTGGGAAGCAATGAGTAGAATGTCTTCCTACTATTTTATGTTCATTACGTCAATTATTTCTATTTATTTTTTACCAAAATTAGCTGTAGCCAAAAGTAATCAAGAAACCAAAACACTTTTTTGGAATTACTACAAAGGAATTTTACCAGTTTTTATAATTGGAATGATTGTAATCTATTTTCTAAGAGATTTTATTATTTACTTTTTATTTACAAAAGAATTTTTGCCGGTTTCTAAATTGTTTTTTTGGCAATTGATTGGTGATACTTTTAAAGCGGCATCTTTTATTTTAGGATATCAATTTTATGCAAAGAAACTTACTAAAGCTTTCATTATTTCGGAGCTATTTTCTCTTTTTGTATTGTATTTTAGTAGTATCTATTTGGTTTCCCAATTTTCAATTGAAGGAGTTGTAATGGCTCATGCTTTTACTTATTCAATCTATTTTATCACCTTGAGTATTTACTTTAGAAAAAGTTTATTTGCTTAGCTGAAGCATCTCGTAATCGCCTTTCCCATTTCCGAAAACTACAATTTTATCGTAATTTTCTAGATTTATTTTTTCTTTTATACGATTTACTTTTTCTATTCCGTAGCAGTTTTTTGTTTTGAAATTCCCTGTAATTTTATTGTTTACAATTTCAAGTTTTGAGGTAATTAATTTTAAATTATTTTCTTCAGTCCAACCATAAATCCATTCGCGAAACGAAGCAGTTACAATGTAAATATCTGCATTTTTCTCCTGAAGATTCTGAATTTTTCCCCAAATATTTTTATTAAGATTTCTCGGAATATTTTCGTTCGAAAACTGTTTTCCTTTTTCTAAAAACAAATTGTAATGCTCGTTTTTAAAAAAATAAGTCATGAATTTTTGTTTAGCAGTTTCATTAGAAATTTTTCCAAGTTTCCACTTTAAAAGCATTGGTGAAAGAGCTATAAAACCTATTATTAATTGAAAAGTTCCTTTGTAGAATCTAGTAAATTCTATCAAACTATCTTTTTTATAAAGTGTTTTGTCAAAGTCAACTAATACTAATGTTTTCATCCTAATTTCTGAAATATAATAAATAACTCATCAGCAGTAGCCAGCCCAATATTGTAAATTGTATAAATCTGTCATTCAATACTATTTTAGTTGGAGAATAGGTTGATTGATCTACAAAAACCAATTTCAAATACCTAAAAATTCCATTAACAACAAAAATGATGGAAACATACAATAAATTGGAATGATAATGAAGTTGAACTTCAGGTGAAATACAATAGAATATATAGCTAACAATGATTATGGACGCCAAAATTCCTAAAATAATATCTATAAAAATTAGATTATAACCTTCAATATTTTTACGAACATCATTCCCATTTTCGGCAAGAATAACATCAGTTCTACGTTTAGAAATGCCTAAGAATAATGCCAAAAGATAAGTTATTAATAAAATCCAAATCGATGGAACTATATCACTTACTACTGAACCAGCTACAATACGAAGTATAAAACCAACTGCAATAATATTTACATCCAATATAGCAATATGTTTAAGCCATTTTGAGTAAAGAAAATTTAACGCTAAATAAGAAATGATTACAAGAAATAATTCAACAGAAATCAAATAAGAAACTGTTAGGGAACTAATCATTAAAATAAGCATCAAAACTAATCCATTTTGGATACTAATACTTCCTGAGGCTAAAGGTCTAAATCGTTTTTGTGGATGGTTTTTATCTTCATTAATATCGAAATAATCATTAAAAATATAAACACTACTTGATATAGTGCAAAAACATAGGAATGCCAAAATTACATTAATCAAATTGTCTAAATTTAGAAATTGACTATCAAAAAAAAGCGGTGCAAATACAAACGCATTTTTTATATATTGTTCAACTCTAATTAATTTTAGGTAATTTTTCATTTGTTTTGATTGAATTGTAAACTATGAAATATTTGGTTGTATCAATTTTATTAAATTTTTTGTAAATGTACCAAGCAGTAGGACTTGCCTTGATGGTAGATTCTTTAAAATCTTCACCAGTTACAAATGATTTTTCAATAAAGATATAATTTTTTTTATTAGAACAAATTTTAATAAATCTTTCGTTTTGACCATCTATTTCATGATCTAATAGCCAATCTCCAGGAAGTTGACTTTGAGTATTGAACAAATAATTAGCCATTGGCATACTTGGCGCTACAATATAATTTTCACCATATTTTTTAATTAATTGTTTTAATTCTAGGTGTTTTTCAAAAGTTTCTTTTTTTGTTTTAATATATTTTAACTTGGGTGAAATCGATTCTAGAGAATAGTTTAGTTCTAAAATAGAATCTTCATGATAAGGATTTTTATTGGATGCAAATGCTACCAAACAAAGCGGTAATCCTATTAAAATATACTTTTTCGGATTTATAGAAACCTCATTTTCAAATAATGTGATGAAAGTCAAAATAATTCCTGTTGCAAATAATAATGTTGTTTGATATCCTAAACTTATCGATACGGACCAAGATATAGCAATCAAAACCACAAGTGGAAACAGATAACTAATAGTTTTCTTTTTCTCAAAATAGGAATATAATAAGGCAATAACGGTTGCGTCAAATGCAAGAAAAGAAGCCGCAAAAAACTTATTTATCAAAAATAAAAAGATTGCAACTAATAGAAATGCAATTGCTATATTCTTAAGATGTGGAGTTAGTTGACCATTTTTTTGATTTGTTTTTTTTAGGTAGATAAGCAAGCTAGCAGAAATAATAATTGTTAATGCAACAAAAAACTTAAATGGCATAAATACATAATGATGAAATCCTACGATGTATAAATCTCTTAAATCTAAAGTTCCATTAAGTTGTTGTTTAAAATTTTGCCAAGTTGTTATTTGACAAATTAATAAAACAAATATTCCTATTAAAATTGATAAACTTATTATGTAATAAAGACTTGCTTTTAAGTTATATCTGAGATATATCCAAACCAAGATGAGCAACGGAATCAAATAGAAAGATTGTTTTGATAATGCTGAAAGTAGCGAGAAAAAAGCAATTAGAAAAAGTTGAGCAAAATTAACTTTTGTGTTTTTTGCTACAATCCAAAAAGCAATTGAAGCATACAAAAGCCCATCTGTAGTTGGCCAAGGATAGGGTGGAAAATTCAACCACGATATTGAAAAACATAAAATTATCAAACCCCATTTGTTTACTTTTTTTATGTTGTAAATCAGGTAAGTACCTGAAACAAAAAAATAAACTTGAAGAAGAAAACTCAAATATGCAATGATTCTAAAATAAAAAAACTGACCGGTTTCTGGCAAAATTTTCATAAAAAAAGCATGGGCATATATCGTAACAGGAGGAAATTTATAGATAAAATCTTCATAAACGTGTTGACCATTTACTATTCTCCAAGCAAAACTTGACATGTATCCAGTATCCCAAGTTTCCATTCCATACTGACTTAAGATTAAGCAATAGAATGAAATAATTAGAAACAAAATTATCTTATAATTTAGTGTTTTCATTTTTCTAAAATCAAAAAATAATGTGGATATACAAACATTCTTTTGGTATAGCTTTCAAGAACTTTGAACCCAATTTCTTCAACTACTTTTTTTGCAAAATCTGCTTTCATTTCATGTCCAATTTCTCTACTAAAAACCAAATCATGCATTTTATTGAAATAAAGGAATAAACTACTAGCATCAATATCTTTCAAAATCAGCCTGCTTCCAATAGACATCTTAGAATAAATTTCTCTTAAAAATTCCAATTGATTTTCTTTTGGAACATGATGCAAAACATCAATCAAATATATTTTAGAATAATTTTGAATTAAACTTGGAATTTCAGAACCATTGAAAGTTTCAAATTGTATGTTTTTTTCATCTTTAAATTCTTGATTCACAATTCTTGCATTTTGAACAAGTGTTTCAGAAATTTCAATTCCATAAATTTCATTTGAAGGAGTAAATTTGGCTACCAATGCACAAAACTGTCCTGAACCGCATCCAATGTCAAAAACAGAATCATTATTTTCAATGTAATTAAGTAAATCATCAAAAGGACAAATCAAAGGTCGATAAACCACTTTAAGTTTATCAATAAAACTCAAATCTGTTGACTTATTTTTTAAGTACTTCAAAATAGTTGATTGGTTTATTAATTCTCCCATGCTTTCAAATATTTTTCAGCAACTTTAATGTAATTATGTTCTTTTTCTACAAATGCTCTTGCACGAATTCCAATAGCTTGAATTTCATCTGGATTTTCTATTAAAGAGGATAGTTCTGTTACTAGATTTTCGACATTTGGCAAAGCATTCACGGCTACTTTTTCTGATAAATTGTAATAGTCTTCAAATTCTTTTTCTGCACCAGTAAATACTACTTTTCCTTTAGCCATAGCTTCCAACGCATTATAACCTTGATCATAAGCATAGATTTGATCTAAAACAATATGTGCCTTATTAAACTGTTTTATGTAGTCTTGATAGGGAATATTTCTTGTGACAATAATTTCAACTTTATCAGCATATTTTTGTTTGATAATTTCCAATGCTTTTTCAAATAAATGAATTCCTTTTTTATAGGAATTTCCATTATTAATGCCTAGAAAAATAACGATTTTGTCTTTAACAGGATTTTCAACGAATTCAATAGACGATACGTTTATTGGATTTGGAATCATTCCTAAAAACTTTGGATTTTCAATTAACGGATTTACATAATCTAAATCGCTTGCAATGACTCCATTTATTTTTTTGTAAAGAAAATCATGAATCTTTTTATGAGATTTTGAATTGTATTCCCACATCGATTCGTATTGAATTAGCGATTCTTTAATTCCTTCAAAATAAGGATTCATTATAGAATAACGTTCCTTTTTATCAAGCATGTGATTCAAAGTAACATAGTCAACACCACTGCATAACAAGAAGAATTTGTGGTTCTGTTTGAAGAGTTTTTTTAACAAATGCAATTCAAATTTAGAAGTAGTTTGAATAGGAGCTTCATTGATTAATTGGACACAATCAAAACCTTTTAATTTCTTTAGAAGAAAATAGAAACGAAGACCACGTTCAATTTTTGAAATATCAAATTTTGTTATTCTATATATCAGTTGTCGTGGTAGATTACCTAATTTGCTTTCGCACCAAAATGCTCTATTGGAATAATCTGATGGATAATTTTTAAAGCCATCACCGTTACTAACTATGACCACTTCGTGTCCTAATTTTAGTAATCCTTCTTTGAGGGAATTATGTAATCGGCTAAACTCACCAACAAGTAATATGCGCATTTAAAAGTTTTATTTACATTTGCTAAAATACAAAAAATTGACTCAAAACCGAACATCTTATAAAATCTGCCTTGTAACCGTAACTCTTTCTGATGGTGGAGCAGAACGTTGTGCTGCGAATTTGTCTCATTTTTTTGTTAATCAAGGTTTTGAAGTTCATCATTTAGTTTTTTCTGGGAAAATAGAATATGATTATTCTGGTGAAGTAATGCATTTAGCGAAACATGTTTCTGGTTCTAATGGAATAGTTAGCAGAATAAAGAGATTCAGAATTTTAAAAAAATATTTAAAAGAGCAGAATTTTGATTTTGTAATCGATTTTAGAGTCAAACGTTTTTTCTTGCAAGAGTTTATTATTCATAATTATTTATACAAAAATTACATTCAAACCATTCACAGTAATAAACTAGATTCTTATATACCTAAAAATAAGTTTTTAGCCAATTTACTGTATAAAAATTGCAAACAATTAATTACTGTTTCCAAAGGAATTGAAGAGAAGATTAAAACGGAATATAATTTTAAAAACATCCATCAAATATACAATCCGATTGATTTTGAAAAAATAAATGAAATTAAATCAGAAAGCATTGATTTTGAAGGAGATTTCATTGTTGCTGCTGGAAGTATGAACAAAAATGTAAAGCAATTTGATCATCTTATTGAATGTTATTCTAAATCAAATTTACTAGATAAAAATATCAAACTTATTATTTTAGGAGACGGAAAATTAAAACAAGATTGGAGAGATTTAGCTGATAGAATAGGGCAGAAAGAAAACATCATTTTTAAAGGAAATGTAGAAAATCCTTTTGCCTATTATTCAAAAGCACTTTTTACAGTTCTTACTAGTAAATACGAAGGTTTACCAATGGTTTTAATAGAATCTTTAGCTTGTGAAACACCTGTAGTAGCTTATAATTGTGAAACAGGTCCTTCAGAAATTATTAATCATTTGCAAAATGGTTTATTGGTAGAAAATCAAAATAAAGAAGCTATGATTGCTGCAATAAATACATTTTATGAGGATAAAAACTTATATTTACATTGTAAAAAAAATTGCAAAATAAGTATATCAAAATTTGAAGTTGAAAACATTGGGAATCAATGGTTATCACTTTTTAAACAATTAAAAAATGAACGTTAAGTTAATTGATATTCCCAAAATATTAAATAGAGAAGGAAATATTGCTGTTCTTGAAAATGGTGTAGTTCCTTTTGATATTAAAAGAGTTTATTATTTGTATGATATTCCAAGTACGTCTAAACGTGGAGGACATGCTCATAAGAAACTTAATCAGATTCTAATAGCTATTTCAGGAAGTTTTGATGTGGTTTTAAAAGACGGCAAAAACCAACAAGTTATCACAATGAATAAACCTGATAAAGGATTGTTGATTTCTAATAATATTTGGCGTGAACTTGAAAATTTTTCTTCTGGAGCTGTATGTTTAGTTTTAGCATCAGAAGTTTATGATGAAGACGATTATATCAGAAATTACAAGTCTTTTGTAAATTATATTAATTTGAATAAGTAGAAATTTTTATTCCTTTTTTCATCAAATTTGCTTTGGTTTTTTCTACAAAAAGTAATAATGATTGCGGTGATTTCAATAGTATTTTTTGTTTCCAATTCAAATTCGATTTATCTATAGATTTTACTATTTTTTTCCAATCTTGAGTGTCTCCATCTCGTTTTAATTTTTTGGCTAAAACATATCTAAAAAAATCCAAGTGCTTTTTTAAATCTGGATTGTCTTTTGTCCAAGCTTCATAATTATCGTAATTCGGAATTTTTTTATGTAGGATGGAGTTTCGTGTAATTTGATGCTCAACTTCCATTAAATAAGACATTTGAATGGAGTTGCTGTAAGCTAATTTAAAATGATAATTAGCTCTAATATTGAAATCAATATCATTGGAAAACTTAATTTCATTGTTGTAATTCCCAACTTTTTCATACACTTCTTTGTGAATACAAACGCTACCATGATTGTAAATTCCTTGTTTTACATTGATTTTAAAGAAATTAATATAACCTTCAAAATTTTCAGGCAAACTCTCTGATCCATTGTGCGGTATGTAAGTCTTATTTTGATAGACTTCTTCATAGTTGGTTCCAAAAATTCTTGCTTCAGGAAAATTTATTATTAACCTATGAATGGTTTCTAAAAAAGTTGGTTTCCATAAATCGTCAGCATCAAGAAACGTGATGTAGTTGGTCGACGCTTTTTCAATTCCAGTATTTCTACTTGCCGAAAGTCCTTTATTTTCAGAATGATGAATTAATTTGATTTTTTCCGATAAAAAAGGCATTACTTTTTCAACACTTTTATCAGTACAACAATCATTTATAATCAAAACTTCATAATCAGTAAAGGTTTGATTGAGAATACTTTTCAGAGCATTTTCAACATACTTTTCTTTATTATATAGCGGAATGACTACTGAAAAAAAGGACATAAATTATTTTTTAAATATAAAATCAAAAATGGCATTCCAATCGTTCAATTGATTGCTGGTATCAAAAGTATATTTATTTCCTTGAAATTTAATGGTTTTGTCTACAAAATCGGTAATCAATTGCGCCAATTCTGTTGGATTATTGACATCAAAAAAGGATACTTTTTCATAATCACCAACGGTTTCTTTAGCATAAGGCAAATTAGCTGCTAAAATAGGTTTGTCAAAAGCTTTAGCTTCAGATAAAGGTAATCCCCAAGTTTCAAGTTTTGAAGGAAAAACAATGCAATTAACGGAATTGTATAATTTCAATAATTCCTCTCTTGAAATCCAGCCTTTAAAATCTACTTCAGGCATTGAATTATATTTTTCAAATAAATATTTTGCAAACTTATGCGGATTATCTTTTATGGTAGTAAAATGAAACAGAACCTTATGTCTTGTTTCATCATCAAGCAATTGAATTGCATCGAAAACTAATTCAAAATTCTTAAATGTTCGAGGAAAACTAGGATATAAGAAATGTACTTTGTGGGTATCTAAAGCTGTTTTATCGGAAGTTATTTCTTCAGTATATTCTGGTTTGCAAACTATAACATTATTGATATTGTAAATTTTTTCAAATTCAGTTTTTATCCATTCTTGTTGTACAAAAACAGCAGTATTCTTTTTGATGTTAACTTGAAACAAATATTTATATAAAATTGAAAATACACCTATTTTATAATCATGTTTCCAATCATACCAAGATGATTTATAGAAAACTGTCGGATGATGACAATAGACAAAACGTTTTTTAGCAATCACATTTGGACTAACATCGTGTAGTGAAAACCAAATGTCAGGATTTAATTTTTTTGATAATTTTCAGTTTTTTCTATTCAATAATTTTTTTCAGTTAATCATAAAAATCGAATCTATTGTATATTTTAATTCAACAAATAGATTAAAAGAAAATAGTTTATACAATCTTTTGACAGGATTTTTAGTAAATGTTCAATTTCATAAATAAAAAGTGAAAGAATTAATTTTTTCATTAAACAAATTACTTTTCTTGTTTTAAAGACTCGATAATTTGCCAAAATAAGAATAAAAATTAAAATAACCTCAACTATAAAGATCATCATCGTCAGCTTGCTTTCTGGCCTGAACATTAGTTGTAGGCCATTTGATACCTGGAACGTTTTGTTGGGCTGAGCTTGAAGTT
>Ga0209572_1000778_pt1 | contig 35748 bp, 38 predicted proteins | sample EBPBio232012_DNA_FD_185867 | JGI IMG/M metagenome (GOLD analysis project Ga0209572, IMG submission 185867) | Wastewater treatment Type I Accumulibacter community from EBPR Bioreactor in Madison, WI, USA - Reactor 1_1/23/2012_ DNA (SPAdes)... | ecosystem: Engineered > Bioreactor > EBPR >...
CGGCGAAGACAACCGCAACGTGGCGCGCATGGCCGCGCTGCTGGCCGGCCTGCCGGTGGACGTGCCCGGTGGCACCCTGAACCGCCTGTGCGGCTCGGGTCTGGACGCGCTGGCCACGGCCGCGCGTGCCATCAAGGCCGAGGAAACCTCGCTGATGATCGCCGGTGGCGTTGAGAGCATGAGCCGCGCACCCTTCGTCATGCCCAAGGCCGAGACCGCCTTCTCGCGCGCCAACTCCGTGTACGACACCACCATCGGCTGGCGTTTCATCAACAAGCTGATGAAGGCGCAGTACGGCGTCGACTCCATGCCCGAGACGGCCGAGAACGTGGCGGTGGACTACAAGATCGAGCGCGAAGCCCAGGACAAGATGGCGCTGAACAGCCAGTTGCGCGCCGTGGCGGCGCAAAAGGCCGGCCACCTGGCACGCGAGATCACCCCGGTGACCATCCCCCAGAAAAAGGGCGATGCCATCGTGGTCGATACCGATGAGCACCCGCGCGAAACCAGCCTGGACAAGCTGGCCAAGCTCAAGGGCGTGGTCAAGCCCGATGGCACGGTCACCGCCGGCAACGCCAGCGGCGTGAACGACGGCTCCTGCGCCATGTTGCTGGCCGACGAGGCCGCCGCCGCCAAATACGGTTTGACGCCCAAGGCCCGCGTGGTCGGCATGGCCGTGGCCGGCGTCGCGCCGCGTGTCATGGGTATCGGCCCGGCGCCGGCGACCGAGAAGGTGCTGAAGCTGACCGGCCTCAAGCTTGACCAGCTCGACGTGATCGAACTGAACGAAGCCTTTGCCGCCCAAGGCCTGGCCGTGCTGCGCATGCTGGGCCTGCCCGACGACGACCCGCGTGTCAACGCCTGGGGCGGCGCCATTGCCCTGGGCCATCCGCTGGGTGCCAGCGGCGCGCGCCTGGCCACCACCGCCGTCAACCGCCTGCACGCCACCGGCGGCAAGTACGCGCTGTGCACCATGTGCATTGGCGTGGGGCAGGGCATCGCCGTGATTCTGGAGCGCGTGTGATGGCGGTGGCCACCGAGCGTGTGCTGATCACCGGCGGCGGCGCCGGCATCGGCGCGGCGGTGGCGGCGCAGTGCCGCCAGCGCGGCTGGGAACCCGTGGTCATCGACCGCGCGGTGCAGGACGTGCCGGGCGGCATCCAGGCCGACCTGTCCAGTCCCGAGGCCACGGCCCAGGCGCTGGAGCAGGCCCTGAAAGGCGGCCCCATCACGCGCCTGGTCAACAACGTGGGCGTGGTGGTGCCGAACGACGCCGAGCAGCAGAGCCTGGCCGAATTCGACTTGGCCGTGTCGCTCAACCTGCGTTGCGCCCTGCAGTGCATGCAGGCGCTGCTGCCGGGCATGCAGGCGGCAGGCTTTGGGCGCATCGTCAACATGTCCTCGCGCGCGGCGCTGGGCAAGGAACTGCGCACCGCCTACAGCGCCACCAAGGCGGGCCTGATCGGCATGACGCGCGTCTGGGCCCTGGAGCTGGGCCAGCACGGCATCACCGCCAACGCCATTGGCCCAGGCCCGATCCGCACCGAGCTGTTCGACCGCGCCAACCCGCCTGGCGCGCCGCGCACGCAGGCCATCATCGACGCCGTGCCCGTGCGGCGCGTGGGCACGCCCGACGACGTGGCGTACGCCACCGCGTTCATGCTCGACGCGCAAAGCGGCTTCATCACCGGGCAGGTGCTCTACGTCTGTGGCGGCATGACCGTCGGCGTGGCACCGGTCTGATTTTTCCTCGCGGCCGTCGTTCACGGCCATCCCGGTTCAAGCGGGCAATCGACCGCATGGACACCCATTTCTCACCAGGAGACGACATGACCACCTTTTCCAAGCTTCTGCCGCGCCGCAACACGCTGCTGGCCGCCGCCGCCCTTGCCGTGGCGGGCGCCTTGCCCAGCCTGGCCTTGGCCCAAAACTACCCGACCAAGACGATCACCATGATCGTGCCGTTCTCGGCCGGCGGCACCACCGACATCCTGGCGCGCATCCTGGGCAAGGCCCTGGAAGGCGAACTCGGCCAGTCCATCGTCATCGACAACAAGGCCGGCGCCGGCGGCAACATCGGCGCCCAGCTGGCCTCGCGCGCCAAGCCCGACGGCTATACCCTGTTCATGGGCACGGTGGGCACGCACGCCATCAACGAATCGCTGTACAAGAAGCTGCCCTACAAGCCGCTGCGCGACTTCCAGCCGGTGTCGCTGGTGGCCCAGGTGCCGAACTTGCTGGTGGCCCACCCGTCGCGCCCCTACAAGACCGTCAAGGAGCTGATCGCCTACGCCAAGGCCAACCCCGGCAAGGTGACCTACGCCTCGTCCGGCAACGGCACGTCGATCCACCTGTCGGGCGACCTGTTCAAGACCATGACCGGCGTCGACATGCTGCACGTGCCCTACAAGGGCAGCGCCCCGGCCGTGGCTGATCTGTTGGGTGGCCAGACCGACATCATGTTCGACAACATGCCCTCCGCCATCCAGCACGTCAAGGCCGACAAACTGCGCGCCATCGCCGTCACCTCGCCCCAGCGCTACCCCGAGCTGCCCGATGTGCCGACCATCGCCGAAAGCGGCGTGCCGGGCTACAGCGCCATGTCCTGGTTCGGTCTGTTCACCAAGCGCGGCGTGCCGGCCGATGTGCTGAAGAAGCTCAACGACGCCACCGTGAAGGTGCTGAGTCAGCCCGAGGTGATCAAGCAGTTGGCCGACCAGGGCGCCATCGCCAGCCCGGACACCCCCAAGGAGTTCGAAGCCTTCATCAAGGCCGAGACCGCCAAGTGGGGCAAGGTCGTCAAGGCCTCCGGCGCCAAGGTCGACTGACCGGTGGGCGGCGGCTCAGCCGCGCCAGCCCGGCAACTGCCAGTTGCGCCACACCGACACCAGGCGCAACGCGGCGGTGGCCAGCACCGTCAGACCCAGCGCCAGCCAGGGCGGCAGGCCCAGCGCCAGCGCCGCCACATAGCCCCAGCCGCCCAGGAAGGACCAGGCGGCGTAGGGGCGGTGGTCGTTCAGCGCGCGCGGAATCTCGTTGCACAGCATGTCGCGCAGCACGCCGCCGAAGGTGGCGGTGATCACGCCCATCATCACCGCCACCAGGGTCGGCAGGCCCAGCGCCAGGGCTTGGTCCACCCCCACGGCGGTGAACAAGCCCAGGCCGATGGCGTCTGGCCACAGAATGGCGCGCTCGGTCGGTTGCAGGTGGCGTTGGCGCAAAAACACCACCGCCAGCGCACACAGCCCGAGCAGCGCCCACACGAATTCCAGGTGGCTGACCCAGAAAAAGGGGCGTTGATCCAGCAGCAGATCGCGCAGCGTGCCGCCGCCGAACGCGGCCGCGAAGGCGACCACGCACACGCCCACCGGGTCCAGGCGCTTGCGCGCGGCCTCGATCACGCCCGACAGCGCAAAGGCCAACGTGGCCGCCACTTCCAGCGCCACGCGCAGGCCGTGGCCCCAGACGGGGGGCAGGGGGGTGAGTAATTCCGTGGCCATGGCGGCGTATTGTCGCTGCGGTAGAGTGCGGCGTCGCCAGACCCACGCGAGCAGGCGCCTGACGCCGCGCGTGGGCCTTCGGCTCTGGGCTTGGCCCTTGTTTTTCACCCTCGATGGAGTTGTTGTCGATGTCCCCTATTTCCCCTGCCGCGCTGGACCAGATCTTTCGCGAGGCCCGCACGGCCAACGCTTTCACCGCGCAGCCGGTGCCCGACGAGCTGCTGCGCCAGGTGTACGAACTGGCGGCCATGGGCCCGACCTCGATGAACACCCAGCCGGCGCGCTACGTTTTCGTGCGCACCCCCGAGGGCAAGGCGCGGCTGAAGGCTTGTCTATCGCCCGGCAACCTGGACAAGACCATGGGTGCGCCGGTGACCGCCATCGTGGCCGTGGACACGCAGTTTCACGAGCACATGCCCGACATCTGGCACAACGCCGGTGCGCGCGAGATGTTTGCCGGCAATCCCGCCCTGGCGCAGGCCACGGCGCAGCGCAACGGCACCCTGGGCGGCGCTTACCTGATCATCGCGGCGCGCGCGCTGGGTCTCGACTGCGGACCCATGAGCGGTTTCGACATGAACAAGCTGAACGCCGAGTTCTTCCCGGACGGCCGCTATCAGGCCAATTTCCTGATCAACCTGGGCCACGGCCAGCCGCAGGCGCTGTTCGAGCGCAACCGGCGCCTTAGCTTCGATCAGGCCTGCCAGCTGGCCTGACCGCTTGACCCTGCCGCTCATCACCGACTGGGCGTTCTACGCCGTGGCCGTGCCGGCGGTGCTGCTGCTGGGCATCGGCAAGAGCGGCTTCGGCGCCGGCTTCGGTTCGCTGGCCGTGCCGATGATGGCCCTTGCCGTGACGGTGCCGCAGGCGGCGGCCATCCTGATGCCGGTGCTGCTGGTGATGGACCTGCTGGGCATCGCCGCCTTCCGCAAGGATTTCGACCGCGCGCTGCTCAAGTTTGTGCTGCCCTGGGGCCTGCTGGGCATCGCCATCGGCACGCTGTCGTTCCAGCTGTTGCGCGTGCAATGGGTGGCGGGCATCGTGGGGGTGTTCACGCTGCTGTTCTTGGCCCAGCGCCTGTTGTTTCCGCCCCGGCCCGACAGCCGCCCGGCGCCGCGCCCGGTCGGTGCGCTGCTGGCGGTGACCTCCGGCTTCACCAGCTTCGTGGCCCACGCCGGCGGACCGCCCATCAACGCCTACGTGATCCCGCTTGGGCTCTCGCCGCTGCGCTTCACCGGCACCATGGCGTTCTTCTTCTTCGCCGTCAACCTCGCGAAATGGGTGCCCTACGCCTGGCTTGGTCTGCTGGACTGGCGCAACCTGACGACCTCGCTGGTGCTGTTGCCGCTGGCCCCACTTGGCGTGTGGCTGGGCGTGCGCATTGCCCGGCGCATCGACCAGCAACTGTTTTACCGCTTCATCTACGTCGGCATGCTGCTGACGGGGCTGAAACTGCTGTGGGATGCTTTTGCCTGAGGTGGAAGGGGGCTACCCCCGCGCCCGCAACGCCCGCAACGCCCGCGCGGCTTCGTCCACCAGGGCCGGGCCGCGGTAGATGAGGCCGGTGTAGATCTGCACCAGATCGGCGCCGGCCTCGATTTTTTCCGCCGCGTCGCGCCCGCTCAGGATGCCGCCCACGCCGATGATCGGAAAACCGGCGCCCAGCGCCGCGCGCAACTGGCGCACCACGCGTGTACTGGCCTCGCTCACCGGCGCGCCCGACAGGCCGCCGGTTTCCTCGGCGTGCGGCAGGCCTTGCACCGCCTCGCGCGAGAGCGTGGTGTTGGTGGCGATCACGCCTTCGATGCCGTGCTGGCGCAGCGCCTCGGCGATCGCCCGCACCTGGGTCTCGTCCAGATCGGGGGCGATCTTCAGGAACAGTGGCACCTGCTTGCCGTGTTCCTCTCGCAGCTCGGCCTGGCGCGATTTCAGGGCCGACAGCAGCGCGTCCAGCGCGGCATCGCTTTGCAGATCGCGCAGGTTCTTGGTGTTGGGGCTGGAGATGTTCACGGTGACGTAGTCGGCGTACGGGTAGACACCCGCCAGGCAGGTCAGGTAGTCGTCGGTGGCGCGCTCAATGGGCGTGGCCGCGTTCTTGCCGATGTTTAGGCCCAAAATTAGGCGTTGGCCGGCGTTGGGTAATCCTCGGGTGCTATGAAAACGAGAGTTTTTGACATGCCGCACAAAGGCATCCAGGCCGTCGTTGTTGAAGCCCATGCGGTTGATCAGCGCGTCGGCCCCGGGCAGGCGGAACATGCGCGGCTTGGGGTTGCCGGGCTGCGCCAGCGGGGTGACGGTGCCCACCTCCACGAAGCCAAAGCCCATGGCGCCCAGGCCGTCGATGGCGCGGGCGTTTTTGTCCAAGCCCGCGGCCAGGCCGACGCGGTTGGGAAATTCGAGGCCGGCGAGCTTCACCGGATCCTCGACGCGGCCGTTGCACCAGGCCCAGCGCAAGGGGGTGCCGTGGCCGCGCGCCAGGGTTTCCAGCGTCAGCTCGTGCGCGGTCTCCGGGTCCAGGTTGAACAGGAAGGGCCGGGCCAGGCCATAGGGAAGCAGCGCCATCGGATAATTCTCACCAGTCGAAACGAATTGGGAAATTGTCGCAAATGACGCAAGACGAACTGAAAACCCTGGTTGGCCAGGCGGCGCTGGCCTACGTGGTGCCGGGTGAGATCGTGGGGGTGGGCACCGGCTCCACCGTGAATAAATTCATCGACGCGCTGGACACGATGAAGGACCGCATTGCCGGCGCCGTGTCCTCGTCCGAGGCGTCCACCGCGCGCCTGAAGGCGCTGGGCATCCCGGTGTTCGACTGCAATGCGGTGGGCGAGATCGCGGTGTACATCGACGGCGCCGATGAAATCGACGGCCACGGCCACATGATCAAGGGCGGTGGCGCGGCGCTGACGCGCGAGAAAATCGTGGCCGCGCAATCGCGGCGTTTTGTCTGCATCGCCGACGAATCCAAATTGGTTGAGCGCCTGGGCGCCTTTCCGCTGCCGGTGGAGGTGATTCCCATGGCCGCGCGGCGCATCCTGCGCCAGTTTGGTGCCTTGGGCGGCCAGGCCACGCTGCGCCTGAAGGACGGCCAGCCACTGGTCACCGACAACGGCCAGCACATCCTGGATGTGCGCGGCCTGGCCATCGACGACCCGCTGACCTTCGAATCCGGCGTGAACCAGTGGCCTGGCGTGGTCACCGTGGGCGTGTTCGCGCACCAGAAGGCGCAGCTGTGCCTGTTGGGCACCCGCCAGGGCGTGCAGACGCTGAACTTCGAGGCATGAGCGCCGCCCGGAGGGCTGCCCGGTGAGCACCGAGCGCCCGGCCCTGAGCGAGCGCGCCGTGCTGGCCGCCGTGCTGCGTGGCTTGGCCCTGGCCGGTCTGGCGGCCTTGCTGTGGGTGGGCTGGCAGGTGCTGCGCGGCCCGCGCCAGGCCCCGGCGGCGCCCAGCGTGCGTGTGGCCAAGCTGATGCCGGGCAGCTTCCTGCTGGTGGCGGCGCCGGTGTCGCCCCCTGGCGCGCGCGATCCGCTGCAGTTGCTGCTGCTGCGCGATACCGATGGTCAGCTGCGTGGGTTTTACCTGCCAGTGGATGGCGGGCGCGCCGCCGTGCCGGTGTCCGGCGCGCTGCTGCGCGGCGTGCCCTGCGAGGATTTCGGCCCCGATTTCACGGCCCGCGACATCGGCTGTCGCCAGGCCCGGCCGGGCTTCGAGTTCGCGCTGCGCCCGCGGTGGGGCCTGGACGGGCGCACGCTGACGGGTGCGGCGCCGCCCCTGCTGGCCGCCGAGGGGCGCGAGGTGGAGGGCGACTGGCTGCTGGCGCCGGCCGAGCCGCTACGTCAGTAGGCCGCGGGCGATGGCCGACACCTTGTGGACATGGGCCTCGGCCGCGCGTTGCGCGGCATCGGCGTCGCCGGCCTGCAGCGCGTTCAGGATGGCCTGCATTTCCATGGCCGCGTCGCGCGCGCGCTCGGGCGAGCCGATGGTCATCAGCCGCAGGCGGTTGATGCGGGCGTTGAGGGTGCGCAGGATGTCCCAGGCCATGCCTTGCCCGGCGCGCTCGAACATCAGCTGGTAGAAGGCGGTGGTCTGGGTGACCACGGCGGCGTGGTCCTGGGCACGAAAAGCGGCCTGGATGCGTGCGTTGATGGCCTCCAGCGCGCTCAAGGTCGGCGCGTCGGCGCGCCGTGCCAGCACGCGCGCGGCCTGGCCTTCGAGCAGCGCGCGGATGTCGTAGATCTGCGCCGCCTGATCCAGGCTGAGCGAGGCCACCACCGGGCCTTGGTGCGGAACGGTCTCGATCAGGGCCTCGGCTTCCAGATGGCGCAGCACCTCGCGCACGATGGAGCGGCTGACGTCTAACTCCTCGCACAAGGCGCGCTCGACCAGGCGCTGGCCGGGCTTGAAATGGCCCGACAGAATGGCGGCGCGCATGTTCTCCAGCGCCAGTTCGCGCAGGGTCTTGGCGGCGCGCTCTACCTTCAGGGGTGGGTGGGTGGGTGACGCAGCTTGCATACGCGCATTATTGGCGTCCATCACATAGGAAGGCCTCCAGCCGGGCATTGACTTCGGCGGGATGGGTCACGCCCATCATGTGGCGCGCGCCGGCGATCACCTGCCACGTGCCCTGCGGCACCTGCCGGGCCATGGCCTCGGACATGGCGGGGCTGGAGTTGGCGTCGAACTCGGCGGTCAGAAACAGCGCCGGCGCTTCAAGCCGCGGCAGCCGCTCGGCGTGCACGCTGTCCGAGCTGGCGAACAGCGCGTAGGTGCGCGCATAGCCCAAAGGCTGCACGCCGCGCAGCAGGGCCTCGACCTCGGCCGCCGGCCGGGCCAGGGCGGCGGGCACGGGCCGGCCGAACCAACGTTCAATGGTCGGCCCGACGCTGTCGCTCAAGTCGGTGTCGTGCAGCGCCTGGGCGCGGGCCATGACGGCGGCACGCTGCTCGGGGCTGCGCTGGAACACGGCGTTCATGGCCACCACGCGGCGGGTGCGCTCGGGGTGGTTTAGGGCAAATTCCAGCGCCACCAGGGCGCCCATCGAATGGCCGACCACGTGGGCACGGGCAAGGCCCAGGGCGTCGAGCAGCTCGCGCAGCTGGTCGGCATACCGCGCCAGCGTCACGTCGGCGGCAGGCAGGTCGCTGTCGCCGTGGCCCAGCATGTCGTAGCTGAGCACCGTGTGGCGGCGCGCCAGGGCCTCGATCTGGGGCGCCCAGACGCGGCGCGCCATGCCCACGCCATGAATCAGCACCACGGCTTCCTCGCCCGTGCCGTCCACGCTGAAGGCGGTGGCGCCGGCCTTGCCGGCGCAGGGCAGGGCTTCAGGCCTCATTGCTGCCCAGTTCCTTCAAGTCCTGATAGCGGTTGCCGATGCGGTGGTGCGGGCGCCCGCCGATGGAGGCGGCCAGCACCACCACGATTTCGTCGGGGGCCGGCGCGTCGTTGATGGCGAACTGCAGCGTCAGGTAGTGCGAGCGCATGCCTTCGTCGCCCTTGTGCATCATGGGGACCGAGATGGCGCAGTTCGGGCCACCGCGCACATTGGTGAAGCTCAGGTAGCTCTTGGCGCCAACGGCGCGGCGGTAGTGGTTGCCAAAACGCAGCGTGTGGATCAGGGCCGAGGCGTGCTCGACCTCGCCGGCGGTGCCGACCACGGCGGCCTTGCCATAGCCCTCGATCGCGTCGCCCGAGCCGCCGGCCAGGGCCAGAACGCGCGCGGTCAGCAGTTCGCCCAGCACCGGGGCGATGGCGTGAATTTCGGGCTTCAGGTCGTCGACGAAGCCGCGGCCGGCCCAGGGGTTGCGCAGCACGGCGGCGGCGGCAAACATCTGCAGCGGCTTGGGCGCGGCCTTGCCGCCTTCGATGAGGGTTTCCTCGTGGTAGTGAACGATCTTGCGGATTCCGTGTTCCATGGTGCGGGCTCGAGAGTGGGGCGGTTTGGGGGCTTATTCGGCGGTGATCTTGGCGGCTTCGACCACGCGCTGGTACTTGCGGACTTCCTCGGCCATGAAGGCGCGCAGCTCCTCGGCGCTGGCGCCCGAGGCGGCCAGGCCTTGCTCGGCCAGCTTCTTGCGCACGGCCGGATCGGCCATCACCTGGGCGGCGGCCGTCTGCACCTTTTGCACGATGTCGGGCGCGGTCTTGGCGGGCAGGAACAGGCCGAACCAGACGCCCAGGTCCAGCCCCTCCAGCGCCTTCACCTGGCCCAGCGCGGGCAGATCGGGCGCCAGATCGGAGCGTTTGCTGGACGTCACCCCGTAGGCCTTGACCTTGCCCGAGCGGATGTAGGGCAGGGCGGCACTCAGCGTGGAGACGGCCAGATCCACCTGCCCGCCCATCAGATCGACCAGGGCCGGTGAGGCGCCACGGTAGGGGATGTGGGTCATGAAGACCTGGCCCTTCATCTTCAGCCACTCGCCGGCCACGTGCATGGGCGTGCCGTTGCCGGCCGAGGCGTAGCTCAGCTTGCCCGGGTTGGCCTTGGCGTAGGCCAGCAGTTCGGCCATGGTGTTGGGCGCCAGGGTGGGGCGGCCGACCAGGACCATGGGACCGGTGGCCACGAACAGCACCGGCGTCAAGTCCTTCATGCCGTCCACCGGCAGCTTGGGGTTGATGATCTTGTTGATCAGGATCTCGGAGCCGGAACCGACCAGCAGCGTGTAGCCATCTGGCGCCGCGCGCACCGTGCGCTGGGTGCCCAGCAGGCCACCGGCGCCGCCCACGTTGTCGACCACGATCGACTGGCCCAGCTTGTCGCCCAGCAGCGGCGCCATGGCGCGCCCGACGTTGTCGGAGCTGCCACCGGGCGAGAACGGAATCACCAGGGTGATCGGGCGTTCCGGGTAGGCCGCCAAGGCACCGACGCTGGCGCCGGCCAACGTGGCCAGGGCCGCCAGTCGCTTGAGACGGCGGAGCAGGGCCGAACGGCGAGGGGATTGAAAGCTGTGTTGCATGTGTTCTCCATCGGGTCGCTTGATTTGTATGATGGTATACCATAAGACAGAATACGTAAAGCCCGGCGTGCCCAATCGGCGGCGTCGGGCGGTATGCGATGGGTTGAAGGCGCTGGCTGGGCCAGACGCGGCCAGGCGGGAGCGGGCGCGGCCGAGATCGGCGGATACCAAAAGGCGTTTAAAAGCATCAAACCGTTCGTGTTGAGCCCTTCGACAAGCTCAGCCTGAACGGTTCTTTTAGTTTGAGCGCCAATCGGTATCAGGCCGTGGGCGACAGCTGCCGCCAGTTGCTCACCAATTCATAGCGTGCGTGGATTGGCCCACGCCGGCTACGGGCTGTTTTCGCCCTCAATCCGGGGTGTGGCGAGGCTCGATTCGGCGCTGGTGCGGCCGGTCTTTCGTGGCGCCGTCAGATTTCTTCGGGCTATCAAAATAGATAGCTACTCAGGCTTATTCCACGCCGACCAGCGGGGATTTATCTCCAAATTCTCACCTGGGCGGGTGTGCTCCGGGGTGCTTGCTCGGCGCGGCTTCAATTCATCCGGATCTGGCGGTCCTGGATCAGTTGGGTCATCTGCGCGCGGGCCTTGTCCAGGCGCTGCTCGGCCTGCTGCGGCGTATCGCCCACGGCCCGCATGTCGACCTTGTCCATGAAAGCCTTCATCGCTTCGGAACCGAGGGCGGCCTTGACCTCCTTGTTGAGCAACTGCACCACGTCGTCCGGGGTGCCGGCGGGGGCCATCAGGTAGAACACGTACTCGGAGGTGGCCTGGGGCCAACCCATCTCGGCCATGGTCGGCACATTCGGCGCCAGGCGTGAGCGCTCGGCGCTGGAGACGGCGATGGGCAGCAGCTTGCCCTGGTTCACGTGCTGGATCACGCCCGGCGTGATCAGGAACGCCGTCTGCACCTGTCCGCCCAGCAGGTCGTTGACGGCCTGCGACGTGCCTTTGTAAGGGATGTGCGTCATCTTGGTCTGGGTCAGGTGGCTGAACTGCTCCATGGTCAGGTGCCCGGGCAGACCGTTGCCGGCGGAAGCGTAGTTCAGGCCCTGGGTCTTGGCCAACTGGATGAAGCTCTTGAGGTCTCGGGCCGGCACCGAGGGGTGCACCACCAGCATCTGGCCGTAGCTGACCGTGGAGATGACCGGGCGCAGGTCCTTGGCCGGGTCGTAGCTCATGCGCGGGCCGTACAGCACCGGATTGACGACCAGGGAGGTGTCGGCGGTCAGCAGCAGCGTGTAGCCGTCGGGTGCGGCGCGGGCCACGTGATCGCCGCCCACGTTGCCAGACGCACCGGGCTGGTTGACGACAACGAACGGCGTGTTCAGCCGCTGCTGCAGCTCGCGCGCGATGGTCCGCGTGGACAGATCCAGCGGCCCGCCGGCGGAAAAAGGCACGACGATCTGCACCGGCTTGTCGGGGTAGCCGGCCGCGAGGGCAGCGCTGGACAGCAGCGCGCAGGCGAGGAAGGGTACAGCTTTCATGGGTGTCTCCGTGGGGTCAGATGAAACAGGCCTGGGGCGGCCGTTCAGGGTTTGCGGCGTTCCTGCGCCAGGTTTTCGAGCAGAAAGGGGGCGGGGATGCTGCCGTTGATCTTGCAATCCAGGAAGATCGGTCCGGCCGGCTCGGCCAGCATCGGGGCCAGGGCGTGCAACTCGTCCAGCGTGCGCACCGTGGCGGCCTCGAAGCCAAAGGCCTCGGCGATGGGGGCGTAGTCGATGTCGGGAAACTTGGACAGGGCCACCGGCTGATTGCGCTCTTTCAGGTAATGCAGCTCGGCGCCGTAGGCGCAGTCGTTCATCAGCACGATGACGAGCGGCAGATCCTCGCGCACCACGGTTTCCAGCTCGCCCAGGGTCATCAAGAAGGCGCCATCGCCGAGGAACAAGACCGTGGGCCGCTCGGGCGCGCCGCAGGCAAAGCCCAGCGCGGTGCCAAAGCCAAGACCAATCGAGGCGAAATCGGCCGTGTGCTTGAGCTGCCCCGGTCCGGGCACCGACAGGTAGGGCGCGATTTGCAGGAAGTTGCCGACGTCGTAGACCAGGTTCCGGTCGTTCGGCAGCAGACGATCCAGCGCCAGCGCCAGCGAACGGGGGTCCATGGCGCGCGGCGTGGGTTGGGGCTCGAACTCGCTGGCGCGGTCAAAATCGGCCAGCCATTGGCGCATGGCCGCGTCGTGCAGCGGTTTGTCGGCGGCGGGGCGCTCGGGAAGTGCCTGGCGCAGCCGTTCGGCCACCACGCGCGCATCGCCGACGATGCCGACGTCGGCGTGGAACCAGCGGCCGATGTGGGTGCGCTGGGTGTCCACCTGAATGACCGGCACGTCCGTCGGCAGGGCGGTGCCGAAGCTGGTGGTGCGCTGGTTCAGGCCGGCGCCGAAGCTGATGACGCAGTCGGCTTGCTCGATCAGGCGCCTGCCGCCTGCGTTGGAAAACGAACCCAGGATGCCGCAGTCGAACGGATGACCGTGGAACAGGTCCTGCGCCTTGAGCGTGGTGACCAGCGCCGCGCCGAGGTGGTCGGCCAGGGCCATCAGCTCCTCACGCGCGCCGGCCAGGTGGGCGCCGAGACCCGCCACGATCAACGGGCGACGGCTTGCGCGCAGCACCTCGACCGCGGTGGCGACGGCGCTGGCGCGTGGCGCGGCCGGTTGACGGGCCGGCGGGGGAGCTTCCGGGGCGCTGGCATCGGGGTCGATCGACGCCAGTTGCACGTTCATGGGCAGCAGCAACGCGGTGGCGCCTTGCTGGGCGGCCGTCATGGCCTTGGCCAGGGTACGGCGCGCCGACAGTGGCTCGGACGCGATCAGCGTGCGAAAGCCGGCCGCCTGCAGGACACCAGCGGCGTTGAACCCTTTCTGTTCGGGCCCCAGCGCGTTGGTGGCGGGCAGCGTATTGGGCGAATCGCCAAAGATGAGCAAGATCGGGGAACCGGTGCGCTGGGCGAACACCGCGCCGTGCAAGGCATTGGTCATGGCCGGCCCGCGGCCGAGGATGGCCAGGCCCAGCTTGCCGGTTGCGCTGGCATAGCCTTCGGCCATGGCGACGCCCTCGTTTTCGTGGCGGGCGCCGCAAAACCGCACGCCCAGGGCATCCAGCGTGGTGATGAGCAGCGCCGTGTCGTCGCTCATCAGGCCAAAGGCGTGGGTGATGCCGTGGCGCTTAATGTCGTGCGCCAGGGCTTCGTAGACGGGGAGACTGGGAGAAGACATGTTCAAGCTTGTTTTTTTAGTCACGAAACCTCGCATGACAGCACGGGTTTTCCACTGCGCCAACGGAGTGTTTTGCTGTGCGAAACAAACTCCTGGATAACCTGGGGGTGCTGTTTCACCACGTGAGCTGCGGGCGGAGTGGGGCGCGGAAGGCCCCGCGTTTCAATCGGCGCCGAGAGGGGCCGCGGTGGGCACGAAGCCCGTCATCAACTCGCGCATGGTCTGCGCGACCCGTGCCTGGCGTTCGCGGTCCATGCGGGGCTGGACGGAAGCCACGCTCAGGCCGCCGATGATCTGGCCGGCCGGGTTGCGCAAGGCCACGCCGACGCCCACCACGCCGGCCACGGCGTAGTTGCCGATCACGGCGTAGCCGTCGGTGCGTGCCTGCTGCACCATGGCGCGCAGCTTGGGTGGCGTGAGTTCGCGGTAGTAGGGCAGGCGGTCGCGGTTGGCGCGGATCAGCGTCTCGGTGTCGCGTGCCGGCATCTCGGCCAGCATGGCCAGGCCGCCCGCGCCCACGCCAACGGGCTGGCGGTGCCCCACGCTGACGGCCAAGGCCTGGATCACGTAGGTGCCCACGGCGCGGGCGATGCACAGCGTGTCGAAACCGCTTTGCACCACCAGAAAAGTGGCGTCGCCGGTGGCTTCGGCGATGTCCTTGAGCAGCGGGGCGTAGGTGTCCTGGATCGGTGCTTCGTTGCGGGCAGCGACGGCGAGCTGCCCGCAGTAGTGGCCCAGCACGTAGCGCTTGCCGGTTTCCTGCTGCGCCAACAGCCCTTCGCGCACCAGGCTGGCCAGCAGGCGGTGCACGGTGGGGCGCTCCAGCCCGCTGAGCCGTGCCAGGTCGGTCAATCGGATGCCCGTGGGGTGGTGCGCGACCACCAGCTTGAACAATTCCAAGCCACGTGCCAGGGTTTGCGAGCCTTGGGTCATATTTCCAATATATGGAAATTTATGGAATTTTCAGGGAGGGGATGTACGCTTAAGTCCATGAAATATGGAATGCGCAGGTAAAAAAATTCCATATTTTGGAAAAAACATACCACAGCACTTCTTCGAGGTTCTCCCATGGACGTATTCATCGCGGGCATTGCCCAAACCAAGCTGGGCCGGCATGCCGATCGGTCGGTCAAATCCCTGGCCCATGAGGCCGTCACCGCCGCACTCGCCGACGCCCAACTGGGGCTGGACGAGGTCGAGGCGGCCTGGTTCGCCAACGTGCGACAAGGACAGATGGAAGGACAGAACTCGATCCGCGGGCAATGCGCGCTGACGGCCATGGGGCTGGGCGGCGTGCCGATCTTCAACGTCGAGAACGCCTGCGCCAGCGGTAGCTCGGCCGTGTACCAGGCGCATGCCGCCATCAAGGCCGGCCTGTTCGATGTGGTCATCGCGGTGGGCGTGGAGAAGATGTACTACCCCGAGAAGCGCCAGGCCATGATGGAAGCCTTCTTTGGCGGCACCGACGTGCACGAAATGCAGTCCACCTGGGACGGCCTGCAGCGCATCGGCGCCGGGGTCGGGCCGGAGCGGCCGGCCGGCGGCGATTGGCGCCAACAGAGCTTTTTCATGGACGTGTACGCCTCGCTGGCGCGCATGCACATGAAGCTGTACGGCACCAGCCAGGAGCACTACGCCCACACCGCAGCCAAGAACCACACGCATTCGGCGCTCAACCCGCTGGCGCAGTACCAGACCCCGATGACGGTGCAGGAGGTGCTGGCCACGCCCGAGATCGCCTGGCCGCTGACGCGCGCCATGTGCGCGCCGATTTCCGATGGGGCCGCCGCCGCCGTGCTGGTCAGCGAGCGCATGCTGCAGAAGCTGAACCGCCAGCGCGCCGTGCGCATCCGCGGCATGGGGGTGTCCAGCACGGTCCAACGGGCGCCGGAGGCGCTGGACCAGCATTGCGTGCTGTTGGCGGCCGAACGGGCTTACCGGGCTGCTGGCATCATGCCGCGCGACATTGACGTGGTGGAGGTGCACGACGCCTCCAGTTTCGCCGAGGTGCTGCAGATCGAGAATCTGGGCCTGTGCCAACGCGGCGAGGGCGGCCCCTACACCGCCAGCGGCGCCACCACTTTGGGTGGGGAATGCCCGGTCAACGTGTCTGGGGGCCTGGTGTCCAAGGGGCATCCGATCGCGGCCACCGGCATCGTGCAGATGCACGAGCTGGTGACTCAACTGCGCGGCGAGGCTGGTGCGCGTCAGGTGCAGGGCGCGCGCGTCGCGGTGGCCGAGAACGGCGGCGGCTTTCTGCGCGTCGAGGACGCGGCGGCCGTGGTCACGGTGCTGGATCCGGCCTGAGAGGTTCATCGCCATGACACCGATTGATTTTTTCTGGGCCGCGGTGCAACGCCACCCCGACGCGCGCGCGGCCATGATGCTGGCGCCCGAGGGCGAGGTGACCGGTCAGCTCAGCTACCGTGAGCTGGCCGGCCAGGTCAGCGCCGTGGCCAACGCCTTCCAGCGGCTTTCGGGCCAGCGCCGCCCGCGCATCTGCATCGCCAGCCACAACAGCCTGGCCATGCTGGTGGCGATTCTGGCCACCTACCAGTGCCGGGGCGTGCTGATTCCGCTCACGCCGAGCAACCCTGAGGCCGAACTGCGCCAGCAGATCGACGTGGCCCGGCCCGACCTGCTCCTGATCGACGATTCGGCCCTGGCCATCGCCACGGACCAGCGTGCGCAGGTCGTCCACATGGGGCCCGACGCGGGCGCCTTCCACTCCTTCGCGTCGCTGCTGGCCGAACCCTCTGCGGGAGCACCCGAAGTGGTCGAGGCACTGGGCGAGGACATCACCGCCATCAAGTTCACCGGCGGCTCGTCTGGCCGGCCCAAGGCGGTGTTGCAGTCCATGCGCTGCCTGAACACCATGATTTCCTCGCTCATCGGTGTCTACGGCCCGGCCGAGGGCGAACGTTTTCTGCTCAGCCCGCCCTTGACGCATGGCGCCGGCACGTTTGTCGTACCGGTGCTGGCCACCGGCGGCTGCCTGGTCGTGATGGACGGGGCCAAGGCGCCGCAATTGGTGGGCGCCATGGCCCGGCACGAGGTGGCGGGCACCTGGGTGCCGCCAACCCTGCTGTACCAGATGCTGGACGCCCTGGATCAACAACCCCGCGCCCTGCCACGTTTGCGCAATCTGCTGTACGGCGGCGCCGGTGCCACGCTGGAGCGCCTGCAGCAGGCACGCGCCATGCTCGGCCCGGTGGTGGGCGTCACCTACGGCCTGACCGAGGCGCCGGTGATTATCGCCGGCATGCCCGGGCGCGACAGCGCCGTGGACGCCAACCTGGGCAGCGCCGGCCGCGCCGGGCCGCTTACGCGCCTGGCGGTGCTGGGGCAGGACGGCGGCCTGTGCGTACCGGGTCAGACCGGTGAGATCGTGGCACGGGGCGATCTGCTGATGAGCGGCTACCTCGACATGCCCGAGGCCACACAGGCCGTGCTGACCGAGGGCTGGCTGCGCACCGGCGACGTGGGCTACCTGGACGAGCGCGGCTACCTGTACATCAAGGGGCGCTCCAAGGACGTGGTGATTTCGGGCGGCTTCAACGTCTACCCGTCCGACGTCGAAGATGCGCTCTCGCAACACGAGGACGTGGCCGAGAGCGTGGTCTTCGGTGTGCCCGACAGCCACTGGGGCGAGCGCGTCGAAGCGGCGGTGGAACTGAAACGCGGACGCCAGGCCACGGCCGATGAGATCAAGCGCCACGCGCGCGAGAAATTGGGCGCGGTGCGCACGCCCAAGACGATTCACATCGTCGATCAATTGCCCCGCAATTCGCTCGGCAAGGTGCAAAAACGTCAGTTGCGCGAGGAGTTCATCCAGAAGCTCCAGGCGTCCTGAGATTTTCCGGCTCCCTTCCATAAATCCATCAAGGAGATGAAAAAGTGAACAAGCGTTCTTTTGTCGGCTACGCCGCGACCTTGGTTTCCGCCGCCTTGCTCACCTGCGCGCCCGGCGTGCAGGCGCAGGACTACCCGTCCAAACCCATCAAGTTCGTGGTGGCCTTTCCGCCCGGTGGCTCCACCGACCTGGTGACGCGCACCATCGCCACGCAGATGGCGCTGGAGCTGAAGACCCCCATCGTGGTCGACAACAAGCCCGGCGCCGGCGGCAACGTGGCTTCGCAGTACGTTTCCAATGCCGCTCCCGACGGCTACACCATCTACCTGGGTACCTTGGCCACGCACGGCATCAACCCGGTGCTGCACAAGAACCTGCCGTTCGACCACCTCAAGGACTTCACCATGATCAGCCAGGTGGGGTACTACACCAACCTGGTGCTGGTGAATCCGTCCAACCCCGCCAAGACGCTGGGCGAGTGGATCGCCCAGGCCAAGCAGTCGCCGCGGCCCATCAACTTTGGCTCGCCGGGCAATGGCACTTCGCCGCACCTGACCGGTGAGTACTTCAAGATGCTGACCGGCGTGAACCTGGCGCACATTCCGTACAAGGGCAGTGGCCCGGCGCTGAACGACCTGGTCGGCGGGCAGATCGACGTCATGTTCGACAACATGCCTTCGGCCCTGGGTCTGGTCAAGGGCGGCAAGCTGCGTCCGTTGGCCATCACCTCCAAGGAGCGCGTGCCCCAGCTGCCCAACGTGCCGACCGCCGCCGAATCGGGCCTGCCCGACATGGTGGTGGATGCCTGGGTCGGCGTGATGGCGCCTGCCGGCCTGCCCAAGCCCATCCTGGACAAGCTGCACCAGGCCATCGTGGCCAGCGTGAACACGCCCGCCATTCGCCAGAAACTGGAAGAGCGCGGTGTCACCATCCGCACCTCCACGCCCGACGAGTTCCTGGCCTATGTGAAGTCGGAAAACGACAAGTGGGCCAAGGTGATCAAGGTGTCAGGCGCCGAGGCCAACTGAGCCGACCGACCTCGATCCAGGTAAAAAAACGCCGCGCGAAGTGTTCGCGCGGCGTTTTTCTTTAAAAGACTCCGGTCGTCGGGCCGCTACTTCCCCAGCCAGGGCTGCAGGCCGGCCAGTTCCGCCTGCGCGGCCTTCTTGCCGAGGTAGATGGCGAGTTTCTCGACCATCAGTCCGATGGCCCGGGAGAACTCTTCTGGGGTTTGGGCCTGCACCAAGGGCGCGGCGGCGATGGAGGTTTCCGGGCCGAAGTGCAGGTACAGGCGCTGCAGGGCCACCTGGCGCAGCGCCGCCAGGTCCGGCGCCGGCGCGGGGGCGGCACGCGGAGGACCGTTGGCAAGCACCGGTGCAGGCGCGCGTGGCGCCGGTACGGGCGGCGGTGGGGGAACGGGCTTTTTCACCGTCGCCACCGGTTCGATCAAGCCCAACGCCAGGAGATGCTCGACCCGTGGGCCGATGTCGTCATCCCCGGGGCCTTGCAGCTCGCGCAAGCGCGTCTGGCCGTTCAGGCGGATCAGCAGCGCCCGCGTGGCCGGGCTGAGTCCATGACCCCGCTGCTGGATTTCCAGCTTGCCGGCCGGCGTTTTCTGGTACAGCGTGTCCGGGTTTGGCAGGCTCATCCGCGCGGTGCCTCCTGAGCTCCGGCCCCGGCCGGTCAGCAGATCCTTGGCAGCTGCTCGCCCGACAGCCAGTCGACCACACGTTTGCCGCCAAAGCGCGTGTTCATTTGCACGAAGTGGTGCGCGTCCTGCGTCACGGTGCCGATGCGCGCGGCCCGTGCACCCAGCGGGTGCGCGCGCAAGGTCGCCAGCAGGGTGTCGGCGGCCTCGGGGGCGCAAATGGCAATCAGCTTGCCTTCGTTGGCCACGTACAACGGGTCCAGGCCCAGCAATTCGCAAGCCGCTTCGACCTGCGCGGCGATGGGAATTTGCGCTTCGTCCAACCGAATGCCCACACTCGACTGCTGGGCGATTTCGTTCAGCGTGGTGGCCAGGCCGCCGCGTGTGGGATCGCGCAGCGTGCGCAGGGCGCCGGGCGCGGCGCGCAGCAGGGCGTCCACCAGGGTGTGCAAGGCCGCGGTGTCGGACACCACGCTGGTGCCAAAGGACAGCGATTCGCGCTGCGACAACACCGCCACGCCGTGGTCGCCGATGGTGCCCGAGAGCAGCACGGCGTCGCCCACGCGCGCGTGGGCACCCGACAGCGCCACGCCGTCCGGCACCACGCCGACCCCGGTGGTGCTGATGAACAGACCGTCCCCCTTGCCCTTTTCCACCACCTTGGTGTCGCCGGTGACGATGGGCACGCCGGCCTCTTGCGCGGCCCGCGCCATGGATTGCACGATGCGCTGCAGCTCGGCCAGCGCGAAGCCTTCCTCCAGGATGAAGCTGGCACTGAGGTAGAGCGGGCGCGCGCCCATCATGGCCACGTCGTTGATCGTGCCGTGCACCGACAGGCAGCCCAGGTCGCCACCCGGGAAAAACAGCGGCGACACCACGTGCGCGTCGGTGGCCATGACCAGGCGGCCGGGGCCCGGTGCCGGCAGCAGGGCGCCGTCGTCGCCCTGGCGCAGGTAGGGGTTGTCGAAGGCGGCCAGGAAGATGTCGCGGATCAGCTGGGCGGCGGCCCGGCCACCCGCGCCGTGACCCATGTCGACGCGGCCGTGCTTGACATCCAGCGGGCGCACGTAATGGCGCTTGGGGTCTGACATGTCGGTGTTCCCGGGTGGGGTGGTGTCGCGTGCGTTCATGCCGTCACCACCGGAATGTCGCGAAAACGCCCGTAGGTGTAGTGCGCCGCGCAGGCGCCTTCGCTGGAGACCATGCAGGAGCCGACCGGATTTTCGGGTGTGCAGACGGTGCCGAAGATCTTGCAGTCGGTGGGGCGCTTGACCCCGCGCAGGATGGCGCCGCATTCGCAGGCCTTGTTGTCGGGCACGCTCTGGTAGTGCAGGCCAAAGCGGTGCTCGGCGTCGAATTCGGCGTAGGCCGGGCGGATCGCCAATGCGCTGCTGGGCACCTCGCCCAGGCCGCGCCACTCGAAGCTGGGGCGCATCTCGAACACCTGGTCCATCAGCGCCTGCGCCTTGGTGTTGCCATGGCGGTCCACGGCGCGGATGAATTCGTTTTCGACCTCGGCGCGGCCCTCGTTGACCTGGCGCACCAGCATCAGGATGGACTGGATCACGTCCAACGGCTCGAAGCCGGAGATCACCACCGGCTTGCGGTAGCCCTCGGCAAAGGCCACATAGGGCTGGTAGCCGATGATGATGCTGACGTGCGCCGGGCCGATGAAGCCATCCAGCGGCACCGTGCCGTACTGCTGGACCTCGGGCGATTCGAGGATGTGGGTGATGGCGGCCGGCGTCAGCACATGGCAGCACAGCACGCTGAAATTCTTCAGGCCTTCCCGCGCGGCCTGGGCGATGGCCACGGCCGTGGGTGGGGTGGTGGTCTCGAAGCCGATGGCGAAGAACACCACCTGCCGCCCGGGATGGGCCCGAGCCAGCGCCAGCGCGTCGGCCACCGAATACACCATGCGGATGTCGGCGCCGCGCGCCTTGGCGCGCGTGAGCGACAAGCCGTCGGAGGCCGGCACGCGCAAGGTGTCGCCGTAGGTGCACAGCATCACGTCGTGTTCCAGCGCCAGCCGGATCGCCAAATCGATGCGACCGATGGGCAGCACGCACACCGGGCAGCCCGGTCCGTGCACCATGCGCACGTTGTCGGGCAGCAGCTCGGTCACGCCATAGCGCGAGATGGCGTGCGTGTGCCCGCCGCAGAACTCCATGAAGCTGTACTGGCGGTCGCTGTGGGCTTCGGCGTGGATTTGCTCACCCACGCGGCGGGCCACGTCGCCGTCGCGGTATTCGTCGATGTATTTCATGACCGTGCCTGTGCCGCGTTACCGGGCGAGAGTTGATCGAACAAGGCCAAGGTGCGCGCGGCCTCCTCGGGGTCGAGCTTGCCGATGGCGTGACCGACGTGCACGATGACGTAGTCGCCCACGGTCACGTCCTCCAGCAGGGCCAGACTGATGGTTTTCTCGATGCCACCGATCTTCACCACGGCTTGGTCTCCGGGCTGCAGGGCGATCACTTCAGTGGGAACGGCGAGGCACATGAGGTCTCCTTGGAATCGTTGGGGGCAGTGGCCAGGCGAGTCTGATGCGCGGCCACCCAGGCCTGTCCCAGGGCCAAGCCGGCATCGCCGCAGGAATGGGTCACGGGACGGCGCACATCCAGGCCGTGGGCGCGCAAACCGTGCTCGACCTCGGCCGACAGAATGCGGTTGAAGAAGCACCCCCCGCCCAGACACACGGTGCCGACATCGCACATGCGCGCGGCGCGCGTGGCCCAGTCCACCAGGGCGCGCGCCAAGGTCAGGTGAAACAGCGCCGCGCGGCGGCCGACGTCGCCGGCATCGCGCCGTGCCGGGGGTTTGGCGCTGAGCAGGGTGGACAGCAGCGGCAGGGGGTCGAGCAGGCCATCCTCACGCAGCATCAGGCGCGTCATGTTGGGGTCGACCAGGGCGTCACAGGCGGCATCGGTGTTGCCGTGGTCGGCCAGCCAGGCCGCGGCGGCACGCTCCAGGGCCATCGGTGCCTGGGCTTCGTCGTGCTGCACCAGCACCAGGCCCAGCAGGGCGCTGGCGGCGTCGAACCAGCGCCCGGCGCTGCTGCCGCGTGGGCAGCGCACGTCGCGCGCCAGCAACTGGCGCACCGCGTCCACGCGCGCGCTGCCGACGGCATGCGCAAACAGCGTGCTCATGTACTCGGCCTGGCCCAGCGCGTGCAGCACGGCGCAACCCATGCGCCAGGGTTCGGTGGCCGCGCGGTCGCCGCCCGGAAGCGGCAGGGGCTGGAAATGCCCCAGGCGTTGCCATTTTTCGTGGTGCACCCACAGCAATTCCCCGCCCCAGGGTGTGCCGTCGGTGCCCAGGCCCACGCCGTCCAGCGCCAGGCCGATGACGGGTTGTTCCAGCCGATGCTCGGCCACCACGGCCGCGACATGGGCGTGGTGGTGCTGCACGGCGATGGCCGGCACACCGTGCTGGCTGGCACACCGCTGCGCCAGGGTGGTGCTGAAAAAGTCGGGGTGTAGGTCGTGCGCGACGGCGGCCAGGGGACGGTCGGGCAGGAACAAGGCGTCGACCGATTGCGTCAGGGCCTGGCATGCCTCGGGCGTCGACAGGTCGCCGTGCGGCCCCGACCACAGCACGCGCTCGGAGGCCAGCAGGCAGGCCTGGTTCTTCAACCAGGCGCCGGTGGCCAGCACGGTGGGCAGCGGGCGTGTCACGTCGTCAACCATGGGCCAGGTTCAAGGGGCGGCCAGGCTGCGGGCGCGGGCCAGCTCGGATTCCAGCTCGCGGATGCGGCGTTTGAGGGCGTCGGTGTCGTCCACCGCCTCGGGCGTGTCGGCAGGGTGGGCGTGGTGGCCGTGCCCGTGCGAGCCACCGGCCTGGTGCTCGATCCAGTGCAGCCAGTCGTCCAGGCCTTGGCCGGTGGTGGCCGACACCTGAATGATCTCGATGCCCGGGTTCACCCGCCGCGCCATGTCCACGCAGCGCGCCACGTCAAAGCTCAGGTGCGGCAGCAGATCGATCTTGTTCAACAGCATCAGACGGGCCGCGGCGAACATGTCGGGGTACTTCAGCGGCTTGTCCTCGCCTTCGGTCACCGACAGGATGGCCACCTTGGCCGCCTCGCCCAAATCCCACAGCGCGGGGCAGACCAGGTTGCCGACGTTTTCGATGAACAGCAGGCCACCGGCCTGGTCGTGCGCATGTTCGTCACCGTGCGCGTGACCGTGGTCGTGGTGGTGATGGTGGTGAAAGTGATCGTGCAGGCGGTCAAAGGCTTCGGCCACCATCGGCGCGTCCAGGTGGCAGCCCTTGCCGGTGTTGATCTGGATGGCGGGCGCGCCGGTGGCGCGAATGCGGTCGGCGTCGTGGCTGGTCTGCTGATCGCCTTCGATCACCGCCACCGGCCAGCCTGGTCGCCGCTGGCGCAAAGCCTGGAGCGTGGCGCACAGCAAGGTGGTCTTGCCCGAGCCCGGGCTGGACACCAGGTTGAACGCCGCCACGCCGTGCGCGGCAAAGCGCGCCCGGTTGGCGGCGGCCACGCTGTTGTTGGCCGACAGCACGTTCCGTTCGATCTGGATCGCGCGCGTCTGGCTCATGCCGGGCACCGACACGCGCGCCTCGCCCAGGCCGAAATGCACATCCTGCTGGCGATCGGTGCCGGCCCGGGCCGGCGCGGCGTCCACGCGGGCGCCTGTATCTGAACATCCACACACCACACACATGTTGGGCTCCTTCTCAACTATCAGGGGGTACGGGGTCGCCCCAGGGTTTCAGGCATCGGCCACCTCCATGTCGACCACGCGCAGCTCGGTGCCGCCGCAGGCAATCCATTGCGATGAGCCACAAGAAGGACAGGCGTCGCCACGCGCGCGCACGTCGATCTGCTGCTGGCAGCCCATGCACCAGGCCCGCCCCAGGGGTTCCTCGATCTCGATCACGGCGCCTTCCAGCACCGTGGCGGGGGCCATCGACTCCAGGGCAAAGCTCAAGGCCCGCACATCCACGCCGGACAGACTGCCAGCCTCCAGCCGCAGGCGCAGCAGCCGCGCGAAATGTTCGTGCTCGGCGGTCTGCTCGACGATGCGCAGAATGCCACCGGCAAGGCTCAGCTCATGCATCGGGGAACTCCGCCACGGCCACCGCTTGCTGCGCCGGCTCAATCTCGAAGGGCAGGCACGGATCGAGCGCGGCCATGAGCAGGTTGACGGCCGACCCGCCCGCGCCGAATGTGGCATCGCGCTTGGCTGGTGCCATCGTGGCCAGGGCTTGGGCCGCCAGCCCCTGGGGGTGAAAGTTCCAGTCGGTCGGTGCCACGATGCGGTAGCGGGCCACGCGCGCGGCGGCCGGGTGATCGATCTGCACCAAGTGCAGCAGCAGGCCGCGCGCCATTTCCACCCAGGCGACGGCGCGGGCGTCGTCCAGGCGCAGGGCACCAAAAGCAAGCCGAGCGGCGGACGAGGCGGTGGGGGGCTGAGCCAGGCGCAACCACTCGGCAATGCGGGCGCCCAGCAGCAGGGCGGCTGAGTCGGGTGCGGTCGGGGCGGCCCCGCGTGTCCAGCAGCCGGTGTGGGCGGGCTTGCCCTGCCACAGCGGCGGGGCCGTTGAGGGTAGGGCCAAGGTTTCTCGAGCCCAGGTGTACAAAGTGTCGGCGTGCGCATGGACGCGAAGGTCGGGCACCCGTGAGGCGGGCAGGCTGACATCCTGTGCAAGCGCATGCGCCAGCAGACGGGCCAGCCAGGTGTCTTGCGCCTTGCTCCAGGTCTTCAACCACGCCAGGGGCGAGGCCTGCCACTGCGCCAGCCAATGTTCGGGTGCCGCATCCAGCGCTTGCCGCTGACCTTGGTGCAGGGTGGCCCAGGATGTGCCGTGGGTCGGCTGTGCCGTGGCGCGCAGCAGCGGCGCCAGGGCCTGCAAATCTTGCGCGGCGCCGGCCTGGGCAGCGGCATCGCCGAACAGGCGCGGCCAGTCCAGATGCAGGCGCCGTGTGTGCTCGGCCAAGGTTTCGGTGCGCAAGCGCCGGGCCAGTTCGGCGCGGTCGGTGCCGGTATCGGCATCCAGCGGCACTTCCAGTGCTTGCAAAGCCAGGGTGGCGGCCAGGTGGTGGGCATGACCGCACAGGTTGAACACGCTGGCCCAGGCGCGCGGCAGCTCGGCCGGCCGCAAACGCTCGGCCAATGGCTGGGCAAGCTCTGGCCGGCTGGCCTGCAGGTTGGCGCCCACGGGCACACCCGGCCGCAGACGCAGCGGGGTGGCCAGGGCGTGCAAACCGGTCATGGCGTGCCGGGGGCGCCGCGACCGAACAGCAGGCCGCGCCGCGTGGAGGTGTGCGGGCGAGGTGACGTCGAGGGAGTGGGTGCTGCTTCGGGCGCCGCGGCGACGGCATCGCGCAACTGCCGGAGCACTTCGCGTGCGGTGCCGAGCGCCTCGTCCTGGGTGCTGAAATCCTGCATGGGGGAAAACAAGGTGCAGGAGGCAAAGGCGCCAAAGTGCGCGTCGTGGCCGGGCAGGAACTCAAAGCCTCGTGCGCCCAGATTTTGAACGAATTTGGCCGAACCTCGGCGTGGATGCGTCACTCTTTGCAATGGAAAAGATAGCAAATTCATGCACCACGGGGTGATCAGCACGCCATGCGCCGCGGGGGCCGCCTCGTCGTCGTGCCAGCCAGCTTGCGGCGCCAGCTGAAATCCCAGCGCCTGCACGCGCAACGCGGGGTGCAGTAGGGGCACGCCCTGCATGCGCTCGCGGCGGATGTGCTCGAACAGGTGCTCCAGCGCGCGCACCCGCTCGACCAAGCGTGCTTCGGTGGCGCTGTCCGGGCTCATCAGGGGTGCTCCGGCTCGTCCATCAGCAGAAACTGCTCGGGCGCGCAGTCGCAGCGTGGGCAGCGCCAATGGGCGGGCAGTTCGGCAAACGGGGTGCCAGGCGGAATTTGCCAGGTGTCGTCGCCCTCGGCCGGGTCGTAGACCCACCAGCAAATCTTGCATTCGAGGCGCGAGCCGGGCCGCAGCGCCGCCTTGTCGCCCAGGTACGAACCCTCGAAGGTGTCCAGGCGTTCCATGGCTCACTCGGTCTCGCTGAGAACGCACAGGATATCAGCCAGGCGTTCGTGCGCGTCGCGCATGTCCTCGGGCGCGGCGGTGGCCACGTCGGGCATGTCGGTGATCTCCACGCTGTTCAGGATCACGCTGTCGGCCGAGTTGTAGTACACCACGCGCCAGCAGTGGCGCAGCCGGGTGCTGCTGATGCGGCAGTTGCCGTAGCCGCGCGAGAGCACCAGCAGGCCGCCAGTGCCCAGGTGGTGGTCGAGAAAGGCAATGTCTTCCATCGACACCGGCAGCAGCGTCAGGTTGATGACGTGCGGCGTTTGCCCCGGCAGCCAGCGGCCGAGCTGATCGCGCACCTCGTGCAGCAGGGCCGGGGCATTGACCACGTTGGGCGGCAGCGCGCCGGCCCATTCCGGCATGTCGGGCCACAAATCGAAGGCGGCCGCCTCGACGAACAGGCGCGGCACCGGGCCGATCTCGACATGGTCGCCCGTCACCACCTCGCCGCGCAGGGTGATGAGGCGCCAAACGCCGGCAAACACCGACTCCTGCACGTGCACCTGGGCGTCGGCGTCCAGCTCAATCTTGGCGCTGACTTCGCCTTCGCCCAGCACCTGGTTGATGACCTGGCGGTCGGGCGCGGGCAGGCCGGTGATGTCGATCACGGTGCCGCCTTCGCCCGCACCGGCGGCGGCCAGGGCCTGGGTGATCTGCTGAAGCACCGCGTGCGCGCGCGGCGCCGCGGCCAGGCTGGCGGCGTCTGGCAGCGCGGGTTGCAGGTACACGCTCATGTCCTTGGGCATGGGCATGTAGTCGAGGTTTTCGTCCTCGGCCTGCGAACCAGGACCGAAGGGCACGACGGGGATGGGAAAGGGCTTCATGGCGACCTCAGGCGTTCAGGCGGGCCCGCAGGCGCTGGCGCCTTGGGCCGACACCACGGGAATGCCGATGGTCGGCGCGCGCGACGGCGCGGCGGCCAAGGCTTCGGAAAAACGGGCGGTGTACACGTCCCAGTCGTGCATGCCGGGCAGCACCGTGGCGTACTGGCCGTCGCGGAAGAACACCAGGCTGGGCCAGCGCTGCGAGCCAAAGCGCCGTGCCACCTGGTCTTCGTCGTCGCGCCGCACCACGCCGACCTGACAGGCGGTGGGCGTGGCCTTGAGCAGTTCGGGCAGCACGGCGGCCACGTCCTGCCCTTCGGGAAAGCGCACCGCATCCCCCGCCAGCAGCAGCACGGCGTGGGCCTGGCCTTCGCACCAGCGTTGGGGCGCCTGGGGGTCGACCCAACTGGCCTGGGTCATGGCCGCCAGCCGTTCGATCATGGGGGGCTCGTGGCGCGTGGTCGGGGCGGCGGGTGTGGGGGCAAGGGTGCTCATGGGCCTGGGTTCCGAAGGGTCATGCGGAGGGTGAAAAGTTGGCGCCTGACATATGGGTGATCTCGGCTTGCGAATACCGTGAGGGCAGCGCGAAGGCCGCCTCGGCATCGCCGAGCCCGCCCTGGCCGGCGTCCTGCACCAAGGCCAGGGTGGACAGAATCTCGGCCGCCCGCACCGGGTCCAGGCGCTCCACCGCGTCGCTTTGGAACACCAGCAACCAGTCGCCCGGCTGCGCGTCGCCGATCAGGCTGGTGCGCACGCGCACCGGCTCGCCATCGCGCAGGCAAATGGCCAGCCCTTCGCGGGAGGCGATGACTTGCATGGGAATGCCGATGCACATGGTCTACCTCTCAGCTGAAAAAGCGCTCGTCGCCCACCCGACAGGCGGCGCTGGACGCGGGACGTTCGGTTTCATAGAGCCCCATCGACAGCTCGCTGGCGGGCGCCGAGGCGGACTCGTCAGGGGCCGCGGCGCGCGGGGTGCAGTGCACACCCCAGGCCTGAAGCTCTTGCAGGGCCGCCTGCAGTGCCGGCACCATCGCCTGCTTGACGACCGGGCGCAGGCTGCCGCCGTAGTCGTCCAGCTCCTCCGGCTGGCAGCCAATCAGGGTGACATGGCGCGGGTACTGCTCGGTCAGCACGGCCAGTTGCAGCACCTCCTGAAAGCCGGTCTGGTGCAGGCTCATCTTCTTGGCGCCGAGAAAGCGTGGCACTTCGCCGTCGCGCACGATCTTGAGGGTGCCCGGGGCCAGGCCATAGTCCACGGCGTCGAAGATCAGCAGGGCGTCCGCTTCCTGGATGTAGGGCAACAGGTACAGGCCCTGGGTGCCGCCATCGACCAGATCGACCTCGGCGCCGCTCAGGGCATGCGAGTGCTGCAGTTGCTCCAGGCAGCGCACACCAAAGCCCTCGTCGGCCCAGAGCAGGTTGCCGATGCCGAGGATGCAGATTTTGGGCGAGGCGGTGCGCGGTGGGGCCATGGTGGTCTCGCGGGGGGTGTTCATCAGTCCTTGAAGGTGCGGTGGCCCGAGATCATGGTGCTGACGATGCTCTGGCGGCCCATGATGTCCTCGCGGATGGCGGCGTACACGTGCAGCATCACGAAGCAGACGATCGCCCACATGCCCAGCCGGTGCCAGTTGTGCACGTCCAGCGACTGGCCGAACAGCGGAATCACCCAGCCGAACAGCCGCTCCTGCCAGGAGCCCATCTGCGCGCCTTCGCCGTACAGCGCAAAGCCGGTGAAGACCATGAACACCGAGGCCCACACAAAGCCGAACATGGCCAGGCGTGCCAGCGGGTTGTGGCCCACGTAGCGCCCGGGGCGCGGCGCGATGAAGGCGTACCAGCGCAGCATGCGGGCCACTTCCTGCCAGTAGGCTTTCTGGAAGATCGGCAGCCAGAACATCTCGCGTGCGTGGTGGTTTCCGGCAAAGGCCCAGTAGATGCGCCCGATCAGGCCCACGGCGAAGATGTAGGCGGCGGCAAAGTGCGCGAAACGGATGTAGCCCATCACGTAGTGGTCGCTGGCTTCGCCGACCACCGTGGGCAGGGGTTTGCCGATGAAATAACCGGTGACGGCCAGCACCAGGATGCTGGCGGCGTTGATCCAGTGCCAGATGCGCACCGGGGCTTCGTACACGTAGACCGATTTGATCGACTTGCCGTGCGAGACGAGGCTGTCGTCCACGCCGGTGACGTCGCCAGGGCGGTGGGTGATCAGGGACATGCGATCTCCTTCGTGGCGGGGTGGGGGTGCGGCCGGCGGCTAGACCCGCGCAATCAACAGAGCCATCCCGGCCAGGCCGACCAAGGCTGCAGCGCCCTGACGCAGGCGCACCGACCACTGAGTCAGGCCTTGACCAGCCAGCCAGCCCACGGCATGCAGCAGCGCCGAGCCCAGCATGAAGCCAACGGCGTAACCGGCAAACAACGCGCCGGCACCGATTTCGGCGCCGTGCGCCAGACCATGCAAGGCGCCCGCGGCGGCGATCAGCGCCAGGCCTGTCGCCACTCCCGCGCGGGAGCCCACAAACCACAAACCGGCCAGCGCCACCACGCTGAGTGCGATCGCGGCTTCCAGCCCAGGCAGCGTCCAACCGAACCAACCGGCCAGGCCGCCCAGCAGCAGCGCCGCCAGAAACACACCCGGTGCCAGTACGCGCCGACCGGCGGGCAGCGTGGCGGACCAGGCACCCACGGTCAGCATCGCCAGCAGATGGTCCCAGCCGGTGAACGGGTGGGCCAGACCCTGGGTCAGGCTGAGCGTGAGGCCATGGTCGTGACCGGTGTGCGCCTGGGCCAGGGGGGCGGCCAGGCCCAAAGACAGGGCCAGCGTGGCGCCCGTCAAGGAGCGAAGAGAAGTGTTCATGATGTTCCTCATGGTTGAGCGTGGGCGTGCCTCGTGCTGTCAGCGCACCGTGACCTTGGCCATTTCCTGCCCTTCAGGGCTCATGACGTGCGTGGAGCAGGCCAGGCAGGGGTCGAACGAATGCAGCGTGCGCAGAATCTCGACCGGCTGCTCGGGGTTGACCATGGGCGTGTTCATCAGGCTGGCCTCGAAGGCGCCGATCTGGTTCCTGGCGTCACGCGGGCTGCCGTTCCAGGTGGTGGGCACCACACACTGGTAGTTCTCGATGCGGCCGTCCTTGATCTTGATCCAGTGCCCCAGCATGCCGCGCGGCGCGGCCACGGTGCCCACGCCCTTGGCTTCCTTGGGCCAGGTGGCCGGGTCCCATTTCTCGACGTTGGCGGTGGCGCGGTCGCCGGCCTTGATGTTGCCGACCAGCTGGTGCCAGTCGGCCAGCATCATCTCGCCCGCGTACTGGCCTTCCAGTGCGCGCGCCAGGGTGCGGCCAATGGTGGTGGGCAGCAGTTGCTTGGCGCTGTACTGGGTTTCGGGCAGGCCCAGGGCCTTGGGAATGGCCGAATTGATGGCCACCGCCGCCTCGTCCACCTGCTGCTTGACGCGCTGGCACCACTTGTTGCCCTGGCTGGCGTGGATGTAGCCCAGGATGTAGCGCGACAGCGGACCCACCTCGACCGCGTGGCCACGCCAGCGCGGCGCCTTGATCCACGAGTACTTGGCCGCTTCGTCCAACTGCTCGATCTTGGTCTTGCTGCCCTTGGTGTTGGCGCCGAGTTCAAAGCTGGGTTCGGTCACGCCGTCCCAGGGGTGCAGGCCCTTGTTGTTGTCGGCGTACTTGTACCAGCTGTGGGTGACGAACTCCTGCACCTGCTCGGGGTCGCGCGGATCGATCGGGTGGATCTTGCTCCAGTCGCCGTTCAGCACCACGCCGCCGGGCAACTGCTGCGTGCTGGTGTCGTAGGGCACTTTCTCGTAGGTGCCGTAGTCGGCCACGTTGGTGGCCGACAGGCCGCCGCCGTACAGCCAGCCGGCCTGTTTGTACAGCGTGCCGATGGCCAGCACGTCGGGGATGTAGACGTTCTTGTTGAATTCGATGATCTCGTCGATGCGGGCCTTGACGAAGTTCAGGCGCTCCATGTTGATGGGCGCGCCGGCCGCCAGGTCGCCGTCGAGGTTGATGGCGCAGGGCACGCCGCCGACCAGGTAGTTCGGGTGCGGGTTCTTGCCGCCGAAAATGGTGTGGATCTTGACCCAGTCTTTTTGCAGGTCCAGCGCCTCCAGGTAGTGCGTGGTGGCCATCAGGTTGGCCTCGGGCGGCAGCACATAGGCCTTGCTGCCCCAGTAGGCGTTGCTGAAGGGGCCCAGCTGACCGCTTTCGACGAACTTCTTCAGGCGGTTCTGGACATCACGGAAGTAACCCGGTGACGACAGGGGGTGGGACGGCGAGACCAGCTGTTGCAACTCGCTGGTGCGCTTGACGTCGGCCTTCAGGGCCGAGACCACGTCCACCCAGTCCAGCGCGTGCAGGTGGTAGAAGTGCACCGCATGGTCGTGCACCTGCAGCGTCTTGGCCATCATTTCGCGGATCAGGTGGGCGTTGAGCGGAATGCGGATGCCCAGCGCGTCCTCGACGGCGCGCACACTGGTCAGCGCGTGGCAGCCGGTGCAGACACCGCAGATGCGCTCGACAAAGGCCCAGGCGTCGCGCGGATCGCGCCCTTTCAGGATCACCTCCAGGCCGCGCCACATGGTGCCGGTGGACACGGCGTTGCGGATCACGTTCTGCGCGTCGAGGTTGACCTCCACGCGCATGTGCCCTTCGATGCGGCACACCGGGTCGACCACCACGCGGCGGCCTGAGTTGTCGAGCTTGAAGCCCTGGGTTTCGTAAGCGACTGCCATCTTGATGTTCCTTGGGGTGGGGCGTCGGGTTCTCGATCAGGCGCCGTGTCCGGCGTCGGCCTGGGTGTTGCCCGCTGGGCGCGACGAGGGCTGCGCCGCGCGCTTGATGGCCGAGGCCGCGGCGTGCGCCACCACGGCGGCGCCCACCACGCCGGCGGCGGTGGCGCCCACCTTGTCGGCGGTCGATTCGATGCCGAACTGGTGGATGTTGGTCAGGCGGTCGTAGAACGAGCCCTTGTCCCAGAAGCCGTCTTCCGAGCAGCCGATGCAGCCGTGGCCGGCCTTGATCGGGAAGCTCGTGCCTTCGTTCCACATCACGGTGGAGCAGGCGTTGTAAGTGGTCGGGCCCTTGCAGCCGACCTTGTAGAGGCAGTAGCCGCGGCGTGCCGATTCGTCGTCGAAGGCTTCCACGAACTGGCCGGCGTCGAAGTGCGGGCGGCGGTAGCACTTGTCGTGGATGCGCTGGCTGTAGAACATCTTCGGGCGGCCCTGGCGGTCCAGCTCGGGGATGCGGTCGAAGGTCAGCATGTAGGTGATCACGCCGGTCATCACCTCGGCGATCGGCGGGCAGCCGGGCACCTTGATGATGGGCTTGTCGGTGATGACCTTGTCGATGGGCGTGGCGCGCGTGGGGTTGGGCTTGGCGGCCTGCACGCAGCCCCAGGAAGCGCAGGAACCCCAGGCGATGATGGCCTTGGCGTCCTTGGCGGTGTGCTTGAGCTTTTCGACAAACGGCCGGCCGGCCTGGATGCAGAACATGCCGTCTTCGTTCAGCGGCGGGTTGCCCTCGACGGCCAGGATGTAATTGCCCTTGTACTTCTCGATGATCTGCGCCAGCACTTCCTCGGCCTGGTGACCGGCGGCGGCCATCAGCGTGTCGTCGTAGTCGAGCGAGATCATGGACAGCACCACATCCTTGGCCAGCGGGTGGGCCGAGCGGATGAAGCTCTCGGTGCAGCAGGTGCATTCCAGGCCGTGCAGCCACAGCACCGGCGTGCGCGGCTTGTTTTCCATGGCGTGGGCGATCTGCGGCACGAAAGCGGGCCCCAGGCCCAGCGAGGTGGCCGTCAACGAACAATATTTCATCAGGCTGCGGCGGGAAATGCCCTTGCGGCGCATCACCTCGTAGAAGGTCTCCATCGTGCGGTCTCCTGTTGTGGTGCCAGACAGGGATACAACTTTGATGCCAGAACCCATGCCACCTAGGGAAAGTCCGGGGAGGAGCCGGCAAGTGCTTGATGCGATGGAGGTTTTTTTTTCCCACCACACTGCGGGTGGTGGTGCCCGGCGTCTGGGGTGCAAAGTCTGTTTGCAGTGGCGGGGGCAAACTGAAAGGCGATGAATCACCCGGGGCGGCGGCGCGGTGTTGCAAACGGCCTGCGCTGGCGTCTGGTCAAAACGGCTGTGCCCGCCTTGCCCCGCGCCGATCTGACGGCAGGGCAAGGCGGGCACAGTGGTTGCCGCCTGGGGCTTGGCTACTTGGCCTGGTAGCGCCGCGCCATGTCGTCCAGGTCGAGCACCGGGATGCGGCAGGCCTGGCCGGCGCAGCCAAAGGCCTCGAAGCGCGCCTTGCAAATGCCGCGTGCCGCTTTTTTGGCCGCTGCCAGCGCCTTGCGGGGGTCGAACTCGCCCGGCCGTTGGGCGAACAGCTCGCGCATGGCGCCGGTCATGGCCAGGCGAATGTCGGTGTCGATGTTGATCTTGCGCACGCCCTGCCTGATGCCGCGCACGATCTCTTCCACCGGCACGCCGTAGGTTTCCTTGATGTCGCCGCCGTACCGCCGAATGATGGCCAGCCACTCTTGCGGCACGCTGGACGAGCCGTGCATCACCAGGTGGGTGCCTGGAATCCGCTCGTGGATCGCCGCAATGCGGTCGATGGCCAGAATGTCGCCGGTCGGTTGGCGCGTGAACTTGTAGGCGCCGTGGCTGGTGCCAATGGCAATCGCCAGCGCGTCCACCCCGGTTTTTGCCACGAAATCCTTGGCCTGATCGGGGTCGGTCAGCAACATGTCGCGCGACAGCTTGCCGACCGCGCCCACGCCGTCTTCCTCGCCCGCCTCGCCGGTTTCCAGCGAGCCGAGGCAGCCCAGTTCGCCTTCCACCGACACGCCCACGGCGTGCGCCATCTCCACCACGCGGCGGGTGACGTCGACGTTGTACTCATAACTGGCCGGCGTTTTGGCGTCTTCGCGCAGCGAGCCGTCCATCATCACGCTGGTAAAGCCCGAACGAATGGCCTGCACGCACACCGCCGGGCTGGCACCGTGGTCCTGGTGCAGCACGATGGGCAGGCTAGGGTGCGCCTCGGCGGCGGCCAGCACCATGTGGCGCAGGTAGGGCTCGCCCGCGTACTGGCGTGCGCCCGCGCTGGCTTGCAGGATCACCGGGCTGTCGGTTTCCTGGGCCGCTTCCATGATGGCGTGGATCTGCTCCAGGTTGTTGACGTTGAAGGCCGGCACGCCGTAGCCGTGGTCGGCGGCGTGGTCCAGCACTTGTCGTAGGGAAGCCAAGGCCATGAGGTTCTCCTTTTATGGGTTAAAAATGCCATATGCCGGCGTGAAATAACGCCATGCAGCTATGAATTTGTGAGTTATTCAGCGCGCTGCCGGCGCGCAAGAATGTCCAGCGCCGGCAAGGTCTTGCCCTCCAGCACCTCCAAAAACGCCCCACCGCCGGTCGAGATGTAGCCCACGTCCTTGTCGATGCCGTACTTGGCAATCGCCGCCAGCGTGTCGCCACCACCGGCAATGCTGAACGCGCTGCTGCGGGCAATCGCCTGGGCAATGGTTTGGGTGCCGCCCTCGAACGGCGCCATCTCGAACACCCCCACCGGGCCGTTCCAGACAATCGTGCCGGCCTGCATCAGCTGCCCGGCCAGCTTCTTGGCGGTGTCGGGGCCAATGTCCAGAATCAGGTCGTCGGGCGCCACGTCCTGGGCCTGTTTCACCTCGGCTTTCGCATCGGCCTTGAATTCCTTGGCCACCACCACGTCGGTCGGGATCGGCACCTCGGCGCCGCGCGCCTTCATGGCGGTGATCACCGCCTGGGCCTCTCCCACCAGGCTGGGCTCGGCCAGGCTCTTGCCAATGGGCAGGCCGGCGGCCAGCATGAAGGTGTTGGCGATACCACCGCCGACGATGAGTTGATCGACGTTCTTGGCCAAAGACTGCAGGATGGTGAGTTTTGTGCTCACCTTGCTGCCCGCCACGATGGCCACCAGCGGGCGCTTGGGGTTCGCCAAGGCCTGGGAGATGGCGTCGATCTCGGCGGCCAGCAACGGGCCGGCGCAGGCGATGGGGGCAAACTGGGCGATGCCGCAGGTGGTACCTTCGGCGCGGTGCGCGGTGCCAAAGGCATCGTTCACATAAATATCACAAAGCGCAGCCATCTTGCGCGAAAGCGCTTCATCGTTCTTTTTCTCGCCCTTGTTGACGCGGCAGTTTTCGAGCAACACCACTTGGCCAGGGGCAACCTGCACACCATCGACCCAGTTTTGCAACAGGGGCACTTCGCGGCCCAGCAGTTCGGACAGGCGCGCGGCCACGGGGGCCAGCGAATCCTCGGGTTTGAACGCGCCTTCGGTCGGGCGGCCCAGGTGGCTGGTGACCATCACGGCGGCACCAGCGTCGAGTGCCATCTGGATGGCCGGCACGCTGGCGCGGATGCGGGTGTCTTCGGTGATGACGCCTTCAGCACTCAAGGGCACGTTCAAGTCGGCGCGGATGAAGACGCGCCGGTTGGCTGCGAACCCGCTCGCCGCCACGTTGGCAAAGCGCAGCACTTTCATGGTCGGCCACCCACCACCCGCACCATGTCCAGGCAGCGGTTGGAGTAACCCCATTCGTTGTCGTACCAGCTCACCAGCTTGACGAAGGTGCCGTCCAGCGCGATGCCGGCTTCGGCGTCAAAGATCGAGCTGCGTGCG
>Ga0209572_1000782_pt1 | contig 35605 bp, 29 predicted proteins | sample EBPBio232012_DNA_FD_185867 | JGI IMG/M metagenome (GOLD analysis project Ga0209572, IMG submission 185867) | Wastewater treatment Type I Accumulibacter community from EBPR Bioreactor in Madison, WI, USA - Reactor 1_1/23/2012_ DNA (SPAdes)... | ecosystem: Engineered > Bioreactor > EBPR >...
GGCCGACTTAATCACCGGAGTTACACTGAACGCATACGTGCGCGCAGTTAACTACCGCGGACCGGGCGAGTGGAGCCAGCCTCTAAGCTTCGTGGCGCAGGTTAGTCCTTTCTCTTCTACTCCTCCTACTACGGAAGAAGGCCAATAAGTAGAAGTTATAAATTATCAGTATCTAAAAAGCCCTTCTCACTGATGAGAGGGGCTTTTTGTTTTATACCAATAACCACCAAGGTGGACTCAGCGCAACATTCGGCCAAAAGGATGTAACATCTATGCAAAGTGTTTTTGGCAACTTAGCGGTAATAAACTCTACACTCATGAGACTGATAATTGCTTTCGGCTATTTCATTAGCATGTGCCACGGTTTAAATTCTCAATCGGACCTGGCTTATTTGCCCGGTTATTTTGAGGAAATCGACAGCAGCTCGAAGCTGAAGAAGACGGTGGATAAAACAACGGTTCGTCCTGCTACGGTAGTTCAGCCCGCGCTTCCTGCGGCTACTGTCTTAAAAGAGTCCAAGATTGACAGCGAGCGATTGGTTCATTGGCAAGCGGCCCAAATGTTTGGTCTGGCCGGCAAGAAGAGGGAGGCCATCATTCATATCAACAAGACATATAAGGCCCGTTACAAACGATCTGACAATGCGGAGGACAAGCAATGGTACTACTTCGCCACCGGTATAAAGGCATTTATAAATGACGATAAAACGAAGTTGGGTGAGATACTCAGCGACTGGGAAAAAGCAGGTCTGCCCAAGGGCGAAGACTATGATGAACTCCTGCGCTTGTACACCAATTGGGACTCATCTCTCAATGGATACTAGGTATTCTCACCACTTTCTAGTTTAAGAACAAAAAACCTCTTTACGAGGTTTTTTGTTGTCCGGCAATTGCGGTCAATCCAATTTGCTGTTTTCAATCTTCGCTCGTCACCCTGAACTCGTTTCAGGGTCTCATTCTGTATAGTTCATTGCTTTGCTAAATGAGATGCCGAAACAAGTTCGGCATGACCACCATCATTTTCATCTTATCGCATTCTCACATCATCACATTTGCTAATTGGCTCATTTGCTAATTCTCAAATTATCACATTCTCTGTGTTCATCTGCGTAATCTGAGAGAAGAACCCTATTGCAATGTCACGCGTTCCGTTTGCACAGTATTTCCTTTTGAATCTATAAACTGAAGAAAGTATTTACCTCTTGGCAAGTGAGCAGTTTCAATCTGCACTTGCGCTTTGGGCAGTGTATAGCGGGCTATGCTTTTTCCTATAGCATCCAACAACTCAACGGATGTAACAGCCGTATTTCCTTTGTCTATCATTATATAACCACTCGCAGGATTGGGATAACAAACGATGGATGCCTTAGCAGTCGTGTTCGATATAGATGCCATAGCGCATGGATAGGCAAGCTCGCAACCTGTTTTGTCATAACGGAAATGCACTACGCATTCAAAGTTATCAGGCAAGTTGGTGAGTTCAGTATTCGCAGAGTATTGTTGTTCGGTGTTGTTTAGCTGCGCAAAGAAATCCATCCATCCTTCGGCCACTGTATCGTTGCCCACTACCACAGCAGATACATAAGGGTAGTTAAGGTGTGTGTCTTCTTCCTCGTTGTTGTATTGCACGGTAAGCATCATGGTATAAATGCCTTCTGCTTGCAGGATATCAATATTGGTAATGCAGAGCGAACTGCAAGGTGCCTGTGCTTTACCCAAAAGCGATAAGCTAAGAGATAGAATAAGGACGTAGAATGTTTTCATCTGTGCAGATTTTGATATATAGAACAAGTCTTCTTCGTCCGGAGAATGGTTGCTCCATGCGTTTAATGCGTAGGCGCAACGGTATCTTGTGCAGGTACCTTCTTCGCAATATCGCTGGGTGCTACGCGCTCATGCTGACGCGCGGTATAGGCCGCAGTGAACTCCGCCCCGAAGAACAATATCAACGAAGAATAAGAAACCCAAAGCAGGATGAGTATCACCGAACCCGCTGCACCATACACCGTGGCAGAGGTAGGTTCCGATGTGCCGAAGTAATAGGACATGGCCGCTTTACCCGCAGAGAAGAGTACGCCAGTAAGCAACGCTCCCCACCACACATGGCGCCATTTTATCTGCGCATCGGGCAGTACTTTGAACATGAGCGCAAACAACAACGAGATAACACCTACCGATAAGATGGTATCAATCACGTTGAACACTTGTATCATAAAAGGCGATGCATCTACACGCATCCATGTGCTTAGCGCAGTGAGTACAGTGGATATCACCAATGAGATTAAAAGTGAAAACGCAATGGCCATAATCAACCCAAACGAAAACAACCGTGTGCGAACAACCGCAAGGATGCCGCTCTTCTTGGTGGAGGTTTCCACTCTCCATATTTCATTGAGGGTCTTTTGCAATTCCACAAACACACCGGTGGCGCCTATAAGTAGAATGCTTATCCCTACGATGGTGCCAAACATGGTGGACTTCGACTCGCGCGATTTGTTCAGGATACCTTCTATCTGTTGCGCAGTATCCCACCCGATGGTGGCAGCAATCTCATTGCGGATGTTGGTGGTAATTGTTTCCGGTTCCCAGAAATAACCGGCCACAGCTGTTATCAATACCAACAAACCCGGTATGCTGAAGATGGCATAATAGGCTATAATGGCACTCTGTCTAAACGGGTCTTTGTTCCACCAAGCGATGGATGTGGCTTTCAACAGCGACCAAAACTCTTTGATAAAGGGAATCATGAATTTAAGTTTTGAAGAGTGCGCATGGCCCACTTCGGTTGATGTACAATAGTAGCTGCGAACAATACAACTATGTTATACAATCAATCGGCAAGTTTTCATGTTCCGCACATCGCTACTTTGAGAAGAACCATGAGACAAAGTCGGGTTCCGCAAAAGCCGCATCCCAGGAGTTGTGATTCGCTTCAGGGTAAGTTTTATAATCGGGGTTCAACTTTAACTCGCGCAGTTTAGCTACCATCTTCTCTGACTCTGTAGGACTAACCACATCGTCTTTCAGTCCGTGATATAAGCGAAAGCGAATCTTCTTCACTCTCTTATCATAAGCTTGCCAATCGCCTGCACCGCATATAGAGGTAACGTTTCTAAAAAGCTTAGGATAACGGTAGGCTGCTTCCAAAGCACCCATTCCGCCCATGGACAAACCGGCTATAGAAACTTTCTTCTTATTGACCTTGCCTTCTTTTATAAGATGATGTACTAATGCTATAACTGCGTTCAGTGGTTCAGTAATTGGTCGGTTATAATCAAAGTTCAACTCCAGCGGAAGCGTTTCTCTGTTTATCTGAACGGAACTCCAGTAGCCATCTTCAGGACATTGCGGAAAGATGATGATTGCGGGATAAGTGTCTTCTATTTGATTTTTGGTGAATACAGCTGCACCATGAGTCAACTGTTTTTTATTGTCATTGCCACGTTCGCCCGAACCATGGAGCATTACTATCAGTGGATACTTCTTCTTCGCATTATACATTTTAGGATACATAATGCGATAAGGCAACTCAAACGTCTCGTTGAGTTTGTATGTCTTGTATTGAGCGAGGCCGTCTGTTTGCGACCAACTATTCAATGAAAGTAAAAGCGAGAGAATGAGAGAAGAGCATTTCATGAATGCCAAAGTAGTGACTACTTCTTCTTCCTGTAAATATCTTTAATCACAAAGAAGAAAGCAATGTAGAAACCTGTAAGCACAGAGGCATACATGATTGAGCGCTCCTTGCCTTGATAAGCGTTTACTCCAACACCGCTTGCCAGGTAGTCCGTGTACATGCGATGAGAGATGTACCAACTTAAAAGGAAGAGAACAGGAGCAATGCAGAGATAAATGATGGATGCGCGCTTGGACATAATGCTATAATTAACGTGAGCCAAAAATAGCACTCCCCACCCGAACTATGGTGCTTCCTTCCTCAATAGCAAGTGGCCAGTCGCTGCTCATCCCCATAGAGATTTCGGTAAAATCATTTAGTGCAGAAAAATGCTTTTGCTTCAACTCATCAAAGGTTTGTTTTAGTAATTGAAACTCCTTGCGGATAATGTTTGTATCATCCGTGAAAGAGGCCATTCCCATTAGTCCTCTTATCGCAACGTTTGGATACTTGGCCAAATCCAACGATGAGCAAAAGTCTTTTATCTCATCAGGCGAGAAACCGAACTTGCTTTCTTCAACCGCTATATGAACTTGCAACAGACAATTGATGATGCGATTGCTCTTAGCCGCTTGCTTATTGATTTCGGCCAAAAGTTTTTCACTGTCCACAGCATGTATCCAAGCAACAAACGGAGTAATGTATTTAACCTTGTTCGTTTGCAGATGACCTATCAAATGCCACTCAATATCTGTTGGAAGCGAAGCTTGTTTATCTACAAGCTCTTGCACGTAGTTTTCTCCAAAAGCACGCTGACCTGCATCGTATGCATCAAGAATCGCCTCGTTGGGTTTGGTTTTGGAAACGGCTACCAACTTTGCTCTTCCATCAATCTGCTTGATGATATCCGCTATGTTCTGAGCAATGATTGACATGAAATACTATTTATCCAATTCATAAACCACCAAACCACTGCGCAGCTTAGGCTCAACCCAAGTGCTTTTCGGAGGCATGGTTTGCTGCAAGTCGGCAATGTGCTTTACCTCATTTACAGGAATAGGGTAGAGGCCAAATGCAACACCTCCTTTGTTTTTATCCACTTCTTTCTTTAGACCCGCAGTTCCTTTTGGTCCTTCCATAAAGTAGATGCGCTTGTCTTTGCGCAAATCATAGATGTCGAGAATAGGAGCAAGGATAAGGTCGCTCAATAACTGTGTGTCTAACGTTGCACTGGCATGTTTCAAATTCAACGCATACCACTTTTTGTTGAGGTACATACTGAACTCTCCTTTCGCCATTGGGCGATAATGATCAGGTGCTTCATTCACATAAAACGAACCATGAAGTTTTTGAATGAAGTCATCCTCATTCAATCCGTTTAAATCTTTTACTATGCGATTGAATTCATAGATGCGCACATTGGTTTCATCCAATATGTAGGCAAGACAATAATTCCAAGGTTCTTCACCGGTGGCATCCTTTGAATTGCGTGTTTCATACAAACGAGCGCTGCTGCTACTTCTGTGATGACCATCAGCTATATACAATGCATCTTGCTTCTCATAGGCAGAAGCAATGGAAGCAATGTCTTTTTCATCTTCTACTATCCAAACCTGATGATGAACCGTATCCGTAGTTGTGAAGTCGTATTCAGGACGCGCATCCATATACTTTTCAAAGATATCTTCAATGGCCCTTGAGTTCTCGGCCATCAATAACACAGGCTCTGCATTGATGTTAGTAATGTCCAGATAGCGAGTAAATGTGTCTTCTCTTTTGGAAAGCGTTTGCTCGTGTATCTTAATCTTTCCATCAAGATAGTCTTGCACAGCTACTGCTGCAATGATTCCCATAAACGGATGTCCTTGTTTTACCTGACGATAGATATAAAAACACTTCTTCTCTTCACGAAAAAGAATTTCATCTCTCAAGAACTTTTCATACTGATTGCGCACTTGTGTGAAGCGGTCATCAAGATTGCCCGTGCCGTGCATCTTAGTTGCGGTCATATCAGGATGAATGATATGAAGAAAACTATAGGGGTTCTCCGTTAGCTTACTTCTCAATTGAGAAGATGTATAAGAAACATAGGAACGCGTTGCAGCCAAGTGAACTTTATCGCGCGATGGCCTTACGGCTTTGAAAGGAACTACATGCATACTGTGTGTATTGACAGATTGAAGCAGTTATTTATTGGAAGTGTTGCGCAACGCTGAGGATGCAAACACAACTTATTTTTTCATAATCTCTTTTACCTTCTCCGCAATCTCAAGACCGATGCGCTCTTGCGCTTCCATTGTAGAAGCTCCTATATGCGGAGTGGAGATGATAGCCGGATGTTTGAGCAATGCCTCATTAGGAACAGGTTCGCCAACAAATACATCCAAGCAAGCAGCACGGATGTGGCCGCTATCAAGGTTCGCAAGCAATTCAGCTTCATCAATCACACCACCACGTGATGAGTTGATAAGCACCGCACCTTTTTTGATTTTTGCAAATTCATTAGAACCAATAACCGCAGCTCCATTCGCTTGCTTTGGAACGTGCATCGAGATAAAATCGCTTTGTGCAAGGAGATTGTCAAACGTTACAAAAGGAACGTTCACTCTCACCGGAGTTCCTGCTATATCAAGCGTGATTTCTTTATGCGCATCACTGATAATGTCAAATGCCACCACTTTCATTCCGCAACCTATAGCATAAGAAGCAAGTGATTGGCCAATTCTGCCGAAGCCTACAATACCGAGCGTTTTACCGCGCAACTCTATTCCTTTGCTATACTTCTTTTTTAATGAAGCAAACTCAGTAACACCTTTGGAAGGCATATTAGTTCCTGAATCATAGATGCCACGCGCTGCTGCGAACATGGCAGACATCACTAACTCAGCAACTGCTTGCGAACTTGAAGCTGGTGTGTTGAATACTGTAACGCCTTTGCTGCGGGCATATTCAGCATCGATGTTGTCGATGCCAACACCGCCTCTGCCTATGAATCTTAGATTGGGACAAGCATCAATCAACTCTTTGCGAGCGGTTGTTGCGCTACGTACAAGCAGTCCGTCATAACTCGCTATGTTGATAGCGTCCGCCAAATTTGCTTGAGGAACATTATCTGTAACAACAGTGCAGCCTAGTATTTCAAGAGCTTTTTTGCCCGCTGCATCTATGCCATCATTTGCTAATATTTTCATCTTTATAGTCTTCTTGAATCTTTGAATGTTGACTTATCCTTTTGTCCTTTCAAACTCTTTCATTACATCCACAAGTACTTGTACACTTTCAAATGGAAGTGCGTTGTACATACTTGCACGATAGCCTCCTACTGAGCGGTGACCGGCAATGCCGCTGATTCCAGCAGCTTTCCACATTTTATCAAACTCTGCCGCATTGGCGTCATCATTCAAACGGAAAGTTGGATTCATCCAAGAACGCGCTTCTGGCACTGCGTGACCATGGAACAAACTGTTTCTGTCAAGCTCCTTGTAGAACAAATCTTGCTTGGCATGATTGCGAACTTCCATTCCTTTCAAGCCGCCATTCTCTTTAATCCAACGCAGTGTCAACATGCTTGCATACACTGCAAACACAGGCGGAGTATTCAACATACTGTCTTTTGATGCATGACCAAGCAAGTCCATGTACGTTGGAAGCTTTCTTCCAGATTTTCCAAGAGCATCTTTATCGAAAACATAAAGAACCGTTCCTGCAGGGCCCATATTTTTTTGAGCTCCAGCATAAATCAATGAGAACTCATTTGCATCAAATTGCTTAGAGAAAATATCCGAACTCATATCACAAACCAAAGGCACATTCACTTTAGGGAAGCTTTGGTATTGGGTTCCGTAAATGGTATTGTTTGAAGTAAAGTGGAAGTAATCATAATCACCATTCAATTTTACTTCAGGTATATAAGTGTGGTTTTTATCAGAAGAATCAGTTACTACATCAACTTGACCAACGAGTTTAGCTTCTTTGATAGCGCCAGCAGCCCAAACGCCTGTGTTGGCATAAGCTGCCTTGCCACCCTCTTTCAAAAGATTCAAAGCGGTTGTATAAAAACCAAGTGTTGCACCACCTTGTAAAAAAAGTACCTCATAGTTCGATTTCAAACCTAGGATGTCTTTAACCAACTGACGCGCCTCATCCATAACCGCTTCAAAGTTTTTAGAGCGGTGAGAAATCTCTATAAGGGAAAGGCCCATATTGTCAAATTCTCTGATGGCATTTGCACTTTGCTCGATGACTTCGCCAGGAAGAATGCAAGGTCCTGCGCTAAAGTTGTGTACTTTTTTCATGTTCAATTAGATGACTGATGTATGATGATTTCGCGCGCGAAAGTAGCCAATACTTCTATCGGTTGGGCGAAATCTGGTTGTCAAAAAAATAAAAGAATGAAAGAGATAAATGCTTGATTTCGGTTTTTCAAATAAGTAAATTCGCTTTTCTGGTTTGCCCAATATCGAAATATGCTCCCCTAGTATTGTTGATCTTTCCTCAATGCTCATTTTTAAAATTTAAACAATATGAAAAAACAATCATTACTTATCTTTTTTGCGGTTTCTCTGTTCTTTGTAGGATGTACGATTGAGAAACGCCATTACAATTCAGGTTACCACGTAGAGTGGCTCTCTCAGAACGGCAAAGTGAAAAAAGCTGAGCCTGTAGCGCAGCCTGAAAAGGAGAACGAGCAGTCTTTGGCGGTTAAGCAAGAAGATGTACCAACAACGAAAGAAGCGCTTGCTGAAACTTCTGTTGCTGTTGAACCAATCAATGCCCCTATGGCAAATGAGACTGTGGCTGAAACCGCTACTAAAACGGAGATGAAGCGGGACGTTCAAAAAAGAACGGAGAAAAAGGAAACTACCAGGAATCAAATGAAAGTTGAGAAAAGCAATACAACTTTTGTTGAGAAAGGTTTCATTGCTGAATCAACAACTGCAGAAATTGATGCTCCAAGCTCACCTGACCAAGTGGAGCTGATTGTTTTGATTATCTTAGCTATTTTACTTCCTCCTTTAGCAGTTTTTCTTCATTCAGGAATCAGTACCAAGTTTTGGATTTCCATTTTATTATGGATCTGCTTTATCTTACCTGGTGTGATTTATGCTCTTTTGGTAGTAACCGATACGATCTAAAAGATATAATTGAATATGACAAGAAAGGCTGTTTCAATTGAAACAGCCTTTCTTGTTTTATATATTTTCCTTATGCATGAGCTGCAACCAATTCTTCTTGATTAATTGGAATCAGGTTCACATAGAACTTCTGTACAATAAGTGACATAATCGGGTCGGCAGCAATCTTGTTTAATATGCGTTGTGTTTGTTCTTTATTGTATCCCATCACCATTTGGTCTGTTAACTTCAAGAATTTCACGGCATAGTAAAATCCGGTTACTGCATAAGGCCCGAATGGAATGGAAGGAATATCAAAGGTGCTGCCCGTTATGTTGAAAATAGTATTGGGTAAATACTCATGCTGCTCTTTCATGTTCTTGTATTTGTAATAGTATTCGGCCGCCACTGCTCGTGAGGCTGATCTTGGATCGGCCATAGAGACGAGTCCTGCTAATGGTTCTTGTTTGCTGTTTTGCGCTTGTACTAAATTGCTTTTTGCAGCTTTAGCGCGAATTTCTTTTTGTACATTATCCCAGAAAGGTGCGGCAGGAATACCATCATCCAAACGGATAAGCCCGTGGATGGCATAGTCCATAATACCAGCCGTGATTTTTACACCCAATCTTTTCAAGTCGGGGTCTTTATCAATCATCGCTTCCAAGTTTGATTTTTGTGCTCGCGGATGTGTGCGCAGCAGGTCAATGCTCTTTACCCAATCACCGGCAAGAAAACCATCATGCGCGTAAACATCGCGCAGCAAATGGCGAATGTCATTGTCGGTTTTTACTTTACGTTTTCCATTGGGCGTAGTGTATTCCAATTGATGTTCAAGAATCATTTGCTCAATTTCAATTCCCACAGAACTTGCACCAAGCATACCACAATTGAGTACAGAGCCTTCCACTATTCGCATATCATATAGATGCGATATATAGTCTTTTTTGGAATCATCCGTTAAGTGGCCATGACTTTGAATATGCACGTAATAGCCATCTTGTTCATTGTCGGAAGGAATTTCCTTCTGATAATTAAGAATAATGTTCTTGATGTCTTGGTAAACATCTTTACTCACGAAGGAACCTGCTGCACGAATGGTTTGTACCTGAACATCCTTGCCATTCTTTTTGTGTTCGGCAATGGCTTCGTTGATGGTGTCAATCTGTAACTGACTTAAGTCGCGCGCATCGGCACAACCTACTAAAATGTGTAGTTGATACTTATGTGGCATATATAATTGTGTGTTAAATACTCAGTACAACGTACCAAGTCGTGTTTTTAAGTTTTTTCAAATATATGGGTCTTGAGTTTCGAGTATTGAGTCTTGAGAATTGTTATGTTTTTTTCTCACTACTCATTATTGATTAAGATTCCTTGACGGCAAATTCAATCGGCAGTTCTTCCAGCGCATTGAGCACATCGGTTGTAATTTGAACCTTGTTAAACGTGCTGCTTGGAAGTTTCAATGCGGATGCATCGTTGGTTTCAATGTTGATACGTAAAGTACTTTTACCTTCACCATTAGGAATTGTGTTCATCAAATCCTGAATCAACTTTTCACTTAGTGTATCGATGTTGATGGTGATGTCAATGAACCGTGCCCGCTTGTCACGTATATCTGAAAGAAGTTCTATGGAAGAAATTCTAAATTCCATTCCATTGGTTTCGTTCCCAAATCTTCGTGTTTGAACTCTTCCTGTAACAAATAGTTTTTCACCAGGATGAAAGAAGTGCTTATACTTTAAATACTCTTCACCAAAAAGAATGAACTCATGACTTTCTTCATAGTCTTCGAGTTTAAATGTGCCGAAAGGTTTGCCGCTTGTCTTGGAGACTTTGTGTGAGAAGTCAATCACTGTTCCTGCAAGTTTCAATTCCTTGCCATTGATTTTATCCATCTCTTGCAGTTGTTTCAAACCGCCATCGGAGCAGAATGATTTAATATCAAAAGCAAAGTCATCTAGCGGATGACCACTGATAAACATACCGACAACATCTTTCTCTTTGGAAAGTTGTGTCATAGTGTCCCACGGTTCTACGCGAGCTGGCTGAGGCTCTACAATCACCGATGCCTCTTCATCACCAAACAATGAAACTTGATTGGTGTTTTTGCTGTCGCGCACGGCTGAAGCATATTTCACCAGTGTTTCTATGTACGTTTCATTTTTTCCGTCAGGAAGAAAATAAGCAGAGCGTGTGATTCCAAATGCATCCAACGCACCTGCAAGCGCGAGGTTTTCAAGCGTCTTTTTGTTGGACGCTTTTGCATCTACACGTGTCAAGAAATCGAAGATGGAAGAGAACCTTCCATTCTTTTGTTCTTCAATAATACTTTCTACCGCGCTTTCACCAACACCTTTTACAGCAGCAAGTCCGAATCGAATTTCACCTTTATCATTCACACTGAAAAGTGCCTTGGATTCATTTACGTCAGGACCAAGCACATTGATGTATTGCTTCTTACACTCTTGCATAAAGAAGCTCACTTGCTTGATGTCGCTCATGTTGTTACTCAATACTGCAGCCATGTACTCGGCAGGATAGTGAGCTTTGAGATAAGCCGTTTGATAGGCAATCCATGCGTAGCAAGTTGAGTGCGATTTGTTGAAAGCGTAACTCGCAAAGGCTTCCCAGTCGGTCCAGATTTTCTCCAGCTTATCTGCCGGATGACCATTGGACATGGCACCTTCAACAAACTTGCCTTTCATTTTATCCAGAACATCTTTCTGCTTTTTACCCATTGCTTTACGTAGAACGTCTGCCTCACCTTTTGTAAAGTTGGCAAGCTTCTGCGAAAGCAACATCACTTGCTCTTGGTAAACGGTGATGCCATAAGTGTCTTTCAAATACTCTTCCATGTCAGGAAGGTCATAAGAGATTTCTTCCAGACCATTCTTCCTTCTTACGAAAGAAGGAATGTACTCCAGAGGACCTGGGCGATACAAGGCGTTCATCGCAATCAAGTCATCAAAGACTGTTGGTTTCAAGTCTTTCATGTACTTCTGCATACCGTCACTCTCATATTGGAAAATGCCGACTGTGTGACCTTTCTGGAAGAGTTGGTAAGTCTTTTCATCATCTACTGGAATGGCTTCTATGTCTATATCAATGCCATGTCTTTCTTTGATAACTCGAAGCGAATGTTTAATAAGCGTTAGTGTTTTCAATCCCAAGAAGTCCATTTTGAGCAAGCCTGCACTTTCAACAACGGAGTTGTCAAACTGGGTACACCACATGTCGCTATCTTTTGCCGTTGCGACAGGAACGTAATTCGTAATTACATCCGGTGTGATGATGACACCGCAGGCATGAATACCTGTGTTGCGCACAGAGCCTTCCAGTAAACTCGCCATGTTTAGCACCTTGGCTTCTTGCGTTTGTTCAGATGCAATGGTGCGAAGTTGTTTTGCTAACTGAATAGAATCGCTGTTGAGTTTATCACTGAGTGTTTTATCATCCCACTTCAATACATCGCTCAAGTCTTGCATATCGGGCATGAGCTTGGCAATTCTATCTGTTTCGCTTAATGGCAACTCAAACACTCGACCTGCATCGCGGATAGCGCTCTTGCCCCCCATAGTGCCATAAGTAATGATTTGCGCCACCATGTCTTTGCCATATTTCTCACGCACATAATTGATGACTTTATCGCGTCCTTCATCATCAAAGTCGATATCGATATCGGGCATGCTTACACGCTCGGGATTGAGGAAACGCTCAAAAAGCAGCGAGTATTTAATAGGGTCAACATTGGTAATACCTGTGCAATAGGCGACAGCACTTCCTGCCGCACTGCCACGGCCTGGACCCACGCTCACGCCCATTTCGCGCGCTTTGTTGCAAAAATCTTGTACTATGAGGAAGTAACCAGGATAACCTGTATTAGCGATTGTTGCTAACTCAAAATCTAAACGGTCACGAATTTCATCTGAGATAGTGCCGTATCTTTTTTCAGCACCTACATAAGTGAGGTGGCGAAGGAAATTATTCTCGCCACGCTTGCCACCATCTGCATCGTCTTCTTTGTCTATGAATTGCTCAGGGATATCAAACTTCGGAAGAAGAACTTCGCGTGCAAGTTTGTAGCTCTCGCATTTCTCTGCAATCTCGGCTGTGTTGGAAATGGCGAGTGGCAAATCTTTGAACAACTCGCGCATTTCATCGGGAGTTTTCAAATAGTATTCATCATTGGGCAAACCAAATCGAAACTCGCGTCCGCGTTTGCCTATATATTTTTTAGGTTTTGAAACATATTCGCCTTCACGAACACATATCAATGCGTCTTGTGCTTCGGCTTCTTCTTTTGTTGTGTAATAAGAAGAGTTGGTCGCTACATATTTTACATGATGTTTCTCACAGAAACGAAGCACCACTTTGTTTACATGATCTTCTTCCTCCAAACCATGACGGTTGAGTTCTGCATAAAAATCATCGCCAAAGTTTTCTTTGAACCACAAGAAAGCTTCTTCAGCTTTTTCCTCACCTTCGTTCAAAATCTTCCAAGCGACTTCACCATATACACCACCAGATAGAATAATCAAATCTTCTTTGTATTGAAGAAGTGTTTCTCTATCGATGCGAGGCACATAATAGAAACCTTCCGTATGCGCTATGCTCGAAAGTTTTGCGAGGTTGTGATAACCGTTTTTGTTTTTTGCAAGAACAGGAATTTGAAAGCCGTTGTCTTGCACTTTTTTATCATGCAGGTCACGACACAAGTTCACTTCGCAACCAACAATGGGCTTTACTTCTTGCTTTAATGCAGCACTTACAAATTGAAATGCCGCCATCATGTTTCCATGGTCGGTCATCGCAATGGCGGGCATATTCCATTCCTTAGCTTTCTTGATAAGCGTGCTTATTTCAGAAGTGCTTTGCAATACGCTGTACTGCGTGTGCACATGCAAGTGAGCGAAAGGAAGTTCCGCAACGTCAACATTATGTTCATTCGAATCTGCAGTTGTTTTGCTTCCTTGTTGCTCTTCTTTATTGAAGTTGGAACTTTTTAAAACAGGTGCTTCATAAGCAATGGAAGTCGCAATGGCTTCTGGCACTTTGATTACCCCAATCCTGAGTAATTCAAAGAACGCTTTACCGGTGGCGCTAACGTCATAAGCCGCATCGTGCGCATCGCTGAAGGATTCGTTGAAAAGCTTTGCATACAACTCGGTCAACGTTGGCCATTTGAACTTGCCGCCTTTGCCACCAGGAATAGCGCAGAAATCGGTGGACAGGTCTTTGGTGTCAAGTGATTTTTTTTCTTCCAAATAATTGACTTCACCAAGACGCAACAATTCGCAACCCATCACATTGTTGTCAAACTCAACGTTGTGACCTGCAATGTATGTGGCTTGGTTAACGTCTTCCAAAAAGCGCATGATAACTTCGTGCAGGCTATGTCCTTCGCGCATTGCGCGCTCGGTAGAAATGCCGTGTACTTTTTCCGCATTGAACGGAATGGAGAAACCTTCGGGCTTTACAATCAAGTTTTGATTGGAGATAAGTCTACCACTGGCATCATGTAGCTGCCAAGCTATTTGAACCAATCGCGGCCAGTTGTCAAAGTCCGTCAGCGGAGCATTGTAGTCACGTGGTAAACCGGTAGTCTCAGTATCGTATATGAGAAACATTCAGAATTTGCTTTAGAGAAATTGTAATTCATCGGCACGAATATTCCCATCGAAAATCATTCGAAACGAATGAGTCTAAAAGGCAATTTCGCACCTTTCAAAAATACGCAGACGGTATTGGCGCATGAGCATTGTTGAAAGAAAGGCTAACGTTTTTTATTAAATAATCCAACTGATTGAAATAGAACTTTTCTGCGCCAAGATTGAATGGTTAGTTTTTTTTTCTTCTACTTAGGAAGAAAGTGTGATAGACAAAGTATCCTATAAACGAAGCTCCCATTAATGCAGGCACAAACAATCCGTAATTGGTTTCACCGCTGGGTTTTCGTTTTTCACTGATAAATATGGCTATCGGAGCAAAGGTGATTAGAAGCATTATCATGACCATGACGATGTAACCAAACACTTTCAAGGCTCCGAAGTAGTACCAGTTAAAATCTCTTCGCTCTTCCTCTTGCTTTCGCATCTCTGCCAATTTGCGCTTTAATGCTTCGCGGTGTTGCTGATAGACCCAGTCTTTATAAATGTTGTGCCGGAGTATAAGGTGCGCTCTGGTATTTAAGCCGTTCAAGATATTTCAGTCGAGATTCTGTGTTCGATAATATCTCGTAGGCCTCGTTGATTTGAATGAAGATAGCTTTCGCATCCTCCTGTTTGTTTACATCCGGATGATACCGCTTGGCAAGCGAACGGTACGCACTTCGTATTTCGCTTTCGGAAGCACTTGCAGTTAATCCTAATATTTGAAAGTAATTCTTCAACAACTATTCTATTTCTTCAAAGTCTTCCGGTACATCTTCATAGCTACTTTGGGAAGGAACCAATATCTCTAAGCCAATAGAGAGTCTTGGCAACTCAGGCAACTTCATACCTGCGTTGATGTTTTGTGAAGCGTTGAATAAATCACTTATCCGATAGCGCGCACTGAGCACCACATGGCTCCATCCAAAACGCACAACACCATATTGCTGTATGTTTCTGGTATAATCCAGTTTGGAAGCATTGGTTCTTATCATGCTTGCACCATTGTGGAGCGCAGGGTCAACATTGTTTTTAGTAAACAATCTTTCACCAACTACATAATGCAGCTCGCCTGCAAAGTCAATGTACTTGCCAAGGTAATTTCCCCGTTTGTCAAAGTTGATTCTCGCAAATACGCTGACACCAATGTTGTGAAATGCTATGCGCTGTTTGTTGTTTTCATAACCCAGTGAAAGAAGATTGCGCGCAGAGTCTTGTTTTATTCTGAAACCCTGACGCATGTAAAACATATCAAAGCCAGCAGAGAAGTATTCATTGATTTTCCCTTTGTAACGAACACCATAATACAACTGATTGCTGGAGGCACTATTTCTTATTCCAAGGCTATCACTTTCATTGATGGGTAGCGTCAGGGAAAAGCCCATCACATTTGTTAAGTACCAATTACCATTTGGACCAAAATCAGGCTTCTCATTGCGTTCGTTTTGTTTAAGAACATCCTTACGAAGCAAAGTCTTCTGGGCATTCGTTACAAGCTGCATCGTTAGCAACGTAAATACCGTTATAGCAAGTTTGAATCTTTTTCTAACTCTCATCTTCACTTCACTTAGTTTTTAGGTTCAAGGTTTTCATTGGATTCATCCGGTTGCTTTATGCTAAGCTGCTTTATTAACTGCGCCCATGGAATTTCTGTAAACTTTCCTTTATAGTATATCCTTACAGTGCACTGAGGACAATTGGAATTATGTATTACTGCTGCAACATCATCACCGGGCTGCACTACTTCATAATACTTAATCAAACCATCGGGCTGTACTATTTGCCAATACAAATAGTCAAGAGGTTCATCATAACAAAAGTTGCGATACCACTGCGAATGAATATCCTTGAAAGTTGTGCTATCGGTTGTTGGTTTTACATCCAACACTTTCACCACATTTTTTTCTTTGTCCCATTCCATGCGAAAAGCGGGCGATGTTTTCTTATCGTCAGCATTTAAGAAATAGGAGGCCTGCGGTACACCAAAGCCATGCGCATAATCAAAGTAGGGATGAAGATCACCGCTCTTTTGCAGTTCATCAAACAATTGCTTGGCGGTCCACTCCGGGTGCATTTGTCTTATGCAAGCGGCAAAACCTGCTACAAGCGGACTACTAAAAGAGGTTCCTGTATTTCTTCCAAGTGCAGTCACCACAAAGCTGAACGCAGAAAGGTTGGGCTTCATTCTAAGGTCGCTTGTTGGTCCGTAAGAACTAAAGCCTGTGTGCATACCGGTCCAGGGTTCTATGCCACCAATCGTTAGCACCGAATCGGCATCGGCTGGTGAGCCTATGATTTCCCATGACTCATCACCTTCATTGCCTGCGCTGTTTACAACCAGTATGCCTTTGCTCAGAGCCAAGTTGGCCGCACGCGAGATGATGGAAACTTGTCCATTCATTTCATCGCGGAAGTAAAACTGAACGGTATAACCCAACGATGAGTTCACAATATCCGCTCCCATTTTATCCGCCCATTCCAACGACTCTATCCAGTTGTCCTCTTCTTCGCGAATTTCTATAAATGCATTCTCCGAGCGCGCAAGAAGAAACTCGGCATCGGTGGCACAACCCATAGGCACATCTTCTTTTATACCCGCAATGCAAGAGAGCACATGCGTACCGTGATTGCTTGCACGATATACGTTCTCCTTATTTCTTACAAAATCATAAGTAGCTACTATGCGCTTGTGTTGCATGATGTGACTAAAGCAATCATTGGTATTCACCTCAGGAAAACCTGCATCGAAGATGGCAACGCGAACACCTTTACCTGTATATCCTTTTTCTTTGAGCAGACTGTACTGCATGCGCTCGGTTTGCGCATAGAGAATACTTTCATGTACATCCAAAGTGTCCTCTTCCAATGCAATGCTTTTTTCGTTAGAAGCTGATACAGGTGTCGAACGCATCTTTTGTATGGACTTCACAAAACCAAAACGTTCCATGTGCTTTATCTGTTGTTCAGATGCACTGCAAGCAATCGCATTGAACCAACGTGATACACCGCAGATAGAATCGCAACTTGAAGTAACCGTGTTCAGATAATCTTGTCTCAGTGGAAAGTCGGTGGGGTCATACAAATTAACTCCCTCGCGCATTCTTCTTTCAATGGCTTTAGCATCGAAATAGGAGTAGGGGTCGAAAGTGACTCCGTCCTTGTCCTTTAAAAATACCCAGTACTTGTCTTGCGAATGCGCATGCAGAGTGGCGATAAGAAACAAGAACGAAATAAGAATGCGCATGAGTGATTTCTATGGGCACAATTTACATTTGTGCGTTGTGCAAATTAAGCAAACTATGACAATAGACTTGCGGAGTGATACCGTTACGAAGCCCACAGCAGCCATGCGCGAAGCCATGTTTGCAGCCAAAGTGGGCGATGATGTTTTTGCCGAAGACGAAGCCATCAATGAGTTGGAGCAATATGCCGCTAACTTGTTTGGCATGGAGAAGGCCTTGTTCTGCCCCAGCGGAACCATGACCAATCAGATTGCTATCCACGTGCATACGCGTCCCGGAGATGAGGTAATATGCTCTTCGGATGCGCACGTCTATTTCAACGAAGGTGGAGGCATTGCGCTCAACAGCGGTGCAAGCGTGCGATTGGTGGCAGGCAATAGAGGTCGCTTTACGGCACAAGACATTCTCCAAAACATCAATGCCGATGATGTGCATTATGCGCATACCTCGCTGGTGAGTGTGGAGAATACAATGAACAGGGGAGGAGGTGCTATCTATTCCATGGAAGACTTGCGCGCAATGAGCAAGGTGTGCAAAGAGAAGCAACTCGCCTACCACTGCGATGGTGCGCGCATCTTCAATGCGATAGTGGCCGATGGAAGTACCGCTGCCGAGCACGGTGCTATTTTCGATTCCATCTCTATTTGTCTGAGCAAAGGTTTGGGTGCGCCTGTCGGCAGTTTGTTGTTGGGCAATAAAGACTTTATCTATAAAGCGCACCGCAGACGCAAGTCTTTTGGTGGTGGTATGCGCCAGGCGGGTTTCATTGCTGCCGGTGGTTTGTATGCACTGAAGAATAACATAGAACGTCTGCGCGAAGACCATGTTCGCGCCCAAACGATAGGCAAAGCATTGAGCGCCCTATCATGGGTGAAAACCATTGTCCCAGTGGACACCAACATTGTGATAGCACATACCAACAACGATGTGGATGCCAAACAGATAGTGCAGCAATTGGCGGCAAAGGACATTCTGTGTTTCGCTATGGGCAGTGATAGGATTAGATTTGTCACGCATTTGGATTTCGGTGACGAACATCTGGATGCTTTTCAGCAACGCATCAGGCACATCGTATGACATCAGCACAAGAGGGAACAGCTAAGAAATCGCCACTTATAACAGGCACTATGATAGTGCTTGCCATTTACAATTTGGTTTATTGGCTGGCACCGTGGGTGAAACCCTTTGGCGCCTTCAGAGATGCGATACAAACGCAATGGGGCTTGATGTCCTTCTTAGAATTCCTTGCCGTGGCTTCGTTAATAGTGGACATCACGGTGCGTTGGGATCAGTTTGGTCAACAGCAAAGACGCAATCGGTTAATCATTACCTTTCTTCTTGCCGCCAGTTTCTTTGTAAGACTGGTCTTCGGTATTATGTCACTTTATATAGTGGGTGAGGCGCATTGATTTGGGTCTTGCGCTTTTGGCTTTTAGCCGTTAGCCTTTGGCAAGGATGCGTGTCTAAAGTCCCAGCGGGACGACCTTTAGGTAGCAACCAAATTTTGAATTCCCTTCCTTCCAACACCTCTAAAAGGGCGGCTCTACAAACAAACGCAAAGCATATACACGCCCGACTATCTCAAAGGTTATGCTTCTGCATGTTGCTACATTCAAAGTCTATTCTTTCAATTGCCAAATGCCCCGTAGCACATAGCTTTCAGAGCGTTTGTTAAAGTCGAAAAGAATATATTGGATTTCAAATAAACCCTCAGGTTTTGGTTCCCAACCCTGACGATTATGCTCGTAACCGGGACGATTTCGTTCGCAACCGTAACGATTATGCTCGCAAACGTGACGGATTGACTCCCATCCTTAACGGAACATATACATATATATATAAGGTATGGAATAGGAGCGGTGGAGTTTTGGGATGGGAATGGTGGATTTGGGAAATAGCCCACGGTTTCAACCGTGGGATAACGAATGGCCAACACCACACCTAACCGTTTCAACGGTTTTATAAATTGCCTGTTATCGGAAACGGTTGAAACCGTTCTTTACATTCATATTGCCTTTGTTCCCCATGGTTGAAACCATGGGCTATGGCTTACCCAACATGTATGGACTATGGTTTCACCCGCAGGGTACATCTTTGAAGCACATACGTGGGACCATCTAGATTATGGCAATACATATATATATATATATATATATATATATGGTATTGAATAGGAGGGGTGGAGTTTTGGAAAGCGGAGTTGTGGATTTGGGAGGTACTTATATACTTTAGCGATTGATAATTTTTATACTAAAACACGAAAAGCAATGAGCAAAGAGAACTCTGAGCAGAAGAATGCTTCAAATGATAAAAACAAGGTAAAAGAGGCTCCAATAGAAAAGAAAAACATAAAGATCGATTCTTTCGATCTTCCTATAGCTATTGTCGATGATAACTTACCAAATTTAAATTCTGCTATTTCATTAGAGACAAAAGATTCATACCTCAAAAAAATTAGCGACTGGTCAACTCCAAGAATACAGTATTTCGATGACGACAACAAACGTATACGGATTATAGCGAATGGTCTTTTTGATAAATCTAATGATTGGTTGATAAATGATAGTAGCTCTGAAAAACAACTAAAATTACAACAGGAGATAAATGAACTTAGGTTAAAACTCAAAAAAGCTTTTGATGATGTAAAAGAGGCCAAGACAGCAACCGAAGATGAAAGAAAAGCACTTGAGACCTTAAACAAGGAATTGCAATCGAAAGAAAAAATCAATCATATATTGACAAGAATATGTGAAGACGCACGCTCAAAGATGTTATCCGATGAATCCTTTTCGGATGAGTTTCAGAATGGCAAAAACTGCGATTCCGTAGTTGTATCGATTGATATCAGACGTTCCACAGAATTAATGCTTAAAGCAAGAAAGCCAGAATTGTTTTCACAGTTTATTACCAAACTTAGCCAAGAGCTAAGCGAAGTAATAATAAGCAACTTCGGCATCTTTGATAAATTCACAGGAGACGGTATTCTAGCCTTCTTTCCAAAATTCTACAGTGGTGAAGAAGCTATTATTAGGGCTTTGAAAGCCGCTCACGAGTGTCATGTGGTTTTCGATAACCATTATAGAGCTTCCCGTCATTGCTTTAATGTTTTCATTCAAAATGTCGGCTTAGGAATTGGAATTGATTATGGCAGCGTAACATTAGTAAATACGAGAAATGAATTGACAGTTGTTGGTATTCCAGTAGTATACGCCTGCAGAATGGGAGGCGCTAAGGCAGGTGATACGTTGTTAAATCAGCCTGCTAAAGAGGAGATTGAGCGATTGGCTGATAAATACATTAAGGTTACCGAAACCGAAATTGAAATTAAGAATGAAGGTTCTGCATTAGCATATAAAATAGAACTTCATGAAAACTCTTTTCAATTAGAGGATCCTAAATGGCTTAAAGAAATGCTATCGAATAATCCAAAATAGTAAAACAATGAGTTTTTACCGCCATTACTTTTAGGCATGATAACCTCCAATCGAGCGGGCTTGTAGCCCGTTCGTCCACTCAAGTTGGCTTGCAGCCAACTAAAAAAATCAAATAGTAATCGATTAAAAGAAGCACCTTCTGCTTACTTCCTCATCTCCATATTCTGCGCAAGCAGATAGATAACCGCCATACGAATGGCCACACCGTTTTCTACTTGTTGGAGGATGATGCTTTGGTTGCTGTCTGCCACATCGCTGGTAATCTCTACTCCGCGGTTGATAGGCCCCGGGTGCATTACTACAATCTTCTTAGACAAGCTGTCCAATAGTTTTTTATCCAAACCATATTGAAGGCTGTACTCGCGCAGGGTAGGGAAGTAGCGCACATCTACATCTTGTCGTTCCAGTTGTATGCGCAGCATGTTAGCCACATCGCACCACTCAAGTGCGTTGCGCAGGTTGTGTTCCACCTTTACACCCAGCGATTCAATGTGCTTTGGTATCAGCGTAGTCGGGCCGCAAAGCATCACCTCAGCACCCAGTGTTTTAAGCAAATGAATGTTGGACAGTGCCACGCGCGAGTGAGTAATATCACCAACGATGGCTACTTTCTTTCCTTTTACAGTACCTAGTTTTTCGCGTATAGAATAGGCATCCAGCAAGGCTTGTGTAGGATGTTCGTGCGTGCCATCGCCCGCATTAACTATCGCTGCGTTGATGTGTTGGCTAAGGAACAAGGCCGCACCCGGTGAGGCATGGCGCATCACTACCATGTCCACTTTCATTGCAAGGATGTTGTTGACGGTATCTACCAGTGTCTCGCCTTTTTTAACCGAAGAACTTGCCGCAGCAAAGTTCACGATGTCAGCACTAAGACGTTTTTGTGCAAGTTCAAAACTGAGGCGTGTGCGTGTAGAGTTTTCGAAGAAGATATTGGCAATGGTAATGTCGCGCAGCGAAGGAACTTTCTTGATAGGACGGCTAAGTACTTCTTTGAATTCATCGGCTTGAGAGAAGATGAGTTCAACGTCTTGCAACGTCAAGTCCTTTGTCCCCAGCAGATGCTTTACACTTAGCTTTTTGTCACTCATAGTTGCTTAATCGCTTACAAGAATTACTTTGTCTTCGCCACCGTCTTTCTTCCACATCACGCGCACTTCCTGATTGTCGTAGCTATCCACACTTTTGCCTATGTACTTAGGCTCTATGGGTAGCTCGCGCGAGAATCTTCTATCTATCAACACCATCAACTCCACACTATCCGGTCTACCGTATTCCAACATGCCTTCCAGACCTGCACGAATGGTGCGGCCGGTATAGAGCACATCATCTATCAAGACCACTTTCTGGTTTTGAAGATTGAAAGGAATCTCTGTTGGTCGCGCTATCAGTTGCTTTCCACCGGAGCGAAAATCATCGCGGTAGAAAGTGGGGTCAATAATGCCGTAGCGGATGTTGTTGTTGGGTTGGATGCTGCGCAGTTTTTCCACGATGTTTTCTGCAAGCAGGATACCACGCGGCTGCATTCCTATAATAACAGTGTTGGAGAAATCGTCATGATTTTCAATCAACTGATAGCACAGCCTGTTTATCACAAGGCCCAGAAGTTTGCTATCAATCAACGTAATCTGGCTCATATTGAAGAACGGCTGCAAACCTAAGGGATAAAGGCCAAGGTTTTTCTACTTGTGAAAAGACTTTTGTAATTCCAGTATGAGGGCGTTCAGCCCAAACTATCCAGGTACATTTTCTCCACCTTCGCTCTTGCCCAGGGTGTCTTCCGCAAAAAGGTAAGACTTGATTTTATAGAACAATCGTATTTGAAACACCGGATATCGATGTTGTAAGCCATGTACTCCCAGCCATAAGTAGCAACGAGGTGGTTTAATATATCTTCAAGCTTAACGCCATGCAAAGGATTGTTGGGTTGTTGCACTTGCAAGTTTGTTTTATTGATAGGATGAAAGAGCGGTGAAATGTACTCAGATACGCGAAGTACTCCTTAATCTTCAATGGCCTCTATTCCTTGTTGTTTAAGTCTTTCAAGATTGTCCTTCATAGCCTGGAGCACTTCGGGTGCATGGCTTTGCCACTCGGCTACTTCGCCTATTACGCGCAGCGCCTCTTTAGTGCGGTAGGACTTGGTAGGATTGCCCGGGAACTTTTTATCCGTAAGGTTAGGATCATCTTCGATTGAGCCCGTGGGTTCTACTATGTAGATCCGTTCGCGACCATCACCAAGCGCAAGCTCTGCTCCCCAGATGGCTGCATCCATCGTAGCGGACAGATAAACATACAAGGCCTTCTTACGCTGTCCGTAGTTGGAGTTGAAGCCTGCTTCTATCAAGTCGCCTACTTTGAGGTCGGCCTTGGTGCCGTGGTACAGCACTTGTGCACGAAGGTCGTTAGAGTCGTTGTTCGTTGCCATGATTGTACAATGATGATGAATATTTTCTCTTCTGTGTTACGAAGGTATTTATACCGCTTCAGATTTTACCAAGAGGCTGCCTTCTGTTTTTAGAACTTCTACATATTGCTTCTCTAAATATTCTACTTGTTCTAAGTGCCGCTTGGTTTTGATAAACTTCAAAAGAATCATAGCTGCGACAATCATTACCGCGAAAACAAGGAAGAGTGTTTGCCATTCGAAATGAGAACGAAGGTAACCGACTAATGCTGCGCCTGCCGCCAGAGCTCCATTGAAGATTGTCATGCAAAATGTAAACTGAATAGCCGATATTCTTTTCCAGCACAGATGCATAGCCAAAGCCAGCACTCCAATGTTGATGAGCGTAAGCAATGTGCAGAACAAAGCAATAAACCCGATAACGAAATTGGGGTCTTTCCAAAACGCAGTCATCGTTGCCATCGCTACAGCAACCATTATCAAGAGTGCAAAGCTGCCTTGCAACAAACGGATGATACCATAACGATGGATGATCAATGCACCGAGTATCATCCCGATTATCCCACTGACCAAATTATAGGTAGAATAGATTTTTGAATAGAAGACATTGTTCCATCCTAGTTCTTGAATGGTAAAGACAGGGAGCATTGTTCTTACATAGTGCAACGCGCACATGGTGATAAACACCGTAATAAGCATCAGCAGTGTATTGCGCAACAACAACACTTTCTTGAAAGACCTAAACAGTTTGCTCCAACTGTCCACAGCCAGCAGCGCAGCATCAGGCGAGGTTTGTCCTTTGGTCCATGGGAGTAATTTTTCGCCTTTGCGTTCTCTTAGCAATAAAGGAACTAGCATTATTAGTAGCACCGGAACAGACATCGTCAGTACACCGGTTGAGAAGCCATACTTATTAATAAGCCAACTGCCAAAGAACAGTGATACCGATACACCCACTGTTTTTGAACCCCACATAAAACTATTGGCTTTGCCTTGTTGTTCAATAGGTACCACATCTATTACCAAACTATCAGTAGCGATGTCCTGAAACATAATGAAGGTGTGCACACAAAGAACCACCGCAGTGATGACGAAAAGATTATCTAAAGGATTAGGCACAAATGAAAGAGCTATAATGCTGCACAGTATTCCAAATTGCCCAAACAATAACCAAGGCTTTCTTCGTCCCATGGGCAGATAGGTGTAACGTTCCATCATTGGGGCTAACACTATTTTTAGGCTATAGGGAATTATAATGGCAGCGCTATAGCCCGCAATCTCAAGGGTACTTTTTCCATTCATGGCCAGCCATGCAGGGATAGCAAACATGGTTATCCCTTCAGGTACGCCTTGTGAGAAATACAAAACGATAAACGTAAAATACCTCAATAAAGGGCTATCAGAAAGTGCTGTCTCATTATTGTTGGCTATTGCCTGTGTTTGCATAGTCTGATGTTAGCCTCTTCTGATTGATAGCGCATGTTCAATTTTATGACAGGAACAGTTTATAGTTTTCCTGAGTAGTTGAATTGTCAACAAATATTGCCCTTACATGCCCCAGAAACAAAAAGCCCCTTCAATTAAACTTGAAAGGGCTTTTAAGCTTTCTATCGATTCCTATCGGAACGCAGTAATGGTACCGCTCATCTCGCGGGCACTTGTTTCATGCACCGATTTTATTTTTAGCACATACTGATAAGTCATGTCCTGTCCATAGTAATAATCTCCGCCTTGTACTTCACCTACCCAAGTCATATTGATATCACGGCTTTCAAACACCACATCACCCCAGCGGTTGAATATCATCATGTGGAAATCCTCATCATCTATGGCTGTACCGGTTATCTGATATACATCGTTCTTACCGTCATTGTTAGGGGTAAATGAGTTGGGAACAAACACGCGGAAGTCCTCTTTTACAAAGTGCGCCACGATGGTATCGCTAGTCTGGAAGTTGTAGTTGACTGTGGGCAATTGCGCATCGGGCGTGGGCGTGTGGATGTTGGATGTCCAGCCATCAAAGTACCAGAAATCCTCAGGCTTGGCTTCAAAAGTGAGCAGCTTATTGCCTTCCATTACCACGCTTAGCTCGCTGGTAGTTGTATATAGACCGCCACTTGCATGGTTCTCTTCAAAAATAACAGTACCTGCCAGGTAAGGAGGGTCCACTACCACGGTAATCGTATGATGTGGGATAAGCGTGAACACCGCGGTTAAACTGCCATCAGCTATCAGTTGCATAAAGATGGCGGGGTCTAAATCGCTTGGTGTAATCACATTGCCGCCTTCAGTAATCCAATGTGAGAACACTGACCACTCATCGTAAGGAACGGCAGTAAAGCCATAGTTGAGTAGGCCTTCAAGGGTAAATACCATTCCATCGGTGGTAATACTGTCATCGCCAAAGATGATGTAGCCACCACCTATATCATCTACTTTTATATCAATGGTAAAATGTGGAATAGCAGTAAAGACGGCCATTAAAGTATCTGCCTGACAAAGGGACAAACTTATCTCCGTGGCAACATCATCAGGAGTTAGATCTGTGCCGTTGGAAGATTCCCAGTTTTCAAATATGAACCACTCATTGGTCTCAACCGATACAGTGATATTGTCGCCCGGACCTATCTGTGTTGTATTTGGATAGGTGCCTTGGGCTATTCCGTTCACCGTAATCACGCCAGCGCCTACTTCCGATAAGCTGGTAGTAATAGTAATTGGCTCATCATTGGGTTCTTGGAAAACAGCGCGTATGGTCACATCGCTTTGGATGGTGAGTGTTGTAATAGGATTGGTAGGGTCGGCTATAACACCATCGCCACTCACCAATTCCCATCCAGCAAAATTGCCACAAAGCGCACCTGCATCATCAACAAGGGCCTGAATGTCTATAGGAAGATCCGCAAAGTAAACTCCCGTGTATGGTAGATTGGAATTGTCGAAGTCTAAAGTTTCGAATTCAATTTCACCAACACCTTCTATTTCTATAGTAACATTGTAAGCGGTAACATCATAGCAATCTTCGATACCACCGATAATTTCATCGTTGCATCGAGCAAGAATGTAGTTGCGAAGTGTTTGAACATTGGCTTGCCATGCTCCGTAGCTTCCACCCCAGCGCTGACATTGACGCGTCATTTCAGGGTCTATTACTGCTATCATACTATCCAATACCTCTATCATTCTGTCGCAAGAGAAGATAGAGTTGGAAAGCGAAGCGTAACGTTGTACATAATCAGCTAAGAATTCTTCATTGTCAAACAAGGCATTTAGAATAGGAATATGTCCTTGCCCTCCCACATCACCCATGCCTTCAATTTGGCAAGGATCAGCATCCGGATCTTCAGAAGGAACACCGGTATAGTTGATGTAATGACCGAAAGTGGCATCATTATCCCATAGAGCATAGCGCCATCTTCTGGCATCTCCGTCCGGGTGACGACCACGCCACCAGGCGGTATTCCAGTTTAACCAGTCGGTACAAACCGTATAACCATTAAGAATGAAATAGTCAATCAAACTCATGTGATTGAATTGAGTCAATACATAGTCATAGTTGGCTTGATTGGTCATGTCATTGCCGGTAATGAAATTGCGCAGTGTAATCCAATCTGCCTGTGAGCCATATTCTACCCACGTGCCGCCCCAAGTTTTGATAAAGTCCACAAAGCCCTCTGGCTGGTCGTAGTAATAGTTGGTGTAATCAAGATCATCTACTTTCTCACGGTATTCATAGACTCCCCAATAAGCCCCGTTGATATAAAGAACGCATGATTCAGTTTTTCGTTCATCCAGATGCAAATTGCCCAATACGGATAGTTGACATACATAAGCATCGCGTATATGCGCACCACCATTGCTGAATGGATAGTTATCGTTAGCAGCAGCTTTGAAAATCAAACGCTCGTAAGAAGGACGGTCGCTGGTGCCAAAGAGCGGATACTCCAGTTCATTGTCATAGCCCATAGCATCGCGTGTAACATAATCGAACCCACGTTGGCCATAAGCATTGGAGTCATTACCGTGCTCGTTTGAGTCACCACCAGCTTCGGTGATGAATACACCATTTGGAGCAAAAAATTCGATATGACAGGCCTCTTCGCCCATCCATTGACCATCAGACAATGTAGGCCCCGCAATATTTACTGTAATCATCGCGTGCTGGTCATTACCAAAGAAATAGGTGTTAGTTTCTATTAAACTTGGAAGAACCGTGGCATCAGCCGAATAACTTATAGCTCTGAGCGTGGTAGTGGTGCTAAGGGCGATGGGCCCGGTATAAAGCGTACTTCCATTAGTAGGCACTGAGCCATTGGTAGTGTAGTAAATAGACGTACCAGCTTGAGCAGTCAAAGTGATGTTGACGGGCCCGCCATAGTAGCCTGCCGCCTGACTGAAAACAGGTTTAGTTGCATAGGCTGTGTAATTAGGTCCACTATTGCTGGCCCCTTGTGATGGATTGGTTTGAATGGACCAAGTAGCGCCACCGTCAGCAGTGCGACCATAAGAGTGGTTGGCTTGAAAAGCACCAATTACGCTCAAGTCATATTGTTCCAATATGCTTCCGCTGGTATTGGAGAATATGAGCGGTTCACCATTGGTTTGCGTAATTTTAAAATTGGTATTGCGATATCCCAAGTAAGTAGGGTTAAAATCACCCGTACCTGAAAGTAGAACTACTAGATAACCGTTGGCCGGAACAGTAGAACCTGCAGGGAAAGGCCACTTTTGAGGATTGGCGGCATTGTCACTCAAGAAATAACCGCTTATATCGATTGGTGCTGCGGTTGGGTTGAATAGTTCCACCCAGTCTTCATTTTCACCAGATAGATTCCAGTCCGTATAATTAGCGGTACAGAATTCGTTGATGACTACTTGGCTTCTCAGGCTAAAGCACGTTGAGAACATTATTCCCAAGGCTATCAAGTAATGTTTTCTTAATAGTTGCAATTTCATTTTGGTTCAAAAACAGATTAAACTTTCCTTGCGTCTGTGGTTAATAGACTCTACAAACATACCTACAGTTGCACTAGAATAATCGCTGATTTTCAACCTGTTCTTGGATACCTGTACTTAAAATAGGGCAATTAACTCAAAGGAGTGACTACATTCGCCCCCGTGGTTATTAGGTCCCAGTTATATCTGATAGGTGCGATAGGCTTGTTGTTCATGGCCTGTGGTGACTCTCAGAGCAATTCTCATAGTGGAAGTTTTGACCTTCATCGTTTGGATGGCAGGTGGGAGTATATGGACAATCAAACCTTTCAGATAGAAGAATGGAATGCTCAAGGAGAAAAAGATTTGATAGGAATAGGTTTCGTCCTTGATGGGCAGGACACCACTTTTATTGAGTTCCTCTCTATTCGGGAGGATGATGGCGCACTTACCTATTTTGCTCGTCCATCGGATAGTAATTCTGCTGAGATAGTTCCTTTCAGGTTGGAAAGTGAAGCAAGCGATGAACTGGTGTTTGCTAATCCTGCGAATGACTACCCAAAAAAAATTGGTTATCGTATTCACTCTGACAGTACCATGCAGGTATTTATAGAAGGTCCAAGAGAAGGAAAAACCACGAGAAAGGTATTCGACTTTGTAAAACAAAAAGCAGTCTGAAAAATGAAGAAATCATCCATCGTTATATTCAGTTTAATATCCGCAATTCTTCTAGCAGGTTGTCAACCGAAGCAATTGGAATTATCTGACCTGGCTGGAAGTTGGTACAATGCCAAGGATAATTTTACGGAAGAGTGGACATCTTCAGGTGACACTCACCTAAAGGGAAAAGCCTATGAAATCAGTGAAGGTGATACCGCTGTTTTCGAAACCTTGGAGATAAAAGAAGTGAATGGAGTGCTTACCTACCTTGCAGATATTGAAGATGTGATGGGGCAGGGGATCACAGCTTTTCCACTCACTAATCGCACGGCAGCCACAATAGAGTTCACCAACAAGGAGCATGACTATCCGCAAGTACTGCTTTATGAAAAGCAAGGTGCAGATTCTTTGAAAGTGACTATCGGTAAATTCCCTTTAAAGGACGATAAAGAGCCGGTGGTATTTCAGTTTGTGAAGAAGAAGTAAGTTCTATTCTTTACTTCGTCTCATTCCAAGTCTTATAGATATTGTCTTGAACTTTTAGGTCTTGTGGGATTTCGCGTAGCGGCTCACATGGTTTTAAGGTAGCATAACAATCGGCAGGGAGCTGTTGGTACAAACGCGTTCCTTGTTTTTTCCACTCAAGCATTTCATCGCTTACTTGCTTTACCACTTTGGCAGGATTGCCTACGGCAATGCTTCTTTTGGGAATAAGGGTATCAGCCTGAACAAAAGCGAGAGAGCCAATTACACATTCATCTTCTACCACTACACGGTCCATTACAACGGCATTCATACCCACCAAACAATCACGACCAATAGTTGCTCCATGAATGATAGCACCATGACCGATATGCGCATTCTCATGCAGCATCACTGTTACTCCGGGAAACATGTGGATGGTGCAATTCTCTTGAACATTGCATCCATCGGAGATGATGATTTGTCCCCAGTCGCCACGGATGGCAGCGCCCGGACCTATGTAAACATTTTTGCCTATAATCACATTACCTGTAACTGTGGCATTAGCATGCACGAATGCCGATTCGTGTATGACGGGTTTGTAACCGTTGAATTCAAAAATGTTTGCCATTCGGTTTTTTGTTATCGGATTATACTCTTTCTAACACCACGGCATAACCTTGGCCAACTCCTATACACATGGTGCAGAGTGCATACTTCTTGCCGGTCAATTGCAATTCGATGGAAGCGGTCTGCAATAAACGCGCACCGCTCATCCCGAGTGGATGGCCCAATGCAATGGCACCACCGTTGATGTTGACACGTGGGTCATTGTCCTGCAAGCCCATGTTGCGTGTGCATGCTAAGACTTGTGCAGCAAATGCTTCATTGAGTTCCAAGATGTCCATTTGATCAAGCGTCAGTCCTGCGCGTTTCAGTGCGAGCTCCGATGCTTTTACCGGACCAATACCCATGATGCGAGGTTCAACACCAACCACAGCAGAAGACACAATACGCGCCTTAGGAGTGAGATTGCCTTTTTTCAATCCTGCTTCGGAAGCTATCAATAGTGCAGCGGCACCGTCATTGAGTCCTGAGGCATTGCCTGCGGTGACGCTACCTTCTTTCTTGAATGCAGGCTTCAATTTGGCAAGTCCTTCCATGGTGGTGGAAGCGCGTGCAAATTCATCTTTATCAAATACAATGGCATCGCCTTTTTTCTGCGCAATGTTTACGGCAGAAATCTCTTGAGCCAATCTTTCGGAGGCTTGTGCTTTGGCTGCTTTTTGTTGCGACCATAAGGCAAATTTATCTTGGTCATCGCGTGAGATGGAATACATCTCTGCAAGGTTCTCGGCTGTCTCGCCCATGGCGTCCACACCATAAAGCTCTTTCATCTTGGGATTGATGAAGCGCCATCCGAAGCTGCTGTCAAACATTTGCGCATCGCGGCCAAAGGGAGTAGAGGTTTTGGAAATAACCCATGGTCCGCGTGTCATGTGTTCCATACCTCCGCTGATAAAAATTTCTCCTTCACCAACATGAGCAGCTCGCGCAGCAGCGATTGTAGAAGCCATACCTGATGCACACAAGCAGTTGATAGTTTCCCCGGGAACAGAAATAGGAATGCCTGCAAGCAACAAAGCCATGCGCGCCACATTTCTGTTGTCTTCTCCTGCTTGATTGGCACAGCCTAAGAAAACTTCATCAATGAATTCAGGATTGAGACTCGCATTTCGAGCCATCAACTCTTTCATCACATGTGCAGCTAAATCATCTGCACGAACGGCTGAAAGTGTTCCTCCAAAATTTCCAATGGCGGTGCGGATGCCATCTACTATATATGCGTTCATATCAATGCTCTAAAAATAGGAGGCGAAGGTAATGGCGAATATTTATTCCCACTTAGGATTGCGGCAAGGTTGCAGTCTTATCATTACACCCAAAATTCTTCATCAGTATGGACAAGTACATTTGGATAGCTATCACCTTTATTGCGGGTGTTATTCTTCCGTTGCAGGCAGGCATTAACACTAAGCTAGGTAAAGCGGTAAGCAGTCCTGCTATGGCCTCGCTTCTTTCTTTCATGGTGGGTCTGTTGGCTATGCTGGTCTATATCATAGTTACTCAACAGAGCTATTCATTGAAGGGACTTAAAGATGCACCACCTCATGCATGGCTGGGTGGAATACTGGGCGCATTTTATGTAACGGTAATTATTCTTGCTTTCCCGAAGATAGGCCCGGGGTTGACTTTTGGTCTTGTAGTAGCGGGTCAGTTGTTACTTTCCATCATCATGGAACATTACCAAATTATGGGTGCGCATCACCATCCGGTAAGTATAGGCCGAGTGCTGGGTATGCTGATGATTATTGGTGGCGTATTGGTGATTAAGAAGATGTAATTGAATGAAGCAACAATGGTTTGGAATATTGAGTTGTAAACGCTTACCAAAATTGACTATTGAATAAAATCCAGTTTTGACAAGTCTACTTTGGTTTTGAAAATTCCAATGGCTACGGTTGCTTGCTCCTTTTCCAAATCTATTACGGTACCAGTTTGTCTTGTGTTTTGTAAGCGCACTAAAGACCCAACTTTGATAGCACCTTTTTTCCGTTCTTTCTTCTCCGCATGTTCAGTCTGAGATTTTATCTTCTTCTCAATTGAACGTTGCTTGCGCTCTTCGTCCATCTTGGTCTTCTCCATGGCGATGTATTTCTTTACATCATCCAACAGCTCTTTATTCTTAGCCCGCAGGTTATAGCTCTCAATAAACTGTCCCATGCGTTTCCCGTGGTTCAAATGTTTATTGTTGCGTTCTATCGTTGTCTGTTGTTTTTCTAATCGTTGTTCTAGCTTGTCCAATTTGCCATCGTATTCATTGATGGTTTTACTCGCCATAATACCCGCATCGAGTGCCGATTGTGAAAGGTTTTCAAAGCGCGTTTTCTCTTCTTGAAGGGAGGCCAGCAATTCATCCATCTGCACCTTTTGTTTGCTCAATTTTTTCTTAGCAGAGGTTATCATCTCTTTGGGAATGCCGTTAATCTCCGCTACTTCAAAGGTGAATGAACTACCGGGTTGGCCAATAGATAATTGATAAGTGGGTTCCAATGTTGCGGTATTGAATAGCATGCAGCCGTTCATGGCCTTGGGCAAAGAGGCAGCCTTTAGCTTGATATTGCTGTAGTGCGTGGTGACGACACCAAAACAATTTCTTCGGTACAACTCCTCGAAGAATACTTCCGCAAGTGCCCCACCCAAATCCGGATCAGAGCCTGTGCCGAATTCATCCAATAATACAAGGCTTCTTCTGTTCGCTACATCTAGGAAGTGTTTCATTCGTTTCAATCTGTAGCTGTATGTGGAAAGTTGATTCTCGATACTTTGGTTGTCTCCAATATCTGTAAGTACAGAGTGAAAAAAGGACATTTTGCTTCCTTCGCTCACAGGAACTAATAAACCACTTTGCAACATTACTTGTAGCAAACCAACCGTTTTCAAGGTGATACTTTTACCACCTGCATTAGGTCCGCTGATAACGAGCATGCGATGTTCTTTATCCATAGCCAACGTTTGTGGAAAAGTCACCTTGTTCTTTGCTCTGTTGTTAAGCAGCAGAATAGGATGAAATGCTTTCTTCAAATCGACTATAGGCTCATCCGCAATTTCAGGTAAACGCGCATCTAACTCCAACGCGAGTTTGGTTTTAGCTTGAATAAAATCGAACTCGGTTAAAAGTTTTTGATAGGACTTTATTAGCGTAAGATGATGACGAATTGCATGTGTCAATTGTTTGAGAATTTTGCGAATCTCCTCGCGCTCATCATCCATCAACGACTCCAGTTCGAAGTTGAATTGAATATTTACTTCAGGTTCAATATAGGTTAGCGCTCCAGTTTTACTGCTGCTGATAACAAGACCAGGCACTTTTCTCTTATGCGTACTATACACGGCAAATACCTTTCTGCCATTCAAATAGGACTCGCCCGTATCACCCAAGAATCCCTTTGCTGCATATTCTTTCATCACTCGCGAGAAATTGCGCGCAATAGTTCTACGCACTTCCACTATGCTTTCACGAATCGTCTTAAGTGCCGGAGATGCATCGTCCTTCACTTTCCATTTAGTATCAAACACGCTATTGATTGCCTTTGGGATTTCATCGTTGTATGTTACTTCGTACAATAACGAATAAAGCGAAGTATAGACATCCTTTATAGGCTCGAATGATTTCAATATCATATTGACAAGCTCATTTGCCTTAAAGATGTTGTAAAAACTCTCTTCATTCAAGACACTTTCTTTGAGCTGAAGTAATTTAATCTCTTCGCTCAGCTCTTTGAAATCCAAAGCGGGAAAATCCAATCCTTCTCTGCGAATGTGCGTGAACTCCTCGGTGCGCTGAAGTTCATTTTTGAGCGATGGAAAATGACGAACAGGAACAAGTTCTGCCATTCGGCCCTCAGCGGTTGGTTGCAGACAATAGCCCACCAAACGTTCTCGTATAAGATCAAACTCAAGGTCTTTGCTTACCTGAGCATCAAAATGTTCCATGTTGATTGAAAAAATGCGCGTAAAACTAATACGGAAAAGTACTACAGCACCAGTGAGATATTATCCTTTAAAGTTTTACAATGCGCGTTGCTTTATCCACTACCTGATTGAAATCGTTTGCAACTCGAGAACGGTAAATCATAGCGACAAACAAAATACCCAACACACTTCCTTTAATGAAAATGGTTAGATAAGCATTATTAGTAGCCGGTATCAAATAGGCGCATAAAAATGCTAATCCTCCAACGATTAATACTTTTAGAAAGGCTTTGTCGTAAGGCTGCATATCAAATTTTTTCCAAATAAAAAGATAGCGGAGGAAGTTGAAGATGATATAGGTAATGCAAGAGGCCAAGGCCGCTCCGGATATACCATAGCGCGGAATAAAATAGAGATTGGTAGCAAAGGTGACCACCACCAAAAGGAACATGAAGTATGTATCGTATCTAAAATATTTTGATGTTGCAATGATGATACCATTGGCTCCTGTGGCCATATCCACCAAGTAACCTATACTCATCAGGATAATGACATATTTACCTTCGGCATATTCGGGCGGAAGAAGTGCCATCAGGTAATCTATATTCACGGTAATTGCGGTCAGCAGCAGCAAGCCAATGATAAATTGGTTGAGGCAAGTTTTGTGATATACGGTGCGGATATTTTCAAGATCATTATCCCTCCAGGCATCGGCTATGATAGAAGAGCTCACGCGCAAAATGGAACGCGCAGGAATCTGAATCACGCTGCCGAAATAGGTTGCAATTGCAAAAACACCTGCTGCCGCAAGACCCAATTTATCGTTCACTATTATCTTGTCTATAGATGAAATAAGCAGGCCGCTCAAACCGGTGATGGTGGAGTAGGCCGCTACATAGATCATCTCTTTGCGCAGCGGTTTGTCTATAAAGCCTTTGTTTCTTTTGAGATTTATTTCTCCTTTCAAATAAAGATAAACACCCAGCATCAAGGCTATTGAGCAAAAAGACAGGCAATAGATGAAAAGAAATTGATCGAAGGTGATGATGTGTTGTGCATAAAGAAAAGCAGCTGCCAAAATGATAATGCGCAGCACAACTTCACGAATGACCACTCCCGCAACGGTTTTGTATACGGAACGTGAATAGGCATCGAACACATAAAACATGGCCCAAAAGAAAGTGAGCGGAACTAAGTAGAATAAATTGTCGGCAAGCAGTTTTGATTTTTCAATGTTACGCGCTATCAACTCATCTTTAAAAATGAAATACATCACAACGAAAAGAACAAAGCCCACAAGGCTCAATGCAAGCGGATAAAAAAGAAAGCCTTGGTGCTTTTTATCTTCTGTTCTGAAATGAGGGAACATGCGGGTAATTACACCAAAGGTTCCAAGATTGCTAAGTGAACCTGTAATGATTGAAATAGAAATGAGCAGATTGATTAGCCCATTTTCTTCGGTGGTTAGCAGTGTTCTGTTTACAAACCAAACCGTTACAAAACCCAGCAACGCACCTATGTAGGAATAGATGGCCGTAGTTGTTGCTT
>Ga0209572_1000794_pt1 | contig 35020 bp, 37 predicted proteins | sample EBPBio232012_DNA_FD_185867 | JGI IMG/M metagenome (GOLD analysis project Ga0209572, IMG submission 185867) | Wastewater treatment Type I Accumulibacter community from EBPR Bioreactor in Madison, WI, USA - Reactor 1_1/23/2012_ DNA (SPAdes)... | ecosystem: Engineered > Bioreactor > EBPR >...
ATCAGGGTTTGCTGCCAACCAGAAGGCAGCGTAATGACCGTTTGTAGTCACGCCGTCCGCACCGTTTGCCAAGAAGCATCGACGCGCTGCATGCACAAGGCTGGGAGCTGATCTGAAATTGACGAAACCATGCCTGGGTTGATCGCTGTGCGATCAACCCAGGGAGAGGTATTGCTTGCAAAGGTGGGGAAGCCCTTGTAGATTGAGTGACGGATTCAACAGCCTCACACACAGAAATCCTGACACTCCCCATTGACGCTGTGGCCCAGCCCGGTCTGGCCGGTCTCGGTTTCAGGCAAACACCCCCGCCTGCTCCTGCATGCGCGCCGACACCTCGCCCAGGTGGTGCAGCGTGTCGCCCCAGCTCATCTCCAGCTGCGTCAAGGTCTTGAAGTAGTGGCTGACGATGTACTCGTCCGTTACGCCTATGCCACCCGACAACTGCACCGCCTGCTGGCCGACGAAGCGCATGGACTGGCCCAGCTGCACCTTGGCGCGCGACAGTGCGCGGCGGCGCTCCTCGGCAGGGGCGCCGAGTTTCAGGCTGGCGTAGTAGCTCATGGAGCGTGCCAGCTCCAGCTGCATCTTCATGTCGGCCGCCCGGTGGCGCAGGGCCTGGAAGCTGGCGATTGCCACGCCAAACTGCCGGCGCTGGTTCAGGTAGTCGAAGGTGACGGCGCAGGTCTGATCCATCACTCCCACGGCGTAGGCGCAGGCGGCGGCGATGGCGGTGTCCACCGCCAACTCCAGCGCGGCCAGGCCGTCGGTGGTGATGAGGGTGGCCGGGGTGCTGGCCAGCTGCAGGTCGGCGGCGCGGCTGCCGTCCTGGGTGCCGTAGCCGCGCGTGCTGACGTCGGCGGCAGCGCGCTCCACCAGGAACAGGGCGATCTGCCCGTCGAGTTGCGCGGGGACGATGAAGGCGTCGGCCTGGTCACCGGCTGAAACTATGTTTTTTATAGCTGTAAGCGCATATCCATTGGGTGCTACGACCGCTTTTGCCTCGCAAACATCAAGGCGGTAGCGCGCCTTGCGCTCCTGCTGTGCCAGCACCACCAGGACCGCGCCGCTGGCGATGCGCGGCAGCCAGGCGGCCTGCAGCTCTTGCGGTGCGTACTGCGCCAGCACGCCGGCGGTGACGAAGGCCTGCGCCAGGGGTTCCAGCACGATGCCGCGGCCCAGCTCTTCCATCACCACCATGGCGTCGATCGCGCCCTGGCCCAGGCCGCCATGTGCCTCGGGTACGGTCAGGGCCGTGAGGCCCAGCTCGGCCAGCTCGCCATAGGCCGCGCGCTCAAAGCCCCCGGCTGCCACGATGGCGCGGCGGCGCTCGAAGGTATAGCCCTTGTCCACCCAGCGGCGCACGGCGTCACGCAGTTGTTGCTGGTCGTCGGAAAAATCGAAGTCCATGTTCCTGTCTCCTGTCAGCCGAGGATGGTTTGGGCCACGATGTTGCGTTGCACTTCATTGCTGCCGCCGTAGATGGTGGTCTTGCGCATGTTGAAGTAGGTCGATGCCAGCGGCGCGTTGGCCAGGGTGCCGCCGGGGAAGTTGCCCTGCCAGCCCGCGTCCATGGCCTCCTGGATCAGGGGCAGGGCGTAGGGGCCGGCGGCCAGCATCATCAGCTCGGCGTAGCGCTGCTGGATCTCGCTGCCCTTGATCTTCAAGAGGCCGGCGATGTCCAGCGGGTTCTTGCCGCTCTTTTCCATCGACAGCACGCGCAGCACCAGCATCTCCAGTGCCACGATGTCCACCTCCAACAGGGCGATCTGGTCGCGAAAACGCTGGTCGTCCCATAGGCCTTCGGCGCGGGCGATGCGCTTCAAGCGCTCCAGCTCGCGCTTGGCGCGGTTTACGTCGGCGATGTTGGTGCGCTCGTGGGACAGCAGATGCTTGGCGTAGGTCCAGCCCTTGTTCTCCTGGCCTATGAGCTGGTCGGCGGGCACCTCGACGTTGTCGAAGAAGACTTCGTTGACCTCGCATTCGCCATCGAGCAGCTTGATGGGCCGCACCGTCACGCCGGGGCTCTTCATGTCCAGCAGCAAAAAGCTGATGCCGGTCTGGGGCTTGCCCTCGTTGCTGGTGCGCACCAGGTTGAACATCCAGTCGCCATGCTGGCCCAGCGTGGTCCAGGTCTTCTGGCCGTTGACGATGTATTTATCCCCGACGCGCTCGGCGCGGGTCTTGACGCTGGCCAGATCCGAGCCCGAGCCCGGCTCGGAGTAGCCCTGGCTCCACCACACGGAGCCATCGGCAATGCCGGGCAGGAAGCGTTTTTGTTGCTCGGGCGTGCCGTAGGCCATGATGACCGGCGCCACCATCACCGGCCCGAAGGGGATGATGCGCGGCGCGCCGGCCATGGCGCATTCCTCCTCGAACAAATGCTTTTGCACGGCTGTCCAGCCGGGGCCGCCAAACTCCTTGGGCCAGCCAAAGGCCAGCCAGCCCTTCTTGCCCAGTATCCTGGCCCAGCCCTGCAGGTCGTCCCTCGTCAGGCGCAGGGCGTTGTGCACCTTGTGCGCCATCGCTGGCGGCAGATTGGCGCGCACCCAGGCGCGCACGTCCTGGCGAAAGGCCTGTTCCTCGGGGGTGAATGCGAGATCCATGCGAACGTCTCCTTTGCAGGAGGCGGTTGTAGCACGGCAGCCCGCCTCACTCCTGTCCGGGCGGCGACAGCGGTGCGTCCAGGCCCAGCTCTGCGCACAGGCGGCGCACCTGGGCCTGCAGCTGGGCCACCTCGGCCTCCAGCGCCTCCACGCGCGCCTGCAGAGCCGGCTGGGCTGGCGCGGCGCTTGCTGCCTGGCTGGCGGCCAGCGCCGCCACATCGACTGGCCCGCACAAGAGCTGCGCCCAGCGCGGCTCGCGCGCGCCCGGCGCCTTGGGCAGCAGCACGACCAGCGGGCCGCCTTTCTCGTCGCTGCGCTCCTGCAGCTCATCCAGAAAGGCCTCGACTGACGAGGTGTCGGCAAAGCGGTGCCAGCGCTCGGCGTTCAGGCGCAGCTCGGCGGCGGTCTGCGGGCCGCGCAGCATGAGCAGACCCAGCAGCACGGCGGACTGATCCGGCACGCCCACGCCGCGCGCAAAGTTGTGCTCCCAGCGCGCCACGCGGGCGCCGCCGATCTCGATCACCAGGCTTTGCTGGCGCAGACTGGTCAGTGCCTGCAGCAGGTCGTCGTCGGTCAGCTGCATGACAGGCTCGCGGCTGGTCTTCTGGTTGCAGCCGGCGGCCAGGCTGTTGAGCGTTAGCGGGTAGCTGTCGGGCACGGTGCGCGACTTTTCCAAGAGCGTGGCGAGCACGCGGGCCTCGGCCGGGGTCAGGGGGCGTTGTCGTGGGTCGAAGGGCATGGCGGGGATAATTGGCGGGTAATGAAAAACATCGTGATTTTGATCTCTGGCGGCGGCTCCAACATGGCGGCCATGGTGCGCGCGGCGCAGCAGCAGGACTGGGCGGGGCGCCACGGCATACGCGTGGCGGCCGTCGTCAGCAACAAGGCGGACGCCAAGGGCCTGGGGCTGGCACGCGAGCAGGGCATAGCCACCCAGGTGCTGGACCACAAGGCCTATGCCACGCGCGAGGCCTTCGACGCCGCCCTGGCCCAGGCGATTGATGCCTACGAGCCGGCCCTGGTGGTGCTGGCGGGCTTCATGCGCATCCTCACGCCGGGCTTTGTCGATCACTTTGCGGGCCGGCTGGTCAACATCCACCCCTCGCTGTTGCCGGCTTTTACCGGCCTGCACACGCACCAGCGCGCCATTGATGCCGGCTGCAGGTTTGCCGGCTGCACCGTGCACCTGGTGACGGCCGAGCTCGACGTGGGCCCGATCCTGGACCAGGCCGTGGTGCCGCTGCTCCCTGATGACACGGCCGAGAGTCTGGCGGCGCGCGTGCTGACACAGGAGCACCTGATTTACCCCAGGGCGGTGTTGGCGCATATGCTTTCAAAAATATAGCTGTTGGTGCTTGATGGATAAAGGCTAAGGCCAGTTTTTTTGATAAGTGATGCGGCCGGCGAGACAGCGCCGCAAGATGGGACAATCACACCCATGCATCCCAAAGCCCTTCTGGACGCCTGCGCCGAACTCGTCAGGCTGACGCTTACTTTTGAACACCCGGCCGACGCTGTCGTCTCGCGCTATTTCCGCGAACACCGCAGTCTCGGGCCGCGCGAGCGCGCCACGCTGGCCGAAACCGCCTACACCGTGCTGCGCAAGAAGCCGCTGTTCGAGCAGCTGGCGCGCTCAGGTCAAGGCCCGCGTGAGCGGCGCCTGGCCATTCTGGGCTTTTACGGCCCGCGCGACTTTCTGAAAAGCGCGCTCTCCGCGCAGGAAAAGGACTGGGTCGATGCCTGCGACGCGGTGCGCCCCGAGGAGCTGCTGGAGCCGCAGCGCCACAACCTGCCGCAGTGGCTGGCCGAGCCGCTGAAGGCCCAGCTGGGCGATGGTTTCTGGCCGCTGGTTGACAGCCTGGTGCAGTCGGCACCGCTGGATCTGCGCGTCAACGCCCTGAAGGGCAAGCGCGAATCGGTTCAAAAGGAGCTGGCGCAGGCCGGCATCAAGGCCAAGGCAACGCCGTATTCCCCCTGGGGTTTGCGCATCGAGGGCAAGCCGGCGCTGACAAGGCTGGACGCCTTCACGCGCGGCGCCATCGAGGTGCAGGACGAGGGCTCGCAGCTGCTGGCCCTGCTGCTGGATGCCAAGCGCGGCGAGATGGTGGTCGATTTTTGTGCCGGTGCCGGCGGCAAGACCCTGGCGATTGGCGCGGCCATGCGCAGCACCGGGCGGCTGTATGCGTTCGACGTGTCGGCGCACCGGCTCGATGCGCTGAAGCCGCGCCTGGCGCGCAGCGGCCTGTCGAATGTGCACCCGGCGGCCATCGCCCATGAACGCGATGAGCGCGTCAAGCGCCTGGCCGGCAAGATCGACCGCGTGCTGGTTGATGCGCCCTGCTCGGGTCTGGGCACTCTGCGCCGCAATCCGGATCTGAAATGGCGCCAGTCGCCCCAGGCGGTGGCCGAGCTGACGGCCAAGCAGACCGCCATTCTGGAGAGTGCCGCGCGCCTGGTGAAGCCTGGCGGCCGCCTGGTTTATGCCACCTGCAGCGTGCTGCCCGAGGAGAACGAGGCCATCGCCCAGGCCTTTGGCGCCGCCCACGCAGATTTCGAGCCGCTGGCGGCGGGCGAGCTGCTGGCGCGGCTCAAGGTGGAGCAGGCGGCCAGCCTGTGCAGCGGCGGTGCGGACGGTCAGGCCTACCTGCGCCTTTGGCCGCATCTGCACCAGACAGACGGCTTCTTCGCTGCCGTGTGGCAGCGCAAATAGGCCAAAAAAAACCGCCAGGGCTGGTGCCGTGGCGGTTCTTGTCAGGAGCCGGGCCGAATTACTTCAGCTTGGCTTCCTTGTACTCGACATGCTTGCGAGCCTTGGGGTCGAACTTGATGATGCTCATCTTCTCGGGCATCGTCTTCTTGTTCTTGGTGGTGGTGTAGAAGTGCCCGGTCTCAGCCGTGGACACCAGCTTGATCTTTTCGCGTCCGCCTTTAGCAGCCATGGTGTTTCTCCTTCAGGAAATTAAGCTTGGCCACGGGCACGCATGTCTGCGAGCACGGATTCGATGCCGTTCTTGTCGATCAGACGCAGGGCGGCGCTGGAGACACGCAGGCGCACCCAGCGGTTTTCGCTCTCCACCCAGAAACGGCGGTACTGCAGGTTGGGCAGGAAACGACGCTTGGTCTTGTTGTTGGCGTGGGAGACGTTGTTTCCCACCATGGGCTTCTTGCCCGTTACTTCACATACGCGTGCCATCAGGACACTCCGGTAGTTGCACGGCTGCAGGCCCTGGCGGCCCGTAACCTCACCTCGCCAGTTGAATCGGGTGGCGGTAACCCGGCTGTCTCAAGGCGCCGGGGCGCCACAATACAGCAAAGCTGCGCATTATAGCGCGAGCCTGAAAGATCACTCCTGCTGCTCCAGATAACGCTGGGCATCCAGCGCCGCCATGCAGCCCGTGCCGGCGCTGGTGATGGCCTGGCGGTACACATGGTCCTGCACGTCGCCGGCGGCAAACACGCCGGGCACGCTGGTCTGCGTGGCAAAGCCCTTGAGGCCGCCCTGGGTCGCGATGTAGCCATTTTCCATGGTGATCTGGCCCTGGAAGATCTCGGTGTTGGGCGCGTGGCCGATGGCAATGAAGCAACCCTGCAGGGCAATGTCCTCGGTGTGCCCGTCCTCGGTGCTCTTGATGCGCACGCCGGTCACGCCGCTGGCGTCGCCCAGCACCTCGTCGAGCGTGAAGAAGGTCTTGAGGACGATCTTGCCGGCGGCCACGCGCTCCATCAGCTTGTCCACCAGGATGGGCTCGGCGCGGAACCTGTCGCGCCGGTGCACCAGCGTGACCTTGGATGCGATATTGGCCAGGTACAGGGCTTCTTCCACCGCGGTGTTGCCACCGCCAATCACGCAGACCTCCTGCTCGCGATAGAAGAAACCATCGCAGGTGGCGCAGGCGGACACGCCCTTGCCCATGAAGGCCTCCTCGGACGGCAGGCCCAGGTACTTGGCGGACGCGCCGGTGGCGATGATCAGCGAGTCGCAGGTGTACTGGCCACTGTCGCCGGTCAGGGTGAATGGGCGCCTGGACAGATCGACGGCGTTGATGTGATCGAACACGATCTGCGTCTTGAAGCGCTCGGCATGCTCGAGAAAGCGCTGCATCAGCTCCGGGCCCTGCACGCCGTTCACGTCGGCCGGCCAGTTGTCCACCTCGGTGGTGGTGGTCAGCTGGCCGCCCTGGGCCATGCCGGTGATCAGCACCGGATTCAGGTTGGCGCGCGCGGCGTAGATGGCGGCGGTGTAGCCGGCCGGGCCGGAGCCGAGGATCAGGACTTTGGCGTGTTGGGTAGTGGACATGGCGGAACCGAAGGGGTGTTGGCGGCCCGTGCAGCGGGCACGAAAGGGCAGAAAAAGGGCAAAAGCGCAGCCATTGTATGAAGCCGTGGATCACGTCAGCCCGGTGGGTGCATGCCGGCTCTCATGCTGGCTCTTGCGTCGGCTTGGCGTGGGGTGCACGGCGGCTTGCAGCCTTGCGCCATGGGGTAAGCTTGCACGCTGTTGTTGAACGTGTTCGCGATCTTTTGACCTACTCCCTCAATACCTTGAACGGCGCCGGAAAGTCTGCGCCACGCTCGGCCGCGGCGCGCTTTGGGCATGAACTTGGCCTTGTCCTGGGCCTGTTGGCCCTGGTGTTCTGGCTGCTGGCCATGGTCAGCTATTCCGCGCAGGACGCGGCCTGGTCCACGTCCGGCGCGGGCGGCGGCCGCCCCCTGGCCAACTGGGTGGGGCGCTTTGGTGCCTGGCTGGCCGATGGCAGCTATTTTCTGTTCGGTTTCTCCGTCTGGTGGTGCGTGGCCGCGGGGGTGCGCGCCTGGCTGTCGTCGCTGGCGCGCTGGATGCGTGGTGGTGAGCCTGTGCCGGGCGCCGCAGCCCATGGCCCCTGGCTGTGGCGCGCTATGTTCTGGGGCGGGTTGTTGCTGCTGATGTGCACCAGCACGGCGTTGGAGTGGTCGCGCCTGTATCGTTTCGAGGCGTTGCTGCCCGGGCATGCCGGGGGCATGCTGGGCTATGTGATGGGGCCGCTGGCCGTGAAGTGGCTGGGCTTTGCGGGCTCGGGCCTGGCCGGCGTGGTGCTGGTGGTGCTGGGCGCAGCCCTGGTATTTCGCTTTTCCTGGGGGCATCTGGCCGAGCGCCTGGGCGCGCGCATCGACGCTCTGGTGCAGACCGGCCGTGCCCAGCGCGAGAAGGCCAAGGATGTGGCCGTGGGCAGACGCGCCGCGCGCGAGCGCGAGGAGGTGGTGCAGGAAGAGCGGCACGAGAGCGAGGTGCAGCATCCGCAGCCCGTGCGCATCATCGAGCCCGTGCTGCAGGATGCGCCGCAGAGCACGCGCGTGGTCAAGGAGCGGCAAAAGCCCCTGTTCAGCGACATGCCCGACAGCCGATTGCCGCAGGTGGACCTGCTGGACACGGCGCAGGCGCGCCAGGAGACGGTGTCGCCCGAGACGCTGGAGATGACCAGCCGCCTGATCGAGAAGAAGCTCAAGGACTTCGGCGTGGACGTGACGGTGGTGGCGGCCCAACCCGGCCCGGTGATCACCCGCTACGAGATCGAGCCGGCCACGGGCGTCAAGGGCTCGCAGATCGTGAACCTGGCCAAGGATCTGGCGCGCTCGCTGTCGCTGGTGTCGATCCGCGTGATCGAGACCATTCCGGGCAAGAACTTCATGGCCCTCGAATTGCCCAACGCCAAGCGCCAGACGATCCGCCTGACGGAAATCCTGGGCTCGCAGGTCTACCACGACGCCAAGAGCCTGCTGACCATGGGCTTAGGGAAGGACATCGTCGGCGCGCCGGTCGTGGCCGACCTGGCGAAGATGCCGCATGTGCTGGTGGCCGGCACCACGGGCTCGGGCAAGTCGGTGGGCATCAACGCCATGATCCTGAGCCTGCTCTACAAGGCCGAGGCGCGCGACGTGCGCCTCTTGATGATCGACCCGAAGATGCTGGAAATGTCGGTCTACGAGGGCATTCCGCACCTGCTGTGCCCGGTGGTCACCGACATGAAGCAGGCCGCGCATGGCCTGAACTGGTGCGTCGCCGAGATGGAGCGGCGCTACAAGCTGATGAGCAAACTCGGCGTGCGCAACCTGGCGGGCTACAACACAAAAATAGACGAGGCCAAGGCACGCGAGGAGTCCATTCCCAACCCCTTCAGTCTCAACCCCGAGGCGCCCGAGCCGTTGGAGCGCCTGCCGCACATCGTCGTCGTCATCGACGAGCTGGCCGACCTGATGATGGTCGTCGGCAAGAAGATCGAGGAGCTGATCGCGCGCCTGGCGCAAAAGGCGCGCGCCGCCGGCATCCATTTGATCCTGGCCACGCAGCGCCCTAGCGTGGACGTGATCACCGGCCTGATCAAGGCCAACATCCCCACGCGCATCGCCTTCTCGGTGGGCAGCAAGATCGACAGCCGCACCATCCTGGATCAGATGGGCGCCGAGGCACTGCTGGGCATGGGTGACATGCTCTACATGGCCAGCGGCACGGGGCTGCCGGTGCGCGTGCACGGCGCCTTCGTCAGTGACGAGGAGGTGCACCGCGTCGTCAGCTACCTCAAGGAACAAGGCGAGCCCGATTACATCGAAGGGGTGTTGGAAGGCGGCAGCGCCGATGGCGAGGACAGCGGCTTTGGCCTGGACGATGGCGAGGGCGGCGGCGAGAAGGACCCGATGTACGACCAGGCGGTGGAGGTGGTGCTGAAAGACCGCAAGGCCAGCATCTCCTACGTGCAGCGCAAGCTGCGCATTGGCTACAACCGCTCGGCGCGGCTGCTCGAGGATATGGAGAAGGCCGGACTGGTCAGCGGCCTGACCAGCAGCGGCCAGCGCGAGGTGCTGGTGCCCGCGCGCAGCGAGTAGGAGGTGGGGTTGTGAAGAAAGCGGTTGCTGCAATTTTGATAGCTGCTAGCGGACAATGGGCAAGCGCTGACGGCCTAAAAAGTCTTGAAAACTTCATGAAAACCGCGCACAGCGGCCGGGCCGACTTCACTCAGATCGTGACGGCGCCCCCGAAGGATGGCCAGGCACAGCGGCCCAAGCAATCGAGCGGCAGCTTTGCGTTCCAGCGCCCGGGGCGCTTCAAGTTCGTCTACCAGAAGCCCTTCGAGCAGACCATAGTCGCCGATGGCCAGACGCTGTGGCTCTACGACGTGGACCTGAACCAGGTCACGCAGCGCGCCCAGGCACAGGCCCTGGGCAGCACGCCCGCGGCGCTGCTGGCGTCGGCGCCGGACATGGCGGCGCTGCGTGCCGACTATGCGCTCGAGGCCGCGCCCGAGCAGGATGGCCTGCAGTGGGTGCAGGCCACGCCAAAGGCCAGGGACGGCCAGCTCAAGAGCGTGCGCGTGGGCTTCGAGGGCGACAAGCTGGCCGCACTGGACATTCTGGACAGCTTTGGCCAGCGTTCGCAGATCCGCTTCACGGGCATGCAGCTCAACCCGGCGCTGCCCGCGGGCAGCTTCCAGTTCAAGCCGCCCGCGGGGGCGGATCTGCTCAAGCCGTAGCGGCGGCTGCCCCGGGTGGCTGCTGCTCCGGTGCGGGCGCGGCCATCACGAAGGCGTCGGAGAAGCAGAAGCTCTCATCGAGGCCATGGGCGATGAAGGCCGGCACCGCCGTCTCCACCATGCACACCGAGCCGCACAGATAGACCTCGTTGCCGCTCAGGCTGGGGAAGTCCGCCAGCATGGCCTCGTGCACCAGGCCAGTGCGCCCGCTCCAGCCGTCCTCGGGCGTGGGCTCCGACACCACCGGCACCACCGTGAAGTTGTCGTGCTCGCGTTGCCACTGCTCGGCCTGCTGCAGCATGTACAAGTCCTGCGGCTGGCGCACGCCCCAGTACAGGCGCATCGGGCGCTGCACGCCACGTGCAAAGGCGTCCTCGACGATGCTCTTGATGGGCGCAAAGCCCGTGGCACCGGCGATGAACAGAATGGGGTGCTGGCTCTCGCGCAGGGTGAACTGGCCCAGCGGGCCTTCAAAGCGCACGTTGTCGCCCGGCTTCATGCCATCGAACACATGCGTGGTCCAGCGTCCGCCGGGCACCAGGCGCACATGCAGCTCGATCTGGTCGCTGGCCCCTGGCCGGTTGGCAAACGAGAACGCGCGGCGCTGGCCATCGTCCAGCAGGATGTTGATGTACTGGCCGGCGGCGAACAGCAGGCGCTGGCCCGCCGGCAGTTGCAGCATGACGCGCATCACGTCGGGCGACAGGCGCTCCATCTGTGCCACGCTGGCATGAAAGGTTTCCATCGCCTCGGCGGTGGCGCCGGTGAAGCCGGCCACGTCGATGGCCATGTCTTCGTGCGGCACGGCGCAGCACATCAGCGCCTTGCCGCGTTCCTTGTCGGCGTCGGGCAGGGCCGTCTTCTGGTAGGGGCGGTGCTCGTACTGGCCCTGCTCGATGGAGCAAACACACAGGCCGCAGCCACCGTTGCGGCATTCATAGGGCAGGGCCAGGCCCTGGCGCAGGCCGGCGTCCAGAATGGTCTCATCGGTGCGTACGGTGATGGTGCTCAACGCGCCTTGTTCGCCGTGGATCTGTACCCGATGCAGGCGCTTGTCGCCACGCTTGAACTGCGGCGGCCACCAGGGCAGCAGCGACACCACGACCGAGACGCCGATCACCAGGGCCCAGACGCGACCCAGCGGCCATTCGGTTAGCAGCGGGAACACCGCCATGTAGAACCAGTCAAGCTGCAGGCCCGTGGCGGCCTGCGCCAGATCCGTCTGCCCGCCCTGGCTGTGCACGGGTGCGATCAGCGAGAGCACCAGCAAGGTGGCCAGCAGCCCGTAGACGATGGGGCCCGGGGGCGTGGTGCGCGCCTTGGGCACGCGCTGTACGTGGATCCACATCACCATCAGCAACACCAGCGGAATGCCCAGGTGCATGAAGGACAGCAGCGTGAAGAAGCGCGCACCCACATGGTCTGAATACAGGAAGTTGCGCATCAGGCTGCCGTTGAAGATGGGCAGCCAGTCCAGCCATTCGAAGCTGGTGACGGTGATGTACTGCGCCAGCTGATCCCAGGGCAGCATGTAGCCGTTGATGCCCGAGGCGTAGACCATCCAGATCAGCATCACCCCGGTGACCCACGAGAACCAGCGAAAGCCGTGGTAGAGGTTGAAGGCGAAGTAGCGCAGCATGTGCAGCATCATGGTCAGCACCATGGCGTCGGATGCGTAACGGTGCACGCTGCGCATGATGCCGCCCAGCCACCACTGCTTGGTGGTGAGCGCTATCACCGAGGAATAGGCCTCGTCCACCCCGGTTTCAAAGAAGATATAGAGGTACAGGCCGCTGGCACCGACAATCCAGAAAAGGTAGAAGGTGATGGCGCCCAGGTGGTAGAAGGGGTTGATGCGGTCGCCAAAGGCGGCATTGAACAGACCCTCCATGCGCAGAAACAGCCACTGCAGCAGGTCTTGGAATTTTTTGATCATGGCTTGCTTTCTTCAATGGGACAGTGCTTGCGGCTGGCGCATGGCGCGCAGCACGACGACGACAAACAGCAGTCCGCCAATGATGGCGATCAGCCCGCCCAGGCCCATCAGGCCCATGCCGGCAACTTCGGCCGTGCTGCGCAGCACCTGATCGGTGCCGGCCACCTTGCGCTGCACGCCATAGCCGCCAGACCAGACCAGACCGATGATGTGCATGAGCTGGCCCATGCCATACAGCCAGGGCTGCAAGGTCGCCATGCGCCCCTGCGGGGCCTGGTAGCCCAGGGCCGGAAGGATGCGGTAGACCGCGCCCATCAGGGCCAGCGTCACGCCGACGATGCTGCCGTGGTAGTGCGCCGGAATGCGCACATTGCTGCCGTGGATGAAGACGCCGATCACGCCGCCGGCGGCAAACAGCAGCACCGAGGACAGCAGGGCCGCGCGCAGCGGGCGCAGCGCGGCATCGTTTGACAGGCGCACAGTCAGCACGCCCAGCACGGCCGCCAGGGCCACCGGCACGATGGCCGGGCCGCCGCCCAGGCGCATGGCCCAGGTCAGCAGGTTGCGGTGCTCCACCGAGGTCACGTCATGTGCCAGATAGGCCACGGGGGTGACGAAAACACCCGCCAGGGCCAGCAGCAGCAATAGCACGGTGATGCGTGGACTGAGCACGATGCGCGCGCCGCAGGCGTTCGCCAGCCACAGCCAGGCGACGAGCATGAGCAGCGTCCAGGTGAACTGCAGCGCATGGCCGCCGCCCCAGAACAGGATTTCGTAATACGCCTTGCCGTGCAGGCTGGTGGGCAACACGATCCATGACCAGGCAAAGCACAGCAGCGCCACGGCCGTGGCCACGCCGGCAGCGTTCAGGCCAAAGCCCAGCGCACCTTGCCCGTCAAGTTGCTGCCCGATGCGCGGGGTGGTCAGCAGGCTGCGCAGCACCAGCAGCGTGGCGCCCAGGCCAAACACCACCAGCCCGGAGAGAAACAGCGGGGATTCGAGCACCGGGATGTAGTTGGCCATGATGGGCTCGCCCGGGTTCAGGAACGGCGCCAGCGCCATGGCCAGGGTGCCGCCGCCCGTCACCCACAGCGCCAGCCAGCCCAGCCCAGCCGCACGTGGCCGGCCGTACAGGCTCCATAGCAGACCGGCCATGGCGACAAACCAAACCAGCACCGACAGATCCACATGCAGCACCAGGGCAATATGGAAGAAGTTGCCCGAAGGCAGCCACTGGTTCACATAGGGCGTGCGTGAGGCGACCAGGAGGATGGAAAACAGGCCCGAGCCGATCAGCGCCGCCAGCCCCAGCCACAACCACCCGCGTGCCAGCGGCAGGCGGGCATCGTTGGGCAGGCTGAGCTCATAGTTGGCGCGCGCTTGCGCGGCTGCCGGCTCGGCAACAGGGGATGTTGCAGGCCGGTCGGGATAGGGCGAGGCGTGGGAGCTCATTGCAAGACAATGCCTCCCTTGTCGGTGCTGTAGTCAATCACCAGCACCTGTGCCGGCTTGAGGGTGACGGTCTCGTCAATCTGCGAGGTGAACTGCTCCGACTTCTGGTTGTCCTTGAAACGCACGGCGATCTGGTGTTGGCCAGCGCTCACGTTCAGGCGCTGGTACAGCGTGGAGGCGCCATCGCGCGACAGGCCCGAGGGTGGCGAGGTGTGCGCCAGCACGGTCTTGCCGTCGATGTCCACTTCAATCGACACGGGCGAGCGCTCCCGTTCGCACTTCTCCGCCTTGCGCATGTTCGGCGGCATCTTGGCCTGCTCCTCGGCCGTGTAGGGGCGGCACTCGGCCACGCGCGCTCCGTGGTGGATGAAGCTGACCTTGATCTGCGCCATGTCCTCGGGCAGTGGGTGGTATACCGGCCAGCGTGAAAACACGCCCAGCGCGACGGCAAAGCCGCCGTACAAGAGCGCCTGGCCAGTCCAGTTGAGTGCGCGTTTCATCAATGACTCTCCTCAGAAGCAGATTGCGTTGCCGTGCGGCTGCGCTGGCGCATGTCGTCCAGCGCGGCCGCCAGCCTGTGTTCATCGCCGCTATCGGTCCAGGCGACCTGCCAGCGATCCTGGGGTACCGAACGGCGCAGATGGGGTTCTCTCTCGCCTGTCAGGCGCTGCGCCGTCCAGCGTTGCCCCAGGCGGTATTCGCAGCCGCCTTCACGACAGCCGTTGATCAGCACGCCATCGGCGCCGTGGCGCAGGGCGTATTCGACAAATGAGGGTGGCAGGGCGCCCGCGCATACCAGCTTGAAATGCAGCACATCGGGCGCTTGCAGTTGCGAGTGTATGCCCTGGGCGCAGCCAAAGACCACGAAGCGCTCGGGGCCAGGCATGGCATGCAGGCTCTGGATCAGCTGCGTGCGCAGATCGTTGACCGGCCATTGCGGCATGTCTATGCCCGTCACCAATTGCTCGGCGCTGCGAAACGGTGTGGATGATGGGCAGGAGCCGGCGCAGATGCCGCAGCTGGCGCACAGGTCGCTGTTCACCTGTGCCAGGCGCATGCCCGGCTTGGCGTTCGGATGCGGCACCATGGTGATGGCGGAGTAGGGGCAGTCGTCAAAGCAACGCGAGCAGCCGCTGCAATGTTCGGGATAGACCACGGCCACGGCCTCGCGCGCACGGCCAGGCCACAGCGGCGGCAGCGCCAGCAGTGCAAAGGCCAGGCCCAGCAACACCCAGACGGTGGTCGGCGAGGTGGCATCAACCAGCGGGTGTATGAACAGCAGCCACCAATCCAGCGCCAGGGCCGTGGGCTGGCTGCGCAGGTCTGCCGGGCCCTGGCTGTGAACGGGTAGCAGCAGGGCGAGCAGCAGCAGTGTCAGGAAGGTGCCCCAGGCCAGCGGGCGTGGTGGAAATACCTTGGCCAGCGCGATGCGCTGTATGTGAAACCACAGGCCGAACACCATCAGCAGCGGCATGCCGATGTGGATGAAGATGAACAGGGTGAATAGCCGGTCGCTGAGGCTCACGTCACCCAGGAAGTTGCGCGCCAGGGAGGCGCCCAGAATCGGCAGGGCATCGAGCCAATCGGCGGTGGCCACCACCGAATACTGGCCCAGGCGATCCCAGTTGAGCCAGAAACCACCCACGGCGCTGACAAAGGCCAGGCCCACCAGGGGCACGCCCGTCCACCAGATTGCCCTGCGCCAATGCCGGTAGCGCCCCAGCAGCCACTCGCGCAGGATATGCATGCCCATGACGACGACGAAGGCGTCTGCTGCGTAGCGGTGCACGCCGCGCAGGGCCGTGCCCAGCATCCATGGAACATCGGCGAGCGCGGCGATGGACTGGTAGGCGCCGGCGGCAGAAGTGTCCAGCACGATGTAGAGAATGCTGCCGCTGGCCACCAACAGCCATAGCAGCATGAAACCCAGCGCGCCCAGGTGTTTCAGCGGGTTGGCTGCGGCGCCAAACGCCATGTCAAGGCCGTGTTCCAGCGTGCGGTAGGCGCTGGCAAGGCGGGGCAGTGGGGGCGGGGTTGTGGCGGGGCCCTGGACGGGCAGGGCGGAGCCTGGCAATGACATGGGACTGGCGTTGCGCATCAGGCGTTGCGCATCCCCTTGCTACGAGCCATCTTGCGGCTGCTGCGCCATTCGTTGATGAAAAAGATCAGCATCAGGACGAAAAACGTCACGCCGCCGGCAATTTGTATGGGAAGCGTGTAATCGACCTTATAGGTGCCGGTCTTGGGATCGAACACCGTGCACAGGATGCGCACCCTGTCCACCAGATGCTCGATCAGTTCGTTGGACTCGACAGGCTGGCCCGCCAGCAGCATTTTCAGCGGCTCGCCCAGCTCGGATGGGACGACGCCCTCGCCATATACCTGGCGCACGATGCGCCCCTCGCCATCCAGGATGGAAACCTGCAGCACATGGTCAAAGCCTGCCGGAGAGGCCTGAAAGACAAAGCCGAAATCCCGCGCCAGATCGGGCACGAGGGCTGCCGGCGGGCTTAAAAATTCCCAGTTCGGCTGGCGGATGCCGTATTGCGTGGCAAAGGACTTCAGGGCTTGTGGCGAGTCGGCCGGCTGGTTGAAGCCTATGCTCACCACGTTGAACTGGTTGGGCCCCACGCTTTTGAGCAGGCCCTCCACGGCTTCTTGCAGCGAGCGCGTGGTGGTCGGGCAAACCTGGAAGCAACCGGTATAGATGAAACTCACCAGCAGCGGCTTGCCGCGGTAGGACGCGAGGGAGGTAGGAACGCCCTCGCGGTTGAGCAGAATATGGTCACCGACCTTGCGGCCAATGGCGGCCTGGCTGGTGCGCAGCGCAGCTTCGCGATCCAGCCCCAGGTCGGTGGTGTTGGAGGAAGAGGCCATGGCCGGCAGCGCCAGCATCAGCCCCGCAGCGCACGTGGCAAGCGCGTGGCGTATGCGAAGCAAACTCAGGCAGGCCATGGCGTGGCTTTCCGTTTCAGCGCATCAGCGCGTCTATGCTGGCGGCAACCAGCAGCAGGCTCAGTTGAACCAGAGAGGCAAAAAACGAGCCCATGGCCGTGGCGCGCTCAGGCTTGCGTGCCAGCTGCCAGGACTTGCGCACGAAGTGCAGGCCGCCCACGAGGGCCCCTGCGCCGTACACCCATCCCGCGCCAAAGGCCAGGGGTGCCAGCGAGGCAAGGAACAGGGCGATGGTACTCAGGAGCACGGTGCGCGCGGCGCGCTCGGGCCCTACGACCACCGGCAGCATGGGAACGCCCGCCTGGGCATAGTCAGCGCTGTTGGCGATGGCCAGGCTCCAGAAATGCGGCGGCGTCCACAGGAACAGCACCAGTGCCAGCAGCCAGGGCAGCGGGCCCAGGCCGGGATCGACCGCGGCGGCGCCGGCCAGCACGGCAAAGCTGCCGGCCAGACCGCCGATGACGATGTTCATGGCGGTGCGGCGCTTGAGCCACAGGGTGTAGACCACCCCGTAGAAAAACGCGCCCAGAAAAACATGCAGGGCCGCCACGGCGTTGAGCACCAGCCAGGCCGATGCCACCGCCACCGCCAGCAGCACGGCCATCAAGACCAGCCAGGCGGGGTGGTGGGGCAGGGCCCCGGTGGCGAACGCGCGCCGACTGGTGCGCCGCATCAGCCGGTCGCTCTCAAACTCCACATACTGGTTGAACGCTCCTGCACTGGCCGACGCCATCAGCACGGAGATGGCCAGCACCAGCGCCTGCACGAAGCTGGGCGCGGGCCCTGGCGTCACCGCCATGCCTACGAGCGCGGTAATCATGATCAGCACGCCTATGCGCAGCTTGAACAGCGAGATGACGTCGCGCGCCATCTGCGCCGTGCTGCGCCCTGCGGGCTTGAGCGTTGTGGTATGCATGACGCAGGGCTCCGGATCAGCTCAGACCCCACAGCTGGCCGAGGTACTTCCAGTTCACGAAGTAGTACAGCACAAAGGTCACGAGGAAGAACATGGCCAGCACAAAGGTGCCAGGGGCCACGAAGCCAGCCGAGCCGTAGGTCTGCGCGGCGGCAGTCGGGGCCGCACGTGCAACCGGGGTGAACTTCGGGCTGGTCACGCCAGCGTCGAGCTTCTTGCCCCACAGCAGCGAACCCACGGTCACGTACACGTAGATAACACCACCGGCAATGGCTGCGACGCCACTGATACCGACCAGGCCCATCATCAGGTAGGCCGCTCCTGGCCATTCATAGGCCAGGGCGTTGCCGCTGAAGGCCATGTCCCAGTGACGGCGTGACACACCCAGCGTACCCGCGCCCATCATGACCAGGCAGAAGAAGTACATCGAGAAGCCGAACAAATAGGGCTGCAGACGTGCCAGACCCGGGGCGATCATCTCGCGGCGGAACAGCGAGGGGATCAGGAAGTAGGTCAGCGCCATGAAGGTCAGCGTGGTACCCACCACCACGGTGGCGTGGAAGTGACCGGGCACGTAGATGGTGTTGTGGATCAGCAGGTTCAGCTGTTCGGTACCCATCATCACGCCGGTAGTGCCGCCCAGGAAGCCGAAGCCCACGAGTGCGATGAAAACGCCGGAGAACGTGGGGTTGCTCCAGGGTGCCTTGCGCAGCCACTCGAACAAACCCTTGTTGTAGCCGCGTGCGCGTTGCGCCACTTCCATGGCGCCCGGGATCGACAGGGCGTGGATCATGGAACCCAGCACGGCAAAGTACATGAAGTAGCTGGTGTTGACCACCTTCCACTCGGTGCTGACGCCGGGATCGGCGAGGATGTGGTGGGCACTGGCCAGTTGCAGGAACAGGATGTACAGCAGGAAGGCGCCACGGCTGACGCGCTCGGACATGGGTTTGGCACCGAAGGCGATGGCCGCCACGGCGTACCAGATGGAGATATGGGCCGCCACGTTGATCTGCTGCGACGAGTGGCCGAAGGCCCACCAGACAACGCGGTACATCAGCGGGTCAACACTCTCCAGCAGTCCGATGGACACGAAGAAGGTCGGCACCAGGACGCCAGCGCCCGACAGAATGGTGAATACCGCGATGATGGCTGCGGTCGTGGCGCCGAAGGTAACCAGTGGGACTGAGCCTTCGTAGGTCTTGTCGCGCTTGGCAACGACCAGCGTACCGAAGAACACAAAGCAGGCAACCAGGGCGCCCACGGCGAACAGGATCAGGCTCAGGTAGAACGACCAGTGCGCCATCATGGGCACATAGGAGGTCATCATCACGCTGGACTCGCCCTGGAACACCACGATGTTGTTCCACACGGCGCCGATGAGCATCAGCGCAAAGCCCAGCCAAGCTATTTTTGGCGTGGCAATGCGACAGCGCAACAGCGTCGATGAGGCGAAGTACAGGACTGCGACTTCAAAGAAGATGATCCAGAAGATCAGCATGTCGATGCCGTGGGCCGTGAGCACCATGTAGAAGGTGTCGGCCGGCAGCCAGTGCACGGCGGGCCAGCGGGTCAGCACCACGCCAATGGCCAGCAGGCCGCCCACGAGCAGGGCGACCACGGCCATAAAGGCGTTGGCAATCATGAGTTTCTCGGCCTGGGCCTCGAATTGCAGGCCCGTGCGCGGGCAGGTACGGTAAGTGGTAGTCATGGGGTGTCTCCGCTTACTTCACGTAGATGCGACCCACCATCTCGTGGTGGCCAATGCCGCAAAACTCGTTGCAGACAACGGAAAAAGTGCCGGACTCGTTGGGCGTGACCTTGATCACGTGCTCATAGCCGGGCACGACCTGGATGTTGATGTTGGTGGGTTGCAGAGAAAAGCCGTGGTTGTAGTCCATCGAGCTCAGATGCAGCTTGTAGGTCTTGCCCTTCTCCAGCTCGAGGATCGGCCAGAAATTCCACAGGCGCGCGATCATGTACACGTCTGCACCCTCGGGTGGAGCCACCACGGGGATTTTTTGCTCCAGCTCAGTGCGCACCGTCCATTTGTCCACGGCTGCTTGCGCTTGCGCGGCAAATTTCTCAGGCGTGGTTTTGTAGGTTTCGGTGGACAGGTTCTGTTTTCCGTAGATGTGCCAGCCCACCATCATGAAGAACATGACCATGCACCAGACAAAGGAAATGAGGATCCAGAGGCCCTCGACACGGTCGAGAGGGTGTTTCCACCACAACCGCTCTGAGGGAGGGAGTATTGCGCTCATGGGGTCGGCTCCTCTTATTTGGCCAATGGAATGGTCAGGATGTCTAAAACTCCCCATAGGTTGTATACAACCATTGGGATCATCACGCCCAGAAACAGCAGTAGAAATGGGCTGTCTAGCAGCTGCTGTATGAGCGGAACGCTCTCGTTCTCATCGTCATGGTGGCTCATGGTCTTCTCCTTAAAAGGCTTTTCAGCACCCTGGATTCTTGACTGTTATGCTGGGTTGACCCATGAACTATGTCAAGGTTTGGTAAACGGACGAATTCAGGGAAAACCCTTGGTTTTGGTGTTGGCGGCGGTCAATCCATGGCCGCTGAAAGCCCATGCCCAAGGTCTTTGCATGTGCACGCCGCAGTCCGATGGTGCAGCATGCCGACTTGCCTGAGATCAATTGCAGGTTGACCTATATCAATCAAGTGGTGCGATCGTGCCTGCCTTTGGTCGCAAGCACGGCAATCACGCGTGCCCGCACCTCGGGCAGCAACTGCGTCTCGAACCATGGGTTGCGCTTGAGCCAGCCGTTGTTGCGCGGGCTGGGATGGGGCAGGACGACGGCCGCGGGCCAGTGGCGCTGCCAGTTTTGTACCGCCTGGGTCACGCCCGAGCGCTCTTCGGGCATATGCCAGGCGAGCGCGTACTGACCCAGCACCACGGTGAAGGCCAGACGCGGTAAATGCGCCAGCAACTGTGCGCGCCACGCCGGAGCACATTCCGGGCGGGGAGGCGCATCGCCCGAGATCCCCTTGCCGGGATAACAAAAACCCATGGGCAGGATGGCCACCTGCGTTGGATCGTAGAACTGCTCGGGCGTCAGGCCCAGCCAGTCGCGCAGCCGCTGGCCGCTGGCGTCGTCAAACGGGATGCCCGAGGCATGCACCTTGCGCCCCGGCGCCTGGCCTGCAATCAGTATGCGCGCACCGCTGCCGGCCTGAAGCACTGGCCGGGGGCCAAGGGGCAGGTAGTCCGCACAGATCGTGCAGGCGCGCACGCGGTGCAACAGGGCGTGGAGTGATTCGTGGCGGGGCATGGCAGCTTGCGTGACCGGCCATTGTCGATCTCCGGTGGCTTTGCCCGCTACCATCGCCGGATTGCCTGCCCCTGCCTGTCATGAACGCTGCTGCTGCCCATCAACCCCTGGCCGAACGCCTGCGCCCGCGCACCCTCGGTGAGGTCGTTGGCCAGCAGCATGTGCTGGGCCCGGGCATGCCGCTGCGCCTGGCGTTCGAGTCGGGGCGGCCGCACAGCTGCATCCTGTGGGGGCCACCGGGTGTGGGCAAGACCACCATTGCGCGCCTGATGGCGCAGGCGTTCGACGCCCAGTTCATCAGCATCAGCGCCGTGCTGGGCGGGGTCAAGGACATACGCGATGCGGTGCAGCTGGCCGAAAGCGCCCGCGATGGGCTGATGGGGCAGCGCACCATTGTCTTTGTCGACGAGGTGCACCGTTTCAACAAGAGCCAGCAGGATGCCTTTCTGCCGCATGTGGAAAGCGGCCTGTTCACCTTCGTGGGAGCGACCACCGAGAACCCCTCGTTCGAGGTCAACTCGGCGCTGCTGTCACGTGCTGTGGTCTATGTGCTGCAGCCCTTGGGCAGCGATGATTTGAGGCAAATTGTCATCAAAGCCCAGGAGCTGCAAGCGCTACCAGCTATTGAAAATGAAGCGACTGAGCGCCTGATTGCGTACGCCGATGGCGATGCGCGGCGCCTGCTCAATACGCTGGAAACGCTGGCCATCACGGCCAGCCAAGCGGGCCTGGCGCTGATCGAGGATGACTGGGTCGTGCGCGTGCTTGGTGAGCGCATGCGCCGCTATGACAAGGGTGGCGAGCAGTTCTACGACACCATCAGTGCGCTGCACAAGTCAGTGCGCGGCTCCGATCCCGACGCCGCCCTGTACTGGCTGGTGCGCATGCTCGATGGCGGGGCCGATCCGCGCTACATGGCCCGGCGCATCGTGCGGATGGCCTGGGAGGATGTCGGCCTGGCCGACCCGCGTGCCATGCAGATCGCCAACGAGGCCGCGCAGACCTATGAGCGCCTGGGCTCGCCGGAGGGTGAGCTGGCCCTGGCCCAGGCCGTGCTCTATCTGGCGGTGGCGCCCAAGAGCAACGCCGGCTACATGGCCTACAACAAGGCGCGCGCCTTTGTGAAGCAGGGCGGCACCCGCCCCGTGCCCATGCACCTGCGCAATGCGCCCACCCAGCTCATGAAGCAGCTGGACTATGGCAAGGGCTATCGCTACGCACATGACGAGGAGGGCGGCTTTGCCGCCGGCGAAAGCTATCTGCCAGATGGCATGGAGCCGACGGGCTTTTACGCCCCCGTGCCGCGCGGTTTGGAGATCAAGATAGGCCAGAAGCTTGACGAGTTGCGCGCACGCAACAGCGCTGCAAAATTGCCGGCGCAGAAGTAAACGCCTGCACCGAAAGCCAGGGAAAACACCGCCCCAGGCTGCCCGCTGGCGGCGCCAAAGCCGTGACAAAATCCCGCTTCCAACCCGCGCAGACCTTTGGCTCGCGGGTTTTTTGGTAAATGGCAGACGGGCCCACAAGGCTGCACCGTGCATGGGTGCCTGCTGCTGGGAACGTCAATACAAAGGACTTTTTCTTATGGACATCTTGCTGCAACAGATCATCAATGGTCTGGTTCTCGGCAGCATGTACGCCTTGATAGCCTTGGGCTATACCATGGTGTACGGCATCATCCAGCTCATCAATTTCGCCCATGGGGAGGTGCTCATGATCGGGGCGCTGACCAGCTGGAGCTGCATCGGCCTGATGCAGGACGCCATGCCTGGCGCGCCGGGCTGGCTCGTGCTGCTGCTGGCGACGGTGATCGCCTGCGTAGTGGCGGCGGCGTTGAACTACACGATCGAGAAGGTCGCCTACAAGCGCTTGCGCAACAGCCCGCGCCTGGCACCGCTGATCACAGCCATCGGCATGTCCATCCTGCTGCAGACGCTGGCCATGATCATCTGGAAGCCCAATTACAAGCCCTATCCCACCTTGTTGCCGGCCGCGCCGTTCGAGGTGGGCGGCGCCGTGATCACCACCACCCAGGTGCTGATCCTGGCGGTCACGGTGATCGCCCTGGCGGCCATGGTGTATCTGGTGAGCTACACCCGCCTGGGCCGCGCCATGCGCGCCACTGCCGAGAACCCGCGTGTGGCGGCACTCATGGGCGTCAAGCCCGACATGGTGATCTCGGCCACCTTCATCATCGGCGCGGTGCTGGCGGCGATCGCCGGCATCATGTGGGCGGCCAACTACGGCACGGCCCAGCACACCATGGGTTTCCTGCCGGGGCTCAAGGCCTTCACGGCGGCGGTGTTTGGCGGCATTGGCAACCTGACCGGTGCCGTGGTGGGCGGTGTGTTGCTGGGCCTGATCGAGGCCATTGGCTCGGGCTACATCGGCACCCTGACCGGTGGCATGCTGGGCAGCCACTACACCGACATCTTCGCCTTCATCGTGCTCATCATCATCCTGACGCTGCGCCCCTCGGGCCTGCTGGGTGAACGTGTGGCCGACCGCGCCTAACGAGGAGCCACAACATGAAAAACAACAAGCTCCAATGGATTCTGGGTGGTATCGCGCTGCTGGTGCTGCCGCTGGTGTTGCAGTACTTTGGCAACGCCTGGGTGCGCATTGCCGATCTGGCACTGCTGTATGTGATGCTGGCCCTGGGCCTGAACATCGTGGTCGGCTATGCCGGCCTGCTGGATCTGGGCTACGTGGCCTTCTACGCCGTGGGCGCCTACATGTTCGGCCTGCTGGCCTCGCCGCACCTGACGGAGAACTTTGCCTGGTTTGCCGCGCATTTCCCGGATGGCATGCACCTGTCTCTGTGGGTGGTGATTCCGCTGGCCCTGGTGCTGGCGGCCTGCACGGGGGTGCTGCTGGGCATACCGGTGCTCAAGCTGCGCGGCGACTACCTGGCCATCGTGACGCTGGGCTTTGGTGAAATCATCCGCATCTTCCTGAACAACCTGGATCACCCGGTCAACCTCACCAATGGTCCCAAGGGCCTGGGGCAGATCGACTCGGTGAAGATCTTCGGCCTGGATCTGGCAAAGCGGCAGGAGCTGTTCGGCTTCGACATCAACTCGGTGACGATGTACTACTACCTGTTCCTGGCCCTGGTGTTGATCACCATCGTCATCTGCTATCGCCTGCAGGACTCGCGCATAGGCCGCGCCTGGATGGCCATTCGCGAAGATGAGATCGCCGCCAAGGCCATGGGCATCAACACGCGCAACATGAAGCTGCTGGCCTTCGGCATGGGGGCATCCTTTGGCGGCGTCTCGGGCGCCATGTTCGCGGCCTTCCAGGGTTTTGTCTCGCCCGAGTCCTTCAGCCTGATGGAGTCGGTGATGATCGTCGCCATGGTGGTGCTGGGCGGCCTGGGCCATATCCCGGGGGTGATCCTGGGCGCCGTGCTGCTGTCCGCCCTGCCCGAGGTGCTGCGCTATGTGGCCGGCCCCCTGCAGGCCATGACCGACGGGCGCCTGGACGCGTCCATCCTGCGCCAGCTGCTGATTGCCCTGGCGATGATCATCATCATGCTGCTGCGCCCGCGCGGCCTGTGGCCTTCGCCCGAGCATGGCAAGAGCCTGGCGAGCAAGTCCTGACACCACGCATAGAGCAAGAACATGACAGATACATCGAAAGACGTGGTTCTCAAGGTCGCGGGCATTTCCAAACGCTTTGGCGGCCTGCAGGCGCTGTCGGGCGTGGGCATCACCATTCAGCGCGGCCAGGTCTATGGCCTGATCGGCCCCAATGGCGCCGGCAAGACGACGTTCTTCAACGTCATCACCGGCCTGTACACGCCCGACGCGGGTACCTTCGAGCTCGCGGGCCGGCCCTATGAACCCACGGCGGTGCACAAGGTGGCCCAGGCCGGCATTGCGCGCACCTTTCAGAACATCCGCCTGTTTGCCGAAATGACGGCGCTGGAGAACGTGATGGTGGGGCGGCATATCCGCACCCACTCGGGCCTGTTTGGTGCCGTGTTCCGCACCCAGGGCTTCAAGCAGGAAGAGGCCGCGATTGCCAAGCGTGCGCAGGAGCTGCTGGACTATGTGGGCGTGGGCAAGTACGCCGACTTCAAGGCACGCACGCTGTCCTACGGCGATCAGCGGCGCCTGGAGATCGCGCGCGCCCTGGCCACCGATCCGCAGCTGATCGCACTCGACGAGCCTGCCGCCGGTATGAACGCCACCGAGAAGGTGCAGCTGCGCGAACTGATCGAGCGCATACGCAAGGACAACCGCACCATTCTCATCATCGAGCACGACGTCAAGCTCATCATGGGGCTGTGCGACCGCGTCACGGTGCTCGACTATGGCAAGCAGATCGCCGAAGGCACGCCTGCCGAGGTGCAGAAGAACGAGAAAGTGATTGAGGCCTACCTGGGCACGGGGGGGCATTGATATGGCCGATACCAACAACAAGCAAGTACTGCTCAAGGTCACCGGGCTGAAGGTGGCCTACGGCGGCATCCAGGCCGTCAAGGGCGTGGACATGGAGGTGCGCGAGGGCGAGCTGGTCACGCTGATCGGCTCCAATGGCGCCGGCAAGACCACCAGCATGAAGGCCATCACCGGCGGCCTGGGCATGAACGATGGCGACATCGAATACCTGGGCCGAAGCATCAAGGGCCGTGGCGCCTGGGATCTGGTGCGTGATGGCCTGGTGATGGTGCCCGAGGGCCGCGGCGTGTTCGCGCGCATGACCATTACCGAGAACCTGCTCATGGGCGCCTATACACGCAATGACAAGGCCGGCATCGACGCCGATGTGGAGAAGATGTTCAACATCTTCCCGCGCCTGCGTGAGCGCAAGGACCAGCTGGCCGGCACCATGAGCGGCGGCGAGCAGCAGATGCTGGCCATGGGCCGTGCTCTCATGAGCCAGCCCAAGGTGCTGCTGCTGGACGAGCCCTCCATGGGCCTGTCGCCCATCATGGTGGACAAGATCTTCGAGGTGGTGCGCGACGTGTACGCGCTGGGCGTGACCATCGTGCTGGTCGAGCAGAACGCCAGCCGGGCGCTGGCGATCGCCGACCGTGGCTACGTGATGGAGTCTGGCCTGATCACCATGACCGGCGCGGGGCAGGATCTGCTGTCGGATCCGCGTGTGCGCGCGGCTTATCTGGGCGAGTGAGGCAAGCCGCGCGAAGTCCAAGGCACCGCCCTGGTGGTGCTTTTGTTTTAATAGCTATTGGCGCTTGTTGCATATGCGCTAGGGTGCTATTTTTCTAGTGATTTTGACTGCGCCATGCATGTCCTGCAATCCCTGCCCATCCCGCTGCAGACCATCTTGCTGCTGGTGGCAAGCAATGTCTTCATGACCCTTGCCTGGTATGGGCACCTGAAGACTCTGGCCACGGCGCCGTGGTACGTGGCGGCCCTGGTGAGTTGGGGCATCGCGCTGTTCGAATACCTGCTGCAGGTGCCGGCCAACCGCATCGGCCATGCACAGTTCAGCGTGGGCCAGCTCAAGATCATGCAGGAGGTCATCACGCTGACCGTGTTCGTCCCTTTCGCGGTGTTCTATCTGAACGAGCCGCTCAAATGGGACTATCTCTGGGCTGGTTTGTGCCTGGTCGGCGCGGTGTATTTCATCTTTCGCAGCGCCTGAACGGCCCGTCCTTTGGGGCGTGTCAGTAGTTGTACTGCAGGCCCAGCGTGGCCGCATCCACGTCCGACAGGCGGTCGGCAAAGTGCAGGCGCTGGCGCTCCCACTGCAGCACGGCAGACCATTGCGGCGTGAAGGCCCAGCGCAGCCCTGCGCCGTAAGACAGGCCAAAGCCGCTTCCCTTGCCCAGTTGCACGCCATAGCCGCCAACCCCCCGGGTGTCGGTGCGGCCGTAGAAGGTGCCCAGCTTGCCCTGCAGATCCAGCTGCGTGCCCAAGGGCAGGCGCCCCACCAGGCTGAAGTTCAGGCCGCGGGCGCTGCTGTTGCCGCCGATGCGGCGCGCCTTGCCCAGATCCAGGTAGCCCAGCTCCAGCCCCAGGTTGGGGTGGAAAAACGCGCCGGCATACAGCTTGATGGCGCTGCCGCCATCGTCGAAGTCGAAACCGCCGCTGCCGCTGCGCAGGTCATACCTGGAGGCACCCGCGCCCAGTCCCACATAGCCACCATACATTCCCGCAGCCCGGGGCATGGGCGCTTGCGCCAGGCCGGCAGCGGCAAGGCCCGTGAGCAGGGTGGCGCAGAGCAGTTGACGAAGCGTGGATGGCATGACCCCTCCTGGGGGGCGATTGGTTTTTACTTCAATCTACGGCCGGCAATGGGTGCGCCTTGTGGGCCTGGGCGATGCCACGGGGTGAGAAAAATCCTACAGCAATCAGGGTTTGCCCTGGCATTCCGGGAGCCTGCGAGCCGGCGGTTAAACTCGCACCTTTCGCAGTTTTGTCACACGATGGTCAACTCTGCGTCGTACTACGCACGAAGGTTCGATCAGGAGTCGACATGTTGTTTGGAAAGCTGTTGCCCCGCGAGGGCAATTTTTTCGAGATGTTCAACCAGCATGCCGACCGTATTGTCGAAGCGGCGCGCGCTTTTTCGCAGCTGGTGGCCAATTACAGTGACACCCATCTGCGTGACCAGTACAACCAGGACGTGGACAACGCCGAACGCGCTGCCGACCGCGTGACCCACGAGGTCAATCGCACGCTGCACCAGACGTTCATCACGCCCATCGATCGCGAGCAGATTCACTCACTGATCAACACCATGGACGATGTGGCCGACCTGATCCAGGACTCGGCCGAGACCATGGCGCTGTATGACATCCGCCACATGACCGAAGAAATTTCACGCCTGACGGACTTGAGCGTCAAGTGCTGCGAGCGCGTGCGCGATGCCGTGAAGATGCTGTCGCGCATTGCCGATCCGGCCGTGGCCGAGGCCGCGCTCAAGACCTGCGAGGAGATCGACCGCCTGGAGGGCGATGCCGACCGCGTGCTGCGCAGCGCCATGAGCAAGCTGTTCCGCGAGGAAACCGATGTGCGCGAGCTGATCAAGCTCAAGGCCATCTACGAGCTGCTGGAAACCATCACCGACAAGTGCGAGGACGTGGCCAACCTCATCGAGGGCGTGATCCTCGAGAACTCCTGAGCCCAGGCATAAGTTATCTACACCATGGATACGGTACAAACCGCCCTATGGGTCGTGGTCGTGCTGGTGGCGCTGGCCATTCTGTTCGACTTCATGAACGGGTTTCATGACGCGGCCAACTCGATTGCCACCGTGGTTTCCACGGGTGTGCTCAAACCCACGCAGGCCGTTGTCTTTGCGGCCTTTTTCAACTTTGTGGCGATCTTCGTGTTCCACCTCAGCGTGGCCGCCACCATCGGCAAGGGCATTGCCGATCCGGGCGTGGTGGACACCCATGTGATCTTCGGGGCCCTGGTGGGCGCCATCACCTGGAACGTCATCACCTGGTATTACGGCATCCCCAGCAGCTCCTCGCATGCGCTGATTGGCGGCATCGTCGGCGCGGTGGTGGCCAAGTCGGGCTCGGGTGCGCTGATGGCCAGCGGCATCATCAAGACCGTGGCCTTCATCTTCATCTCCCCGCTGCTGGGCATGGTGCTGGGCTCGGCCATGATGGTGCTGGTGGCCTGGGTATTCAGGCGTACGCGACCGATCAAGGTGGACAAATGGTTCCGCCGCCTGCAGCTGGTGTCCGCCGGCGCCTACAGCCTGGGCCATGGCGGCAACGACGCGCAGAAAACCATTGGCATCATCTGGCTGCTGCTCATCGCCACCGGCTATGCCTCGGCTGCTGACAGCGCGCCGCCCACCTGGGTCATCGTCTCGTGCTACGCGGCCATCGGCCTGGGCACCATGTTTGGCGGCTGGCGCATCGTCAAAACCATGGGGCAGAAGATCACCAAGCTCAAGCCCGTGGGCGGTTTCTGTGCCGAGTCGGGCGGGGCGCTGACGCTGTTCTTTGCCACCGCCCTGGGCGTGCCCGTGTCCACCACCCACACCATCACCGGCGCCATCGTCGGCGTGGGCTCCACCCAGCGCGCCAGCGCCGTGCGCTGGGGTGTGGCGGGCAACATCGTCTGGGCCTGGATTCTGACCATCCCGGCCAGCGCCTTCGTCGCCGCAATTGCCTACTGGATCAGCCTGCAGCTGTATTGATCACTATTAAAATAATAGCTATTGGCGCTTGATGGATGGGCGCTATCGGCCATTTTCACTGAGAAATCTTGCGTGCTTCCTCGATCTGGTATTCGTAGTAGCGCTGCAGGCTGAAGGCAATGCTGGCCATCAGCACGGCAGTGCCCACCAGCAGCGATAGCGCCACGGCAAACACCGTGAACCAGTTGGTGCGCCCAGGCGCGGCGTCGGCCGCGGCGGTCTGGTTGAAGCGGGCATTCCATTTTTCCGGGGCCATCAACCCGTAGACGATGGCGCACAGCGCGCAGCCGGCGATCGTGAAACCCAGCAGCGGGATCAACAGCCAGCTCAGCTGATCGTCCTGGCCCCATTGCTGCACGCGCTGTAGGCCGTACACCCCCAGCGCCGTCGGCACCGGCAGCAGCCAGCCGAGCATGTCGCCAAAGCCAAACAGGTAGAAGCGGTGCAGCCCCAGCGGCCCCCCGAGGAAGGCGAGCCAGGTGGCGAGGGTCTTGTTCTTCATGGGTGGGGTGATGGTTGTGGCGTTATTCGGGAGCGCTGCTGTCGCCTGCGCCCAGGGGCTTTTCCATGAGCACGATGTCGCGCCAGGCGCCAAACTTCCAGCCCACGGAGCGCATCACGCCGACCTCGGTGAATCCGGCAGCGCGGTGCAGGGCGATGGAGCCGGCGTTGGCCGAATCGCCGATCACGGCCAGCAGCTTGCGCATCCCTGCGGCCTGCGCCTGCTCGGCCAGGGCGTCGAGGAGCAACCGGCCCACGCCGAGCCCCCGGGCTGCATCGGCCACGTAGACCGAGTCCTCGGCCGAATAGCGATAGGCGGGGCGCGGCTTGAACCAGTTGCAGTAGGCAAAGCCCAGTACCTGACCTCCTTCCTCGGCCACCAGATGGGGCAGGCCCCTGGCCAGCACCTCGGCGCGGCGCGCCGCCATGTCCTGGCTGCTGGGCGGGTCGACCTCGAAGGTGCCCGTGCCGTGCAGCACATGGTGGGCGTAGATGGCGGTGATGGCGGCGATGTCGCCGTCAATGCTGGCGCGTATGGTGGGCATTTGCGTGGATGGGGCTATAATTGCCGGCTTTGCTGCGTGTCGCTGGCCGGGTGGCCAAGTCGCGTGTCTCAAACGCCGCAAAAACTCATGCAGCAACCGCTGCGTCCACCCGAAGGATTCATTATGGTCGTGATTCGACTCTCCCGCGGCGGCTCCAAGGGCCGTCCGTTCTTCAACATCGTCGTTGCCGACAAGCGTGTGCGCCGTGACGGCCGCTTCATCGAGCGTCTGGGCTTCTACAACCCTTCCGCCAAGGGCGGCGAAGAGACCCTGCGCATCGCCCAGGATCGCCTGACGTACTGGAAGGGTGTGGGCGCGCAAGCCTCCCCCACCGTGGATCGCCTGATCAAGCAAGCCGCCAAGCAGGTCGCCTGATCGGTTCACAGTCCCGAAAAGGGCGGGCCCCGTTGGTACAGCTGACGGGCCCCGCCTTTTTTCATGCACGATTCTTTTCGCCCTGCCGCCGCCATGCCTCAGCCCCCCATTCTGGAAGCCAGTGAACTGCCCCCTGACGCGGTGGAGGTCGGCCGCATCACCGATGCCTGGGGCGTGAAGGGCTGGTTCAAGGTCTTGCCCTACAGCAGCGACCCCGAGGCCTTGCTGGCCTCCAGGGCCTGGTTTTTGCAGCCCGCCGAACGGGGCGCCAAGAGCTTCTTTGCCGGCACCGTGTTGCTCCCGATACGCCAGGCACGCACGCATTCCGACACCATCGTGGCCTGGGCGCAGGGCGTGGACGATCGCGACGGCGCCGAGGCGCTGCGCGGCGCGCGCATCTTTGTGCCACGTGCGAGTTTTCCTGCGGTCGGCGATGACGAGTACTACTGGGCCGACCTGATCGGCCTGGCCGTGGTGAACCGCGAGGGCGTGCCGCTGGGCACCGTGCGTGATCTGCTGCCCACCGGACCGCAGACCACGCTGGTGCTGGGCTACGAGCATGAGGGCAAGGCGCAGGAGCGCATGATCCCCTTCGTTTCGGCCTTTGTGGACAAGGTGGATCTGGCCGGGCGCTGCATCAGGGTGGACTGGCAACCTGACTACTGAAGCCCCCATGCGCTTTGACGTCATCACCCTGTTCCCCGAGCTGTTCGAGCCTTTTCTGGCCAGCGGCGTGACGCGGCGTGCCTACGCCGCGGGCCAGGTGCAGGTGCGGCTGTGGAGCCTGCGCGACCATGCCGAGGGTAACTACCGCCGCGTCGATGACCGCCCGTTTGGCGGCGGCCCCGGCATGGTGATGATGGCCGAACCGCTGGCGCGCTGTCTGGCCGCCATCCGCGCCGATCGTGCAGAAGCGCAGGCGGCGCCGCTGGTGCTGTTCTCGCCCATAGGCCGCAGGCTGGATCACGCGGCGGTGCAGGATTGGTCGGCGGGGGCGGGTGCGGTGCTGCTCTGCGGCCGCTATGAGGGTGTGGACCAGCGCTTCATCGACGCCCATGTGGACATACAGATCAGCCTGGGCGACTTTGTGCTCTCGGGCGGCGAGATCGCGGCCATGGCCCTGCTGGATGCCGTGGCGCGCCTGCAGCCGGGTGTGCTGCACGACGAGGGCAGTCACCAGCTCGATAGCTTCAACCCGGCCCTGGATGGCCTGCTGGACTGCCCTCACTACACCCGGCCCGAGCAATGGCAGGGCCGCGGCGTGCCGGCTCCGCTGCTGTCGGGCCACCATGCGCAGATCGAGCGCTGGCGTCGCGATCAGCGCCTCGTGACCACGGCGCGCCATCGACCCGACCTGCTCCAGGCGGCGCGCGAGCGTGGGTTGCTCACGCGCGCAGATGAGGCAGTGCTAGCGCAAAACCCACTATAATCGCAGGTTCTCGATCCTCTGGCCGGCCGCTATGGGCACATGCGCAGCATGATCAGCCGAATAGCCACAAGGCGCCAATAGGGGCGCCGCAGCCAATCCTGGCGCGTCCATGATCGTTGGAAACCAAACCATGAATCTGATCCAGATCCTCGAGCAGGAAGAAATCGCCCGCTTGAACAAGACCATTCCCGCATTCGCTCCTGGCGACACCGTCATCGTCAGCGTGAACGTGGTCGAAGGCAGCCGCAAGCGCGTGCAGGCCTACGAAGGCGTGGTGATCGCCAAGCGCAACCGTGGGCTGAACAGCGGCTTCACCGTGCGCAAAATCTCCAGCGGCGAAGGCGTGGAGCGCACGTTCCAGACCTACAGCCCGCTGATCGCCGGCATCGAAGTCAAGCGCCGTGGCGACGTGCGCCGCGCCAAGCTGTACTACCTGCGCCAGCGCAGCGGCAAGTCGGCACGCATCAAGGAAAAGCTGCCCTCCCGCGTCAAGGTGGCCGCAACCGCCGCGTAATTCACGCGGCGCAAGCCTCAAGCTGCAAAACCGCTACAGTGCGCAGGCCTGTAGCGGTTTTTTCATTCCTGGTGCTGTTTTGTGAGCTCATTTCGCCCCATTGGCTCTGATGCGGCGACGGTGATTTCCTCGCTGTCGTCGCTGCCCGACTTTGACCCACGTACCGTGCCGCTGGTGGGTGTGGACGGCCATTTGCCGGCGGTCCCAGCGGCGGCGCAGACCCCCGATGCATTGCGCCGGCGCTTTGCCACGCCGCCACTGTGGACGCCGGAGATCGTGCGCGAGAAGAAGTTCGTGCAGCGCCCACCGGCCGAGGCGGCGGTGTTGGTGCCCATCGTGCAGCGTGAGCGGCCCACGGTGCTGCTCACCGAACGCACGGCCCACCTGTCCACGCACAAGGGGCAGGTGGCCTTTCCTGGCGGGCGCAGCGACCCCGAGGATCTGGATGCCGCCGCCACAGCCCTGCGCGAGACGCATGAGGAAGTGGGGCTGGAGGCGGGCAGCGTGGAGGTGTTGGGCCAGCTGCCGATCTATGTGACTGGCAGCTCCTTCATCGTCACGCCCGTCGTGGCCCTGGTACGGCCGGATTTTGTGCTGGCGCCCAACCCGGACGAGGTGGCCGACGTATTCGAGGTGCCGCTCGACTTCCTGCTCAATCCGGCGCACCACGAACGCCATGCGCTGGAGTGGCAGGGCCTGCGCCGTGAGTGGTTTGCCATGCCCTACCAGGACGGTGCGCGCCAGCGCTACATCTGGGGCGCCACGGCGGCCATGCTGCGCAACTTCTACCGCTTCATGCTGGCGTGACTGCAGGCGCGGCGGCCTGCCGGGCGGCGCCGCTATCATTGCCGCCATGAGTTTCTTTGCCATCCTGTTCGCCTTGCTGATCGAGCAGGCGCGGCCGCTGGCCCGCAGCAACCCCATCCACGCCGGCCTGCGCGCCTGGGCCCTGTCGGTATGCCGCAGTTTTGATGCCGGACAGTCCCGGCATGGCTGGGTGGCCTGGACCCTGGCCGTACTCGTGCCGCCGGCGTTTGTGCTGGCCGTGCATTGGGCGCTGCTGCATTGGCTGGGCTGGCCGCTGGCGCTGCTGTGGAGCGTGGCCGTGCTCTACCTCACGCTGGGTTTTCGCCAGTTCAGCCACCACTTCACGGCCATACGTGATGCGCTGGAGGATGGCGACGCCGCCGAGGCACGCGCGCTGCTCGCACGCTGGAAGCAGGTGGATGCCAGCGAGCTGCCGCGCAGCGAGATCGTGCGCCATGTGATCGAGTATTCGGTGATTGCGGCGCACCGCCATGTGTTTGGCGTGCTGGCGTGGTACTCGGTGTTCGCGGCGCTGGGCCTGGGGCCGACCGGTGCGGTGTTGTACCGGCTGGCCGAATTTGTGGCGCGCTACTGGGGGCGAGGGTCGCGCGTGGTCACGGCCCATCCGCCCAGTGAGTCACTGCAACGCGCGGCGGAGCAGGCCTGGATGGTCATCGACTGGCTGCCGGCGCGCCTGACGGCGATGAGCTTTGCCGTGGTGGGCAGTTTCGAGGAGGCCATCGACGGCTGGCGATTTCATGCCCAGCGCTTTCCCAACGACAACGATGGCGTGGTGCTGGCCGCCACGGCCGGCGCCATCAACGTGCGCTTAGGGGGAGAGGCGCTGCGCAGCCGCGCCGGCGCCGAGCTTGCCGCCGATTTTGAGGCCGGGGCCGACATGGCGGACAGCAGCAGCACGCCGGGCCGCGAGCCGGAGGTGGGCCACCTGCGCAGCGTGGTGGGCCTGGTGTGGCGCTCGGTCGTGGTGTGGATGCTGCTGCTGGCGCTGCTGACCCTGGCGCGCCTGCTCGGTTGATGCTATCAAATTAAAAGCTATTTACGCTTTATTGGCAGGCGCTACAACCGTATTTGTCCAATATCCATCAATAGGCGCTCTGGCTCAGTTCGGCGAACAATTCGCCATAGATGCGGTAGCGCTGCAGGCTGATGGCCTGCGCGTCCTGGCTCTCGCTCACCTGGGCCATCACGGCGCAGCCGGGCTCGTGCAGGTGGCTGCAGTTGTAGAAGCGGCACCCGCCGGCATGCGCGGCAATGTCGGGCATGCAGCGCGCCAGATCGGTGGGCGCCAGGTGACGCAGACCGAACTCCTGAAAGCCCGGCGAGTCGATGAGCGCCGTGGTGCGCGCGCCGTCTATCCAGTACAGGCTGGTGGTGGTGGTGGTGTGCCGGCCGGAGTTCAGTGCCTGCGATATCTCGCCCGTCTGCGCCGCAGCCCCTGGTACCAGCAGGTTCACCAGGGTGCTCTTGCCTGACCCCGAAGGACCCAGGATCAGGGTGGTCTTGCCCGCCAGCAGCGGCAGCAGTGCATCGCGATCGACCGCGCCCGATTGCGTCAGCGACAGCGGCAGCACGCGGTAGTGGTGGCGCGTGTCCTGCTCGCCACCCATATGGCGGTAGGGCCACAGGCGCTGCCAGGCCTGTGCAAAAGGCTCCACCAGGTCGCTTTTGTTGAGTGCTATCAGCGGTGTGATGCCGGCAGCCTCGGCCGCGATCAGGGCGCGCACGAGCTGGCTTTCGGAAAACACGGGTTCGGCGGCGATCAGGATCAGCACCTGATCGAGGTTGGCGGCAAAGGATTTGGTGCGCACCTCGTCCTGGCGGTAGAACAGGTTGCGCCGCTCCAGCACCTTTTCTATCGTGCCCTCGTCGCCATGGCCCTGCGCCTGGTCGGGGGCCGCGGCCTGCCACAGCACGCGGTCGCCCACGACGGCCTGGCTCTTCTTGCCGCGCGGGTGGCAGATGCGGCGCACGCCGTCGGCGCTCTCCACCACGCAGTGGCGGCCATGGCTGGCCACGACCAGGCCTTCGCTGCGCG
>Ga0209572_1000802_pt1 | contig 34723 bp, 38 predicted proteins | sample EBPBio232012_DNA_FD_185867 | JGI IMG/M metagenome (GOLD analysis project Ga0209572, IMG submission 185867) | Wastewater treatment Type I Accumulibacter community from EBPR Bioreactor in Madison, WI, USA - Reactor 1_1/23/2012_ DNA (SPAdes)... | ecosystem: Engineered > Bioreactor > EBPR >...
CCGCGCCAAGCCCGCACCCTCCGGGTGATCCATGAAACGCGCCCCTCGCAGCCGCCAACGCCATGATTTATATGCGAAATATCACGATCAGGACAGCGAAATCAACGACTTACTTGGGGAATGTGGGGCAAGATATCCCATGATGGCCTCTGCCTCGGTGGCCGGAGCCTCTGCATAAAGCGCAAGGTCAAAGCCGTTTTCGTAACCTGCTTCCTTCAGAAGCGCCTTGGCCTTGTCAGGGTCATAGGGATACTGAACCGCCTGCGCCTCGTCGCAGCCGAACTGAAGCGGATTGCAGGGTGTGCTGATGACCCGAGCAGCGCCCGCCATCAGATTGTCGACCATTGCCTTACGGTCAATCGCCATGTTCAACGCCTGACGAACGCGGACATCGTTCACGGCCTTGTTCTGCGTGCGGTTCGCGGCATCAAGACCAACTGTGAAAATGCGCAATGTCTCGGCCATCTTTGCCGAAACGCCGGGCACCTCTGTCAGTTTTTCTACCAGATCGGGTGAAAGATCGGCCGTCACGTCAATGCCGCCGGCCATTAACTCTGCAACCTGTGTCTGCTTGTCGGGGATCTCACGGATGATGACATTTGTGATTCCGGCCGCAGGCTTGGGGCTGCCCCAAGTATAGGCTTCATTTCGGATCAGGGTGTACTGCTCTCCGGGCTTCATCTCGACGACTTTGTAAGGCCCAGTGCCGATGGGGGCGTTCGACATGCCCTCTGGCCCGACGGCCTTGTAGTATTCGTTTGGATAAATCGGCATCGGGCCAGCCAAGAATTCAAGTGCCTGAGGGAACGGCGTCTTGGCGACAACGCGAACCGTGAAGGCATCTACTTTCTCTACATGATCAATCCACGAAACAATGGCCGCGAATTTTACACCGCTGTCGGCCGCCGAAACCGTGTTGAGAGTGTAGACCACATCATCGGCGTCGAATGGCTCGCCGTTGTGAAAGGTCACGCCCTGACGCAGTTTCAGTTCCAGGGTCCTGTCGTCAACCCAGGACCACTCGGTCGCCAGATTGCCCTTGTAGGCGCCGGTTGCGGCATCCCGTTCGATCAGGGTGTCCCAGACCATCTTGGTAAACCAGATGCCGGCACGCGTGGCACCGTAATAGTTGTCAGCATTGACCATAACGCCATCGCCGCCCCAACCGATCCGAAGCGTATCATCCGATCTGTCCGCTAGGGCGCTGGTTGCCGCCAAGGCCAGAACGGAACCTGCAAGAACACTTTTTACTCTCCGTTTGAACATGACGAATCCCCATTGGTTGCTTGGTTTGGTGTAGAGCGTAACGATCACATCCGGCCTTGAGAATTATCAATTTGTTACCTATTGTTAGCACAATGGTATCAATGTTGGCCTCATGATCGACCTTCGGCACATCCGGGCATTCCTGACCGTGGCAACAGAGTTGAGTTTCCGCAAAGCTGCAGATAAGCTTGCGATCGCCCAACCTGCCTTGTCACGGACCATCCGTGATCTTGAGGAGCGTATGGAGGTTGTCTTACTTGAGCGGACAACGAGGCAGGTGCGCCTGACCGAAGCGGGCAAGGTGTTCCTGAAGTCGGGCCAAAAGCTGATCGAAGACATGGAGCATGCGGTTGCCCAAGCCAAGCATGCACAACACGGGTGGGCTGGCGAACTGGTCGTTGGCTACAACGACTTTGCTATCAACGGCCTACTTCCAAGAATCGTACGCCGGTTTCGCAAGGATTTCCCTGAAGTTACCCTGAAGCTCACCATGATCCCCTCGCCGGAAATGGTTTGGCGGGTCGAAAGTGGAGAAATGGATGCCGCGTTCCACATGGGTCCCGCAGGCACAAAATCTACTCAAAGCATGATAGTTCGCGAGGAACGTTTGGTTGCGGTGCTGCCTTCAGGTCATCGACTTTCAAGAAGGACTTCTATCGGTGTAAGTGAACTAGCTGACGAGAGTTTCGTGATGGGCCGGCATGATACCTGGACTGTTTTTCACCAGCTTTTACTGAATTTCTGTCGGAGTTCGGGCTTCCAGATGAAGATAATCCAAGAGGCACAGCACAGCGATGGGATCATTGGATTGGTTGCCGCGGAAATGGGCGTTGCACTCTATGTCGACAGTGACTGGCTTCATACTACGGAAGGCGTTGCCGTCGTACCTTTGCTCGAACCAACTCCTTCCATCCAATCGTTGCTGACCTGGAGCCAAAGACGAATCGATCAGAATCCGGCACTTTTCAATCTCGTTAGTGTAACACGCGAAATTGTCGCTCGCGATGGAATGACTCGCGTCGGTTTGGAGAAAAATGTGTCTTAGCAGTCATTGCAGGGTAAGTGGTGACTATATTTACCTAGGTGTTTGATCCCATGGTTTGATGTTGCGATCCTTTCTTGGGAATGGAAGGAACCACGATGGGACAAGTTCGTCACGGGAGCGCCACGACCACGCACGCAGTCAGAGCAGCAATACAGCGATCGCAAGCCTCGCTCGCGCAGTTGAGCCGGAAACTCGGCATCAATCCGAAGACGGTGGCGAAGTGGCGGAAGTGAACCGCTCCGGGTTTGCCGGAGGCTGATTTTCGTTAGTTACGCAGCCATGGGTTCAGTTTCCAGAGCTGCGTAGAAGTTGGCCTCGGCTTCTGCGGGCGGGATGTTCCCGATGGGCTCAAGCAGGCGGCGGTTGTTGAACCAGTCCACCCATTCCAGCGTGGCGTATTCGACAGCCTCGAAGCTGCGCCAAGGGCCACGGCGGTGGATGACCTCGGCCTTGAATAGGCCGTTGATCGTCTCGGCCAGCGCGTTGTCATAACTGTCACCGACGCTGCCGACTGAGGGCTCGATACCTGCTTCGGCCAGTCGCTCGGTGTATTTGATAGACAGATACTGGCTGCCCCTGTCGCTGTGGTGGACCAGTCCCCTGCCCTTTGCGGGACGGCGTTCATGCACTGCCTGCTCGAGAGCATCGAGAACGAACCCCGCATGGGCCGAATTGCTGACGCGCCAGCCCACGATGCGGCGGGCATAGGCGTCGATGACGAATGCGACATAGACGAAGCCTCTCCAGGTGGCGACATAGGTAAAATCGCTGACCCATAGCATGTTCGGTGCAGGCACACGGAACTGGCGGTTCACCTTGTCCAGCGGGCACGGTGCCTTGTTGTCCGGGATTGTTGTCCTGTGCGGCTTCCCCCGGATAATCCCCTGAATACCCATGCCCTTCATGAGCCGTGCCACCGTGCATCGCGCGACATCGAAGCCCTCGCGGCCAAGCTGCCGCCAGATCTTCCGGACGCCATAGACCCGCCAGTTCTCTTCGAAGACTCGAAGGATCTCGGGGCGCAGAGCCTCGTCCCGGCGCGCCCGATCCGACAGCCGCGCCGGATCGGCCCGCTTGGCCAGATGTTCATAGTAAGTGGACGGGGCAATCGGCAGCACGCTGCAAATCGGCTCGACCCCGTGCGCATCCCGATGCGCGTCGATGAAACCCACCATCACTTCGACCGGCGGTCGAGCTCCGCCATCGCAAAATACGCGCTGGCCTTGCGCAGGATCTCATTCGCCTGGCGCAGCTCGCGGTTCTCGCGTTCCAACGCCTTCAACTTCTCAACCATCTCGGTCGGGATGCCAGCGCGCTTGCCACTGTCCACCTCGGCCTTCTTGACCCACTCGTTCAGCGTATGGGCAGAACAGCCGATCTTCGAAGCAATCGACACGATTGCCTGCCAGCGCGACCCATGCTGACCCTCGTTGTCGAAGACCAGCCGCACCGCGCGTTCGCGCACTTCAGGGGAAAACTTGTTCGTCGTCTTGCTCATGATGCTCCATCCTAATCAAGAGTTGGAGCCTCCGGCAAACCCGGAGCGGTTCAGAGGACCTTTGTTCAGAAAATGTTATTTGGCCGCATCACACTGGTGCAATCAGAGGGTAACATTTGCTGAGATCACTAAATAGTGAATACTGTCAGCGCAAACTACGAAGTTTAGCCGGACAGCTACAACCCGCTTGCAGCAATAATCGCTTCGGCGATTTCCGCAATCGGCGTCTGTGACTTCATCGACTTCTCTCGGATCCGAACATAGGCATCTTCTTCCGAAATCCCGCGTTCGCGCGACAGAATGCGGACCGCCTGCTCGACCTGCCTCCGGGCCCGCAAGGTGTCGTCGAGCGTCCGGATCCTCTGCTTCAGTCGGCCTTCACGTTGGGCCATGCCGAGGGCCGTCGTGATTGCGGCGAGCACCCCGAAAATGCGCAGCGGCTTGGACAAGACACCGTGCACATGCCGCCTACTGATTTCTTCCAGAATGTCAGGCGTTTCATAAGCGATGATTGCGATGTGGGCGGCAGCGCTGCCCTCGGCCAACCAGGCAACGGAATGGCCATCATCGAGACCGCTGAGCAGGAAGAAGACAACGTCGTAGTCCTCGGACAGCTTGTTTGGCGGCGGCCACAGACATTCGGTCTGGCAGCCAATGCGGCGCAATTGGTCAAAAAGGACCTTGCGATCCTGATCCTCAGGATGAAGGATCAGCATCCTTGTCCGGCGTAACCGGCGAATGAAACCCGTGCTTGAAGACTGACCTGCGCCGCTCATCCAGACATCGCGCCGACTGAGCGATCGTAAGCTATGAGATAGGGATCAGCGCGGATCACCATCGGCGAGCGCCAGACGACAGCATATTGACCATCTGCATCTGCCTTTCCGATCAGTGGACGGACTGAGACGTGGTTAGTTTCAGCGTCGATGCTGAGATCGCCGCCTGGCGCGTTGAATACGGCGCCCGATAGCGCAGCCAGAAGGCTGTCGGTATCGCCGCGTCCGGCCGTTCGCAAGGCATTGGTGTAGAAGTGGACCAGGGCATAGGCGACCTGTGCGTAAACCCCGGGTGACCCCGTCTTGTGGAAGCGGTGATACAACTCCGTGAATTCGGCGTTGCCCGGCGTGTCGATGCTGCTGAAATATGGAGAAACGGCAAGGTGCCCGAGTCTTGCAGCTGGGGACATCATTGTGAGCTCCGCCTCGGTCGTAGTCAGGGACGCGATTGGCGCGCGCTTAGGCGGAGGGCAGGCCGACGCATAAGCCTCATACAAGGCGATGCTGTGCTGCCCAACAACCGTGGAGAGAATCGCGTCCGGCTTCAGGTCAGCAAGTTTGCGTACCGCGACAGCGAAATCTTCATGGTTTGAGGACAAGGGCAAGTACTGCTCGTTGACGCAGGTGCCGGTGCTTTCGAACAAGAACTCCTTGACGATCCGGTTGATTTCACGCGCATAAAGCGTGTCGGAGCCGACAAGGGCGATCCGGCGCCCATGACGCGTATAGAGGTATTCCAAAAGCGGCACAACCAGCTGGTTTGGGACTGCTCCCCCATAGATCACGTTTGGAGAGTATTCGAAGCCCTCGTAGACCGAGGGGTAGAAGAGTACGCCGTTGAACCGCTCGACAACTGGCAGAACGACCTTTCGGCTGGACGAAAGACAGCAACCGAAAATTACATTCACCTTTTCCCGCAGAAGAAGCTCGGTCGCCAGTTCGGCAAACTTCCGGTCATCGCCCTTGGGATCGACAATGATGGGGGACAGGAGGTGCCCGTCGATACCGCCTCGCGCGTTGATCTCTTCGCAGGCCGTTAGGATGCCGCGAAGGTGGGCTGTCTCTGATACATCCATCACGCCCGACTGCGACAGCAGAACGCCAAAGCTGAAGGGCTCTTTCGCCAAAGGTATCACCTCGCCTGATTCACTGAAGTATCAATGAGTTTTGCGATCTGCAAAAGCCGTTCGTCTTGCCCCGGCCTTCCCAACAACATAATTCCGATCGGCAGCCCGGCAGACGACAGCCCGCTTGGCAGGGTCACGGCGGGCAGGCCCGCCAGATTCCCCAGCCAGCAGAACCAGGTCATGCTGTCCTGAGTTGTCACACGCCGACCGCCGAACTCCTGCCAGTCGGAATCCATCGCCGGTGCCGGAACCGGAAGCGTCGGGAGAACAAGGGCGTCCCAATTGCCAAGGCCAGATGCAAGCAGTGAGCAGAACTCAGCGCGGACCTGCTGGGCCCGCAAAAGCTCTTGGGCACTGAGGAGTTGCCCGGCTTCCAGGTGGGCGCGAGTGACCGAGGAAAAACCGGCTGCTGCAGCAAGTCGTGGCTGATGATAGGCGGTTGCCTCGCAGTGCAGGATCGTCTCCCACGCACCGAAGAACCTCCGCATGCCAGGAACCTCGCGGGTCTCAACCGTGCAGCCTTTGGCGCTTTGCAGGGCGGCGGTCACGGCGGCATCGACCTCGTCACTGCGTTCCAGTCCGGGGCCAGTCAGGTTCACCAGCCTGGCCCTCCGCGAAAGCGCCTCAACGGGTTGAAACGGGCGGCTTCCACGCGTCGCTGCGTCACTTGCGTCCTCGCCGAGCAGGCAGGACAGCAGTACCGCGATATCATCGAGCGACGCGGCGAGCGGGCCGGGCGCATCCAGCGACCAGCTGAGCGGCAGAACACCATGGCGCGAGGCGCGGCCATAGGTCGGCTTGAAGCCATAGATGCCGCAGGCCGATGCCGGAATGCGGATGGATCCGCCAGTATCGCTGCCAAGGGCGGCCGTCACGACCCCGCCTGCAACGGCAGCCGCCGATCCGCCGCTGCTACCGCCAGTGATATGATCAGGATTCCGGGGGTTGCGGGTCGGTCCGAAACGCGACGTGGTGTTGGTGGCCCCATAGGCCCATTCATGCATGTTGGTTTTGCCAAAGATGACCGCACCTCCCTCACGAAGGCGCGCAACAAGGGTTGCGTCGACGCCTGCATGTTCCAGCGGCAAAGCATCGGAACAAGCGGTGGTGGGATAGTCCCGGGTCAGGAAGTTGTCCTTCACCGCAATCGGAATACCGTCCAGCGGGCCAAGCGTAGTGCCAGCCGCGCGCCTTGCATCCGAGGCATTTGCCGCGGCCAGCACCTTCTCAGGGTCAAGGGCGACGAAGGCATTCAGGTCGCGCAGCATTTGCGCTTGGACCAGCGCCGCCTCGGCCAAGCTACGTGCGGACGTTTCGCCGCGACTGAGTGCGGCGATCTGGTCGATCATGCGATCAGTCTTCAGAAGCATCGCGGACCTCGGCAGGGAACAGGAAGAGGGGCTGGAAGAAATGCGCGGGCTCTGGCGCGGGTTGGGTCGGCGCGCCCGCCAGCGCGCCCCGGATGCGAGTCAGGGTGGCCTCGATCATCGCCTGTTGCGCGGGCGTCAAGGGGGTTAGCTTCATCGTCACACCCCCAACAGGTCTTGTTGCAGCGCCTTGTCGGAACGCAGGGTGTCGCGGTCGACCTCCATCCGAATCCGACCCTTTTCCATCACATAGGCCCGCCCGGCGATGGAAAGGCAAAAATCAAGGTCCTGCTCTGCCACAAGAATGGCAATCCCGCGCTCAGCATTGATGCGTTTCAGGATGCCTGCCATCTCGTCGATGATCGACGGTTGCACGCCCTCGGTCGGCTCATCCAGAAGCAGTATTCGAGGCTGTGTGGCCAACGCACGGGCCAACGCGAGAACTTGCTGCTGCCCGCCAGAAAGCCCCCCGGCTAGATCATCCAGCTTGGGCTTCAGCATCGGGAAATCGGCCAACGCCGCCGTGACTGCGGTCTTATGGTCATGTCCCGTTGCCGCTGCGGCCACCGCGATGTTCTCGGCCACGGTCATGCGCGGAAACACGAAACGGCCCTGCGGAACATAGCCAAGGCCAAGCCGCGCACGCCGTTCAGGAGCCGTTGGTGCAACCTTGCCGTCGATTTCCACATGCCCGGCCATGGCTGAAATGCTGCCACTTGCAAAGCGCATCAGGGTGGACTTGCCAACCCCGTTGCGGCCCAGAAGTGCAACCACTTCGCCGCTCTTTACCTCAAGGTTGACGTCCCGAATGATCGTCGTCTTACCATAGCCACCCGTGGCCCCAACCAGTTTAAACATGCTGGCGTCTCCCCAGATAGATATCGAGCACCCGCTCATCGGCGCGCAAGCTATCGATGTCGCCTTCGGCAAAGACCTCGCCCTGATGCAAGACGGTGACGTGCCCTTCCAATGTACGGACGAATTCCATGTCGTGCTCGACCACGACAACGGTTGTATGCCGTGCCAGAGTGCGGACCAAGAGCGACAGTTCGCGCGTCTCTTCGTTGGTCATGCCGGCGGCGGGTTCGTCCAGCAGAACAACGCGAGGGGCAAGGCAAAGGACCATGCCGATATCGAGCCACTGCTGCTGGCCATGGGACAGCGCCTGCGCCTCGACCCCAGATTGGGCAGTCATGCCCAGCATGGCGAGGATCCGGCCTGCGACATCAGAGGCCTTCGCCTTGTCGCGGGTGCGGGCGTAGGCTGCCGTCCAGAGGTTGTCATACACGCTGAGCGCGCCGAAAACCTGAGGCTTTTGGTTCTTCACACCCATGCCGAGCCGAACCCGGCGAAAGATCGGCGCATTGGTCACGTCGATGTCGCCAATGGTGACTTGGCCACCCTCAGGCTGATACACGCCGACGCAGGTCTTCAGGTAACTGCTTTTGCCTGCCCCATTCGGCCCGATCAGCGCCATTGGTCGACCCGGCACAAAGCTGCGGCTGACCTTGTTGACAGGGATCACCCCGCCGAACTGCTTGTAGGCCTGGTCTGTCTCCATTGGTTTTGCGGGGCCAACTTGCGCTTCCGCGTCCCGGAGAATCCGGTCCAGATCGTCCACGTTGATCCGTACTTCACCCGCATCGCGGGCAGCTGCATTGGGGTCAGGCAGAAAGCGCCGCCATAGCTGGTCCAGCGCGCCAAGGATGCCATTTCGCAGGAACAGCACCAAAAGCACAAGCACGACCCCAAGGATCAGCGTGGTCTGCCCACCTGCCGCCCCGCCGCCAAGCCAGAAAGACAAACCGCCGATGGTCAGTGCGCCGACAAACGGCCCGGCAAGCGTGCCCAGACCACCAACAAGCACATGGATCGGCGGCAACAGCGCCTCTTGCACCGAAAAGAGCGAGGGGTTCAGGTAGTTCGACCACAGCGCAAAGAGCCCGCCAGCAATACCCGCCACCGCCCCGGCCCAAACCATGTTGGCCACCTGAACGAGGCGGACGTCATAGCCCAGAAGCTCGGTTTTCTGGATATCCAGACGGATGCAGTCCACCACGCGGCCAAAGGTGCTGCGCATCAGGGCAAGGGTAGCGAAATAGGCCAGGGCGGCAACGATGACGCAAACGGCGAACACGCCGTTCGGTGCCAGCGCCCGAGCGTCCGGACCGAACCCGATCACCATACCGGGAATGCCCGACATCCCGTTGTCGCCCCCAACAACAGCATCGCCAACGGTGAATTTCAACGACTGGGTAACCGACCATAAAAGCAGCGTGAAGGTGTAGGACAGGATGGTCGCCTGCAGCGGCCCCATCCGCGCGAAGAAGATGAGCGAGCCCATCACTCCGGCACAAAGCCCGCCAAATAGAGCAGCAATCGGCAGCGTCGGCAGAAGCGTATTGCCGATCACAGGCCCAAAGTTCACGGCGGCAATCGCGCCGAGATAGCCTCCAAGCCCGAAGAACGCAGTCTGGCCAAGGCTGAGAAACCCGCCTCGCCCCCAGACAATGTCGAGACTGAGACCGAGGAGACCGAAGATCACCCAAGAGGCCCCAAGAAAGGCGAGGTAGGGGTCAATAAAGAAGGACAAGACCAAGGCCATCGCGACAGCAATCGCGGGGAGCAGCCAAGCGGAGGAGCGGTAGATGCGCTGGGAAAGGGTCATATCTGCGGTCTCACAATTTGCGGCGCCAACGGGCGGAGATCCCGAGCGGGAAGCGCCACAAAAGAAGCGCTGTTACGATGAAGAAGAATGCGTCGCCCGCGACCGAGGTGAGGAAGCTTGCCGTGACCGACGCTCCGCCACCAAGCCCGATCGCCGCAAATGCGCTGCCGGTCAGGGTCACTGGCCCCGCGACCACCACGGTCAGGAACGCCTTGATGACAAAAGCAAACCCCATTGACGGTGTCGCCGGAACGATTGGCAACAGAACGGCACCTGCAAACCCGGCAAGCCCGCAGCCAAGCGCGAAGGTCATGGTGTTGACTCTGGCCGAAGATATGCCGATCGCCCGCGCCATCTCTGGCACCTGGATCGAGGCGCGGGCCTTCATGCCATAGATACTGCGCGTCATGAGCAGATAGACAAAACCCAGAATCAGAAGTGCCACGACGTTCATCAACAGTGGGTAGAGAGCAAGTGAATAGTCCCCAATCTTAACGCTGATTTGGGGCATGCCGATGCCAGGTGAAACAGTGCCGAAGGTAAGCACGGCCAGTTGGTAGAAGGCTATACTGATGCCCCAGGTCGCCAGCATGGTGTCGAAGATGCGCCCATAAAGGCGGCTGATGATCAGCACCTCAACCAGCGCTCCGATGGCCATGGTCACAACCACAGCAATCGGGATCGCCAGAAGATAGGGCACACCTGCCTGCGTGGCGGTCAGCGCCGTATAGGCACCGATCATCAGAAACTCGCCATGGGCCAGATTGATGACGCCCATAAGGCCGAAGACGACGGCAAGACCGATGGTGGCGATCAAGAGGATCGAGGCGCTGGACAGAGACGACAGCAGCACTGTCGCCAGAAAATCAGCTTCCATGGCAGGCTCCCTGAGGCAAGGGGTGGGGCACGCCCGGACTGGACCGGGCGTGCAGTCGACTCACAAGCCTTCCGGCGTGAACTGCGTCGCGATCGAAGGGTCCTTGATCAGGTCGCACATCGTGTTCTCATAGGCCGGTGCAACGCCCTCGAACGTCTCGACGACATTGAAGCTGTGATTAGCATCGCCTTCGACAATGTAAATGTTCTGACGCAGGTGGTGCGACCCCGGCTCGAAGCCGACAGTCCCGTTTGGAGCCTCGAACGTCAGGCCACTTTCCAACGCCGCAGTGACGGCCGCGATGTCGGTGCTGCCGGCCTTGTTCACTGCTGCCGCCCAGAGGTGCACGGCATTCCAGGTATCGACTGCAACAGAGACGATGGGTTCCGATGACCCGTATTTGGCCGTCCAAGCCGCGACGAAGGCGGCGTTGGCCGGGTTGTCGACCACCTGGAAGTAACCTTGGCTTGCAATCAGCCCTTCACCAGCCGCGGGCGACACAACAACCTGCTGGTTGCCCGATCCGTAGTTAGTCGAGACGACACCAATCGTCTCCTTCAGGCCTGCCGCCGCAAACTGCTCGAGGAAGCCGGTCTGGTTAGCACCGACTGGCAGGGCAACCACGAAATTGGGCGCGGATTGTTGGATCTTCTGGATCGTCGGGGCGTAGTCGGTCACTGTCAGCGCAAGGAAATCTTCCCCGACCACCTCGCCACCGTGTTGCTTGGCGTATTCGTGGACCCAATGCGCCGAAATGGTGCCAAAGTTGTAGTCCGGCGCCATGATGTAGATCTTCGGCCCGTACTTCTGGATCGCCCACTCGATCAAAACGTCAAGCTGCTGCGAAGCAGAGGAGCCAGTCACGAAGGTCTGTTTGTCGCAAGCCCCGCCTTCATAAAGCGACGGATAGAAGTAGAGTACGTTGTTGGCCTGAACAATCGGCCGGATAGCCTCACGTGAGGACGAGGTCAGACCCGCAAACAGGGCATCGACATCGTCCCGGAGGACGGCAGTAGTCGTGAACTGCGTATACTTGGACAGTTCCGATTGGGCATCATAGCTGACCACACTGATCGGCTCGCCCAGCACGCCACCTGCAGCGTTGATCTGGTCCACAGCCAACTCAAGCGCGTTCTGCTGCTGGAGGCCGTAGATGTTCAACCCGCCGGTCAAGTCGAAGATCGCACCGATTTTCGTTTCGGCGAAAGCGCTGCCGCCCGCGAAGATCGCGAGACTGGCAGCCACGAATAGTTTTTTCATTGCGGAGCCCCTGTTGTTCGAGCGAAGAAGAACATCAGGACAGCAAAAAGCGCAACTGAACCATTGTTCTGCTGCGCTGCATGGATTTTCACGTGCTACGGTGCACAACCAGAATATGCGTGAGCCCGTGCTTCAAGTCAAGACCAAATCATGGGTGTTTGATCGCACCATCAAACCGTCGTTTACTCCTGACATCCGCAATTGCAAAAGAGGCCCCCTGCCCCGTGCCACTCATCGGATACGCGCGTATTTCCACCGAAGATCAAACCGCCCTGCCCCAAGTTCAGGAGTTGCGCTCCGCAGGCTGCGTGGAAATTGTCGAAGAGCAAGCTTCGGGCGGCAGTCGCACCCGGCCTGTTCTGGCGCGTGTGTTGGATCAGCTTCGCGTTGGCGATACGCTCGTCGTGGTTCGGATCGACCGCCTGGCCCGTTCACTCTCTCACCTCTTGGAGATCATTGAGCGGTTGGAGGCGAAAGGCGCACATTTCCGGTCGCTGCAAGATCCGATCGACACTGCGTCGCCGCAGGGCAAGTTTACGCTGCAGGTGTTGGGTGCGGCCGCAGAGTTCGAACGGGCGCTGATCCGTGAGCGTACCAAAGCAGGGCTGCGCTCGGCCAAAGCCGAAGGGCGCGTGGGTGGCAACCCTGGCCTTAGAGCCCACGACCCAGCGGCAATCCGAAAAGCACGAGCGGCTCGGGTAGAGAGTATTTTCCAGAAGCTGAATGCCAGTGCTGAACAGTGGGTGCCGGAAGTGCGCCGTCTTCGCCCTGACATGGCGTGGGAGGATGTCCTTTCGGTTGTGAACTCTGGCTTGCCGCGTGACGCCAAACCGTGGACCCAGCCTCGATTGATCCGCGCAGCCAATAACTTTGTTCGTGAAGGCCTTCTGCCTGCGGCTATCCTTGGCCGAGCCCTACAAACTGAGAAAGACGACCGTCTCCCCGCCATCGTCGCCGCAATCAAGGGCGCAGATCCCGAAGTCACTCTGCAGGCAATCTGTCAAAGGTTGGAAGCCATGCGAGAGCGTACACCGCGGGGCCGGACAAAGTGGCAACCTTCATCGGTGAAGATGCTGCTAGAACGGGCAGTGAGGCTCGGGTTGGCGTGCTAGCTACAATAGAAATGCGGAAAGCGATTCGCGCACGACTATTTCTGAACTAGGTTTTGTGCTCTGTAGCCCAACCGGTACAAGATGTGTCATCTTCCAAAGCGGTGCGAACTTTTCACATAGCTATCAATAGCTTACCGAGCTGCGTTGAGAGTTTGGGCGAACAAGCAAAACATGCCGCTCAACTCACAGCATAAAAAAACAGTTGCCGCACTATAAGTTGCGTGCCATCACTTCAGTTGTCGCACAAACACGATTATGACGCTTTCTTGCGACGAAACTACAAAAGCCCACCAAGAGGCGCCTGAGGACAGATGAACACGAGCACATATCAACCTTCGCCAGGCTCAATTGCTAGCACAATCAGTGCGAACGCAGCACGCCTGTCTGAAGCTCTGAACACCCATATGCGCAACAGCTTTCAACCTGAAAGCCGAAAAACTCTGCGCAAGTTCCATCCCGCCGAAGTCTCCGAGCTGACGGGCATCAGCATGTCTAACCTTCGAACGCGACACCAGGAAGGCGACTTCCCTGAAGTCGAGACTGACGCGCGCGGCCGGCGCCTTTACACTGCAGAAGAAATCGACACCATCCGCAAGGTTATGGCGCGCACAGGACGCAATGGCGATGCCTACCTGCCTGGGCGCCGTGACGGCGACGGACTACAGGTCATTTCTGTCGTGAACTTCAAGGGCGGTTCCAGCAAGACAACCTCGGCCATCCATCTGGCTCAGCGCTATGCACTGCGCGGCTACCGGGTTTTGGCATTGGATATGGATCCACAGGCGAGCCTGACCACGATGTTTGGCTACCGCCCAGAGATCGAGTTTTCGGAAACTGGGACGATCTACGATGCTTTGCGCTATGAAGATCCCGTCCCACTCAGCCAAGTCATTCGGAAAACATACTTTCACAATCTCGATCTCGCCCCGGCTGGTCTGATCTTGTCTGAGTATGAAACCGAGACTGCTTATGCTCTGCAGCATCGGGTTGATCCGCCTTTTACTCAGCGGCTCGCCATAGCATTGGATGAAGTTGAGAAGGACTACGACCTCGTCTTGATAGATTGCCCACCGCAACTTGGCTTCACCACCATGACTGCGCTGCTGGCTTCGACTGGACTTCTCATAACAGTCGTTCCAAGCATGTTGGACGTCGCATCAATGGCGCAATTCCTTGAAATGGCTGGGGAAACTGTCAGGGTTCTTGAAGAGTCGACAGGCCCGACCGATTGGAAATTCCTCAAATTCTTAATCGCACGCTATGAACCGACAGACGTTCCGCAATCTCAGATGGCGGGCTTCCTGCGATCGATCCTTCTGGATCAAGTCTTGAACACCCCGATGCTGAAATCCACCGCGATTTCCGACGCCGGCATGACCCAACAGACAATCTATGAACTCGACCCTACTCAAGTCATCCGCAAGACGCTGGATCGCATTCTAGAAAGTGTAAACGGCGTCGCGGATGAGTTTGAAAAGGTCATCCAGGAAGCCTGGGGACGGAGAACTGACTAATGGCTCGTCGCAACATATTTCAGCCACCACCGCCTCCCGATTCCGGTTCGGAGGTAGGCCAACCGGACAGCAAGCCCCGGTTCCCCAACACTGGGGCGATGTCAGGCGTCAAGTCTACACTTCGCGACCTGTCTTCAAACGCTGTCCGAGAAATTGATCCATCATTGATTGACGACGGCGGCCCGAAGGATCGCCTGACCATCACTGATGCCGATGTTGCGGATCTTGTGCAGAGCATTCGGGCTCATGGTCAGCAGGTGCCAATCATGGTGCGCCCGCTCCTTGAAAACCCGGGACGCTATCGCATCGTCTATGGCAGACGGAGGCTTCGTGCCCTGAAGTTGGCTGGCATCCCGGCTAAAGCCTTGATTCGAACGCTCACCGACGAACAGGCGATCTTGGCGCAGGGCCAAGAGAACAGCTTGCGCCTCGATCCGAGTTTCATCGAAAAGGCAATCTTTGTCACTGATTTGACCGATGGTGGATATGACCAGTCCGTCGTGTTGGATGCCTTGGCGATCGACAGGCCCATGCTATCTCGAATGACCAAAGTAGCGCGGACGCTGCCACTTGGCGTGGTTCAGTTCATTGGCGCTGCTCATGGAATCGGACGCCGTCGCTGGGAAGAGCTGGCTGACCTGGTTCGGGACAAAGGGATCGACCTCGACGCTCTCGTAGCTTCCCTGGATGAAGCCTCTCGTACGCTTACGTCAGATGAACGGTTCGCATTTCTATCTGATGCGGCATTGAAAGCAGGACAATCGGGTGCCTCACAAGCTGGTACACCCCCTGCCCTACCGGTCATCTACGAGGGATCCAAGGTTGCCGAGATTAAAGACACTCCGCGATCATTGACGATCCGCTTTGCTGGCTCTGACCAACCAGAGTTCACAAAGTGGATGAAAGAACATGCTGAAACAGAGGTTTTGCGCCTCTACGAAGCTTGGCGGTCGGCAACTGAAGCCGACTGAGATGAACCGAGCAGATCAACAACAAAGGGAGCACTCGCAACCAAAGTAAAAAGAAAGAGCCCCCCAAGGTCACCCTCGGAGAGCCCAATCTGTTGCCTAGCATCACCAGATTTACCAGCTTCTCCCTGTCAGTCAAGAACAACCGATTCGGTTGATTCTATAAGTTTTGCCTAAACAGGCGAATTGATCGGTGCCTTGCTGTGGCAGCTTTTGCCTAGGCTTGCCGTGAAAAAACATGCGCTTTCAACATATTACTGCACCACTGGGGTCGCGGTCCGCAGAAGCTTTGCCTACGGCTCATAGTCAGCCCGATCGGTTCGGCCTCATCGAAGTTGTCCGCAAGGCCAGCACAGCCCTCGGGCTCAAGGCTCCGATCATTGCAACTCTGGACGCATTGCTGTCCTGCTTGCCCCCAAAGCGAAGCCACAACTTCGTCTTTGCGTCAAACGCAACGATTGCTTTCAAGCGCAACGGTATTTCCGACCGAACGATCCGTCGACACGTCGCTCAACTAGCAAAGGCTGGCTTGCTCGTTCGATCCGATAGCCCTAACCGCAAACGCTTCTCCAAGAGTGACATGTCCACTGGCAGTGTCCTTCGCTTCGGTTTTGACCTTTCTCCGCTATTCAAAAGCTATGACCAGATTCGTGCGATGGCGGAAGACTGCGCCAAACAAGCCAGTCACATTTCCTTCCTAAGGACAAAAGTACGGTGCGCGATCGCCCGAACAATAGAGTTAGACGGGTTAAGCATCGATGCGGAAAACGCACTTCGCGTCTTGAGGCGCAAGCTAACGGCTGAAGAGCTCTACAGCATCCTGGATGACCTTGTCTCCGTTGAGGAAAACCAAGGTATGGATTGCAGTGCAGAGATATCGATTGAAGCCGAGATGTCCGCAACTGACGGACAAAATGTCCGGCACCATCATAGCTCAAAAAAAGAACTTATAGATTCTGATGTCGCTGAGAAGACCGAAGACTCCCATCAACAGCATCAGCAGATATCAATTGGAAGCCTAGTTGGTGCATGCAAAGAGGCAGCAAGCTATCTCCAACGCCCTGCAGAGAGCTTATCTGACGTAATCGGTCACGCCCGTACTCTTGCTCCAATGATTGGCATCGACAGTACGACTTACCGCGCAGCAGAAGATAGGCTTGGAGAACTTGGAACGGCCGTTACCGTTTGGGGCCTGCTTCAGATGCAAGGAAAAATTCGACAACTTGGAGCATACTTTCGCGCCATTACAACCGGAAAACGAAGCGCAGCTTTCGATCCTTGGGCAATGATCAATACCCTTGTGAAGCAGAATAGGCTGCAAAGGTGTTAAAGTTGTCCGCGGACAACGGCCAGCAGGGGCGAAGAACTGAAGTCTCTGCTTCACAAAACCGAATTGTCCGCGGACAATCTTCAGGGAGTGGCCTCAGATCGTTACTCGACAACGGTTCCACGGTTGAGAGTGAAAGGATTGCTTGTTTGAGGGTGGCGGGAAGTGAGATCGGGAGAGTGGCTCCCGACGCCCGTCGTGGAGAAGACCTTATGGCCCAAGCTGCCCAGAAGATCACCCTGTCGTCCTCACGGGACATCCCCTTTGACAAGCTGGTGCTCAGCCAGTCCAACGTCCGGCGCATCAAGGCCGGTGTGTCGGTGGAGGAGTTGGCCGAGGACATCGCTCGCCGTGGCCTGTTGCAGGGTTTGAGCGTGCGGCCCGTGCTGGATGCTGATGGCATCGAGACCGGCAAGTTCGAGATCCCGGCTGGCGGTCGGCGCTTTCAAGCGCTGTCGTTGCTGGTGAAGCAGAAGCGTTTGGCAAAGACGGCACCTGTGCCTTGTGTATTGCGCGATGTGACATCAGATATTCTGGCCGAGGACGACTCCTTGGCTGAGAACATGCAGCGCGTTGCCTTGCACCCGCTCGATCAGTTCCGCGCCTTTACTGCCTTGCGGGAGAAAGGTCAGGGCGAGGAGGCGATCGCGGCGGCCTTCTTCGTGACGCCGCAGATCGTGAAGCAGCGGTTGAAGCTCGCATCCGTGGCCCGTGCCCTACTCGAGGTCTATGCCGAGGATGGCATGACGCTGGAACAGCTGATGGCCTTCACGGTGAACCCCGATCACGTGCGCCAGGTGCAGGTCTGGGAAGCGGTGAAGAACTCCTGGAACAAGGAGCCCTATTCGATCCGGCGCATGTTGACGGAAACCTCTGTGCGGGCCTCCGATCGGCGCGCGGTGTTTGTCGGTGTTGATGCCTATGAGGCCGCGAGTGGCGTTGTCTTGCGCGATCTCTTCCAAGGCGATGACGGGGGCTGGTTGGAGGACCCTGCCCTGCTCGACCGTTTGGTCGCGGACAAGCTGCAAGCCGAGGCGCAAGCAATCGCTACTGAGGGTTGGAAATGGATCGAGGTGTCCACCGACCTTCCCTACGGCTACAGCCACGGCCTGCGGCGTCTGGTTGGCGATCCCTCACCGCTGAGCGCGGATGAAGCTGCAGAGCACGGCAGGCTGCTCGCGGAGTATCGGGCACTGGAAGAGGAATACTCTGGTCAAGACGAATACCCCGAGGAGATCGACACCCGGCTTGGTGAGCTGGAAGCTGCGATGGAAGCCTTCGAGCAGCGTCCGCTGATTTTCGAAGCGGCCGAGGTTGGTCGCGCTGGCGTCTTCGTGACGCTGGATCGGGACGGTGGCCTGGCTGTCTATCGCGGCTATGTCCGGCCGGAGGATGAGCCTCGCGAAGAGACCTTGGCCAACTTCGGCGATGATCTGGGCGCGGAAGGGCAGGGGGCTGATGGCAGTGTCTCCGCCTATCAGCTTCCCTCTGGCACATCTGCGGCCACCGTCATCATTTCCGGGGGTCAGCCGTTCAGTGCCGGTCTTCCAGACGAAGAAGATGATGGTGCGTTGAAGCCTCTGCCGGAGCGTCTGGTCATGGAGCTGACCGCGCATCGCACCCTTGCGCTGCGCGAGGCGATTGGGCGTTCGCCCGACGTCGCGCTCACGCTTCTGCTGATGAAGCTCGTCAATGACACCTTCCGCAGCTCGGGCGCGTCGGGCAGTTGCCTCGAGGCGTCTGTGCGCACCGTCTACATGTCGGCTCAGGCGCCTGATCTGAAGGACAGTCCGGTGGCCAAGGCCGTGGACGATCGTCATGCTGCCTGGGAGGCCGATCTGCCGCTTGGCGACGATGCCGTGCTCTGGGATTATCTCTCGGCCCTCGATCAGGCCAGCCGTATGGCTCTGCTGGCGCATTGCCTGAGTTTCGGGATCAACGCGCTGCATGAGAAAGTGAACCCTTATGGCGCGGGCATCTCGGCCAGCGGGTTGACCCGCCGCATGGCGCAGTCCGAGATCGTGGCCCAAGCCGTCGACCTCGACTTGGTGGCGGCAGGCTGGGAGCCGACCGCGGACAACTATCTGAACCGAGTTCCCAAGGCGCGCATCCTTGAGGCCGTGCGTGAGGCGAAGGGGGAGGGCACCGCACAGCTGCTCGACCATCTGAAGAAGGGCGAGATGGCGACGGAAGCCGAGCGCTTGCTCAAGGGCAGCGGTTGGTTGCCGGAGGTTCTGCGGCGCAGTGAGCTTGCCGCTCTGGACGGGGATGCCGCTGCAGAAGGGCAGGGCGCTTTCAGCGAAGAACCCTTGGGCGCTGCAGACATCGTCGAGGAAATCGACTTGCCCGCCTTCCTGACGGCCGATTTGCCCGTGGAAAGTACGGCAATGATGGCTGCGGAGTGAGCTGAGCCCCCGAGGGCGGGGAAACCCGCCCTCATTCACCGCAAAACACAACAATATCAATATGATGAGTGCGAATGCTCGCATTCAGGATGAGGAATCATGTACGCAAACACAATAATCGATCAAGCGCCCTTGGGCGCGCTCATTCGTTACACTGACGGCAGTCCCAAACCGCCTGCGCGCTTCACCAAAAAGCTGGCAGCCTGGGAAAGGTCAAACGGTGTTGGCCGTCTGGTAAAGAAGGAACCGCCGCGGCCGTATCCGACATGGACGGCTCCGGCGTCCTTCACGCTGCATGAGGGCAACTTCTCCTCGGACGGGGTGATCCTCGTTACCATCATGCGCAGCCATTCGGCCGACAGTTCGCTGATCTTCGAAGTGATCGAGGAGCCTAAGGTAGGGCAGGTTCGTGTGCTCTTGGATTTCGGGGGCAGCACCGAGCTTTTGCATCTGGCGGCGTCCGCCACAGCGGCAGAGCTTTGGATTGCCAAGGAGGGCTATCGCAACGCGCGGTTCGAGATCGTCGGAGCTGAGGACGACGATGGGGCAGGGGAGGCGGGTATCGCCGCTTGAGGGCATTAATTTCTGGCTCGGCCACTGCCAGCTTGCGGTTTGGCCGAGCCTCTCTCGACAGATAGGCACCATTGGCATATATTGCCAATCAAATGGAGATCACGGCATGGCCACCCGCAACGTTGTTCTGACCGAACCCCAGTCAAAGCTGATCGACGATCTGGTTGCCTCGGGCCGCTACCAGAACGCCTCCGAGGCGCTGCGGGCCGGTTTGCGCTTGCTGGAGCGCGAAGAGGCCGAGTTCCGTGACCTGCGCTCACGGCTGACACGTGGCGTGCTTGAAGTCCGGGAGGGGGCTTTCGCGCGTGGATCGGGTGAAGAAGCAATCCGGCGGGTCTTTGCAACGGCGCAAAAGTCCGCATCCTGATGCCAAAACCATGGGTGTTGACGCGGCAAGCAGAGGCCGCACTGAAAGATATCGCGGTCTGGACTGTTGAAACTTTTGGCCGGCGGCAGGCGGACGCTTACGCTGAAGACCTCATCGAAAAGTGCCAGGCACTGGCGGACGGTGCTGCACCTTCCAAAGACTGCCGTCGACTGGTTGATCCTGCGCTGCCCGAAAACCTACGTTATGCCCGCTCCGGACAGCACTATGTGGTCTTTATTGCCGCGCCAGACCGGATGATCGTCGTTGACTTTCTGCATGTCAGGATGGACCTGCCCGCGCGGCTTGCCGCCTTGGGCGAAGGCGACAGCGGCGAATAGCCAACTCTCAATTTCAAAACGCACCGTAGAGGGCACAGAAGGCGGACATCGCCGCCCGAGCCTTCACAGAGACCAAGGGGCCCGCCGCACGCGGGCCTCTCATCCAGCACCAACCTGTCCCGCTTATCTGCGCGGGGCACCAAAGGCTCCATTCCCAGTAATGCCTCGGTCAACTGAGAGCATGTCCGCAACGCTGGCGGGGTGAGCATCAGCGGGACAATTCGGCTCCTTGTGGCAAAGTACCATCCCCCGCTTGCCAGTCCCTTCCTTGGCCCAAATCCAGTCTTCGAGATCAAGCCACAAGGGCTCGGACTACGGGGCAAGCCCGTGCCGCCGGCCGGATTCGGGGCAAGCCCGAACGCACCCGGTGATGTCAGACCGTCTTTGGGCCTGCGGGTTCCTGTCAGCGCGGGGGATGGTCCCTCGCCTCCCAGCAGGAGCCAAAACAGATGTCCCGCAAAGATGCACACGCCTTCGCCGCCAGCCTCGCAGCCACGCTCATGGTCTCCATCGTGGTCTTTCAGGCAGGGGATGGAACCTTTGGTGCCGTCCCCGCCGACGAAATCGACGGTGACGAGGTTTTGGTTGTGGCTGAGCACGACCCGTGGGCGTAATGCCCACAGTCGTTAAGAAGGCCCGGGGACGGCGCGAATGCGCCTCCGGGCTTTTCGCCTGTCTGCCCTCAAGAGCCTGACAGGCCCACTGCGCCGACGTCTTGTCGGCATTCCGAAATCCAAAGAAGGCGGTGGCAAGAAACTGAAGCAGATAGGGCAGGGCGCTTTCTCATGTTAGGAGAACTACGCTCTGTAAACATGACCGAGGCAACATGTTCACAAAAGTGGATTTCTATAACACGAACGTCCCACTGCTAGGTCACGTACAGGCGGTCAGTTGACCGCCAAGTCCTCGGGCGATTTGCCTGCGTCAAGGGCTGCGACAAACCACAGCGGTTTGCGCCCCCGGCCTGACCAAGTGAGATCCGAGTTGTCCGGGTGACGGTACTTCGCGGCGGCGGGTGCTCGGGTGGGCTTTACATCGGTGCCGACCAGTTCGGCAAGAGAATAGCCCATCTCTTTGGCAATCCCCTCGAGCTTGCTTCGGGCATCGCTTTTCTTCCGGTCTTCAAAGTTGGAAATGGCCTTGGCCAGATCCTTCTGCAGGCTCTTGAGCTCTTTGAGCGACAGTGTCTCAACGTCGAATTCAGCCATGGGTGCCTCGTGTCCAAAATGATGCCCTTGGGATAGCCGTCACGGCGCGGGCTCGCAACTCCGATCGGGCTTAGGCGCGAATGGCAAGAAAGGGGCTCTGAGGTGATCCGCCGCTATGGGGATAAGGGCTTCGGGCTTACCGTCTTATCAGGGCGAGGAAAGACATGTTCTGCAAGCGCCTCCGATCACTCCTGTCCCCGGTGCCATCCCTTCGACTGACAATCCCCTAAGCCTGTTCGGCCTCATGCGCGCAACCCCGCGTCAGTCCGGGCCGTGTTGGCTAGCGTTTCTTTGGAAACGCGGCACCTGCCCGCTCCACCCCGGACCTTTGGGGGTTTCCGGTCGCCGTTTCGTCTCCCGTGCACGCCTCAGCCGACAGGCTTCATTCGGGTCTTGTCGAAGGGACGGTCCCTAGGACAGGAAACACAGGAGCTTACCATGCAGAACATCGTCATCCTCGCCGGCAACATCGGTCAGAAGCCCGAAGTGCGCTCGACCCAAAGCGGTACGAAGATCACCAACTTCACCCTCGCCACGTCGCGCCCCCGCCTTTCAGAAGGCCGTGCGATCCGCGACGAAAACGGCTACCGGGTCATGGACACCGAATGGCACCGCATCACCTGCTTCAACGGCCTCGGCAAGACTGTCGCAGAGCACTGCGAAAAGGGCATGAAGGTCATGGTCCACGGCCGCATCCACTACACCAAGTGGACCGACGCAACCGGCACCGACCGCTACGGCTGCGAGATCATCGCCGAGAAGGTTGACTTCCTCAGCCGCCCGAAGGCGACCGAGAACGAAAACCCCGAGCTGGTCGACCGCGACGACGAGATCCCGTTCTGAAAAGAACGGGATCTCCCCCACGGGCCCGGCGGGGAAACCCGCCGGGTCTGTTAAACTTCAGACTTGCGTCTTCATCGCCGCCAGCTTCTTGTCGATCCTACCGATGTGGTGGTCCCAGTCATCTGCCCAGGCCTCGGCTTTTGCTTGCTTGCAGAGCGCCCTCGCCAAGGTCCAGTTGCCGCGCTTCTCTTCGATGATGCGAAGCTGCCGGTAGCCCGCGTGGGCCGGGATGAAGCCCCAGTTCTTGTCCTCGCGGAAGAACCGGGCGACATTAGCCCCGAAGCCGATCTGGCGCTGGAAACTCTTCACTGCCTCGTCCAAGGCGAATGGATCGTGATCCCGCCACCGGTAATAGAACCCACCCCTGACCGCAAAGTAGAAGTGCAGGTCAAGAACCGGGACGTTCTCGTTTACCAGCCTGTCCGCCCGATCCAGCAGCTTGTACCCCAGATGGCGAAGGTGCTCCTTCTTCAGGTATTCCGCCAGCGTGCCGAGCCTGTTGGGGTTGGTCGACCGCGCAAGGTTTTCCGCCGTGCCTCCGCCGGTTGGCGCGAAGACCCCTTCGATGGTTGCGCGTTCCTCCTGCGTGAAGGCGTCCGTCCACCAGTCACCGCTCGGTTTCGGTTCGGCTTTTCGACGGAGAAATGGCAGCATCCTGTTTCCCTTTCCCACCACCGTGGGTAGCATCGCATCATGCAAATACCTGACGACATCACACCCATCCTGCGCGAGATCGACCAGTCGCTCAAGGAGAAGGCAATACCGCCACACTCGCGCCCCATCATGGCGGTGATCGAGTTCGGAAATAGGTTCCGCATCAGTCTTCCGATTGCGAAGCTCCCGCCCGGTGCACCTGCAGAACTGGTCGCCACCAGCGTATACACCGACCGCATCCACCGCTGGTACGAAGAGGTCTACGGCGACCTGATCAAGACCGATTTCTCTGAGAAGGCCAAGGTCGCGGTCCTCGCGGATGAGGACATCTGGGAGATGCGAATTCCGTTGATCTACGGGATGGCGGTTATTGGGGTGAAGCGCGAGTTGCCGAAGGAGACTGGCAACTGGATCGGGACGAAGGTTCTGGACATCAACGCTTGCGCCTCCCTTACCGGCATCACCGAGGCCCGCCTTCAGCATTTCTCGGATGATGACCTGAACGAGGTCTATGGGCTTTTCGTGGTGGGCCTCGACGTTCGCAAGGCATTCGACCGTTTCCGCAAGGCCGACCCTATGTTCGCTGCCGCCGAGGATGACTGGGCTGCCGCCGTTGCGAACATGACAAGTCAGTCACCGAACTGGGGACACGCGAGATGGGCGTCTCTTCAGATGACCGAGAAGTTCATGAAGGGCCTGATCACGCTGGTCGGGGACGTCCCGGTCAAACGGGTTCACGACCTGATGGAGTTGCACGACGCACTTGCCTTCTCTGCCCCCGGCATGAACCTCAAGCACCTCCTTTCGGACATCCAATGCGGCGCTGGTGTCCGCTATAACGACCCGAAGACGCCATCCACGCGCCAGCAGGCCTACGCCGCGCACAAGGCCAGCCTGATCGTCGTACGTGTCTTGGGCGACGTCCAGTACAGCCAAAACCGATGACCACCCGCAGGCCTCGGACACTGCCGCTTTGCCCTAATTCGCCATTGTGAACCCAAGAGTGAGAGGAGTGCCGGTTTCCCGGCGACGGGTTGAAGGCTGGGAGAGTGGCTCCCGGCACCTGTCACGGGAGATAGCCGATGGGCGTTGTGGAAGTTCTGGATCCGGTCGCACCGGCGCGGGCTGGTGGCTGGAAAGTGGATGTGAGCCGAGGTGAGCGGAACGGGCGGGTGTCGTCTGAGTGGTTCAATCGGCCCGATGATGAGCGATACCTGTCGCTCGATGATCTCTGGGCATCTGTGAAAGGCCGCTCCGAGCGCAGCCGCAGCCGGGTGGTGCAGACGGCAGACATCAGGGTGGAAGCCGCGCGCGACAGCGCTGAGCGGTTGCACCTGGTTCTGCCGAAGGCGCATGAACCGGTGGCGCCCACGCACTGGGCCTTCGGCCAGCTTGCCAGCATCGTCGGTGCTCCGGCCTCCTACCTGCGGCAGTTGCCCGCACCACTGGCGGGCATCAACCTGCAGTATGGCCTGACCAACCACCGTGCCGAGCAGGTGAAGACCTTCGAGACGGAAGATGGTCGCACCGAACTGCGCGCCGTGACCGGCCCCGACTATGGCCGCATCCATGACCATGAACTGGTTGAGGCGGTACAGCGCATCGCGGGCAATGGCACTGGCGACACGCGCTGGAAGGTGCCGGGCGTGCTCGACTGGTCGACCGGGGTCTACAACCCCGATGTCGAGATCAGCCGCGACACGACCACGCTCTATGCCTCGGACCGCGATGTCTTCCTGTTCCTGGTCGACGATCACAACCCGATCGAGGCGGGCCGGCTGCCGGATGGCTCCCCCGATCTTTACTTCCGGGGCTTTTACTGCTGGAATTCCGAGGTGGGTGCCAAGACCCTCGGCATGGCGAGCTTCTACCTGCGAGCCGTGTGCCAGAACCGCAACCTCTGGGGGGTCGAGGATTTTCAGGAGATCACCATCCGCCACTCGAAATATGCCGCCTCTCGTTTTGCGCAGGAAGCGGCCCCTGCGCTGACGCGGTTTGCCAACTCCTCGCCGCAGGGCTTCGTGAACGGCATCAAGGCCGCGCGGCAGCAGATCGTGGCGCGGACGGACGAGGACCGGGATGACTTCCTGCGTAAGCGCGGCTTCTCGAAGGCCGAAGCCGGCAAGATAATCGAGAAGGTGCTGATGGAAGAGGGCCGCCCGCCCGAGAGCATCTTCGACTTCGTGCAGGGCATCACGCGGCTTGCGCGCGACAAGACCCAGCAGGACACCCGCCTCGACATGGAGGGGCGCGCCAAGAAGCTCCTCGACCGGGTCGGCTGAGGCCGCGCGTCATCCGCTTGACCGCCCAAGCCCGTTGGGCGGTCAGCTTTCCTCCAATTGCGCCGACGATCCGCCCTTCGACAGGGCAGGGGCGTCGGCGTTTTCATTTTTCGGAGACCCCCCGTGACCCCGCATGAAGAAACCGTCATCCTCGAGGCCCGCGAAATCCTCGGGCGCTATCTGAACCAGAACCCAGTCTTCGGCAATTGGCAGGCTGTTCGCGATTACTGTGCGGTGGCCGTACGCGGCGAGGTGGAGCGCTTCCATGTCCTCTACCTCGACCGACGCAATCGCGTCATCTCGGACGAGCAGCTTTCGATCGGAACCGTGGACCATGTCCCGGTCTATCCGCGCGAGATCATCAAGCGGGCGCTTATGTTGAACGCAAGTGCCCTCATTGTGGTCCACAACCACCCCTCCGGTGATCCGACGCCTTCCGAGGCGGATATCACCATGACGAAGGAAATCCAGAAGGGCTGCAAGTATCTCGGGCTGACCCTGCATGACCACATCATCGTAGGTGGTGGCCAGGAACTTTCGCTGCGGGGCTTGGGCAAGTTGTGACCCTTCCTTCAGATCAACACCTCCCGCCACCCCTTCGAGGAAGAGGGCGGCGGTTTGGTCTTTGACGCTTGAGGCGGGGAGAGAGGCTTCCCGCACCGTCGGAGACATCATCAATGTTCGACCTTCCCCTTCCGGCCCTGTCTGCGCCGTTTCCGGCTGGCTTCGTGCCAGACATCGCGCACAGCACTTCTGACCCCTCGCTGCCCTTTTCCCTGACGCTGCCGGATTGCTACCCTGCGGCTGCGATGTCGGGAGAGGCGCGTCCTCGGATCATCGGCCATTTTTCGACGCTGGCCGAAGCCATGCGGGGCGCGATCAAAATGGCGGACGAAATGGAGCCTGATGCTGCACCGCGCATGCTGGCGATCCTTGACCGAGATGAGCGTCTTGTCCTTGCCGGTGCTGCAGCGAATGGCGCTGTCGCTTGGTGCGCTCCGGTCATGACCGCGACTGAGGCCCGGGTCGTGGTTATGGAAGCAAGCCAGCTTCGGGCGCAGGCAAGCCGTGCGGCGGACTGGCTGGAGAGCGATCTCGCAACCCGCCTGCGGCAGCGTGCCGATCTCTTGGAGGCTCGCCTCGTGGATCCACTCTGGCGCGCCTTTGCCACGCGCGCCCTGCAGATCGCGGCATGACCCCAGAGAGGCAGAGGAGGGCAGGGGGCTTTTGTGAGCTTCGCCGGGGCAAGAGAGTGCCCGGCGGCTCCGACCCTTTCCCCTTCTTCGGAGACCCCCATGACCCACGTTGAACCCACCCTCCCGGCGCCGATGCCGCCGTCCACGATCGACTTCGCCGCAGTGTTCGCGGCGCAGGCCGAACAGGCCGCCCGCGAGGCCGAACATCGTCCGGCCAACAAGGATCGCCTGTTCGATGCCCTGACGGCGGCCGGCATTTCTCATGTCACGGTCACCTTCGATGGCGAGGGCGACAGCGGCCAGATTGAAAGCATCGCGGCATGGGCGGGGGAGACAGCTGTCGATTTTCCTGTCGTGGAAATTCCCTATGCCGCGATCACCTGGGACAGCCCCGAGGTCGAGATGCGGCGGCTTTCGCTCGAAGATGTTGTCGAGCAGCTCGCCTATGATTTCCTCAGCGACACCCACGGCGGTTGGGAAAACAACGACGGCGCTTATGGCGAGTTCTGCTTCGACGCCGGTGCCCGCTGCATCCATCTCGAGTTCAACGAACGGTTCACGTCGTCCGAACTCTTCACCCACGAATTCTGAGGGGGCGACGATGGCACATCCATATCATCACGCCCTCTCTTCGGTAAAAAAATGGGGCGGCACGGTCGACGATTACCAGCCCATCCATGCCTGGTACGATAGCTCGAAAGCCCACGCTGCGGATTTCCGCCATCGCGCGATGTTTCATCATACGGCTGGAATCTGGCTTTCCGAGACTGTCTTCGGGCCGACGATCACGCTGTCGACCGGCAGGATCATTCCGACCCGCTGGGTGGGCGAGCAGCACGTCCGCGAGGATCTGGGGTTCATTCCGAGCTTCACCGACTGGGTCAAGGCGATCCGGCCAGAACCTTGGATGGGCCGCACGGAGAAGATTGAGGCGCTCGTCGATCCGCAACTGACGCCACCCGTCGTGGAGGTCCGCTGAAATGAGCCGGGCATACCTCAATCTCGGCGTCTCGCCCGGGATCACGTCACTCGCGATGCTGCGTATCGCCATTGGTCGCCTGCATCCCGACACGCTGGCCGTCCGCAGCTGGCGTCCGGCGCGCAAACGCTACTACCGCGAGCTCTTGCAGGCCCATGCAGAGGCTCAGGTTCGGGCGCAAGTCGCCTGTAAGTGATTGGTGTTCCTCGACCCGCATTTTCCAATCCGCCCGGCCCTCTGGCCGGGCCTTCTCATTTCTGGAGGTACTATGGCTGACTACTTCACCCACTTTTCCTGCGTCCTCGACGTAGGCTCGCCCGAAAAAGCGATCGCGGCGCTCGATCTTCTGACCCGCCTGCATCTCGACGAGGAAGGATCGGACGATCCGGCATATTCGGGTTTTGCGATGTCGCAGCAGGACGGTCCCGGTAGCTCAAGCCTCTGGTTCCATGACGATGAGGGGGAAGGCGATATCGAAGGCGTCATACGCTTCGTGCTGTGCCTAGCGGAAGAGATCGAGCTCACCGGTCTCTGGGGGTTCGAAGTCGCTTACACCTGTTCCCGGCCCAGATTGGACGCCTTCGGCGGTGGCGCGCATGTCATTGACCTCGGAAACCGGAAATCCATCGGCTGGACCAGCACGCATGAATGGCTTGAGGCCGCGCTCCGCGGGGAGGACGTCGATGCCTTCTGTAATGGGGCCAGTGCAGTCAATGGCTAATTTCCAAATGATCGCACCCTCGAAGCTGAGCACTTCGAGGGCATGACTCGGCGGAACGTATAAGTCTTGGCGGGCACCCCCCTCTGGCGCTTTCGATGTCGTTCCATCGGTTATGATCCTACACCGGTTCGCGCTTCTGTCCGTGGTCGACGCAGTGGTCGCCAACTTGATGCTGGTTCATTGCGGTTTCCGCGCGCCTATCTGAGATACGTGCTCGGAGCGGAGGCTCCGGCGACAAGGCATCGAACGGCGTCATCGGAGACCGCGTCCTGGTGAGGACCTCGATGGCCGGCACTTAGGGCGGCCAGATTGTTGTTCATTCGCGGCGGCTCGACTGGCTTGCCTTAAACCTGTCTGGCGGCCTGGAATTCTGTGTTGTCGACCCACATGCGATGCAGAATTACACCCATCCTGCGGGCCAGAGCGACCGCCGCTCGTTTCGCTCCACGCCGACGAACAACCCGTTCCGCCCATGCGCGCAACCAAGTCGGCTTTTTCGAGCGATGGATCACCACGGTGGCAGCTTGATACAGTGCGGTCCGCATATCCAGATCGCCAGCTTTGGTGACACCGCCGATGATATCTGTCTCTCCGGATTGGTAGCGACGAGGTGTCAACCCGATTGATGGGCCAACATCTTTCGACCGCCGAAACCTGCCGGGGTCATCGATGGTTGAGCGGACAGTCAATGCGACGACCGGACCAATACCGGGCATCGTCATCATCAAGCGACAAACCGGATCCTCGCGCGTAATGTCTCGTGTCAGGCGTTCAAGGCGCACAAGCTCGCTGCGCAACGCAGCTCGAGCCCTGAGCATCGGCTCGATTGAAAGCTGGATGAGCTTGTTGCCATCGGTCAATTCGCGAACTCGGTCTTCAAAGCTGACTTTGCCGATCCGACCAAGTCGAAGTCCGAAATTGCGCAGCATGCCCCGAATAGACATCTCGATGTTGATAGCGGCGTCTTGTACGGATCGGCGTGCACCGAGAAGCACCCTAAGCTCCTGCGCGGAAAGCGATTTGCAATGGACTGGTCGGAACCAGCCCATTTGCAGCAAGCGGGCCAGGCCAGCGGCATCGCGTCGATCGGTCTTTACCGGCGCCGCTTTCAAGGCGGCTTTCACTTGCCGGGTCTCCATCAGCACCACCGGCAGTCCAAGGTCGGTCAAAGACTTATGAAGCCACTGGGACAAGGGTCCGGCTTCGATACCGATCGCTTCTACTACTCCCGGCATGCTCCTGATGCAGGCGTTCAATGCCCCGGGGTCACTCGCAACTTTCGTTTCCCTCAAAAGCTTGCCGTGTTCGTCCACGGCGCAAACCGCAGAATTCTCGAGAGATACGTCAATGCCAACGAAAACACCCATAGATCACTCCCCTCTTGATCCCAATGACAGGCAGCCTGAATCAAGCGACGAAGGTTCCGATTCTCCCAGCGGGAAAAGTTCTGGATCCGCTTCAGCCCCGGGCGGCCGCCCCATTACGGCATCTGAGATCATCTGCATGACGGTCTATCAGTTCCCCGAGCTCTCCGATGCGGCCAAAGACAAGGCGCGCAGCTGGTATCGCGAACTCGGGCCCCATGATGATTGGTGGGATGCTGTCTACGAGGATTTCGAGCGGGTCTGTGAAATCCTCGGCATTCGTTTGAAGACCACGCCGGTCCGCCTGATGGGCGGCGGGACAAGACAGAAACCCTGCATCTGGTTTTCGGGCTTCTGGAGCCAGGGCGATGGTGCTTGTTTCCAGGGCTATTGGTCTCACAGCAAGGGTACGGCAGCGAAAATCCGGGACTACGCCCCGACGGACGCGGCGCTGCATGGCATCGCCGAACGGCTGCAAGCCATCCAACGGCGAAACTTCTACCAGCTCACCGCAGAGGTCAGTCACCGTGGCCGCTGTTATCACGAATACACCATGTCGATTGACGTCACGCGCGACAGCCCGACTTGGCAGCCGCCGACCGAAGACGCCAAGGAGATAGTGACCGAGGCGCTGCGCGACTTGGCCCGATGGCTCTACCGCCAGCTTCAGGCCGAATACGACCACCTTACCTCGGACGAGGCAATCGAAGAGGGGATCATCGTCAACGAGTACACCTTCACCGAAGGAGGGCGGCGCTTCGGGTGATGGCTGCGGTCAAGATTTCTGTCGCAATCATCTGCGCGCGGCCCTGCAGGCCAAGAAATCCTTCAGATACCAGCAATTTCTCGGTTACCGCGTCAACAAGCCTCGGGTTCATGTTTTCGGTGACCCGAAGCGCCTCCCGACACGCATCAGGAAACCTGGAACATGCCTCAACGACATAGTCGGTGCCAATGCCTTGGGCGACGGCGGCGATGTCGAACATGTCCCGGGGCTGAAGTTGCGAACCCCGAAAGACCACTTTTTTCGCCAGAATTTCAGCGGGTGTCTCGAGCCTGACATTTCGCCCGCGAATTTCAGCTTTGGTGAAGGGCGTTTCAGTGACCGGGTCGCAGCAGATGAAATCGATTTCACCGACGCCGTCGAATACGATCTTCAGAGCGCGGGTGCCATCGGTTTCGTAATCGCTTGGCGCAAGCGCCAGATCGTAGTCTTGCGTTTCGGGGTTCAGGTAAGGGAGATACTGGGCATCCTCGATGAAGAGGTCGATGTCGTGACTTTCGCGATGGTTGATTTGCAGCATAAGTGCTGTGCCGCCGCCAAAGCTCCAGCTGTTCATCCCGATGCCTTGGGCATTGGCCTGATCGATGATTGCCATTGCCATGTCGAAAAGCTCAGGCCAGCGGCTCGGCAGAGGCGTATTCATTCAGACCGCAAGCGGCAGCTGAAATCCGGCGAGGACGGAGAATTTCTTGGCCACTTGGGTGACCGCATCCTTGCTCACACCCATCTCGTCGATGAACGATTGCTGCAGTTTGGGCGACACTTCGGACAGGAAGGCGAAGACGCTGCAATCGTAGGAATCGGCACTTTTGATATCGGCGAGTTTCTCGGCAAGCTGCGCAGCCGTCACCAGCACGCCGTAGGGCGCGCTGACTGTCGACATCACCTTTGCGGCAACCGAGGCCATGGCATCAACTCTGTGCAGATTTCTATCCCGTCAATGTAGTCGATGTCCCTCAACAAAGCAATAAAGCCCCATCTGCGCTGGTTTTCACCTGTTCCCGTCGATCCACTTCGACATCAGGCCCTTGTCGCGGAAGCATTCATCTGGGACAGCGCGGCGCTTGATGCGAGCGAGACGCTCAGCAAAGGCGACCTGCTTCGACGACGGCAGCTGGTCGAGCGCTGAAACTGGCTTCAGCCTAGCCTGCGCATCGATCCAGGAACTCAAGGCCCGCCGATCCTGCTGTACCTCCCAAGGTAACAGCGTCTGGTTCTTGAGCGCCAGCGACCGCGCATAGGCGATCTGCTTGGGCGTGACGGGCAGGGCAAAACTGGTGTCTTCCATCGGAGAAACTCCTTTGCTGCTTGGTCTTTATATATAGAACATAACAGGAACAAAATCAACCGCCGCTCTGCCAAGGATCGAGATCCGAGAGGCAGAGGCAGGTTGGGGCAGGAGGAGCTGGAAGGCTGCGCGAGAGCGCCTTCGGCTCACCGTTTTCCCCAACCTGAGGTGTTCTGATGACGTTTCAACCGCTGATCCCGACCGTGCTGACGCCGGTCGCTGTTTCTGTTCTGCCTGATCCTGCCGCCGCGATCCTCGCAGTTGCCGAGGCGCTTCAGCCCGATCTGGCGCGGGGCTTCCAGATCGACGCGCTGCGCCTGCGCCTCGAGATGGAGCGTGCCTTCGGCGGCACCGATGCGATGGGCGCTTGGGATTGGAAACTGGCGTATGAGGCGGGCGAGGTTGCGCTTGTCCTCTTCCTGCGGAAATTCGGCCGCGCGCTGTTGGCCCGGGCTGGCTCGCCTGCAGCGCTGCAGCCGATCCTCACAAAGGTGGCGGGCCTCATGCCCACGCACACCCGGCGCTCGGAGGAGATGGAGCGATTCCAGCAATTCTCGACGCCGCTGCCCATGGGGCTCGTGGCCCTCGCGGCTGCGCAGATCACTCCCCGTGACCTGGTCCTCGAGCCGTCGGCCGGGACCGGGCTTCTGGCGATCCTCGCCGAAATCGCGGGCGGCAGCCTCGCGCTGAACGAGTTGGCCGACATCCGCGCCGAACTTCTGCGCTTGCTGTTCCCGAGCTGCCCGGTCACTCGCTTTGACGCCGCGCAGATCGACGATCATCTGGACACGGGGCTTCGCCCGAGCGTCATCCTGATGAACCCTCCGTTCTCTGCTGTGGCCAATGTCGATGGCCGGACGACAGAAGCGACGGCCCGGCACATCCGCTCAGCTTTGGCGCGCCTTGCGCCCGGTGGCCGCCTTGTCGCCATCACCGGTGCCGGTTTCGCGCCCGACGCCCCGGTCTGGGCCGAGACTTTCGACCGCCTGACCGAAACTGCACATCTCGTCTTCACAGGCGCGGTGTCGGGAACTGCCTTCGCTAAGCATGGCACCAGCTTTCAGACGCGGATCTCGGTCTTTGACAAATGCCGTGGCGGCGAGCAGGGCGGCGTTACAGCTGACCTGCGCCAGCCAATGTCTCCGGATGCAGCGCATCTACTCTCCCGGGTCACCACCGAAGTCCCGACACGTCTCGAACTGGATCAGGCCGCAACGGCATGTCAGGGCCGTTCTTTCCCTTTCCCGGGAAACTCTGCCCCCTCCACGCGCAAGGCCATCGGCATATCTCGCGCGACTTCTGCGGCCCAACCCGCGCAAGCCATCGCTAAGATCGAGGCCGAAGACCTCGCCTATACCCTGCGCGAGGGGCGCGACAACGATGATACCGCGCGCCTTTCGGATGCGATCTACGAGTCCTTCCGTCTGCAGGCGATCGATATCCCCGGCGCGGTCCCACACCCGACCAAGCTCGTTCAATCGGCGGCGATGGCGTCGGTCATACCCCCAAAACCTTCCTACCGTCCGAAACTCCCTGCTGCCGTTCTGCGCGACGGCCTGCTCTCCGACGCGCAGCTCGAGACCGTGATCTACGCTGGTGAAGCGCACGGCGCGTATCTCGCGGGATCCTGGACCGTCGATGAGACCGGCGACATGGTCTCGGCCGCGCCCGATGGTGCCCCTGACGCCATCCGTTTCCGTCGTGGATTCTTCCTTGGCGATGGCACCGGGGCGGGCAAGGGCCGCCAGTCGGCTGGCGTGCTGCTCGACAATTGGAGCAAAGGCCGACGCAAGGCCCTTTGGGTGTCAAAAAGCGACAAGCTCTTGGAAGACGCGCAGCGCGACTGGTCAGCGCTTGGCCAGGAGCGATTGCTGGTGACGCCCCTGTCGCGCTTCGCCCAAGGCCGCGACATCCCGCTCGCCGAAGGCATCCTCTTCACCACCTACGCCACGTTACGTTCCGAGGAACGGGGCGCCAGGAAATCCCGCGTCGACCAGATCGCGGACTGGCTCGGGGTCGACTTCGATGGTGTCATCATCTTCGATGAAAGCCACGCGATGGCCAATGCCGCCGGCTCGAAAGGCGAGCGTGGCGACACTGAGGCCTCGCAGCAGGGCAGGGCGGGCCTGCGCTTGCAGCACAAACTTCCCAATGCCCGCGTGGTCTATGTCTCGGCCACCGGGGCGACATCGGTTAACAACCTCGCCTATGCGCAGCGGCTCGGCCTGTGGGGCGGCGAAGATTTCCCCTTCACGACCCGCGCCGAGTTCGTTGAGGCCATCGAGGCGGGCGGCGTTGCCGCGATGGAAGTCCTCGCCCGCGACCTGCGCTCGCTCGGTCTCTACACTGCCCGGTCGCTTTCCTATGACGGCGTCGAATACGAAATGCTCGAGCATGCGCTGACGCCTGAGCAGCGTGCCATCTATGATGCCTATGCCGGGGCCTTCGCCATCATCCACAACAATCTGGCCGCCGCAATGGAGGCGGCCAACATCACGGGTGAGAACGGCACGCTCAATCGCCAGGCCAAGTCTGCCGCGCGCTCCGCTTTCGAGTCCGCCAAGCAACGTTTCTTCGGTCACCTTCTGACGTCGATGAAGACCCCCACGCTGATCACGAGCATCGATGCCGATCTTGCGGCGGGCCATGCCGCCGTCATCCAGATCGTCTCGACCGGCGAGGCGCTGATGGAGCGTCGCCTCTCGGATATCCCGACCGACGAGTGGAATGATATCCGCGTCGACATCACGCCGCGGGAATACGTATTATCCGGAGTTCCGGATAAGACGTAATATGCCGCGTCCGCGTTATGCAGAGCGCGGCGCTTTATGTCGTTGATATGATGTTTCATTTTGGGATCTCCACTTAGCATAATCATGATGCCTCTGCTCTCAACCGCAGAAGGACACCCCGACA
>Ga0209572_1000806_pt1 | contig 34539 bp, 28 predicted proteins | sample EBPBio232012_DNA_FD_185867 | JGI IMG/M metagenome (GOLD analysis project Ga0209572, IMG submission 185867) | Wastewater treatment Type I Accumulibacter community from EBPR Bioreactor in Madison, WI, USA - Reactor 1_1/23/2012_ DNA (SPAdes)... | ecosystem: Engineered > Bioreactor > EBPR >...
GGAGCCGGAGCCGGAGCCGGAGCCGGAGCCGGAGCCGGAGCCGGAGCCGGAGCCGGAGCCGGAGCCGGAGCCGGAGCCGGAGCCGGAGCCGGAGCCGGAGCCGGAGCCGGAGCCGCGGTCACTGTTAGCGTCAAGACGGCCGAACCCGTACCAACAGCGTTGGATGCGCTGACCCTGATTGCATACACGCCTGCGGCGGTGGGCGTACCCGAAACCACACCGGTCGTTGCGTTTGCCGAAGTGATGCCAGGGGCGATGCTCCACACCGCAGTTGCCGTGTTCCGGGCAGAGAACTTTGTTGGCGTATTGGTCGCGATGATTCGGTAGCTGAAGGGCTGGCCGACGGTAGCAGTGGCCGTCACCGAGCTGGTGATCACCGGTGTGGCTGTCTGCGCAGCGGCTACGTTCGGCAAACTCGTCAGCAAAACAGCCGCACCAGACAGTGCAAGAGTCGAGGGTACGCTAAGTACCGCCAGACAGGCGGCGGAGAGCGCATGAAGTCCGAACTTTCGGGTGCGTGTACGAGTCGTTTTCATCTGCCTGCAATGATCTGTGTGTGTGAGGAGCATCGAGTAAGCCCACTCCTCCAGGCTTGTCACTCGAATGACACCGGCACAAACAGGTAATGCACCGGTGGACTGGACTGAAGAATTGTCTCAGTCGTTTCGACGACCCCGCGGCACGATCGACAGGGAAATTGAAAGCGTGTACAGCAGGTTTGTAACTCTATGCTACGGTTGACCTCACACCAATCTCTGCACCAAGAGAGGTACCCACAACTCCGGACGATTGAGGATATACCGACAACGGGATAGTCGGTCTGGAACTGCACATACGGCCCCAAGAAGCGAGCCCGTCCTGACCGACGGTGTGCCTAGATCCAGCTCACGACTACCGCCAAGAACTAGCTAGCGCCTGCGAATGCCGACGGTACCTTTTCATCACCCACTTGCGTTCGCTTGGTCTGTGGCGGGGATTCACCGCTCCAGAGACTCACAAATCGCCGCGCCACGGCACGATAGTCGTGGTGGGTTTTCACATATTCGCGGGCTTTTTGTGCGATCCTTGGGAACTCTGACTTCCTATCAAGTAAATCCGAAACGATCTCCGCAAGCAAAACTGGCTCCATCGAAGCACGCACGACGGGCGCCTGCCGCATGAATGGAAAGCCGCCCCAGCCCAACGGACCATTACCAGATACAACTATCTTGCCGCACGCCATATTTTCTAGTGCAGCAATACCAAAAGAATCTGCTGAGAATATTTGATCAATGTACACATCACACTCCCGCATGGTTCTCAAATACTCCGCATGAGAGAGCCCCTGAACCAGACGGAATTCGAAATCGTCTCGCTTCGATCGTAGGATGTCGACGGCTTCGAGCACCTGCATCGTTCCTTTAAACCCCTTCTTCGTCGGACTATGGACGATGACTGGTTTGGCGTGCGCACGAGCAGGGTTAAAGTCCAGATGCGAGATGTCGATAGGAAACTGTATTTTCTCCTTCCTCGCATTTGGGAAGAAATCAAGCCCATGGTCGTATATGTATGCCGCCGACACCGCAAAATCAAATAACGGCGCAGAACGACTGGCTCGGGGCCGTCGATTCAATCTTAGCTTAGTACAGTTCTTGCCGTTCGCATCGTATTCCATGCAACTTTGGCAGGGGAGGTCTCCCACATCCTCGCGAATACGCAGAAGCGAAGCCTCATCGCAACCTAGCGCGTAATACGAAAGCCTTGCACCTCTCGATTTCAAATACTTAAGGTCCATGTATCTAGTCACGGGGCTGGAGAATAAACTGATGCCCAAGTGATAGTTGACTACATCAAAACTTCCAAGAGATCGAAGTTTGGTGTATGGCAATACTATCCGACGAAAACTTGCAATGGGGGATCTTCCAACCACCCCGAAATGCGCATCGGCCGCCCGCGATTGGTAGTTTCCTTTGCCTGGAACAACAAGCAGCACCTCATGGCCATTGGCCTCTAGCCCACGCCTCAAGTATTCATGCACGCCCGATGCATTGTTTACCAGCAGTATTCTCATAATCCTACTCCGTAGCACGCCTTGACCGACGAGCGCAGTAAGCGTAGAGGGCCAAATTGAACGCGGCGCCAATCGAGTAGCCAATTAGAGTAGCATAAATTGCCCCGACCGGCCCATACTGTGGCGTAAGAATCCAGCTAGAACTGATCCCGCACAACCCGACAAATAGCGTAAGCGTTGAGGCTTGCCAGAAGAGACCGCGTCCGATCCATTGGGCAGCCATGGCCGCGGACAACGTACCCCCTAGCAACATGGGCAGCATCATCCTAAAGTAATGGACTGCTTCGGAAAACCCTTCTCCAGCAATGAGGGGAATCATGTAAGGCGCAAGAAACCAAGCCAGCAGAATACTCCCGGCCGTGATCAACATGGCTCGATGCAGCACGTGCCTGTTGATCGGCCAAGCAGCGTCCGGACCACGCTTAGTCACAAGGCCGTACATGGTCTGCGACACCGCGTTCGGAATGATCAGCATCACCGCAATCAGTTGTGCCGCGAGTTGGTAGTTTCCGGTTGCAGTGGCTCCGTGAAAGTGGTTGACCACCAGCACACCAGATTGGGTGAACAGATAGGTGCCGATCGCGTTCAGGTGGAGCCGCACTGCACCACTGGCCAGCGTCGAAATGCATCGCAGCCGGGGCGCAAACTTGCGCCCCGCTTGAAGGTAGAGTGCTCGCATTCCACCCCCGGCGCTAACTATGCCCGCCAGCAATGCGGAAACTATTGCGCCGGTCTCGCCCCAAGCTAGCCAACCCACCAGCACGTAGATGGCAACCAGATTGACGGTACGCCCAAGCATGGTTGCGCGGTTGAAGCGACTTGCCATGTCCAAGCCCATCAGCAGCGACTGCCCATAGGTCTGCCACAGCAGGAATGGCAGGCTGAGAAAGCCAAGAATCAGCAGCCCGACTGGTAACGTACCGAAGGCGGACGTCTCTGGCAGCGCGGCCATCAGAATTGCGAGCATCCAACCGAGTAAGGTCAGCAGACACGTATAAACCGCCAGGCTCCCCAGGAGTTCCGAGACCTTCGCGGCATCGCGGTCAATCGCAAGCTGCCGGATGGCGACCGACCCTAGACTGAGGTGTCCCAAAGTGCTGAACAATGCCACCCAAGCGATTACCGCGCCGACTTGACCCCGACCTTCGGGCCCCAACAGGCGCGCAGTCAACGACAGAGTGGCGACGCTCAAGGCAAGGTTGTAGGCTTTAGCGCCAGTAGCACCGGAAATCTTTAGCCAGACCTCTCGCATGTCAGGCCTTCAGTCAAGCATTGCTTGCATGTGCGCGCAGCTGAACGATCGCCGACGTTGCGACAGACGAAGACCCGAAGCGATCAGCGAACGGGTGATGAATTGCAATGGGCAGGACCGCTCAACGTCCAGTCCAACCACGAACGAGTGCGCTTGTCCTGGCTTCTGTCGCACCCGCGCTCACAGGATTGAGGACGATTTCGGGAGACTCTTGCCGCGCACGATGCCAATAGGCCATCGCCATTCCTATGGAAATCCAGAGGAACGCTTGCTCGGAGGACGGGTACCAGTTTCCTCCAGTAAACGCCAGAAAGAGCATGCCTACCAGTGACGCCCATGAGCCTGCAAAGAAGGCGCGTAATCTCGGGTGCAATCCTGAGTCGTTCGAAAGCTTGCGCATGACTGCCAACACACTGAAATAGAAGTACAGGATGAACACCAACCCAACCACACCGATATCCAATAGTAACTGCAAATACATATTGTGCGGATGCGAGGCACTGGGGTACAAGCCACTGGTAACTGCCGAGTTCCAAAGCGTAGAGCCGATGCCTCTTCCAAAAATAGGGCTGAGTGCCACATCGGGAAAAAGATAGATCCAAGCTTGGACCCGGCCGGAGGTAAGTTCACCATAGCGCTCACCTCTAACGGAGGTGCCAAACTCTGAGGATCCCTGCATCATCCTCAACCGCCATTCATCTGGAGCAAGCGCAACAACAATAAATGCCAAACCTACCACCAACAAACCTACTCCAATACTCTTGCGGCGCCAGAGAAATATACCTACGGTAACGATGGTGGCGATCATCCCCGCACGCGCGAAGTTGAATACCAAACCGATCAACACGATCATCGCCATGGATCCGAAAACGAAACGTGAAAAGCCTTTCTCAGCAAACGCAACAAATAACAATGGTCCAAACGCCAGCGCGAAGAGTTGCCCATACTCGTTGTAGTGCATCCCCGCTTTGCTTATGACCAAGCGATGAGCGCCCCAGCCGACACCGCTGTACAATGTAAAGGCTATAACGTAGACAACCACGCAGGCCGCAGAAACGCCGAAGACAGTGACGAACCTCTCAGGTCGCTTGCTATCAGAAACAGCGTTTGCAAGCAATATCGAGAAGCCCACCAAGAGCATCGGCTTGTACACATACTGCCGAAAATAGTAGAGCGTATCGAACCTGAGTTCGGAGTTCAGTTTCAGCATGTTCCTAGCACCTTCGGCGAGATGCGGAACACCGATAACGAACGCAGCGAGCAAGGGGATCAGAAAACTGAAAATCATGACCCTTGGCGGCCACACCATCTTCTCGGGCGAGAAGAAGCGCTTCAACATCAACCCCACCACGGCTGCAGCCGTCGCGTAGGTGTAAGGATTCAGCCCCTCCGCTTTCGGCACCAGAACCGAACCGGCGAGTGGAATGATGATGGCCAACAAAACCACGCCAATCCTGTAGTTCGATGCCACGAGCAATGCGGCAGCCAACGGGAACAGAAGCAGCAAGCCAATCCCGCCAAGCACGGCCATCACTAAGCCGGCGAAAAGCGCCACCGCCATGAAAGCGAGGACGAAAAGTACCCCCTTCATGGGATTGGGTGGCCCGGAGGACTTGAACCCATAGTCACACGAGGTTTGTGCAGATACACAGGTATTGCCTTGTCAGCACGCACAGGCGTCATGCACAGGCGTCATGCACAGCGTCAATGACCCTGGCGACCTGGGCTTCACTCATTCCCGGCCAAATCGGAAGGCTTAGCACCTCGCGATGAATCGCCTCGGCGATGGGCAGGCTGCCCTCGCCCATGGACAGTTCCGCGTACGCTGCCTGACGATGAGGAGCAATTGGATAGTGCACTAAGGTTCCAATGCCAAGCTCAGCCAGCCGCGCCTGAAACCGTTGCCTATCTCGGTGACGAACGACGAAGAGATGCCACGCGGGTTCTGCCCACTCCGGCACATAAGGCAATCCTAACGGCAGGCCGCGCAGTGCGTCGAGGTAGCGGGCGGCAATCGAACGCCTTTGCGCGACAGTGGCATCCAGCATTGGAAGTTTCGCTGACAAGACTGCCGCTTGAATCTCATCGAGTCTAGAGTTGCACCCTTTCACTTCGTTCAGGTACTTCTGCCGTGAACCATAATTCCTCAGTACTCGTACGGCATCGTCAAGCGAAAACTCACTGGTGGTTACTCCTCCCCCATCACCCATGGCCCCAAGGTTCTTTCCGGGATAAAAGCTCCAAGCAGAAATCGTAGCCAAACCACCGACTCGCCTTCCCTTATATCGAGCACCATGCGCTTGAGCGCAGTCATCCAGCACAGCCAGTCCTCTGCGCTGGGCTAGCGCGTTAATTGCATCCATGTCAGCGGGTTGGCCGTAGAGATGCACAGGCAGGATCACCCGAGTGCGCGCAGTGATGGCGGATTCGATGCGCGACGAATCGATGTTGTAGGTGGCAGGATCCGGTTCCACCGGTACTGGAACCGCCCCACACTGGCTGACGGCCAACCACGTTGCAATATAGGTGTTTGAAGGTACGACGACCTCGTCGCCTCGACCAACACCCAACGCTCGAAGCGCAAGATATAGTGCGTCAAGACCGTTGGCGACCCCTGCACAGTGCTTTACCCCACAGAATTGGGCATAAGCTTCCTCAAAGGCAGCCAATTCCTTACCCAGAAGGAACCAGCCACTCGCAGCCACCCGACTAAGCGCCGAGTCTATGGCTTCTCTGCTTTCGCGGTAGACCGGAGACAAGTCTAAGAATGGAATGTTCACCAGAATTACTCTAGAAGAAAAGGTTTTCGACTCAAGCAACTATTGCCGAATCTTGCAGATCGCAACGCCGGTGACGGATATTAAATGAGCCTTGTGACATTCGCAGTTTCAATCTCATAAAAATCATGCGAGAAGGTCCTTGCCCCGAACCCTTCTTTAAATTGCAACAAGCCACGATTCAATTCTCTACCGTCCCTTTCATTGCAGATCCCGAAATCAAAGTAGACCTTGGCTGGATACACTTCTTCGATCAGACAATGAAACAGATACTCCAACGCACACACTTCCTCACCTTTGTCGGTCACGGCGATGTATTGCATGTGAGCTACGGTAGGAGTCTCATATACCGTGACCCCAGCAACAATTTCATCCCCAAGGTAGGCGGAATACTGCTTTATGTGCTCTGGCAGTCGATCTGCTAGTCCGGTGATTTCTTCGATGGTGTGGACCGGCGCAACGCCAAAACGCTGCAACAGGCGGGGTGTTAACACCTTGGTCCAGAACGGCTGGAAACCATCGTCCCGCTTGACAATCACCCCGGCCCTTTTGCCTTTGTTGATCTTGCTTTTCTTTCCTCGACTGACTGGCAAACGGTCAGATCGGCAAATCGCAAGGCTGCAGTCCCGGCGGATCAGTTTCGAATCCATCAGGAACAACGCGTAGTCAACATCGTCGTCCGGCAATGTGTTGTAGAAGCGGGGTAGCCTCTTGTAAATGAGCCGGGGCACAGCCCGTTGGTGAAGAAAGTGCAAGCTCGCGCGAACAACGTCGAGCACGGAGCCCAGCGTGATCTCGCGTCGCAGGACAAATCCACCGTAGGTCAGACCCTGGTGGCTGACAAGCACGCCATCTGCGCGCAGATTTGCTGGCAAGAGTCCCATGACCTGTGTCCCGCGCCAGATGATCAACGAGTGATCCTCAAAACGTTCTGCGTGATAGTCCATGTAGTCACGACGGAACATGAAGGTAGTATTCTTCGCAGTGGACAGGAAACGATCCCACTCGCTTCGTAAGCTTGGGTCGTACCTACAGACCCTGAAGCCCGACTCGACCTCTTTAGCAACTGCGCTACACACGCTCAATGACTCGTCAACCTCCATGGGCCTCACTCGACGACAAAGTACGAACCGTGCCCGGAATAAAGCGGTGAGCGGCGCAGGCGTATCTTCCCCAGTCCAAAAACTTCGCGCACAGCGACAGTCTCGCCTGGGAAAACGAAACTCTGCAACTCGTCAAATGCAAGCACACTGCCTTTTGTCAGGAACGGGCTTAACAATTCAAGGCACTTGCGCGTCGGCTCATACAGATCCATGTCGAAATGCGCCAGCGCCACAATGGTTTCCGGGTGGGCTTCGAGATACTTGGCCAGAATCTCTGGGGCGTCTCCCTTGTGCAACTCAATACGGCCAACTTGGGGCAAGGGATCAAGAATCTGGCGCTGGGCAACGGCGTCTCGCAAGAAGTCGTAGTAGCCTTCACCCACGTTCAGGGTGCCCTTCCGGCTAGTCACGCTTTCGCCATCGCGGGGATCCACGCTCGGAAAGCCTTCGAAGGTATCAAAACCAAGAATCAGGCGAGTTGCGTTATAAGGCTCGTAAATAGTCCTCAGCGCGTGCAATGTGGCAAGATCTCGGCCCCAGCGCACCCCGAATTGCATGACCACGCCGTGCACGGGGAGGGCGTGTTTGAATATCTCATCGAAAAAGAACTGCCGCTTCACCGTTCGCGGTGAGACGAACAATCCAGAGTTTTCTGCCAATTCACTCGCAGGTATTGGTGCCTCGCGAAGCATTTCTCCCAACTTGGCCTCCGCCGCCGCGAAATCAGTCTTCAGGTAGGGCTTATCGACCAGATCATGCTTTCCCGTGTCCATTTTTCACTCCCCTAAGAACTCAACACCAAACTGCCCATAAAACCTCAGTCCCGGGGCGAAGATACTCTTCTTCGCGCAATCGCCAAAAATTCTTCGTAGTTTCGGATGTAGTCCGAAGCTGAATAAACGTCCGACGCCAGAACCAACATCACCGCATCCGAAGAGTATTGGTACTGAATTCCCCAGACCATAGGGGGTATATACAGACCAACCTCCGGCGATGCGAGGACAACTTCATCACGTTCGTATCCATCGTCAATCACTACCGCGCACGAACCCTTCAGACAAATCAAGAACTGCTCCAGTGCACGGTGAGCATGTTCTCCGCGCACCTCCTTGCCGGGTACGTCGTAGATGGTAAAAAAGCGCTTCGGGTGAAATGGCAGGTGCGCTCCAATCTCGCCAAACGAGAGCGCTCCGCGCAAGTCAACGATGCGCGGCAACCGGACCAGGCGCGCATTGCCTGCCCGAAGCCGTGGCAATTCGCCAGTAGTCGCTATGGCGCCTGTGGGCGTGTTCTGTGCACCCATACCCACGTTGAACGTATCGACGTATCCAACAATTCGAGCAGGATTGCCGTCGACAATCGCATTGGGCGGAACATCCCTTGTGACTACCGAGCCCGCGGCGATGACGGACCGAGCGCCTACACTCACGCCCCTGGTCAGCGTGGCATTCGCCCCCACGATGGCGCCATGCTTCAGATGGGTTACCGCAGAGTCAGACTTCGCTGCCAGACCGTGCTCGGCAAATGCGACTCCTGGACCGACCTGCACGTCGTCGTCTGCCCGAAAGCCGTTGCAGATGTACACACCGGCGCCGATTCGAACCGAACGTCCAAGAACGACGTCGGACTCAACGACAACATGACTGCCAATATCGACGCCATCACCCAAGCGGGCACCCGACATCACCTGTGCAAAGGCTGCTACGTGGACACCTTTGCCAATTTCTTCAGCAAGGAGCAGCGCCGTGGGGTGCACCGAAGTGCTACCGCGACTGTCCGACAAGTCCGCACGCATCTTCACTTCACTTTCTGGGCGAGCTGGGAGACTTCAGGCACGATACCCGCGAACAGCCGCTCATACTGGTCGATGGAGCGCTCGATCGCGAAGTTCTGCTGAAAGTATCGAACTGAGCGACGGCTGTGCTCGACCCATGCGTCACGAGACTGCTGCAGCTCAACAACGGCATCGGCCATCGAATCGAGATCCTCGACCACGACTCCAACCTTGTGCCCTTCTTCTTGGGCACCACTGTCGAAAAACGAGACCGTCGGAACCCCCCTCGACCACGCTTGGAGAAATGTGTTGGGGAAGCCCTCGGTGATTGAAGTGTTCACCAAAAGCGACGCTCCATCGAAATAGGACTCGACTTCATCGGTGGCCACATGCCCGGTAAGGACCAGATTTGTAACCCCGGATGCCCGTTCCTTCACACGAATGAAGACAGGGTCATTCTGCGGCGCGCCCCCTACGAGCAAGAAGCGGTAACTCGACAAACGCCGGGCGAGTTCTACGAAAAGTTCCGCACGCTTGACCGAACGTATAGCCCCCACCCAAATGATCGGGCCATCTGACCTGGCCGGCTTGCCGCTATAGCTGTAGCAACTATTGATCTGGGTGGCCTGTCGGTCAAATGCCGACTTGCACATGGCCAATTGCCGCTCGCTTTGAACCACCACACGAGTCGCGTTTCGGACCCCATATCCGAAAAGCATCTTGTCGCGGATTAGCCCCACCCGAGGAAGACTGGCATCAAAGTCGGAATCAGATGCGCCGGCGAAGACGCTGGACTTTCCTAGCGCATTGGCAATACCTACAACCATGCCGGTCAAGCCCCCAGCACATCGCTGATAGTAGACGTCAGCGCCGGAGCGGCGCATCGCCCCCCAAAGGCTGGTCATCAGTGGATGGAAGAAGCGGACTCCTGGAACCCCTGCCTTGGGTGGCATCATCTTTAGTAGGTTGACGCCCGATCGGTGCACCCCCTCTTGCTGCCCGAAGTCATGGCTGATCATCGAAACTGCATGACCACGCTTGACAAGCTCCCTCGCAATTAGGGCCTGCTGAACTTCCGCGCCGCCGACAAAGCTGATCTCCTTGGCACCATCAAGCACCGGATAGCCATTCGGCGAAACAAAGCAGATCCGCAACTGGCGGCTCAAGGCGCTTGCTCCATCGGCGCTGCAGGTTGTGCTATGTAGGACTGGTAGATCGACAAGAGGCGATCCGTGCACAAGGCGGCTGTCGCGTGCGCCTCGACCCATTTCCTTTGGGCAGCTATCACTGTCGCCCTTTCGGCATCGCAACGCAGCAGCGCTTGCACCAAATCATCTTCGTTGCGCGATGACACCACCTGCCACGGCAACGGGAGTATCCTGCGCACGTCAGAGTAGTCAGTGCTGACGACAGGCGTCCCGCAGGCCATTGCCTCCAGAATCACATTCGGAAAGCCCTCATGCCGGGATGTCACTAGCACTGCGTCACAGGAAGCCATCACCTCAAGTACGTCGCGTCGGCTGCCAGCGAACTTGACCGATTCGCCCAGTTGAAGCTCGTCATACGAGCGAAGCACAGCCGCTTTGTAGTCGGATTTCGCGGCAGCAAGCTCGCCACCAACGACAACCATCTTCCACCTGGGATCCGTATCTACCAACCGACGAGCCACACGCAGCGCAAGCACGAGGTCCTTTTGGGGCTTGATGGTGCCCACAACGGCCAGCCTCTTGACGCCCCTACCAGGCAACAACTTGAACGCGGGTTGATCTGAGCACGCGAGTCGTTTGTCGACATCCTGCAAATCGATGCCGTTCCACACGACATGCACAGCCTTGCTCGGACGCATGAAGTTCCGAGCGGCAAACTCGGCACCCGAGAACGAATTCGCTACGAGCCCATTTGTGAACGGCGAGGTAACAAGGTAGCCAAGCGCATGCAGTCGAGGCAACGCATAGTTGTCGTTGCGTTCCGAGTCGAGTGTAGGTATGGCCAAGCCGGCCGCAGCAACGCGTGCATAGAAGTTGCCGTCGAAAAGAAAGCCGTGAACGATGTCAGGTCGCCAATCTCGGATGTGCGCACGCAAGCGGCGCAATACACCCAGGTCCAAACGGTTCTGCTTGGGGTCGACAACAAGCCGCAACCTGTTCTGCGAGAGTTCTTCTGCGCGAGGAACTTCATCGGAAAGGGCATAGATGCATATGTCGTGTCCACGACGCGCCAGTTCGTTGGTCAGCAACACGACCTGCTTCTCGGCGCCACCCAGCCCCAAGCCGCTCACGACGAAAAGAACTCTCAACGCTAACCCTCAGAATTGCACCAGTTCATCACTGTTGACTGCATGCGGCCATTTCCGCTACAGAGCAGTTGATGAACGAAGCCGCGAACAACGGTCGTGCGACTTCAACAACTACGAACCAGGTAGGCAGTTTCAGTCAGGCAGATGAACCGACGAAACGCCGACGAAGTTCAGGATCTACGCTCATCATCAGTGCATCGACAAACCGCAGCTGCTGTTCGAATGCCTCTGTGGGATTTGATGAAAGGCTGGAAACCCGAACCAGGTAGCCATCGGGGATCTTTCCCGCCAACGCGTAGCGCAACTGGGTCAACTCTCGGTCCAAGTACGACATGACTGCGTCGTCGCCCATCGTGAACCAGTAGGTCACAGGCTCAATTCGTTGCCCTTGCGTGGCAACCATGCGCGCCGATGGCACGGTCGCCCCAGCCACGGTAAGTGGAAGCCGTTGCAACTGGCTGATCCTGAACCCTTGAGCCGAATAGCACACCTCCTGACGATGCGCCCTCATTTGTTGGTTCTGCTTCGAACCGTAGGTGATCGAGAGCATGATGCGTTCGCCCTTCGAATTCACGTATGTTCGACTGAGTATCTGGTCATAGATCTTGCTCATCGCCGATTCCTGGTCAGGCGACGGCGGAATCGGAATCATGAACGGATCAACCTTCCAATCACCAAAAGCCTTGGGGATCGAAGACTCCAAGTCGAAGCCTGGACGGGAGTCGGCCAGTAGTCTTGTCGGCACCGCGAGAACGCTTAACGCGGCCGCGCCCAACATGAGGAGCAGGACAATCAGCGGCCTCACGAGCGAAACCTTCATGCCGTCTTGCCTTCCCGATTACGGAAGAAGAAGCCAAGAATGCCGTCGATGATGAACATCAGCAACAAGGCGACACCGAACAGCACCATTCCGGCGGCGCCATGCACCACGCCCTGCCCCGCCTCATCGCCGAAGTGATAAGTCACCAACACAAGAATCATCACGCGGATGATATTGGCGAAAAACGACATCGGAATGATCAGGATCGCAAGGAGGACGTTGCGCAGTTTCGACGTATGGCCAACTATATTCATGTATAGCAGGCCAAGCGCCTCGAGCGTGAACATCGAGTTCAGGCCAGCGCAGGCATCAGCAACCAGCAGCTGATATTGACCTACGCGAAGGATGACACCGGTACGCGATATCGGATAGCCCATGGCGTAGAGAATGCCTTCGGCCGCCCACGAAACAGCCTGCTTCAGCGGTTGCGTTAGCGCGTCCACCACAGCCCCTGGTAATGGGACGGCGAACAAGATAAAGAAAATCGGAAACGCTGCTACTCTTACGACACGCCAACCAAAACTTACAGCAAGCATGCCCACAAGCAGCGGGATAGCGGCACCCATCTCGAATGTGACAATGTTCTGGATGCGGCCGACAACATAAGTCAAAAGACCGAGCAATAAAACTACCCAGCCTGAGATGCCTGCTGGCTGGCCCGCCAGCGCTGCGGCGTGAAGCGCATCACGCCGCAACCACAAAAGCCAAACCACCACACCGAGGATTATGGGGCCATGGCCTTGCTCATCAGTGTTCCAAACCGTCTGCGCCAGCTTATAGAACACCGGACCAAACATAACCGAAAAACCGAAAGCCAACATGGCCAACGGCAGCATCGAATGCAGATTGCGCGTTGGGCTTACCGCTCCCGAACCGGCCATAGTGTTCATGATGGTCAAAAATCGTTCATGATCACGCCTGCCAGTTTGGCAGGCGTGCCAGTCAGCATTGCCACCAAATCCTGCAACGAGCCGACGCGGGATTCGTTGCGTCGCGCAATGACAACCGCACTGCCACAGCGCGCAGCGATCACGGTCGCGTCCGATCCATAAACCAGTGCAGGTGTATCCACAATCACGTGATCGAACTTCGAACAAAGCTCGCGGATCAGAAGACCAAAAGCCGGCCGCTCCACCAGTTCGACGGGATTTGGCGGCGTGATGCCCACGGGCAACACAAAAAGGCTGGGAACACCTTGAACTTGCTGCACTACTTGAGACTCAGCCCGCCCCGACAAAATGCCAGAAAGGCCAGCGTTATTGCCGAGGTTGAACACTTCATGTTGCCGAGGCCCTCGCATGTCGGCATCGACCAGAAGCGTTCTACCCCCGAGTTGCGCCAACGCTACGGCGAGATTGGCTGCGAAATAGGTCTTGCCATCACCGGTGTCGGGGCTAACCACGGCCAGTGCCGGGCGAGGCCCGTCTGACTCGATAAACACCCTCATCATCATCTGGCTACGAATGGCCCGAAACGATTCGGCCTGTAGCGAGAAAGGCTGGTTGAGCGTGACGAGTTCGGGACTGATCTTGCGCCGCTCCTCAGGCGCATAGGGATAGTGGAACTGCTGTGCCAGGGCGAAAAGCACGTCGTCGGTACTCGCGAACCCGAGCGCAATCGCAGCCTCGCCGAACCGGATGCCTCGCTCCCGCTGGTGCGCGAGTATCTGCTCCACTTGTTCGGCGGAGAGGTTGCGGGTCTCGCTGATGATCGCGCCGATGGATCGGTCGTGAATCGTGGCTGCATCGGCAGGTCCGCCATCCGCCGCAACGGGCGCCGCTTCGTGCAGTCCGGAATCCCGAAACTTGGCCATTGTCGTTATCCCTTCTGCGGTGCCGGCAGGCTATTGACTAGACGCTGCTGCATCAGCGACAAACGGCGCTTGCCTCCCAGCTTGAACTGGGCAGTGGGCTTGGGCATCACACCCAGCACGGGCAGGCCCACGGTGGCTGTAAGGTCCTCGAAAGCACGCACTCGGCGATCAAGCATTTCCAGCGCCAGCACTGCGCCTACAGCCAGCACCATTCCTACCACCAGTGACAGCAACGTATTCACGACAACTCGCGGCGAAGATGGGTCGCTAGGCGGTACCGCCTGACCTAGGACGAAGATGTTTCCTTGCGTGGCTTGGCTTTCCAAACTTGTCTGGTTCAGGCGCGACAACACAGCCTCGTACGCCCGCTGCGCACTTTCCATCTCGCGAACCAGGACGGCACCTTCATCTCGAACAGCCTTCATGCGCAAGACCTTCGCACGCTGGGCCTCCAAAGACGCCTTGAGTTCTGCCTCTCGTTGACGATTGATGTTGGCGGTAACCCCTACGCCGCCGGTCACCTTCTTGGTTTCGGCATCCAAGCGTGCGCGCAGTGTGTTGATGTTCGCCTTTGACTCGATGACCTGGGGATGGTTGTCGCCGAGTCTCGCGCTTAGCTCTTGCAGCCGAGCTTCGTTGCGGGAGAGGTCTGACTTCAGGCTGCCAATGACCGGATTCCCAAGGACCTCTTGAAGACGGTCGCCTGACTCGCCTCTGGCTTGCGCCTGGCGACTCCCTGACTCGGCAGCCAACGCCTGGATCATGACCAGTTGAGAGGAAAGCTCGCTAAGGCGGGCGCTTTCGATGTCCAAGCGTTCATCCGTAGCGATGATGCCCTTTTCCTTCTGGAAGGCAGACACGCGACCTTGAGCCTTTTCCAGAGCGTCTCTCGCTTCCTTGGCTCGCTGATCGAAGAAATTGGAGTACTGCTTAGCGGGATCAACCCGTAGTTCGATCGCAGTATCGATGTAGGCTTGCACAAAGGCGTTGGCCAACGCCGCCGCAAAGTTCGGATCTGGGGCTCGATAGGAAATGCTGATAACGTTGCTTTCCCGCGAAGGCCGTACATCGAGATTCGGCTTGAAACGGCCTGCGACCCATGCCTCTATGTCACCTTGGCCTCCCGTTTCCTCCAGCCAATCCGCTCGAATCTGCGGGTTGTCCGCAAGCTTAAGGTTGCGCACCACTCGCCGGGCAACACGATCGCTCAAAACCACATCGACCTGGGTCGCCACATAGGACGGCGCCAGCATGCCCGCGAACTGCCCTGCGATCGGGTCTGGCTTGACATCAATCACCACCGACGCAGAAGCCGTGTACTGTTTCGGCAAAATCAAACTAACGGCAATCGTCGTACCCACGGTAAGGAGAAGCACCAAGACCGCGACCCACCACCGGGCCTTGAATATCGATAGAAACTGGGAGAGATTCATTGCCAATCACCTCTCAGAACAGGCTTTCGCGCACGTAGACCACGTCGCCCGGCAGCAGTACGTCGTCCATCTTGGGCGTCAACACCTGCAGCGTCCCGTCAGCCGCGCGGCGATGTACTCGAAGTCCTTTCTCCGTGCCACGCAAGTTCAGGCCACCACCGGAGGCCAGCGCCTGCATGACAGTCATGTCGCGCTCCAAACGAAGTGCACCAGGTCGCTGCACTTCGCCATAGATATAGACCATCGGTGCACGCTCCACATAGATAACGTCTCCATTCTGGACAATCAAGTCGTTCTCGCGGCTATCGGTTCGGAATATGGCGGGCAAATCGATCACCTTGCGCATTGACTTGCCGTCGCGTGTACCCACCAGGGTCAGCGTATCCGCGCCGTTTGCGTTGATGCCACCTGCGACAGCCAGAACATCGGACAGACGCATATCAGCCACCTCGAGCGGATACCTCCCCGGACGATTCACTTGACCCAGAACACTGGCCTGGTTACCACGCACTTGAAGCACTTGAATGCTGACCTGCGGCTGCTTTACAAAGTTGCCGGTTCGCAGCCCGTCAGCAATGGCCTTCTCGGCTTGGCTGACAGTGCTGCCTCCTAGCCTGACCGAGCCCAGGAGCGGATAGCTCACGATGCCCGCTTCTCCGATACGCGTCTCCAGAGTCAAGTCCGGATTCTGATAAACGTTGACGCGAATAACGTCACCGGCGCCAAGGCGGTATTCGTTGGCCATCGAGGACGCAGGTTGGGCAATGGCCGGCGCCAGGCCCAACGGACCGAGACCAACTCCCGCGATCGCGATCACAGCCTGAACCAAGAGCTTGGAGATTTTCATCACTTCAGACCCATGCCTTTCGAAATGGAGGACGCGTCCAGCGCGGTTGAAGCAGTCGGGGAGGGCGCTGCCGGAGCTACCGGTGCCGGTGCTGGCGCAACACCGGCACCTGCCGGCGCAGAAGCTGCAGCCTCGGCGTACTTCCCAACATATTCAATCTTGGCCGCATCCCGCATCGCCTTCAGATCCTTGGCGATGATGTCGCGCTTGCGCTCGTTGAGCAGGAACTGCTCGATGGCCGGCGTCGCCTGCTGCAGCGTGACGGGCTGTGAGCGCGAGCCCGCCAGCACGATGACCTGGGCGCCCGTGGGTGTGGTGTTCAGGAGTGCCTGTCCGTCCTTCAGGGCGGCAAAGGTGTTCAGGCTGGCCAGTGGCAGCTGCTCGGCCGCTCGCACGGCCTGGTTGCCGGTGAACCGGAAGTCATTGGCCTTCAAATACTCGACGAAATCGTTGATGCTCTTCGAGCCACTCAGCTGGGTGCGCAACTGCGCCACCTGCTCGGGCTTGGCCTCGATGGCGATCTCCTGCAGGCTGTACACGCGGCGGTCCTTGAACAACGCCGGGTTGTCTTCGTAGTACTTGGCGATCTCCTCGGGCGTGGGCTTGCTTGCTGCCTCTCCCGCCTTGTCGAGGTAGGCCCGCGCGATGATTTCCCGCTTGGCCGCCTCCAGTTGCTGCATCACGCGCGGGTCACGGTCCAGCTTCAGTTCCTCGGCCTTCTGCACCGACAGTTCCTGGTCGATCAGGCGCTCCAGAATCTGCTTGGACGCCGCCTCGGCCTGTTCAGGCTTCAGGCCACGCTGCTGCTGCAGCACGAAATTGATCTGGTGAACGGTGATCTCTTCCTTGTTGACCTTTACCGCCGTCTGCGACGCCACTTTGTCCTTCTTCTTGTCGCCGCAACCCACCAACAGCAGGGTGCTGCAGGCGGCAGCCACGGCCACCAGGTGCCAGGCTCTCGAGTTGCGGTTTCTAGTGTTCGGATGTTGCATCTTGATTCGGCTCCAGCACAGGGCTACAGGTAGACAGGGCGCCAGTTCACGCCCGTTGCACACAGGCTTTTCGGACGCGTTTTGAAGTGTAAGCGCCGGTATTGGCCGGGATATCGGCCTCAATTGCCAATCCGGACCAAACGCACAGACCGGACGTGAACAAAGGCACAGCTGCGTGGCACCGCGGCAGGCCCGCCGTCAGCCACACCTCGGCTTCAACATTTCACCCCCACATGCAACGCCACCACGCCTGCCATCAGGTTGTGGACGTCGACGTGGCCGAACCCGGCGCTCTGCATCATCGCCTTCAGCTCCTGCTGTGACGGGTGCATGCGGATCGATTCGGCCAGATAGCGGTAGCTGTCGGCATCGCCAGCCACCAGCTGGCCCAGCCGCGGCAGCACGTTGAACGAGTACCAGTCGTACGGTTTGCGCAGCGGCTCAGCCACCCGCGAGAACTCCAGCACCAGCAGCCGGCCGCCCGGCCGCAGCACGCGGCACATCTCAGCCAGCGCCTCTTCCTTGTGCGTCATGTTGCGCAGGCCGAAGGCCACACTGGCCAGATCGAACTGGCCATCGGCAAAAGGCAGGTGCTCGGCGTCGCAGACCACACTGGGGAGCACCAAGCCGTCGTCCAGCAGCCTGTCGCGGCCCGCGCGCAGCATGGCTTCGTTGATGTCCGAGTGCACCACCAGCCCAGTCGGCCCCGCCCGGCGGGCGAAGGCACGGGTCAGGTCGCCCGTGCCGGCGGCGATGTCCAGCACCTTGTCCCCAGGGCGGACGTTGGCGACCGTCACGGTGTAGGCCTTCCACGCCCGGTGCGCCCCCAACGACATCAAGTCGTTCATCAGGTCGTACTTGGACGCGACCGAATCGAACACCGAGCGCACGCGTCGCGCCTTGTCGGATTCGTCGACCGGGGTAAACCCGAAGTGGGTCTGGCTCATGGTGGCCGCCTAGATGTTTCAGTGCGAACTGCAGGCCGAGCCCGCCGGCGGCGGCATCGGTCGATCCCGTTCGACACCGGCGGCGGCCAGACGTTCCTCGTACTTTGCCCACAGTTCCGACTGGCGCATGCCCAGGAAATGCAGATAGTCCCAGGAAAAGATGCCACTTTCGTGACCGTCCGAGAAGCGCGGCTGCACGGCATAGTGGCCCACCGGCTCCAGCGACACGATCTGTACCTCTCGCTTGCCGGTCTGCAGCACTTCCTGCCCAGGGCCATGGCCCTGCACTTCGGCCGAGGGTGAATACACCCGCAGCAACTCGAAAGGCAGGCGAAAACAGCTGCCGTCATCGAAGCCCACTTCCAGCACCCGCGTGGACTGATGCACGGTCAACGATGTCGGTTTGGGGGTGTTTGCCTGCAGTCCGCTCATGGGCTGGCTCGACACATTGGGGTCGGCAGTTTAGCGCCCGACCCGGTCGCGCTCGGCGCGTTCCTAGGGATGGGGAACGCCGTCAAACCAGCACCCGCTCGATGCCGCCAGCGTTGGCTTCGGCCACGTAGCGCGGCATCCAGTCCGGACCGAGGATGCGCTGGGCCATCTCGACGACGATGTAGTCGGCCTCCAGCAGGCCATTGTCCAAGTCGTTGCGGTAGCGGCTCAGCCCTTGCAGGCAGCTTGGGCACGAGGTCAGGATCTTCACCGGCCCTTCGGTCGGCGCGCCGCCCGCAGCCCGCAGCGCCGCCGCGTCGCGCCGCAACTCTTCCTCCTTGCGGAAGCGCACCTGGGTGGAGATGTCCGGCCGGGTGACCCCGAGCGTGCCGCTCTCGCCGCAGCAGCGCTTGCTTTCCAGCACCTGCGGCCCCACCAGCGCCTGCACCGTCTTCAGCGGCGCCTGCAGCTTCATCGGGCTGTGGCAGGGGTCGTGGTAAAGGTAGCCGCCGGAGCCTTCCAGGCGGATGTTCTTTTCCAGCAGGTATTCGTGGATGTCCACGATGCGGCAGCCCGGGAAGATCTCCTCGAACTTGTAGCCCTGCAGCTGGTCGTAGCAAGTGCCGCAGCTGACCACCACGGTCTTGATGTCCAGGTAGTTCAGCGTGTTGGCCACGCGGTGGAACAGCACCCGGTTGTCGGTGATCATGCGCTCGGCTTTGTCGAACTGGCCCGAGCCGCGCTGCGGATAGCCGCAGCACAGGTAGCCGGGCGGCAGCACCGTCTGCACGCCGGCATGCCACAGCATCGCCTGGGTGGCCAGGCCCACCTGGCTGAACAGCCGCTCGGAGCCGCAGCCCGGGAAATAGAACACCGCCTCGGTCTCGGCCGTGGTGTTGCGCGGGTTGCGGATGATCGGGACGTAGTCGCGGTCCTCGATGTCCAGCAGCGCCCGCGCGGTCTTCTTCGGCAGGCCGCCCGGCATCTTCTTGTTGATGAAGTGGATGACCTGCTCCTTCACCGGCGCGGGGCCCAGCGTCGCCGGTGGCGCCGCGGTCTGCTTGCGCGCCACGCGCTGCAGAAGGTCGTTGGCCAGACGCTGCGCCTTGAAGCCGATGCCCACCATGCCGGCGCGCACCGTCTTGATCACCCGCGGATCGGTGGCGTTCAGGAACATCATCGCCGCGGCGTTGCCAGGCCGGAAGCTCTTGCGCCCCATCTTGCGCAACAGGTTGCGCATGTTCATCGTGACGTCGCCGAAGTCGATCTTCACCGGGCAGGGCGATTCGCACTTGTGGCACACCGTGCAGTGGTCGGCCACGTCCTCGAAGTCCTCCCAGTGCTGCAGGCTGACGCCGCGGCGGGTCTGCTCCTCGTACAGGAAGGCCTCGATCAGCAGGCTGGTGGCCAGGATCTTGTTGCGCGGGCTGTAAAGCAGGTTGGCGCGCGGCACGTGCGTGGCGCACACCGGCTTGCACTTGCCGCAGCGCAGGCAATCCTTGATGCTCTCGCTGATGGCGCCGATGTCGCTCTGCTGCATGATCAGCGACTCGTGGCCCATCAGGCCGAAGCTGGGGGTGTAGGCCGCGCTCAGGTCGGCCGCATGGCCGCCGTCCTCGGCGCGGCGGCGCATCAGCTTGCCCTTGTTGAAGCGGCCCTGCGGATCGATGCGCGCCTTGTAGTCGGCAAAGGGCTGCAGTTCGGCGTCGCTCAGGAATTCCAGCTTGGTGATGCCGATGCCGTGCTCGCCGCTGATCACGCCGTCCAGCCGCCGCGCCAGCGCCATGATGCGCGCCACGATCTCGTGCGCCGTCTGCAGCATGGCGTAGTTGTCGCTGTTCACCGGGATGTTGGTGTGCACGTTGCCGTCGCCCGCGTGCATGTGCAGCGCCACCCACACCCGGCCGCGCAGCACCTGCTGGTGGATGCGCTTGCACTCGCGCACGATCGGCTCGAAGGGCGCTCCCGAGAAGATCGCTTGCAGCGGCGTCAGGATCTGCGTCTTCCATGAGGCGCGCAAGCTGTGATCCTGCAGCTGCGCAAACAGCGTGCGACCACTGTCGGGCTGCACCACGTCCAGCTGCGACAGCCAGCCCTGCCACTGGCTGCGCACTTCGTGCAGCAGCTGCAGCACCTGCTGCACCCGGTCTTCCAACAGCTCGGCGCTGGGCAAGGCCACCGCCTCGTCGGCGCGGCCCAGCGGCAGGTCGCCGCGGCTGAAGAAGGCCTCCAGCGCCTCGGCCAGCTCGATCTTGTTGCGCAGGCTCAGCTCGACGTTCAGCCGCTCGATGCCTTCGGTGTACTCGCCCATGCGCGGCAGCGGGATCACCACGTCCTCGTTCACCTTGAAGGCGTTGGTGTGCCGGGCGATGGCCGCGGTGCGCTTGCGGTCCAGCCAGAACTTCTTGCGCGCTTCGGCGCTGACGGCGATGAAGCCTTCGCCGCCGCGCGAGTTGGCGATGCGCACCACTTCGCTGGTGGCCCGGGCCACCGCGTCGGGGTCGTCGCCGACGATGTCGCCGAAGAGCGCCATCTTCGGCAGTCCGCCGCGCTTGCTCTTGGTGGCGTAGCCCACCGCCTTCAGGTAGCGGTCATCCATGTGCTCCAGGCCAGCCAGGATCGCGCCGCCCTGCGCCGCCTGGGCGAACAGGTAGTCCTTGATCTCGACGATGCTGGGCACGGCGTCCTTCGGATTGCCGAAGAATTCCAGGCACACGGTGCGCACATGCGCCGGCATGCGGTGCACCACCCAGCGTGCGCTGGTGATCAGGCCGTCGCAGCCTTCCTTCTGGATGCCCGGCAGCCCCGCCAGGAACTTGTCGGTCACGTCCTTGCCCAGGCCCACCTTGCGGAAGGTGGCGCCGGGGATGTCCAGCCGCTCTGTGCGCAGCAGCTTGCGGCCGCTGGCGTCGAAGGTCTTCAGCTCGAAGCTGGCCACCTCTGCGTCGTGGATCTTGCCCAGGTTGTGGTTCAGCCGGGTCACTTCCAGCCACTGCGCATCCGGCGTCACCATGCGCCAGCTGGCCAGGTTGTCCAGCGCCGTGCCCCACAGCACCGCCTTCTTGCCGCCGGCGTTCATCGCGATGTTGCCGCCGATGCAGCTGGCCTCGGCCGAGGTCGGGTCCACCGCGAACACATGGCCGGCGCGCTCGGCCGCATCGGCCACGCGCTGCGTCACCACCCCGGCTTCGGTGCGGATGGTGGGCACCTCGCGGTCCAGCCCGGGCAGGCGCACCCACTCCACCTCGCTCATCGCCTCGAGCTTCTCGGTGTTGATGACCGCGCTCTTCCAGGTCAGCGGCACCGCGCTGCCGGTGTAGCCGGTGCCGCCGCCGCGCGGGATGATCGTCAGGCCCAGATCGATGCAACCCTGCACCAGGCCGGCCATCTCCTCTTCGCTGTCGGGCGTCAGCACCACGAAGGGGTACTCCACCCGCCAGTCAGTGGCGTCAGTGACATGCGAGACGCGCGAAAGCCCGTCGAACTTGATGTTGTCCCGCGCCGTCACGCGGCCCAGCACACGGCGCGTGGCCTTGCGCAGGTCCCAGACGCGGCGAAACTGCGCGGCAAAGCGCTCGACAGCGGTGCGGGCCAGGCTCAGCAGCTCACCCACCCAGGCGTCACGCGTGGCATCCGCGCCCGGGTCGCGGCGGCGCTCCACCTCGTTCAGCCGGTGGTGCAGTGCGTCCACCAGCAGCTGGCGGCGCTTGGGGTTGTCGAGCAGGTCGTCCTCGAGGTAGGGGTTGCGCTGCACCACCCAGACATCGCCCAGCACCTCGTACAGCATGCGCGCCGAGCGGCCGGTGCGCCGCTCCTGCCGCAGCAGGTTCAGCAGTTCCCAGGCCCTGGCCCCGAGCAGGCGCAGGACGATCTCGCGGTCGGAGAACGATGTGTAGTTGTAGGGTATCTCGCGCAACCGCGGCAGACCGTCGCTCTCGGCGGCCGCCTGCGGGGCAACGGAGACGGCAGATTCGAGGGACAGCGGTGCATTCATGGCGCAGAGGCCCTTGGCCGGACAGCCGCGGATTATCGCAGCGCAGCATTTGTCCTGCGTCAGCGCAGGTGCTCTGCGGCGGGTTATCCCCGTTGCCCAAGTCGGTGCAAATGTGAAAGAAACGCGCCTGTCATAAAAGCCGGGCAAATTGTCCGCCTTGCCCTCGCACACGTCACGGAGCCGTCATGAAACTGAAATCCCTCGCCCTGGCCGCCGCCGCCAGTTCCTTGCTGGCCGCCCTGCCCGCCCAGGCCCAGACCGAGATCATCTGGTGGCATTCGATGAGCGGCCAGCTGGGCGAGTGGGTCAACGGCCTGGCCAAGGGCTTCAACGACAGCCAGAAGGACTACAAGGTGACCCCGGTGTTCAAGGGGACCTACCCCGAATCATTCGCCGCGGCGATTGCCGCCTTCCGCGCCGGCAACGCACCGCACATCCTGCAGGTGTTCGAGGTGGGCACCGCCAGCATGATGGCCAGCAAGGGCGCCATCGTGCCTGTGACCGAGGTCTTCAAGACCGCCGGCCTGAAGTTCGACCCCAGCGTCTACGTGCCCGCGGTGGCCGGCTACTACACCGCGCCCAACGGCCAGATGCTGAGCCTGCCCTTCAACAGCTCGACCACCGTCTTCCACTACAACAAGGACGCCTTCAAGGCCGCAGGGCTGGACCCGGAGAAGCCGCCGACCACCTGGCCCGAGGTGGCGCGCGCCGCCGCGTCGCTGAAGATCGCCGGCCACAAGTGCCCCTTCACCACCAGCTGGCAGAGCTGGACGCAGCTGGAGAGCTTCTCGGCCTGGCACAACGTCGAGTTCGCCACCAAGAACAACGGCTTCAACGGCCTGGACACCCGCCTGGCGGTGAACACGCCGCTGCACGTGCGCCACATCCAGAACCTGGCCAACATGTCGCAGCAGGGCCTGTTCGTCTACAAGGGCCGCAACAACTCGGCCGATGCGACCTTCGTGTCGGGTGAGTGCGCCATGACCACGGGGTCTTCAGCGCTGTACGGCGCGGTCAAGCGCAACGCCAAGTTCACGGGTGGCATCGGCACCCTGCCCTACTACCCCGACGTGGCCGGCGCACCGCAGAACACGGTGATTGGCGGCGCCAGCCTGTGGGCCATGTCCGGCAAGAAGCCGGCCGAGACCAAGGGCGTGGCCCTCTTCTTCAAGTACCTGTCCGATCCGCAGGTGCAGGCAAAGAGCCACCAGGAAACGGGCTACCTGCCGATCACGCTGGAAGCTTTCAAGATCACCGAGGCTTCGGGCTTCTACAAGCAGAACCCGGGCACCGACGTCAGCGTGAACCAGATGATCCGCAAGACCACCGACAAGTCGCGCGGCATCCGGTTGGGCAACTTCGTGCAGATCCGCACCATCATCGACGAGGAACTCGAGCAGGTCTGGTCCGGCAAGAAGACGCCGGAGCAAGGCCTGGCCGACATCAAGAAGCGCGGCGATGTCGAGCTGGAGAAGTTCCAGGCCGCCAACAAGGGCTGACGAGCCACCGATCTTGGCTGTCGAGAAGCGCGTCCGCTTTCGCAGCGGGTGGTTGCCTTGGGCGCTCGTCGCGCCCCAGTTGGCCATCGTGCTGGTGTTCTTCTTCTGGCCGGCGGCACAGGGGCTGTACTTCAGCGTGCTGCAGCAGGATGCCTTCGGCACCAGCGTGCAGTTCGTCGGGCTTGACAACTTCCGCACGCTGTTCAAGGACGAGACCTACCTGGCCTCGTTCCGAGTGACGGCGATCTTCTCGCTGCTGGTAGCGGTGCTGGGGCTGGCTCTGTCGCTGATGTTGGCGGTGATGGCCGACCGGGTGGTCAAGGGCTCGGGCGCGTACCGCACGCTGCTGATCTGGCCCTACGCGGTGGCGCCGGCCGTGGCCGGGGTGCTGTGGCTGTTCATGTTTGCACCGTCGATTGGCGTGGTCAGCTATGCGCTCAACGCCATCGGCATCCCCTGGAACCACCTGCTGGACGGTACCGACGCGCTGATCCTGGTGGTGGCCGCGGCGGTGTGGAAGCAGATCTCCTACAACTTCCTGTTCTTCCTGGCCGGGCTGCAGTCGATTCCCAAGAGCCTGATTGAGGCCGCTGCAATCGACGGCGCCGGCCCGTGGCGGCGCTTCTGGACGGTGCAGTTTCCGCTGCTGTCGCCCACTGCCTTCTTCCTGCTGGTGATCAACATCGTCTACGCCTTCTTCGACACCTTCGCCATCATCGACGCCGCCACCCAGGGTGGGCCGGGCAAGGACACGGCCATCCTGGTCTACAAGCTGTATTTCGACGGCTTCAAGGCAATGGACCTGGGTGGCTCGGCCGCGCAGTCGGTGGTGCTGATGGTGATCGTCATTGCGCTGACGGTGGTGCAGTTCAGGTACGTGGAACGACGGGTCAATTACTGAGATGGTCGAGAACCGCCCCGCCGCCACCGTGCTGGCCCACCTGACGCTAGTGCTCGGCGTGCTGATCATCGGCTTCCCGGTGTACCTGACCTTCATCGCCAGCACGCAGACGGCCGAACAGATCGTGCAGAACGTGCCGATGTCGCTGCTGCCCGGCAACAACATCGTCGAGAGCTACAGGCTCGCCTTGTTCGGCGGGCAGACGGCCTATGGCAGCAACCTGCCGCCTGCCGCGCCGATGCTGTGGGTCAGCCTGGTCAGCGCGCTGGTGATCGCCATCGGCAAGATCATCATCTCGCTGCTGTCGGCCTTTGCGGTGGTGTACTTCCGCTTCCCCGGCCGCAACCTGGTGTTCTGGATGATCTTCGTGACGCTGATGCTGCCGGTGGAGGTGCGCATCCTGCCGACCTACAAGGTGGTCAGCGATCTGGGCATGCTGAACACCTATGCCGGCCTGACAGTGCCGCTGATCGCCAGCGCCACCGCCACCTTCCTCTTCCGCCAGTTCTTCCTGACCGTGCCGGACGAGCTGGTCGAGGCCGCGCGCATCGACGGTGCCGGGCCGATGCGCTTCTTCAAGGACGTGCTGGTGCCGCTGTCGTCCACCAGCATCGCGGCGCTGTTCGTCATTCAGTTCATCTACGGCTGGAACCAGTACCTGTGGCCGCTGCTGATGACCACCAGCGAGGACATGTACCCGGTGGTAATGGGCATCAAGCGCATGATCTCCGGCGGCGATGCGGCCACCGAATGGAACGCGGTGATGGCCACCGCGATGCTGGCGATGATCCCGCCGGCGCTGGTGGTCATCCTGATGCAGCGCTGGTTCGTCAAGGGCCTGGTAGACAGCGAGAAATAGATGGGTGCGATCAGCCTGCGCAATGTCGAGAAGACCTACGCCCCCGGCTCGAAGGCCGCGGTCAAGGTGATCCACGGCGTGAATGCCGAGATCGGCGATGGCGAGTTCATCGTCATCGTCGGCCCCAGCGGCTGCGGCAAGAGCACGCTGCTGCGCATGGTGGCGGGGCTGGAGGAGATCACCGGTGGCGAGATCGCCATCGGCGGCCGGGTGGTCAATCGCTTGGAGCCCAGCGAGCGCGACATCGCGATGGTGTTCCAGAACTACGCGCTCTACCCGCACATGAGCGTGTTCGACAACATGGCCTACGGGCTGAAGATTGCCAAGGTGCCGCCCGAGCAGATCAAGGCCCGGGTGGACAAGGCGGCCAAGATCCTGGAGCTGTCGGCACTGCTCGAGCGCAAGCCGCGCCAGCTGTCGGGCGGGCAGCGGCAGCGGGTGGCGATGGGCCGCGCCATCGTGCGCGAACCCTCGGTGTTCCTGTTCGACGAGCCGCTGTCCAACCTGGACGCCAAGCTGCGCGCGCAGACCCGGCTGGAGATCCAGAAGCTGCACCGGAGCTTAAGCATCACCTCGCTGTTCGTCACGCACGACCAGGTCGAGGCCATGACGCTGGCGCAACGCATGATGGTCATGAACGCCGGCCGCATGGAACAGTTCGGCACGCCGGAAGAGGTGTACCAGCGGCCGCAGACCACCTTTGTGGCCGGCTTCATCGGCAGCCCGCCGATGAACCTGCTGCGCGGTCAGGCCGATGGGCAGCGTTTCGTCGTTGCCGGGCAGACGCTGGCACTGCCGCAGGCGGCGCCGCGCAGCGGCGAACTGATCCTCGGCCTGCGGCCCGAGCATGCCGAGTGGGGCGTCGACAGCGCCGAGGCTTGGCGGCTGCAGGTGGACGTGGTCGAGACGCTGGGTGCCGAGCGGCTGGTCTATTGCCGGCTGGGCGAGACGTTGTTCACCGTGCGCATCGACGGCACCCTGCCCGCGCCGCGGCCAGGTGAACAGGTGCCGCTGGGTGTGCGCGCCGACCGGCTGCACTGGTTCGACGCCGCCAGCGGCCAGCGCATCGCATGACCGGCGACTGGCCTTTCCCGTTCTGGATCGCCCACCGCGGCGCCGGCAAGCTGGCGCCGGAGAACACGCTGGCCGCCTTCCGGCTGGGTGCCCGCCACGGTTACGCCGCCTTCGAGTGCGACGTGAAGCTCAGTGCCGACGGCGTGCCCTTTCTGCTGCACGACGCCACGCTGGAGCGCACGACCAATGGCCGCGGCGTGGGCGGAGACTTGCCGTGGGGCGAATTGTCGCGACTGGATGCCGGCGCCTGGCACAGCCCGGCCTATGCGGGCGAGCCGCCGGCCACGCTGCAGGCCGTGGCCGCTTTCCTGCAGGCCAACGGCTTCTGGCTGGACCTCGAAATCAAGCCGACCCCCGGCACCGAGGCGCAGACCGGCGCCGCGGTGGCCGAAGCGGTGGCCCGGCTGTGGCATGAAAGAGTGCAGCCGCCGCTGCTCAGTTCCTTTCGGCCCGACGCGCTGCGTGCAGCGCGCGACGCCGCGCCGCAATTGCAGCGCGCGCTGCTGCTGGACAAGCTGCCCGCCGACCCGCTGGCGCTGGCTTCCGAACTGCGCTGCGTGGCGGTCATCACCGACCACCGCCTGATGGACGCGGCGCTGGTGGGCCGCCTGCACGCAGCCGGGCTGCGCGCCATGGTCTACACCGTCAACGACGGCGGGCGTGCGCAGGCGCTGCAAGCTTTGGGCATCGACGGGCTGGTCACCGACGCGGTGGACCGGCTGGGCCCCGGCGCTCAGCTGCGGTAGTCGGCGTTGATGCTGACGTAGTCGTGTGACAGGTCGCAGGTCCAGACCGTGTCGCTGGCCGTGCCGCGGTGCAGGTCCACGCGCACGGTGATCTCGGACTGCTTCATGACGCGCTGGCCCTGCTCTTCGGCGTAGCCCGGGTGGCGCGCACCGCGCGTGGCCACGTGCACGTCGTCCAGGTACAGATCGATCAGGCTCTGGTCCAGGTCGTCGATGCCGGCATAGCCCACCGCGGCCAGGATGCGACCCAGGTTCGGGTCGCTGGCGAAGAAGGCCGTCTTGACCAGCGGCGAATGCCCGATGGCATAGGCCACCTTGCGGCACTCGGCCCCGTCGCGCCCGCCCTGCACCTGTACGGTAATGAACTTGGTGGCGCCTTCGCCGTCGCGCACGATGGCCTGCGCCAGCTGCCGGGCCACGTCGATCAGCGCCTCGCGCAGCACGGCGCCGTCACCTTGCGTCCACTGCGTGATGGTCGGGTTGCCGGCCTGGTGCGTGGCGATCATCACGAAGGAGTCGTTGGTCGAGGTATCGCCGTCGATGGTGATGCGGTTGAAGGACGCATCGGCCGCGTCCTTCACCAGCTGCGGCATCAGCGCCGGGTCGATGGCGGCATCGGTGGCGATGAAGCCGAGCATCGTCGCCATGTTCGGCCGGATCATGCCGGCGCCCTTGGAGATGCCGCTGATATGCACCGTCTTGCCGCCCAGCACCACTTGGCGCGAGGCGGCCTTCGGCACGGTATCGGTGGTCATGATGGCCTCGGCCGCCACCGCCCAGTGGTCGGGCCGGGCGTCGGCCAGCGCGGTGGGCAGCGCCGCCTCGATGCGCTCGTGCGGCAGCGTCTCCATGATCACGCCCGTCGAGAAGGGCAGCACCTGCTGCGGGGTCACGCCCAGCAGCTTGCCCAGCACCGCGCAGGTGGATCGGGCGCGCGCCAGGCCGTCGGCGCCGGTGCCGGCATTGGCATTGCCAGTGTTCACCAGGATCGCGCGGATACCCTGCCCGGCCGCCAGGTGCTCGCGGCACAGCAGTACCGGTGCAGCGCAGAAGCGGTTGGCGGTGAACACGCCGGACACGCTGGCGCCTTCGGCCAGTTGCACCACGGTCACGTCGCGGCGGTTGGCCTTGCGCACGCCAGCCATCGCGGTGCCGATCTCGACGCCGCGCACGGCGTGCAACGAAGCGGGATCTGGCGCGGTCAGGTTGACAGGCATCGGTTCCCCCCTCAGGCCAACTTGCCGTGACAGTTCTTGTACTTCTTCCCGCTGCCGCAGGGGCAGGGTTCGTTGCGGCCCACCTTCGGCACGCTGGCCACGGCCGCTGCGGCCGCGCCGCCAGACTCCGTGGACACGCTGCCGTCCTCGTTGGGGTGGGTGTAGGTGACGCTCACCTGCGAAGCGCGCTCTTCGATGGCCTCGGCCGCCTGGGCCACCTGCTCTTGCGACTGGATGCGCACCGTCAGCAGCAGGCGCGTCACTTCCATCTTCACCACGTCGAGCAGCTGCGAGAACAGCTCGAAGGCCTCGCGCTTGTATTCCTGCTTCGGGTTCTTCTGTGCATAGCCGCGCAGGTGGATGCCCTGGCGCAGGTAGTCCAGTGCGGCCAGGTGCTCGCGCCAATGGCTGTCCATCGACTGCAGCAGCACCATGCGCATGAAGGGGGTGAACTGTTCGCTGCCGACGGCTTGCAGCTTGCTCTCGAACATTGCGTCGGCAGCGGCCAGAACCTTCTCGAGAATGTCCTCGTCGGTGAGTGTGTCGCTCTGCTCCAGCAGCGGCTGCAGTGGCACATCGAGCTGCCATTCTTCGCGCAATACCTTCTCCAGGCCAGGAAGGTCCCACTGCTCCTCCAGGCTGTCGGCGGGCACGTAGGTGCGCACGACTTCGGTCATGGCACTGCGGCGCAGGTTGGCGATCTGCTCGTCCAGCACGCCGGCCTCGAGGATCTCGTTGCGCTGCTGGTAGATGACCTTGCGCTGGTCGTTGGCAACGTCGTCGTACTCGAGCAGCTGTTTGCGGATGTCGAAGTTGCGCGCCTCCACCTTGCGCTGCGCCCCTTCGATGCTGCGGCTGACGATGCCGGCCTCGATGGCCTCGCCCTCGGGCATCTTCAGCCGGTCCATGATGGCGCGCACCCGGTCGCCGGCGAAGATGCGCATCAGCGAATCGTCCAGGCTCAGGTAGAAGCGGCTTGCGCCCGGGTCGCCCTGACGGCCCGAGCGGCCACGCAGCTGGTTGTCGATGCGCCGGCTTTCGTGGCGCTCGGTGGCAATGATGCGCAGCCCGCCCTGCGCCTTGACCTGCTCGTGCAGGCCTTGCCACTCGTCCTTCAGCTGCTGGATGCGGCGTGCCTGTTCGTCAGGAGGCAGCTCGGGGTCGGCCTCGACCATCTGAACCTGCTTTTCCACATTGCCGCCCAGCACGATGTCGGTGCCTCGCCCAGCCATGTTGGTGGCAATGGTGATCACGCCCGGCCGTCCGGCCTGGGCCACGATCTCGGCCTCCTTGGCATGCTGCTTGGCGTTCAGCACCTGGTGCGGCAGCTTGGCCTTCTGCAGCAGGCCGGAGATCAGTTCGCTGTTCTCGATCGAGGTGGTGCCCACCAGCACCGGCTGGCCACGCTGGTGGCAGTCGCGGATGTCGGCGATGACGGCGTCGTACTTCTCCTTCGCCGTCTTGTAGATCAGGTCGTTCTCGTCCTTTCGGATGGTCGGCTTGTTCGGCGGGATGACCACCGTCTCCAGGCCGTAGATCTCCTGGAACTCGAAGGCCTCGGTGTCGGCCGTACCGGTCATGCCGGACAGCTTGCCGTACATGCGGAAGTAGTTCTGGAAGGTGACCGAGGCCAGCGTCTGGTTCTCGTTCTGGATCTGCACGCCTTCCTTGGCCTCCACCGCCTGGTGAAGGCCGTCGCTCCAGCGCCGGCCGCTCATCAGCCGGCCGGTGAATTCGTCGACGATGACCACCTCGCCGTTCTGCACCACGTAGTGCTGGTCGCGGTGGTACAGATGGTGCGCGCGCAGCGCCGCGTACACATGGTGCATCAGCGTGATGTTGGCCGGGTCGTAAAGGCTCGCGCCTTCGACCAGCAGGCCCGCCTCGGTGAGGATGGCCTCGGCGTGCTCGTGGCCCTGCTCGGTCAGGAAGACCTGGTGGCTCTTCTCGTCGAGCGTGAAGTCGCCCGGCTCGATCACGCCTTCGCCGGTGCGCGGGTCGGCCTCGCCGATCTGCTTCTTCAGCTTGGGCACCACGGCATTGATGCGCACGTACAGGTCGGTGTGGTCCTCGGCCTGGCCGCTGATGATCAGCGGCGTGCGCGCCTCGTCGATCAGGATCGAGTCCACCTCGTCGACGATGGCGTAGGACAGCCCTCGGGCCACCCGATCGCGCACCTCGTAGACCATGTTGTCGCGCAGGTAGTCGAAGCCGAATTCGTTGTTCGTGCCGTAGGTGACATCGGCGGCATAAGCCGCCTGCTTCTCGTCGCGCTGCATGCCGGGCACGTTGACGCCCACCGTCAGGCCCAGGAAGCCGTACAGGCGCCCCATCCATTCGGCGTCGCGCCGCGCCAGATAGTCGTTGACGGTGACCACGTGCACGCCCTTGCCGGCCAGCGCGTTCAGGTACACCGGCAGCGTGGCCATCAGCGTCTTGCCTTCGCCAGTGCGCATCTCGGCGATCTTGCCCTGGTGCAGCGCCATGCCGCCCATCAACTGCACGTCGAAATGGCGCATCTTCAGCGTGCGCTTGCCGGCCTCACGCACCACGGCAAAGGCCTCGGGCAACAGCTGGTCCAGCGTCTCGCCCTGCCCCAGCCGCTGGCGGAACTCGTCGGTCTTGGCACGCAGCGCGGCATCGTCCAGCGCTTCCATGCGCGGCTCGATCTCGTTGATCTGCTGCGCCGTGCGCCGGTAGGTCTTCAGCAGGCGGTCGTTGCGGCTACCGAACAGCTGGGTCAGGATCTTTGGGAACATGCGGCATCACGGAATGGGTGGACTGCGGCGCCCTGCATCCGACGCTGCCGGACGCATGCCCGAACTCCGACGGGCACAGCGGGAGCACAGGTGGGACTGCACGCCCGGTTTGCAAGGCCGGTCACAGCCGCAAAGACCGTCGAGTTTATCACCCGCCCCTGGGCCGAGAATGGCTCCTGCCCGCACTGGCTACACTGCAAAGCATGGCAAATGACAAGGTCCCGGGCTCCGCACAGCACCCCACCTTGTCGCTGGGTGCCGCGCTGGACCAGAGCCAACCCTTGACGCAGTTGCTGCAGCGCCTGCAGGCTTCGCGAGCTCGCTTCGAGAGCGTGCGGTCGTTGCTGCCGCAAGCCCTGCAAACGGCTGTGCAGCCCGGCCCGCTGGACGAAACCGGGTGGACCTTGCTGGTGCCCGGCGGCCCGGCTGCGGCCAAGCTGCGGCAGTTGTTGCCGGACCTGCAGGCCGCGATGGACCAGCAGCATGGCCCGAGCCTGCCCATCCGCATTCGCATCCGCGGACGATGAATTCGGTGGTGCCGGCTGTCAGAGTCGAACTGACGACCTTCCGCTTACAAGCCGGACTTTCTCAGTTCTGCTGCGTGATCGAAGGTCAATCGTGTAGAGCGTTTCCGCGATAGCGGTCACTAACTGCACGGTTCCATTTGAAGGTCATTTGATGGCGGCACAGCGTCCGCCGTCAGGTTTTCAGACGCGGGGATAAACAGCTTCGCTTCACGGTGCTTTCAACTTCAGAAAGCGCAACCGTGGGGTATTCCATCAAGCACATCAAGGGCCGTGGCGGCCGCGTTCGCTATCAGGCCCAGGTCTGGCACGACAGCCTGTTCTATGGCGCCAAGACGTTCGACAACGAGGGACTCGCAACCACCTGGGGGGAGGCAAAGTTCGAAGCGGCAGTCGCCGGCACCCTGCAGCCTGCCGCACTTCGCGCCAAGCAGCGCAAGTGTGAGGTCGGACTGAACCAGACGATGGCCCATTGGGCACAGCAGTATCTCGAAGGCCCGGGCCAGAAGCACGGCGAAAGTCGCCGATATGACTACGCGCTCGTGGGCAAACTGCTGAGTACGACGAAGCTGCGCGCTTTCGACGGCGAGGAAGGCGCTCAGCTCGTCGAGCAACTCAGCATCGACTGGCAGTTCGACCGTCGCCAGAAATCGAAGGCCACGAAGCCGACCGGCGAATCGCCGAAGCCGCTCGTCTCCAATACTGTTCGACTGCGTCTTTCAGCCCTCCTGCGCATCATTCGCTTCGCCAAGAGCAAGTTGCCCGTGGAAGCCGGGTTCAGGGGACCGGCGCTGGAAGCGATCTTCGAGTGGGAGCTGCCCGCGGCGTACTCTGCGCCACGCACCCGGCTGCCCAGCGACGACGAGTACGCATCGATGATGCGCGAGCTCGGCTTGGAGACCCCGTTGGGCGACCTGCTCATGGGCATTGACGAAACCGGGGCTCGCATGAGCGAGCTGCGCACGATCAAGGGCGCCGATGTCCGCCTCCTCGAGATCGGCGGCGTCGTCATCGGCGGCGAGTGGACGTTGCGCAAGCACAAGACCCAGCGCACGGTCGGTACTCGGCAGGTGCCGCTCAGCCTGTTCGCTGCGCAGATGCTGCAGCGGCGGCGCGCGGTCCATGGCGACGGGCCGCTGTTTCCGGGGTTGACCAAGGACCAGGCCTGCGATGGATTCGACGAGGCGTGTGACACGCTCGGGATCCAGAACCTGCAATACAAAGACTTCCGGCGTGCGTTCATCAACAGGAACAAAGACTCGACCTCGCACCTGGACATGGTGCGGGTCACCAGTGCGATGCTCGAACGGGAAGCCACTCGGCTGACCGAGGCTGAGCGCAGCGTCCTGCAGGCCGTCGGACACCGGCGTCCCGCGACGACCCTCGGCTACACCCTCGCCGACATCGAAAAGCTCTGCGCGCGCTTCACGGCGACGAGTCGTTGGCCGCGCATCCGGGCCATGCTCGCAATGGACGCTGCGCCAACCCCACCCATGGCGGCATCAAGTTCAGACGAGCTCGACGCGCTGCAGTCCGAGCTGGCAGCCGTGTTGGCCAAGGTGTCTGCGGCCATGCGATCGGCTCCCCGGGCCAGCTCCGCATCTCCCTCCTCGCCAACCTGAAACCTCGCGCCCCTAAGCCCGATACCGGCGGTGCTTTGCCGCCGGCTCAACAGGCACACGGGTATCGACGATGCCGCGGCACGCCATGGAGATTGCGCGGACCGTGGCAACGGCGATCGCAGGTCGCGCAACACCGTGGCAACCGTGGCAACCGTGGCAACCGTAGCAACCGTAGCAACCGTAGCGACCGTAGCAACCGTAGCGACCGTAGCAACCGTAGTGACCGTAGTGGCCGTAGCAGCGCGACCAGCACCGAGCTCGGACTCATCCCTCGGCACCACCACAGCCGGCTCACTCGAAAACTTCATCGGAGTTCAACACATGACCAAGTCCATCGCAACGGCAGAGTCGGTCCAAGCCGCCGCCGACCAACTGCACGCAGAAGGCCGCGAGCCCACTATTGACGCCATTCGCGAACGCATCGGCGGGGGTTCCGAGACGACGGTGCTGCGACACCTGCAGCGCTGGCGGGAAACCCCCAGAGCCTCGATCGCCGCCCCGCCCCTTCCCTCTTCGGTCACCACTGTCTTCGACGGCTTCGTCGCTCGCCTGTGGTCCGAGGCCTGGACCCATGCGGCTCGCGAAATCGAAGCCGCGCAGTCACGTGCCGCTGGCCTGCTGCCGGTTCCGTTGACACCGACTTAGGCTCGTTGAGCCTTCTCGAACTCTATCGGACTGACGTACCCCAGCGTTGAATGCCTGCGCACCGGGTTGTAGAACCGCTCGATGTAGTCGAACACATCGGCCCGGATCTCTTCGCGTGTTCGGTACACCTTGCGGGCCACGCGCTCGATCTTCATCGAGCTGA
>Ga0209572_1000807_pt1 | contig 34521 bp, 29 predicted proteins | sample EBPBio232012_DNA_FD_185867 | JGI IMG/M metagenome (GOLD analysis project Ga0209572, IMG submission 185867) | Wastewater treatment Type I Accumulibacter community from EBPR Bioreactor in Madison, WI, USA - Reactor 1_1/23/2012_ DNA (SPAdes)... | ecosystem: Engineered > Bioreactor > EBPR >...
CAGGGCGCCCCCTCGCAAAAGGGGCTGTGCCGGATCGGCGGTCAAAAAGGTGGCGTCCCGCAGGAGCAGATCAAACGGACCAGATGGGGAGTTTGGGGCGGAGGGGAGGGTCATGGCTGCGCGTGGGGATGTTTTGGTGCATGTGCACCATCATGGTTCATTAAACTCACCAATATTGGTCAGCATAACTGTGAAAAATGGTTGACCATTGTTGGCCGATGGATTGCAAAATGCAAGCACAATCGGTCGTACCGAGTCCAGGACATCCCTTCAGCCCATGCGCCACCTTCACGCCGATCCCGTCGGGTCCATCGATCATTCCGCCGCACCGGCGTCGCATTCGGTGGCGGCTGGTGACGCTGGAGGGACGGCGGAGGATGGTCTGTACCGGGCGATCTCCAGCTCCTTGCTGCAGGGGCGGTTGCGGCCCGGGACGCCCTTGCGTGAACGCTATCTGGCAGAGGAGTTCGGCGTGACCCGGGGGCTGGTTCGTCGGGTGTTGTCGCGGCTGGGGCAGGAAGGCAAGTTGGAGTTGCACGCCAACCGCGGGGCGTTCGTGCCGCAACCCACCCGGGATCAGGTGCTGGATGCGTACGAAACCCGCAAAGCCCTGGAAGCCGGCATGCTCATGCTGCTGGCGGCCAGCATCACGCCGGCCCAGATTTCACGGCTGCGGGCTCACCTGGAGGCCGAGCGCCGCGCCAGCCTGCTGGCGCGGCGCGACGAGTCCGTGCGGCTGGCGGGGGGGTTCCATCTGTTGATCGCCGACCTGCTCGACAACGCACGCCTGCAGGAACTGCTGAAGCTGCTGGTGGCCCAGACACAGATGTACGTGGCGCTGTTCGAGCCGGCGCAGGCGTCAGGCTGTGCGCCGGACGAGCATGAACCCATCGTGGAGGCGCTTGCCAGGGGCGATGCGAGCGGTGCCGTCCACGCCTTGCTCGACCATCTGACACAGGTTGAGCAGCGGGTGCTGTCCCACCTGAGCCATGGCCAGACCCCCGTGGCCGATATTCTGCGGTCCGCCTTGGGCCGAAATCCATGAAGATTCTGCTTGTCAATCCGAACACCAGTGAATTCATCACCGAGCGCATGGTGCTGGCCGCGCGGGCGGCGATCGGCGAGGCCGGGTGGGTTGTCGGCGTGACCGCCGATCATGGGCCGGCGGTGGTCGGCAGCCGGGCCGAGAACGCGCTGGCGGCCGTGACGGCGATGGAGCTGGCGGCGCGTCACGCGGGCGGTTGTGATGCGGTGCTGCTCGGCATTTCAACCGACGCCGGCCTCGCGCCGCTGCGGGAACTGCTTGACATCCCGGTGGTCGGGCTGCTGGAGGCCGCGTTGCTGACGGCCAGCCAATTGGGTGGGCGGATCGGTTTGCTGACGCTGGGGGCCAGAATGGTCCCGCTCTACCAGGAACAGGCCACGGGCATGGGGCTGGGGGCTCGCGTGGTGGGCTGGGCGGGTGTTGAGCTGCCGGTGGCGTTCCAGCCCTCGGCCGATCTGCGTCCCGTCCCCGACGTGGTGCGGGCGGTGATCGAGAACGGCGCGCGCTTGGTCACGCATTTCGACTTGGATGTGCTGGTGCTTTCCGGCGCCGTGCTGGCTGGCTACCGGGAGGCGGTGCAGGCGGGCTTGTCGGTGCCTGTCGTCGATGGCATCGAGGCCGCGGCCTGGCAGGCGGTGGCCCTGGGTGCCCAAAAATACCGAGGCCCCCGTGTCGGCAGCTACGCCACCGCCCAGGGGCGCCGCGTCACCGGCGTCCCGGACGATCTGGCTCGACTCATGCGTTGAGCCCGCGCATGGGGCACTGGGCAGAGATTCACCGCGCCTGAAAAGCGCTCGGCGGCTGCCCCAGCTGCGCCTTGACCATGGCGCCGAAAGCGCTTTCGCTGGCGTAGCCGCAAGCCGCGGCGACTTGGCCGACCGGGGTGCCGCGCGCCAGCAAGGGCAGGGCGTGGGCCAGCACCACCTGGCGGCGCCAGTGCGGGTAGGAGGTGGCCAGCTCGTCGCGGAACAGGCGTGCGGCGGTGCGCTCGCTGGCGCCAACGCCGCGCGCCCAGTCGGCCAGGGTGGCGCGCTCGCCGGGCGTGCGCAGCACCGCCTCGCACAAGGCGCGCAGGCGTTTGTCGCCGCCTTCGGCGCGTGGCAGCGGCACGCCCAGCGGTTCGGTCTCGGCCTGGGCGATCTCCAGCAACGCTAGGGCCGACAGGTGGGTTTCGCGCGGACCCGGCTCGGCCTGCTCCAACGCCAGGATCAGCTCGCGCAGCAGCGGCGAGGCGGCGATCATGCGGCTGGTGTCCCAACCCGCCGGGGCGGCGGCCGGGTCGACGTAGAGCGTGTGCAGCGCCGCCGCCCGCAGCACGGCCACGCTGTGGCGGCTGCGCGGCGCGATCCACACCGCCCGCGAAGGCGGCACCACGTAGCTGATGTCGTGCGCCGCCCGCGTGTCCTGCACGCTCACGTGCAAGGTGCCGCTGGCGCAGTAGGCCACCTGTGCCCAGGGGTGCTCGTGCGGCTCGAAATGCATGTCGGCTTCCACCGCGCGCGCGCGCCGTCCTCGCACCGGCCGCTCCGGCGAGGGCCGTTCCAGCTCCTGGTGGTCGCCGACAAAAGGCATCCCGCGCGAGCGCCGCGGCGGCGCACGGCGGGGAGCGAAGGCATCGGTGGCAAGGTCGGTTTTCATAAGGGGACAACCAGGTCGGTGACTGACATCTCGCCTGCAAGCGGTCGAGCCCATCCGGGGCCTTGACTCCGTCACCCCAATAAGCACCGAAAGAAACGAAGGAATCGAAAGGCCGCGCAGCAGGCCAGCCCAGCAGACGCCGCGGCCAGGGTCCCCCCGGCCGCTGGCGCCGCCCCTCCCAGGGGGAAGGCGCAACAGCGCGCAGCGCGTGGAGCCTGGGGGTCGCGTGACTTGTCAGGTTTTCGACGATTATTGGCTATTGCACGCTTACCCGCAACTTCCCAGCCGGTAAGCCCGCGCCTACCATCCAGGCTTGACTTTCGTCACGCTCGCGCGGGTTTGGCCGACTTGGGTGTGACTCGCTCCCTTGCCGCCGCCATGAACACCGCCACCATCGCCTCCGCCAACACCACCCCGATTCCCGAACCGCAGACGCGTGTTCCGCTGCGCCAGGACGCCGCCGTGATCGGCCTGGTGGGCTTGGCGCACGCCACATCGCATTTCTCGCACCTGCTGCTGGCGCCGCTGTTTCCCATCTTCATGAAGGAATTCGGCCTGTCGTTCTCCGAGCTCGGCTTTCTGGCCACGGTGTTCTTCACCATTTCGGGCGCGGGGCAGGCGGCCTCGGGGTTTCTGGTCGACAAAGTGGGCGCGCGGCCGGTGTTGTTCGGCTCGCTGGTCTGCTTCATGGCGGCGGCCTTGTCCGGCTACATGGCGCAAAGCTACGGCGGCCTGATGCTGGTGGCGGTGTTCGCCGGGCTGGGCAATGCGCCGTTTCATCCGGTGGATTTCAGTATCCTGAACCAGCGCGTGTCGCCGTCGCGGTTGGGCTACGCCTACAGCGCGCACGGGCTCAGCGGCAACCTGGGCTGGGCGCTGACGCCGGTGTTCCTGCTGTTCTTCACCGCCACTTCGGGCTGGCGCTCGGGTTACCTGGCGGCGCTGGTGCTGTACGCCTGCGTGCTGGCGGTGCTGGTGCTGCACCGCGACAAGCTGCGCACCGAGGTCGTGCGCCGCGCGGCCGACGCCCCGCAGGGCAGCGACACGGCGTTTTTGAAGCTGCCCGTGGTGTGGTGGTGCTTTGCCTTCTTCCTGCTGTCCACCATGACCTTGGCGGTGGTGCAGAACTTCGCCGCCCCGCTGATGCAGGCCATGCACGGCGTCAGCTTCGAGGCCGCCACCACCACCATCACCGCCTACATGATTTGCGGAGCCGTCGGCATGTTCGTGGGCGGTTTCGTGGCCGCGCGCATGCCGCGGCGCAGCGATCAGGTGGTGGGCTGGGCCATGGGCATCGGCTCGCTGTTGCTGCTGGTGGTGGCCACCGGCTGGCTGGGCGGCCTGGGCTCGATGGCGGTGCTGGCGCTCACCGGCTTCGCGGTCGGCGTGGGCGGCCCCAGCCGCGACATGATGATCAAGAAAGCCGCGCCCAAGGGCGCCACCGGGCGCGTGTACGGCACCGTGTACTCGGGGCTGGACATCGGCTTTGCCCTGGCGCCGCTGCTCTACGGCGTGTTCATGGACCGCGGCATGTACTCCACCACCCTGGTGGCCGCCGCCGTGCTGTTGATGCTGTCGGTGGGTGCGGCGCTGGGCGTGGGGCGGCGCACTGTCCACGGCTGAGAGCAGGCGTGTGTCGGGCCCGCGCCCGACACCGGCGCGTGAAGCACGCTAAGCTCGCTGGTCCGAAGTTACCCATCGCCCAAGCTCCCATGACCACCCGAATCGCCGGTCACCTGATCGTTGAATGCCTGCTTGCCCAGGGCGCCAAGCGCGCCTATGGCGTGCCGGGCGAAAGTTACCTGGCCGTGCTGGACGGCTTTCACGCCCACGCCGAGCGCTTTCAGTTCGTCATCTGCCGGCAGGAGGGCGGCGCTGCTTTCATGGCCGAGGCCGAAGGCAAGCTCACCGGCCGCCCCGGTGTGCTGTTTGTCACCCGTGGGCCGGGCGCCACCAACGCCAGCATCGGCATCCACACCGCGTTCCAGGATTCGACCCCCCTGGTGGTGTTTGTCGGCGACGTGGCCAGCGACATGCGCGACCGCGAGGCCTTCCAGGAGGTCGACTACCGCGTCTTTTTCGGCCCCTCCACCCAAGGCATGGCCAAGCGGGTCGAGCGCATCGACGACGTGCGCCGCATCCCCGAGTACATCGCGCGCGCCTTCGCCACCGCCCTGAACGGCCGCCCCGGCCCGGTGGTGCTGGTGCTGCCCGAGGACATGCTGATGCAGCCGGTGCCCGACGGCGTGCAAGCGCTGCCGCGCATCGAGCCCGTGCAGTACGAATTTGACCCGCCGTCGGCGCGGAAATTGGCCGATATGCTCTCAAAATCAGAGCGACCCTTGGTCATCGCCGGCGGCCCGGGCTGGACCCCCGCCGCCGCCCAGGCGCTGCAGCGCTTTGCCGAGCGCTGGCGCCTGCCGGTGGCCAACGCCTTCCGTTTCCAGGACACCTTCGACAACCACCACCCGCAGTACGCCGGCGACGTCGGCATCGCGCCGAGCCCCAAGCTGGCCGAGCGTGTGCGCCAGGCCGACCTGCTGCTGGTGGTCGGCCCGCGCCTGGGCGAGATGACCACCGGTGGCTACACCCTCATCGAGGCGCCGCGCCCGCGCCAGCGCCTGGCCCACATCCACCCCGAGCCGAGCGAGCTGAACCGCGTCTACCAGGCCGACCTGGCCCTGTGCGCCAGCATGCCCGCGGCCGCCGCCGCGCTGGCCGCGCTGCCCGAGCCAGCCGCCACGCCCTGGGCCGAGCAGACCGCCGTCGCCCACGCCGACTACCTGGCCAACCTGCGGCCGCAGAAGCTGCCCGGCCCGATCGACATGCCCGAGGTGATGGCCACCTTGGCGCGCCACCTGCCGGCCGACGCGGTGCTGACCAACGGCGCCGGCAACTTTGCCAGCTGGCTGCACCGTTTCTGGCGCTTTCACGGCCTGGCCAAGGGCTTCAAGACCCAGCTGGCGCCGACCAACGGCGCCATGGGCTACGGCGTGCCGGCGGGCATTGGCGCGTCCATCGCCACCGGGCGCACCGCCGTCACCATCGCAGGCGACGGCGACTTTCTGATGAACGGACAGGAGCTGGCCACCGCCATGCAGCACGGCGGCAAATCCATCATCGTGCTGCTCAACAACGGCACCTTCGGCACCATCCGCATGCACCAGGAGCGCGAATTTCCGGCCCACGTCAGCGGCACCGAGCTGCGCAACCCCGATTTCGTTGCCCTGGTCCGTGCCTACGGCTATGCCGGCGAGCGCGTCACCCGCACCGAGGATTTCGAGGCCGCGCTGCTGGCCGCCCTGGCGCGCGAGCAGGGTACGCTGATCGAGATTCCGCTTGACGCCGAGGTCATCACCACCCGCGGCACGCTGAGCGCGATCCGCGAACAGGCGCTGAGCCGCTTGCGGTGAACCGGGCTTTCCGCGCTGGCTCCCGAAGTTGGGGTGAGCAGGATTCCGCCCCGGCGGTGCGTGAGAGTCTGCTTCTAGCCGGGTTTCATGCGGGCCGGCACGAAGCCGACCCGCAGCCTAGAGGTCACTTGAAGCTGAGTGGCTTGCCGGCCCCGTCTGGTGCTTGAAAAATGGGCTCTTGAACAAAGTCACGCCGTAGACTGGGGCGATACAGAGCGCAGCATGCCCGTCTGATCGTGACAGTTCAGGTATTCGAAGAACTGCTCGTCTGCCCGCGTGACCGTCACTTCGTGATACAGCTTGAGTTTTGCCTCTGGGCCCAACTTGGACAGGTACTTCATGGCGGCGCCAAAGATCGCCACATGCGTCGGGTGAGATTCAGACCAGCGCTCCAGCGCCGACAGGCTTTTCCACCAACTCATGCCGTAGCTCTTGGTGGTGGGTTGGCCTGCGGCGTTCTCGATGACCACGTAACGGTTGGTGTAGCAACCCAACGAAGCGCCTTGGTCGCGCAGGAATTCCATGCCTTCGCGCAGCACCGGTTCGACATCGTCGGTGTACATGGTGCGTTCTTCCCTCTGGGTGTCGCTCCAGTCTTGCCCGGATCGGATCAGGCACAGGTTGTCGTGGCCGTGAACCCGCACACGGTTTCCATCGCGGACAATGCTTGCCGCGCCGGTCGGCGCCATGGCATCGGTTTGCGAGGCCGGAATCCGGTCACGGGCGCCGCCCCAATAGGCGTGCTCCATGATCATGCCGCTCATGCCTTGTGCAAGCGCTGCAATGCCCTCGGGCTGATCGGGGTTGGAGAACAGGGTTTCATAGCGTTCGACATGCGGGCGCAACACCTCGGTGTACGTGCCAATGCCGTCTCGGGCCACCATGCTCCATGACGCACCGTGCGCCGAAAACCACGCGTCAAACGCCTCCACATCGTCCCAGTAGGCGGCAAGAATCACGCTCTCGAAGCCGGCCTGGTCGGTCCATCGCGCTCGGTCCCAATGGCCCGGCCCCCGCGTCGCGCCGAACGACGCCGTCATCTCTTTCAACGCGTCGGCGGCGGCTTTCGCCGTGACTTCGCTGGGCCGGTATTGAACGCCGAAGTAGGCCATCACGACACGCAACACACTGGGGGCGTGCCGCGCCACGTAGGACGGATAGGGCGGCGCGTAATCGTCGGGCACCCTGCGCTGGCGGGTCCGCGGGCATTGGAGATGCGGGGGGATGGCCGATTCCATCGTGCTGTCGGTCATCTCAATGCCCCGCTTGATGTGAGGTTGTTTCATCCTCGTCGTTATCGGCCAGTGCGGGCGACGACCAGGCATCGTCGTCGGTGCGCGTCACTTCGGCGGCATCGCGCTTGCGCATCACGACGCGATCTCCCGGTGTGCGATCGAGCAACAGTCTGGTCACATCCGGCCTGGCGTAGTGCCCAGCGGGGTCGGCTGCCGCTTTGGCCAGGGAGATCATCCCCAGATCGATGTTGGCGTAGACCAGGCCTTCCTCGCCTTCCGCAAGAGGCTCACAGATCAGTTGACCATCGGGCGCGTAGATGGTGGCGAATCCGCCGCCGGCCAGAAGGAGTTGTTGCTTGGTGGGGTCTTCTCCACACAGCATTTGCACCATCTCGTCCGACACGGTGGCGCAGGGGGCGATCACGAAACATTGGCCTTCCACCGCGTAGATCTGGCTGGCGGCGTTGTTCACTGCGGCGCCCAGCGCGTGGGCACCGCTGCGGTACAGCGAAAAGCTGGGCCAGGCCGCGATATGCACTTGTTCGTTCTGAGCGTACATGGCGTACTTGGACAAGGGCTGCAAGTGCTCCCAGCAACAAAGAGCGCCGATGCGGCCCAGTTCGGTCTCATACACCGCGAGATCCGTTCCGTCACCTTCTCCGAAGATCGTGCGTTCGACGTGCGTGGGCTTGAGCTTTCTGCGCTGGCCCACGGTCTTGCCAAGTGGGTCGATGATCCATTGGCCCATGTACAGACTTCCGCCGCGTTTCTCGCTGTGGCCCATCACCACCATAATGTGGTGATCCTTGGCAGCCCGTGCGATACGCTGGGCTTGAGGCGAGCCGTATGTCAGCGAGTTGTCGTGATACCGTTGAATGAACTGCATGCCCCACGCGGGCGAGTCGAGCCAAGCGAACCACGGATAGCCCGGCAGCCAGGTTTCTGGGAACGCAATGAGCTTGGCGTCGTTGGATGCGGCTTGTTTGATCAGACCGATGGCCTTGTCAACCGAGGCGTCCAGGTCGAGATAGACCGGCGCCGCCTGAACGGCCGCGACACGGTAGGCGGGATGAGTGACGGACATGGCTTGCTCCTGTTCAGTGATCTGGAGCTTTGATGGTAGGAGTGCATGCCGAAAATGGACTTGCCTGAACGTGCCGTGGTTCTTGACTGAGCGATGCAGGAGTGGATGCAGTTTTCCCTTATTGCCAACCCTTGAGGCCGCGCTAAGCTGACGCCCGTATGCAGGCAACAATGCGTGCTGCATCCCCATGAGAAAGAAAGGATGTGCTTGCGGCGCGTCCAAATCCATTCACTCCTCACACCACGGCTTGGTGTCGCACACCACGAGACACGACGATGTCGACACTGTTATCGACCGCTACGGTAGATCGACGCGAGCGCCTCGCGTACTGGGTCGACATGGTCTGCGACACCTATGTGGAGCTCGAATGCGAGAGTGCCCAAGGCTGTGACACGATTGAAGGTGAAATTTCGTCGGCCACGCTGGCGAGCCTGCAGTTGACGACGGTCACGGCAACCCCGCAGAAAGTCAGGCGCACGTCAGCACGTATCGCCCGCGCGAGCCAAGACTATCTCTTGGTGAGTATCCAAACGCGAGGCGAAGGTCGCGTGCTGCAGGATGGACGCGAGGCGCACTTGCGGCCTGGCGACTTCGCCCTTTATGACAGTACCCGCCCGTACGAGTTGCAGTTCGATGGTGAGTTCCAGCAGTACGTGCTGATGATGCCGGGCCCCTTGTTGCGCAGTTCGCTGCGAAACATTGAGGCGCTGACGGCCACTTCGGTCAGCAGTGAGCGAGGTGCCGGGCAACTGATGGTTGGCATGATCCACACACTGGCGCGCGATGCAGACATGCTGGCACCGGCCTCGGCAACTGCAGTCGCTGACGGCGTGATCAGTATCGTGATCGCTGGTCTCTCCACACTGCCGGTGGCACGGCAGCAGTCGATCTCGCAACTTGTCGGCTACCACCGGGAACAGATCAAGGCGTGCGTGCGTGCGCATTTGCGCGAACCTTCCATGAGCGTGGGCACGATTGCTGCGCTGCTGCGCTTGTCGCCCAGCACCTTGTATCGGGTCTGGGCGGGGGAGCCGTGCACCTTGGCCGAATGGATTTGGATTCAACGCCTTGGCGCCACTCGCCGCGACCTGAGCGATCCGACGCTTGCTGGGTGCGGCATCAGTGAAATTGCCTACTCCTGGGGTTTCAACGATGCCGCCCACTTTAGCCGTGCTTTCAGGGCGCGCTTTGGCTGTACGCCGCGCGAGTACCGCGCCCAGCAGCATGTGCACGGCGTGGAGGATAAAGACACCGGAGCGATCTGATACCGATTGGCGTTCAAACCACAAGAACCGTTCAGGCTGAGCTTGTCGAAGCCCGGGACAGCGTTTCGACAAGCTCAACGCGAACGGTTGATATTTTTGAACGCCTTTTGGTATGAGTCACTGCATTGCGCTGGGTCTGCTGGTTCATACCCTGCGCAGCGCGCCAACTGCAGGCCTTTGCTGAGCACTGGCGCTCGCCGGCGGTAAACGCCTTTCGCTTTCAAGACGCCTTTGACAACCACCACCCGCAGTACGCCAGCGACGTCGGCATCGCGCCGAGCCCCAAGCTGGCCGAACGCGTGCGCCAGCGCCTGGCCCACATCCACCCCGACCCGAGCGAGCTGAAACGCGTCTACCAGGCCGAACAGACCGCCATCACCCACGCCGACTACCTGGCCAACCTGCAACCGCAGTCGCTGCCTGGGTCATCGACATGCCCGCCATCATTGGCCTGCTGCGGCAGCGCCTGCCCGCCGACACCGTGGTCACCAACGGCGCCGGCAACTTTGCCAGTTGGGTGCACCGCTTCTGGCGCTTTCACGGCCTGGCCAAAGGGCACAAGACCCAGCTGGCGCCCACTGGCGGCGCTATCGGCTACGGCGTGCCAGGGGGCTGGGCGCGGCCATCGCCACCGGGCGTATGGTGTTCACCATTGCCGGTGAGGCTTTTTTTGATGAACGAGCCGGATCTGGCCACCGTCATGCAGCACGGCGCCAAAAACCCTGGAGCGCGAGTTTCCGGCCCACGTCAGCGGCACCGAGCTGCGCAACCCCGATTTCGTCGCCCTGGCCCGTGCCTACGACTATGCCGGCGAGCGCGTCACCCGCACCGAGGATTTCGAGGCCGCTCTGCTGGCCGCACTGGCACGCGAGCAGGGTACGCTGATCGAAATTCCTCTCGACGCCGAGGTCATCACCACCCGCGGCACGCTGAGCGCGATCCGCGAACAGGCGCTGGCCCGGCAACGTTGATGCTTTGGTTTTTGTAGCGGCTCAGGATGTACTGGCGCCGGCCCAACACTCAAAACACTGAAAATTTGGGGCAATCAGATCGGGGTTGCCCAAGAAAAAGCCGGCGTGAAGCCGGCTTTCTTTTGTCTGCCACACCAGGCTGAGGTGGCCTGGTGACGGCGACAAGCGGATCAGGACAGATGCGCGTTGATCAGCTTGGTCATCTCGAACATCGTGACCTGGGGCTTGCCGAAGATCACCTTCAACTTGGCGTCGGCGTTGATGTTGGTGCGCTTGGTGGCGTCTTGCAGCTTGTTGGCCTTGATGTATTCCCACACCTTCTTGGTCACTTCGGTGCGCGGGATGGCCTTGGCACCAATCACGGCGGCCAGCGCCGGGCTGGGGGTCATGGCCTTCATGAAGGCGGGGTTGGGGGTGCGTTTCTTGGCCGGGGCCGCTTTCTTGGCCGGAGCGGCGGTCTTGGCGGGGGCGGCGGCCTTCTTGGCCGGTGCAGCTTTCTTCGCAGTTGCCATGATTCGGAATCCTCTTTATGGGTCGCTTGGAGAGAGTGGGCCAGCTCGACTTTTCTCATCCCGCTGGCTGACCGCGATGCTACTGGATAAGGAGCACCTCTCCAAGGGAAAAATGCGCGGTTTTCCCAGGTAATGTGGCTTTTTTGCGGGTACTTCGCGCGCTGGCATCCTCTCGGGGATGGGCGCAAACCTCAGGCTGCACCACAGCAGGGCGCGCCAAGCTCGCGTGAACGCTGGATTTTAGCGTCGCCGGGCTTGGGTATCCTCGTGCTTTTGGACGTTTTCACGAGGAAATTTCAAGCATGACCGCTCCTGTTGCATTCGCCACCAGCGACCTGTGCGACGCGCACGAGGGCGACGCCAGCGCGGCGCTGCGCGTGCTGCCGCCGGTGTTCCGCGATTTCGGCCCCATCCGCTCTTTCAGCGGCCCGGTGCACACCGTGCGCGCGCCGGAAGACAACTCGCGTGTGCGCGAAGCCGTGAACAGCCCGGGGCAGGGGCGTGTGCTGGTGGTGGACGGCGGCGGTTCGCTGCGCCGCGCCCTGGTCGGCGGCAACCTGGCCACGGCCGCGGCCCAGAACGGCTGGGCCGGCATCGTGGTCGATGGTTGCGTGCGCGACGTGGTCGAGCTGCGCGCGGCGGGCGTGCCGGTGCGCGCGCTGGCGCTCACGCCGCTGCGCACCGCCAAGCGCGGCGAGGGTCAGGCCGGCGAGCCGATCGCCCTCCAGGGCGTGCCGGTGCGCCCCGGCGACTGGCTCTACGCCGACGAGGACGGCACGGTGCTGGCGGCCAAGGCACTGGTTTGAAAGATCGTAATTTGCTACTGTTACGATAGCTTCTCAGGAAGTATCCGCGCCGACTACTGGCCAATCAGGCGCTGAATCGGAGAGGGAGTCAGGCCGACCGGCGTTCGTCCATCCGGTCGCGCCGCGCCAGGGCAGGGAACAGCCACACCCAGCCCACCGCCACGGCCAGGGTGCCCACGCCGCCCAGCACCGCGGCGCCCACCGGCCCCAGCAGAGCGGCGGTGGCACCGGATTCAAATTCGCCCAGCTGGTTGCTGGCGCCGATGAAGATGGCGTTGACGGCGCTGACGCGCCCGCGCATGGCGTCGGGGGTTTCCAGCTGCACCAGGGTCTGGCGGATCACCACGCTGACCATGTCGGCCGCGCCCGACACCGCCAGCGCCGCCAGCGACAGCCAGAAGCTGCGCGACAAGCCGAACACCACCATGCACAGCCCGAACACGCCCACGGCCACCAGCAGGGTGCGGCCGATGCGGCGCGCCGGCGGGCGGCGGGTGAGCCACAGCGACATCGCCAGCGCCCCCACGGCCGGCGCGCTGCGCAGCAGGCCCAGGCCCCAGGGGCCGGTGTGCAGGATGTCCTTGGCAAAAATAGGCAGCAAGGCCACCGCGCCGCCCAGCAGCACGGCAAACAGATCCAGCGAGATGGCGCCCAGCACCGGTTTGCGCGAGAAGATGAAGCGCACGCCGGCCAGCAGGGTGTCCAGGCTGGGCGGCTCGCGCCGTGGCGCCAGATGCTGGTAGCGCACCCGGGCCATCAGCGCCGAGGCGGTGCCCGACAGCAGCACGCAGCTGGCGTAGACCACGCCGGCGTCCAGCGCGAACAGCGCGCCGCCCAGGGCCGGCCCGCCGATCACCGCCGCCTGCACGCCCGAGGCGCTGAAGGCCATGGCGCGCGGCAACAGCTCACCGGGCACCAGCAGTGGCGTCAGCGCCTGCTGCGCCGGCATCTGGAACGCCCGCACGCCGCCCAGCACCAGCGATACGCCCAACAGCAGGGTGCGTGAATCGGCGCCCAGCGCGTGCGCCGCCAGCAGCGTGATCGCAACGCCGGTGACCACCATCTGGCAGACGGAGATGATGCGCCCGCGGTGCCGTTGATCGGCCATCTGGCCGCCCGGCAGGGCCAGCAGCAGCGCCGGCACGAACTGGAACAGCCCGACCAGGCCCAGATCCCAGGCGCTGCCGGTCAGCTCGTACATGCGCCAGCCGATGGCCAGCATCAGCATTTGCGAGCTGGCGCCGCTCCACAGCCGCGACCACCACAGGCGCATGAAGGAGCGGTGCGCGCGCAGGCCATTCGGGCTGGGGCTGTCGGGTGGGGGCATGGGGTTCAGAGGTAGCGCAACTCGCGGTTGATGGCGGCCGCCGTCTTCAGCAACTGCGGCACCAATTGGCGCAGCACGTCGTCGAGCTGCCAGCGCGGGGTGGGCACGGCGATGTTGACGGCGGCCAACGGTGCGCCGCGCATGTCCAGCAGCGGCGCGGCGACCGAGATGTCGCCGATGAAGGCTTCCTGCGCGTTCAGCGCGTAACCCAGCGCCCTGGCTTCGTCCAGCGCGCGGCGCAAGCTGGGCAGGGCGGTGACGGTGAACGGTGTCATGGCGCTGCGCCGCGCCGCCTTCAGCCGTGCCAGGGCGTCGGCCGGCTCCAGGCACGCGTAGATGGCCCGCCCGGCGGCGGTGCAAAAGGCCGGCAGGCGCGAGCCGACGTGCAAGTCCACGCTGACGGCGTGCAGGCTGGGATAACGCGAGACGTAGACGATGTCGTCGCCTTCCAGCTCCATCAGGTTGACGGTTTCGCGCGTGGCACGGTTCAGCGCCTCGAGGTGTGGGCGGGCGTGGTCGCGGAACTGGTGCGTGGCCAGCACCGTGTGGCTGAATTCCAGCATGCGCCCCGACAGGCGCAGCGCCTTGCTGCCAGTGTCCTGCCGCAGATAGCCCAGCACGCGCAAGGTGTGCGCAATGCGTTGCACACTGCTGCGGTCCAGGCCGGAGCGCGCGGCCAGCTCGGTCAGCCCGAGCGGGCAGCCGGCCTGGTTCAGGGTTTCCAGCAGTTGGAAACACTTGGCCACCGAGTTCAGAAACAGCGGGCTGCCGTCGCCTCCGGCCTGGGGTCGGGTTGGCGGCGGCAGGGCGGCGGCCCCGGAGTCTTCAGCGGGCGGTGGCAAGGGGGCCATACAGGTCGGGCCGGCGGTCGCGCCACCAGGGAAATTGCTGGCGCGCGGCCGTCACGGCGTCCAGATCGACCTGGGCGGTGAGAAGCTGCGCCACCTGGGTGCCGGCTTCGGCGGCGATCATGCCGCGCGGGTCCACCACCATGCTGCGGCCCAGGTGGTGGCTGCTGCCCTCGATGCCGACGCGGTTGCAGGCCAGCACCCAGACGCCGTTTTCGTAGGCCCGCGCGCGCAGAGGCACCTCCCAGATCGAGCTGCGCTGGGCTGGGTCGGCGTAGGTGGAAAAACTGATCGGCATCACGATCAGCTCGGCGCCCCGCAACGCCAGCGCGCGCGAGGCCTCGGGGTAGAGCCGGTCGTTGCAGATCTGCACGCCGATGCGGGTGCCGGCGATGGCGTAGGTGTCGAGCCGGTCCCCGGGCGCGAAATAGAATTTCTCGAAACTGCCGGTGCCGCCCGGTCCGTCGGTGGGGAAGTAGGCCGGGATGTGCGTCTTGCGGTAACGTCCCACCGGCTGGCCCTGCTCGTCGTAGAGAAAGGCGCTGTTGAACCAGCCGTCGTCGGCGCGTTCGGCGAAAGGCAGCACCAGGGCCATGCCATGGCGCCGCGCCTTCTCGCGCAGGCCGCGCAGCAGCGGGGCGTCCTCGCGCAGGAACCAGGCGTCGAAATCCTGCTGCTGCAAGCGATTGGCGAAGAAGGGCGTCAGGAACAGCTCGCAAAACGTGAGCAGGCGCACCTGCTGGCGCGCGGCTTCGTCGAGCAGGGCGTGGGCGGTTTCGGCGGCACTGTCGAGGTCGGTGACGCTGCCGGTCTGGGCGGCGGCCAGGGTCAGGAGACGGGGCATGGATTTCTCCTAGTTTATTGCTATGCAATATTACGATATTGCGTGGTGAGCGCCTGAGCCCCTAGAGTCCGGGGCAAGAACCGGCCATCGGCCGGCCCGAAAGATGTTCCGGAGAACCCGATGCGCCGTCGCTCCCTGCTCCTCACCCCCGCCGCACTGGCCGTCAGCCCGTTCGGCTTGGCCCAGACCAACGCCTGGCCGAGTCGCCCGGTGCGCATGATGATCGGCTACCCGGCCGGTGGCAGCACCGACGTGGCCGGCCGCTTGCTGGCCGAGCCTCTGGGCGCGCGTCTGGGTCAGGCGGTGGTGGTCGACAACCGCGGCGGTGCTGGCGGCACCATCGCCGCCGGCAGCGTGGTGCGGGCCGAGTCGGACGGCTACACGCTGCTGCTGGCGGCCTCGCCCGAGGTGTCGATTGCCCCCATCGCCATGCGGGCCATGCCCTACGATCCGGTGAAGGACTTGCAGCCGATCACGCTGGTGGGGCAAGTGCCGTTTTTCCTGGTGGTCAATCCGGCGCTGCCGGTGAAGACGCTGGAGGAGTTCATCGCCTACGCCAAGGCGCACCCGGGCGAGTTGAACTACTCCTCGTTCGGCAAGAACACCTCCAACCACCTGGCCGGGGAGTTGTTCAAGTCGCTCACGGGCATCAAGACCGTGCATGTGCCATACAAGGGCAGTGGCCCTTCCATCGTCGACCTGATCGCCGGCCAGGTGCAGTACACCTTCGACACGCCGCCGGCGGTGCTGGCCCACGTGCGTTCGGGCAAGTTGCGCGCGCTGGCCGTGGCCGCGCCAAGCCGGCTGGCCGGCGCGCCTGACGTGCCCACCTTCGCCGAGGCTGGGCTGCCGGCCTTCACGGGCGGCACCTGGTTTGGTTTGTTCGCGCCGGCCAAAACACCGCGCGCCATCATCGACCGGGTGAATGCCGACACCGTGGCGGTGCTGAAAACTCCCGAGTTCGCCAAGACCTTCGCCGAAAAAGGCATCATGGCCTCGCCACAGACACCCGAGGAGTTTGGCCGCTTCGTGCAGGCCGAGGTGACGAAGTGGAGGGAGCTGGCGGCCAAGGTCGGCATCGTCGCGGAGTAAGCGGGCCATCACCATGCGCACCTTGCTGACCCATGCGACGCTGATCGATTGCGTCGAACCCACGCCTCAGCCCGACAGCGCGGTGCTGATCGAGGACGGGCGTATCGCCGACATCTTCCCCGCGGGCAACGTGCCAACCGTGGACGACGCCGAGGTGGTGGACCTGGCCGGTGCGTACCTGCTGCCCGGCCTGTGGGACGTGCACATCCACCCCGATTACCTGTCGCTGGCCGACGCTCCGCTGGCCGAGCAGGTGACCCTGTTTGGTCACCGCCTGCAGGCCGCGTTGCTGGATTCGGGCATCGTTGGCCTGCGCTGCGCCGGCACGCACAGCTACATGGACGTCGCTTGGAAGCGCGCCTTCGACTCCGGCCAGCACCTGGGGCCCAGGCTGTTCGCGGCCGGCCACTTCCTGACCACCACGGGCGGGCATTTCCTGACCTCGGGCCACGCGCTGGAGGTGGACGGGCCGTACGGCTTCGTGCACGCCATCCGCGAGCAGATCAAGCACGGCGTCGATCACATCAAGCTGAACCTGTCGGGCGGCATTCTCGGCCCGGCCTGGGATCTGCACCGCCACTCCTTCCTGCTCCCGGATGAGCTGAAGGCCGCCTTCGACATCTGCAAGCTGCGCGAATTCAAGGTCATGGCGCACGCCACCAACCCCCAGGCCGTGAAGGCTGCCATCCAGTTGGGCGCGCACAGCATCGAGCATGGCTACATCCTGGACGACGAGTGCATCGAGCTGTTCCTGAAGCATGGGACCTGGTACGTGCCTACTTTGTCCATCAGCCACCTGACCCCCACCCAGGCCACCAACGACTGGGAAAAGCGCTGGGTGAAGAACCGCAATCTGGCGCACTCGTTGTGCTGCCGGGCCGAAGCGGCCTCGGACACGCACCAGGCTGGTTTCATCAAGGCGCTGAAGGCTGGGGTGAAGATGGCCCTGGGCTCGGACATTCGACCGTTGAAGGACGCGGCCCTGCTGGAGCTGGGCCTGTGGGTGCGCGACGGCGCCACGCCATGGCAGGCTCTGGTGGCAGCCACCCGGCACGGCGCGGCGGTGTGCGGCGTGGGCGATGAGTTAGGCACCGTTGAGCGCGGCAAGATCGCCGATCTGATCGTGGTCGGCGGCAACCCGCTGGAAGACATTCACAACGTACGGCGTCTGCAACTGGTGCTGAAGGACGGGCGCATCGTCTCGGACAAACGCCAGCGCCGGCCATGACATGAGTTCCATTGCCGAGACCCGTCCCCGCGTGGCCGTGATCGGCGCCGGGGTGGTAGGGGCCAGCATCGCGCTGGCACTGCGCAAGCGCGGAGCGCGGGTGACGCTGATCGACCGCGATGAGCCCGGCCGTGGCTGCAGTTTTGGCAACTCGGGCGCCATCAGCCCCGGCTCGGTGGCGCCCCTGGCCATGCCCGGGGTGTTGGCCTCGGTCCCCGGCATGCTGCTGGACAAGGAAAGCCCCTTGCACCTGCCCTTGGGCTACCTGCCGCGCGCGCTGCCGTGGTTGCTGGACTTCGTGGCCTCGGCCAGGCCGGCGCGGGTCGAGGCGGCGGCGGCCCGGCTGGCCGCGCTGCATCAGGGCGCCATCGAGGCGCATAAGGCCATGACGCGTGAACTCGGCGTCCCCGAGCTGCTTCTGTGCCGTGGCCACCTGCACCTGTACCCGGACGAACAGGCGCTGGCCAAGGACGCCGGCGGCTGGCGCTTGCGCGAGGCTTACGGCTTTCACCCCGAGCGCCTGGAGCGCGCCGATATCGAGGCACTGGAGCCGGGCATGGCGCCGCGCTACCGCGTGGGGATCTACCTGGCCGACCACGCCACCATCTTGAACCCGTTTCGCTACGTGCAGGCCATGGCCCGGGCTTTCGTGGCGGCGGGTGGCGAGTTGGCGCGGGCCGAGGTCGCGGCCCTGCGCCGCTCGAACGACGTTTGGCAGCTACAGGGACCGGGCCTGGCCGGCGACGCGGAGTTCGACGCCGTGGTGGTGGCCGCCGGTGCCTGGTCGCGCACGTTGCTGGCGCCGCTCGGTGTGCGTCTGGCGCTGGAGAGCCAGCGCGGCTACCACCTGCAGTTCGAGGGCGGCGCAGGCACCGTCTCGCGCACCGTGGTGCTGGCCGACCGCAAGGTCTTTGTCACGCCCATGGAGGAAGGGCTGCGCGTGGGCGGCACGGTGGAAATCGGCGGCTTGACGGCGCCGCCCGACCCGCGCCGCGCGGCCGTGCTGGAGCGCATCGCGCGCGAGAGTTTCAGTGGCCTGGAAGGCCTGCCGACCCGCAGCTGGATGGGGCACCGCCCGTGCATGCCCGACTCCGTGCCGGTGGTCGGCCCGGCTCCTGGGCAGGCCGGGCTGTGGCTGGCCACCGGCCATGGGCACCTGGGGTTGACCGATTCATTGAATACCGCCGAGCGCCTATGCGCCGAAATGCTGGGACCGACGGCGGGGGCCTGAGCGGTGCTATTTCCTGGACCCCGGGGGTACCCTCCGCGCCAGGCGCCAAGCCGCCCGCGAGGGCAAGGTGGCCAGCAGTACGCCGGCCAGGGCGATGGCGAAGGCCATCAGCTGCAGGCCGCCCAGCTGCTCGCCCAGCACGCCCACGCCGACCAGGGCGGCGCTGATTGGCAGCATGACGGTGAACACGCCGGCCTGCGCGGCGGGCACGCTTTTCAGGCCCGTCATCCACAGCCATACGGTCCACATGCAGGCGGCCAGGGCATAGAACACCAGCAGCACCCAGGTGCCGCCCCGCACGGCGCCGAAGTCAAAGCCCCAGGCCAGCCACAGCCCTGCCGGCGTGGCCAGTGCGAAGCCCCACAGATTGATCAGCGCGGAGATGCGGCGCGGCGTCAGGCTGCCGGTAAGCTTCTTGCCGATCACCGCGTAGCTGGCTTCGCACAGCACGGCGCCGATCAGCAGCAGGTTGCCCAGCCAGCTCAAATTCTGAGCCGAATCGGCCCCGGAGGCTGTGCCGACACCCCCATGAAGCTGCGAATTCGATAGCGAAAGCAGCCCGATGCCCAGCACCGCGCAGGCCACTCCGGCCCACACCCGGGACGGCACTTGTTCGCGCAGGAACAACCACGACAGCACCGCCACCGCCGCCGGAATGGCGGCCATGATCACCCCGGCCGAAACGGCGGTGGTCAACTTGACGCCCGAGATCATGCACAGGGTGAACAAGAAATTGCCCAGGAACGATTCCAGGAACAGCAGGCGCCGGGTTTGTGGCGTCAACGGTGGCTCGTCGGCCGGTTTTTTCAGCCAGCGCCACATGGCCAACCCACCGATGCCAAAGCGCAGCCAGGCCAGCAGCAGCACCGGGAAGATCGCCGCCAGCGGCTTGGACAGCGCCACGTAACTGCCCACCAGGGACATCGAAAGCGCCAGGCAAGCGTAGGCCAGCGGGCGCTGCAGGGCAGGCGGTGAAGCAGGCAAGGGCAGGGTGGCCACGAGGGCGTGGGGCTTGGTACGCTCGGCATCATGCCTGACGCCGCCCAGGGCCGACCCGGCCCGCTGCACCTGCGTTGCGTGTTCGTCTACGGCACCTTGCGCGCCGGCCAAGCCAACGACATCACGCGCCTGGCGCCCGCGCCGCGCCTGCTGGGCACGGCCCGCGTGCGCGGCCGCCTGTACCACCTGGGCGGCTACCCGGGCCTGGTGCTGGGCGGCGCCGGCTGGGTGCATGGGGAGGTCTACGCCGCTCGGCCGGCGCTGGAGGTGCTGCTGGAAGAGATCGAGATGATCTACCCGCCGCAAAGCGACGAATACACCAAGCGCCAATTGCGGGTGGAGGTGGCCCTGGTCGCCGGTGGCCGCGCCGAACTGAGCTGCTTGTGCTACGCCTACAACCCGGTTCACTTGCAGGGCGCGCCGCGAATTCCCGGTGGGGATTGGGTGAACAGGGAGGGAGAGGTTGGTCCATGAAAATCAATCCCACAATATAAAATTAAAGTCTGTTGCAGTGCGGCAAATTTTCTCAATATGGGAAATAAAATTTTGTATTGAGAAATGAATGATTTAACTTATTGATTTAAAAGAATAAAATTTTTGTCTTGTATAAGACATAAGAATGATTTGAGGTCTTATACAAGAGTTAGAATAGCCCTCAACGGAAGCCGATCTTGGCCCCGCCGCCGTCCGCAAGGGCCGCCTTTCGTACCGATTCACCTTCTCTCTCTCTCTTCTCTTAGGAGCTTTTCATGCCGAACAACAACGAGCAACTCAGCCGCGAACAGCAGATCGCCGCGCTGGAAAAAGACTGGGCCACCAACCCCCGCTGGAAGGGCGTCAAGCGCGGCTACAGCGCCGCCGACGTGGTGCGTCTGCGCGGCAGCCTGCCGATCCAGCACACGCTGGCCACGCGCGGTGCCGAAAAGCTGTGGGGCCTGGTCAACGGCGAAGCCAAGAAGGGCTACGTCAACGCCTTTGGCGCCATCACCGCCGGTCAAGCCATGCAACAGGCCAAGGCCGGCCTGGAGGCGGTGTACCTGTCGGGCTGGCAAGTCGCCGCCGACGGCAACACCTCCGAAACCATGTACCCCGACCAGTCGCTCTACGCCTACGACTCGGTCCCCACCATGGTGCGCCGCATCAACAACACCTTCAAGCGCGCTGACGAGATCCAGTGGAGCCGTGGCGTGGGCCCTGGCGACAAGGACTTTGTCGACTACTTCCTGCCGATCGTGGCCGACGCCGAAGCCGGCTTCGGTGGCGTGCTGAACGCCTTCGAGCTGATGAAGAACATGATCCAGTCGGGCGCGGCCGGCGTGCACTTCGAAGACCAGCTGGCCGCCGTCAAGAAGTGCGGCCACATGGGTGGCAAGGTGCTGGTGCCCACGCAAGAAGCTTGCGAGAAGCTGATCTCCGCCCGCTTTGCAGCCGACGTGATGGGCGTGCCCACCATCATCCTGGCCCGCACCGACGCCGAGGCCGCCAACCTGATCACCAGCGACCATGACGCCAACGACAAGCCCTTCCTGACCGGCGAGCGCACGCAAGAAGGCTTCTACCGCGTCAAGAACGGTCTGGAGCAAGCCATCAGCCGCGGTGTCGCCTACGCCCCCTACGCCGACCTGGTGTGGTGCGAGACCGGCGTGCCCGACATCGGCTTTGCCCGCGAGTTCGCCCAGGCCGTGCACGCCGCCAGCCCCGGCAAACTGTTGTCCTACAACTGCTCGCCCTCGTTCAACTGGAAGAAAAACCTCAACGACAGCCAGATCGCGACCTTCCAGGAAGACCTGTCCGCGCTGGGCTACAAGTACCAGTTCATCACGCTGGCCGGTATCCACGTCAACTGGTACCGCACGTTCGAATTCGCCAAGGCCTACGCCGGCGGCGAGGGCATGAAGCACTACGTCAACATGGTGCAAGAGCCCGAGTTCAAGGCGCGCGAGGCAGGCTACACCTTCGTGTCGCACCAGCAGGAAGTCGGCGCCGGTTACTTCGACGACGTCACCACCGTCATCCAGGGCGGCTCCTCCAGCGTCAAGGCGCTGACAGGCTCGACCGAAGAAGAGCAGTTCCACTGAACCGCTTGATCTGGTTTCGGAGGCGCTGACGGTCGGCGCTCCCGGTCCCACCCCAAAAAAGCCACGGCATGCCGTGGCTTTTTTGCGTTTTCCGTGGCTATGCCGGCGCCGGTAAATCCTGAATAGCTATTGAAACTGTAGTAAAAAAAGCTTGCGGTTGCCGAGGGCTCTCTTCGCTTCGGCCGCCCCGTCAGACCAAATGGGGCGCTGGGCAGCCCAAGGCCCCCGCCGTGCGCGACAGGCGCGCCCGCGGTGGCGCGGTGTGTTCGCGCCTCCTGGCGGCCGCTAGGTTGGCGGCCCGCGGAGGCGGGCAGCCTGCCGCGCCCTTGAAACGGCCACCGCGCGGGCGGCCCCGTCCGGATACCGCCGAAGTGTCGCTGCGCGGGCACTTCCGTTGTCCCTTCGTCGGTTGGCTGACCAGAAAGCGCGGACATCCAGACCCACGTGTCTTGGCCTCAAGGCGGCCGCAGTGCTGTCGCGCGTGCGCTGGAGCCGCCACATCCCACGCCTTGCTGTGCCATCTCGCCTGTGTGCCGGGGAGGAGATTTTGAATTTATAGAAAAAATTAATGTTCATAGAAATACGGGTTGGCTGTGATTTTCTTGTGATGAATGAATGGTGCGTGAATTCGGGCTGTGTTACGTCTTTGTATGACAGGGTTGTAAATAAATAGAAAAAATTAACCAAATCAATGATTTGAAAGATTTTTGAATTGACGTCTTCAATAAATATCTTTCATCAAACTGACAATAAACTGTCAAATTAATAAGATATTTTAATTTATCGGGTTGAAATGGCCTTGAACGCGACCAAATCCCCTGAATAGGGTAGATCAATAAAAAATATGAAGTTTCCCGGTGTAATGCAAAGTCCTTGTCTGGCTTGCTGCATGATTCGTTCACCTAAACAGAGTTAAGCGCATTCAAAAAGAGTGCCGAAGCAAGAAGAGATCGATTTTTTGCGCAGTGCACGGCCCTCAATAATGATTTGAATACACCCTGCACCAAGTTACACCGGTTGCTTTCATGGAACACAAGAATCAAACAGACCACCCGACGGACAGTGCGGAGCACACGCTGATGTCTGCATTGCTTCGGGTGATTTATGAGCGCCGGCGTTTATGGCCGCCCGACAACAGCTCTTTTGTGGCTTGTGTCGGTTTGTTGGGGTGGTTGCCGTTTGCGTATGTGCCGCCGTCCCAGGCGGTTGAAAAATTGATGGACTGGATGTGGTTGAGTGGTTTGCACGAAATTCAACCGCGCCACCGCGATTCCGCGGGCGCCTTTCGGGTAGGGGATCAATTGGCCATCGACGCTTATGCCATCGGCGTGACCGAGGGGGTCTTCTCGATAGACCGATTCATATCGGTGCAGTGGCTGAACAAACCGGGCGTATCGGCGTGGGAAATGGATGAGTTGATCAGCCTGCAAACCCTGGGGCGCCGCCATGGGGCGTTGCTGGGCAGTGTGGTGGTGGAGAACGGCCGTGCCATTCGAGGCCGGTTGGAAGGGGTGGGGCTGATCGAGCAGGTGCGAAACGGCCATGTGGGGCCTTCCTGTGATGGCGTCGAGTTGAGTGGCGCCGTCGGCGGAGGACAGGTTTTCAGGGGCAAGGCGCCGAACGGCGTGTTCTCGGCAAATCAGCGCAAAAAAGCCGGCTGGAAAACCAAGTCCGACTTGCAGAAGAACGCCAAGGTGCGACGAACCACGTCGCACGACATGGTGCTCACCGGAGGGGGCGATGAACTGGCCAGAGAGTAACCGCTTGAACCTGGGGCGCCGAGTGGCGGCTGTCATCGCCTGGGTGCTGTGTTCGACGCAAATCGCGTTTCCGCCGCCGGAATAGGTGTGCCGGGAAGGCGTTCAGAAGTTCGTCATGGAAATAAGACCTTGAAACGCGATGGACCATGTTTCATGTCCCCGGTGTCAAGGTCTGCGAAGCGCTCGAAGGAGCCGATCTCCAAATCAATCGTAAAAGGAGGATTGATATCAACAGAAAGAAAATTATTCATCATCATCACATTTTTTTTTGCTGAAACAGCAGCTTGTTTTTTTAATTGGAGTTCAATTTTATGTTCAAGAAAGCAATGATTGCCGGCGTTGTCGCGCTGGTTTCGGTGGGTGCCAATGCTGCAACCGCCAATTTGACCGTCACCGGTACCATCACCCCGGAAGCGTGTGCTATTGCCCTGACTGGTGGGGGTTTGGTGGACTATGGCAGTCTGTCTTCTCAAACGGTCAAAGGTTACGGTTCCTACTACGGCACGGATTACGCAGCTCCGGCGAAAACGATCGGGTTGGCGGTGACTTGCTCGGCTCCGACTGCCGTATCTCTGGCTTGGACCGATAACCGGGCCTCGTCCAAGATGGCCTTCGATGCTTACGACGCTGTCCGCTTCGGCTTGGGTCTGTCTGGTTCCGCCAAAATCGGTGCGTACGCCTTGGCTTTCGGTCAAGATGGCGGCAGCACGACCTACGTCGCGACGACAGGTGGCGCGGCCACGGCGCCTGCTGGTTACCTGGTTCGCCCCAAGGGCAGCGTCGCCGGGACGGCATGGGCAGCCCCGACCGGTCTTGATGGCGGCTATTTCAACCCTGCAAATTCTGTCGGTATCAAGCACGCCGCCGCCGACACGGCGCCGCCCGCCTTGGTTGCATGGAATAGCACTGTCTCCGTCGGGGCACTGTTCAACAAGGCTCTCGTAGACACCGCCACCAGCGTCATCACGCTGGACGGCTCTGCCACGGTTGCCGTTGAGTACATCTGATTGATGGGAGGCTGCCCCTGCGAAAGCCGGGGCGGCTTTTTTGACCATGCCGAAATCATTCATTTTTCCTCTATGGCGCGGCTTCCTGGGTTGCTGCATCACCGCATTTTTTTCCACTGCCGTGCAGGCTACCGGCGTGCAGCCCGACACCACCATCGTGCTGTTGTCCGCAGGCGAAGGCCAGACGCAGATGGCCGTCAAGAACACCGAAACCCTGCCGCTGCTGATGAATGTGGCGGTGCAGGACTTGCCTGGCAGCGAGTCGCTGACCGTGCTGCCCCTGCCGCAGGTGTCGCGCCTGGAGCCGAATGGGCGCCAGGTGGTGCGCTTCGTGCTCACCGAGCCGGCCGGCGGCATCAGCAAGCAGTACCTCAAGCGGGTCAGCTTCGAGGGGATTCCGCCCAGGAATCCCGAGGAAGGCAAGGCCAAGATCACCCTCAACGTGCGTCAGACCATTCCGATGGTGATTTCGCCCAAGGGCCTGGAACAGCACCCCGAGCCCTGGCGCAAGCTGGAGATCGTGCGCGCGGGCGCCGACGCCCTGCAGGTGCGCAACGACAGCCCCTTCGTGGTGCGCATGAAGGCCGACGCGCAGCTCAAGCCCATGAACGCCGAGGTGGCCTTGCTGAAGGACAGCTACGTGCTGCCGGGCGAGAAGGTGACCGTGACGCTGCCCAAGGACGTGAAGGCGGCGCAGGTGCAGGCCGTGCGCATCTTCCCGGCCTCGCCCTGGGGCTTTGCGGTGGAACCGTACGAAATCAAGGTGTCGGACAACGCCGCCACAGCTTCTTGACGCGCGTGGCCGGCGCCCCGGTGCCTGCCACGCGTTCCGAACCCATTTTTTCCATTCAGCACAGCGGGGGGTCGCTTGAGGAAGACACTCACTGCGTCGCGAAAAGCGGCGCCCAAGGTTCATCGTTTGCGCACGCCGCTCAAGTGGATGCTGCTGGTGGCTGCGCCGTGTTGTGCACTGGCGCAGGGGCAGGGGGCGTCGGTGCCGCCGGCTTCCCCCGTGCCCTCCACCGGGCAGCCGCCCTTGCCCGCACCGGTGCAGGTGGCCGCCGGCCAGACGCAGTGGGCGCAGTTTGACCCCGAACTGCTGAAGGAGCGGGGCCTGAGCCCGCGCGTGGGCGAGTACTTTCGCCACGGTGCGCGCTTTCAGCCGGGTGCGCAGTCGGCGGGCTTCATCCTGAACGGGGTGGAGCTGGGCCGCAAGCGGGCCAGTTTCAGCCCGGTGGGGGCGCTGTGCTTCACGCCCGAGCTGGTGCGCGCGCTGGGCCTGAAGTCGGTGCAGGACCAGGTCCAGGACAGGCCGGGCATGCGGGCCGATGAACCGTGCCCGGATTACCGCGATTTCTCCCCGCGCACCGTGGTGGTGCTGCGGCCCAACGAAGGCCTGGTGGAGCTGACGGTGCCGCCAGAAGATGTGATGCCTCTGCTGCGCGCCCAGGGCACCGAGACCGGCGGCGCTGGCGGCTTGTTCAATTACCGTGGCTACGCCTACCAAAGCCGTTTTGGCGGCGGGCAGACGACGAACAACTACTACCTGGACACCGAGCTGGGCTTTAACCTGGACGACTGGATCGTGCGGGCGCGCCAGATCTACACGGCCGGCGATAGCGGCGGGCGCTGGGTTTCGCAGTCGGCCTACGCGCAAAAGACCTTTGCCGAGCAGCAGCAGGTGCTGCAAGCCGGGCGCACCAGCACCATCAACCCACTGTACGGGGGCATCCCCATCACCGGCGCGCAGTGGTTTCCCGAGCGCGGTCTGCGCCGGGCGCGCAGTTTCCCGATCAACGGCGTGGCCGGAACCCGCGCGCGGGTGGAGGTGCGCCAGGCCGGCGTGCTGCTGGTGTCCACCGTGGTGCCGCCGGGGCCTTTCACGCTGACCGACTACCCGTTGAACAACTTCGGCGTGGACCTGCAGGTGCGGGTGATCGAGGAAACTGGCAGCGAACAGCTGATCACGGTACCGGCCTCGTCGTTGCTGCTGGCGGCCGACCACACGCAGAACGCCGGCCTGTCGGTGGCCGCCGGCCAGTTGTGGGACCAGGCCAGCGTGCGCCGCTACCGGCAGGTGGCATTGGCCAGCGGCAGCTATGGCTGGAGCTGGGGGCCGGCCGGCGGTTCGGTGGGGGCTTTGCTGGCCGAGAACTACGCCTCGGCCGGCGTGGCGGCGAATTGGCGTCTTGCCCCCAGCGCCAGTGCCTATGGCCAGTTGCTGACCTCGCACGACGCACGGCGCGGTGTCAACGGCACGCAGGCCAGCGCCTCGTTGGCCTGGCTGGCCAGCGACACGCTGGCGCTGGGCGCCTCGGGCAACCTGCGCACACGCGGATTCCGGTCGCTGCAAGAGTCGGCCAGTTTGTACCAGGGGCCGATCCTGGGCACCGGCACGCGTTCGCAAATGGGCGTGACGGCGTCGTGGAACCTGGGCAGCCTGGGCGCCTTGTCGGGTGGCGTGACGCGCCAGAATTACTTCAACGGGGATCCCGGCTATGTCTATTCGCTGGCCTGGGGCTTCACGACCTGGCGGCGCATCAGCGTGCAGGTGGGGGTGTCGCACAACACCTCACGCAATTACCTGGCCGACCCATTGCAGCCGGCGCTGGGCTCGTTGAATCAGCGCACAGGCAACTTTGCCTACGTCAACGTCAACATTCCGCTGGACTGGGGCGTGACCAGCACCTCCTACGCGCGGCGCAGCAACAACGAGACGCGCTATGGCACGGGGGTGGATCAGCGGGTCAACGACATGCTCAGCTACCGCCTGAACGCCGAGCGGGTCAGCCCGGCGGGCGGCGCGGCGACGCGCACGGAAACCTCGGGCTCGGTCACGGTGGTGCCGCGCTATACCTCGCTGACGCTGGGGGTGAGCGACCGCCAGAGTGCGGGCAGCAGCTATTACGGCGAACTTTCGGGCAGCGTGCTGGGTACCTCGGAAGGGGTGGGGATGTCGCCGCACCAGGTGGGTGACACCTTTGGCGGCGTGAAAACCGGGGACGTGGTGGGTTTGCGGGTGGACACGCCCCAGGGGCCGGTGTGGTCGGGGCCAGGTGGCTTCGCGGCCGTGCCTTACCTGCCGGCCTACCAGGAATCGCGCCTGGAGACGAGTTTCAAGACCACCGATGTGGACGTGGACGTGGACAGCCCCTTGCACGTGCTGCGCACCGGCCGTGGCGCGGTGGTGAACGTGGACATGGGGGCTAGGCAGGTGCGGCGGCTCTTGCTGACCACCGTGGATGCCCAGGGGCAGCTGTTGCCTTCGGGGTTGCCGGTGTTGCGCACCGTCAAGGGTGGCGGCGACGGCGAGTACTTCTCGGCCACCGCGCAGGGCGGCCGGATTCTGGTCAACCGGGTGGTGGACGGCGACGCGTTCTACGTGGAGCTGGCCAATGGCAAGCGCTGCACGTTGCAGGACATGCAGACGCAGCCGCGCACGGATGGGCAATTGTTTGAAAGCGGGACGGCGGTATGCAAATGATCAATCTAGTGCGCCAGGTGGCGCCTGTGGCGGCGGCGTGCCTGGGGGCTGCCGTGCTGATGCTGGGCTGCGGGACGGCTTGGGCCGCCTGCGGCGTGGTGACTTTCGTGCCCACCAGCGTGGACGTGGGCAGCCAGGGTGCCTCGGCGCTCCCGGCGGCCGACGTGGCCGGCTACAAACGGGCAGGCACTTCCGCGGTCTCGCTGCGGGCGAGCTGCGATGACGTGCCTGACGCCAGGCAAATCAGCTTCGATTCGTTGCTGGCAGGCGACACGGCAGGCTTGGTCCGCTGGGGCTCGGCGGCGGCCGGCGCCAGTACCGCGGGTGCCGCCAGGTTGACGGTGCAGCAGGCCAGTGTGGGCGGCGTGGCCGTACCCATGACGTTCACGCCGACCGGGGGTGCCGTGTCGGCGGCCACCCAGGGGCCGCTGGCGCTGACGGGCAATGGGGTCCTGGGGCTGGATTTGCGAGGGGTGCCCAGTACCGGAAACGCGCGCAAGTCTTTGGCATTAACCATGCAGATCCAAACACTGATTAAGTCGAGTTTTGTGCCAACCACATCCACGCCATTTCGGGCGGACATGGGCGTGAGCGTGCCGTGATGGATGCCTTCGGTTGCTTGATTTTTGATTCCTTTTGGTCATTGGCCGGTATGGATGGAGCCTGGCAAGCTATCAAAAAGTGAGCTGACCGAGGTGTTTGACGACGATCGGTACGTGTGCCGCCCGCATTCTTTTACCGGCCTGCCTTGTGACCGGTGCATGGGAGTTGTACGCAGAGAAGGTTGGGCCGGAGCGTCTGTCAGTTGTTGCTGCCAAAGGCGAGACCACCACCACCGGGTGGGGTTGCTCTGTGAAATTTTCCGTGACGGTCGGTGGGGCCGATGAGTGGCCTCGGAGGATTGTTGTTTGTGTCCACCAGTACGCTGTGTGCCGGCAAGTCGTTCAGATTGGGATAACCAAGGATTGTAAGAAACCTATGAATATAGTTTCATAGGTTTCATTTGGTTTCTGTATTGTCTTTTGTTCAACATCGCGCCGCCGTCCAGGGATTTTGCAGGGCCGAGGCCGTTGCGAACGCGGTTCATTCAATATTCGCCGTGCCTGACTATTCACTTTATTTCGCCTCGACGCAGCCCGGTGGGTTGACGTCATCGTCAGAGAGCAACGACCAACGGGTGCGGGGTGCACGCATTGCGTTCCTGGAGGACGACGCGAGCTTCGCGGCGCCTGTGCGTGATTGGTTGATCGGTGCCGACTACGTGATCGATCATTTTTTGTCCGGTCGCGATTGTCTGAGCGCCATGCTGAGCAGCAAGTCTTATGCGCTTGGGCTTTTCGATTGGCAGTTGCCCGATATTTCGGGTCCGCAGGTGATGGCCCAGTTGCATGCCAGGGGACAGGCGACGCCAGTGATTTTTCTGACTTGCCAAGCTTCGGAGCAGAAAGTGGCCGAGGTGCTGCTGGCCGGCGCCGACGACTACGTGATCAAGCCGCCTGTGTACGCCGTCCTGGATGCTCGCATGCAGGCTTTGTTGCGCCGCAGCATGCGCATGTTCCAGGGCGCGCCGCCTGAGTCGCTCGGTCGCCTGACCATCGACTGCGCCCACCGTACTTTTCTGCGTGATGGCCTGCCGGTGGCGCTGACCCCGCGCGAGACGGACCTGGCGGTGTACCTGTTCATGCACCGCGGTGAACTGGTGCCACGTGCGCGGTTGAATCAGGTGCTGAATGTCGATCCTCGCGCCGTCGATACACGCCGTCTGGACGTGCACATGAGTCACTTGCGCAGCAAGTTGGGCCTGACGGCCGATCAAGGGTTCCGGCTGTCGTCGGTGTACCGGCAAGGGTACCGGCTGGAGTACATCGGGGGGTGGTGATGCGGCGGGATAGACGTCGGTAATCGAGCCCCGGGGGGTCAGTCGCGTGGTGCAAAGGGCCGCAGCGAGCTATTCACGGGTTATCCATGGGTGCATGTAACTTGAGCTGGGTCAAAAATGTGATCAATAGTGGCGGGAAGATCGGTGAGAAGCAACCCTGGCAGTTGGAATTGGACGCTGCTTTTGTGGTCAACGGCGCGAAAGCATGTCCCGCACACTGATCGATTTTGTGAAGCCGTCCGACACCAGCGTTGACATGCCGTCCATGGTCGATGCTAGGCCGTCGGCGGCAAGCACGGAGGGGAGGCTTTGGGCTTTCTCTAGAAAGGTGCTGTCGCTGGGGTGCCAGGGGCCGACCCTGATATTGCTGGTTTTGGCCGTGGGGGCATCCTTGACAGGAGCGCTGGGGCGTCTGGATCTGTTGCTTTACGACACCGGCCAGCGTTGGGTTCGGCGTACGCCGGCCGTCGACGTCGTGGTGGTGGCGATCGACGAGCAAAGCTTGCAAGCCCTGGGGCGGTGGCCGTGGCCCCGCTCGCTGCACGCCCAGCTACTGGATAGGCTGCGTGCCGAAGGCGCGCGGGCGGTTGGCTTTGACGTGCATTTTCCCGAGCCACGGGAGCATGAGGCGCATGGCAATGATGCCTTGGTGCGTGCGATGGATCGCTCCGGGAACGTGGTTTTGCCCTTGATGATCCAGAACCTGGGGGTCAACGGTTATTTGCTTGAGTCCCCGCCTCAGTCGGCGTTGGTGCGAGCCGCGGCGGGGCTGGGGCGCACGCAGGCCGAACTGGGTCCGGACGGTGTGGCGCGCGGTATCGTGCTGTGGGAGGGGCTGGGCAAGCCGACCTGGCCACATTTCACCGAAGTGGTGCTGGATGTGGCGCGCGGCGAGGGCGTGCGTGTGAACCATTGGAATAGTGAGGGCTTGGACATGACGCTCTCACCGGTCGAGGACCGTGGCATGGATGAGTCGCCGTTTGCCCTGATTGGAAGTGAACGTCGCTACATCAACTTCTACAGTGGCCATGCCGGCGTGCCCTCGATTTCCTATTCGCAAGTGCTGCGAGGCGAGTTTCCGCCTGGATTGCTGCGTGGCAAGATTGTGCTGGTGGGTGCGACCGCGGCGGGCATTGCGGCTGCCGTGCCGACGCCGGTTTCGGGCGGTTTGACTCCGATGCCCAGGGTTGAGTTTCTCGCCAATGCGCTGACGTCGATGCGCGACGGAACCTTGATCCGACACACGTCCTGGTGGTTGTCGGCCCTGTTGTGCGGTATGTTGGCGCTGGTGCCCATGGCGTGGCTGCCTCGCATGGTTCCACATCGCAGCGTGTTGGTTTGCGCGGTGTACGTGGTGGTGCTGGTGGCGTTCACCATGGCGTTGCCCCTGTGGGGCCACATTTGGTTGCCGACCGCTGGTGCTCTTCTGGCCGCCATCAGCGCCTACCCGATTTGGGCCTGGCGCAAGTTGCGGGCGACGTCCCACTTCCTTGACCGCGAACTGGCGCGATTGACCCAGCAGTTGCCATGGGTGGGAGACGGTGCGACGCGGGCCAGCGCCGATCCGTTCGAGAATCGGCTGCTGAAGATTCAGGTGGCAACCCAGACGCTGGCGGACATGGAGACGGAGCGCCAGGAGACGTTGGCCTTTATTTCGCACGATTTGCGGGCACCGCTGGTCAGCGCCCGAATACAACTGGAGATGCAAAAGGGGCCGGACGATCCGATGGTTCGCCTGCTGGATCAGTCCTTGGCACTGGCGGAGGATTTCCTGCAGGCGTCGCGGGCACAGATGAGCGATGGCTCGGAATTTGAATTGCTGGACATCTGTGCCGTGGTGCATCAGGCCGCCGACGACCTGCATGCCCTGGCCCATTCACGGGGTGTGCACCTGGTGCGCGAGATTCCGAACGAGCCGACCTGGGTGCACGGTCAGTTCGATTTGCTGCACCGCGCCGTGGTCAACTTGCTGGTCAACGCCATTCCCAAGTCGCCGCTGAATGGGCATGTGATCTTATCGCTGCAGGCGGACGCACGAGGCGTGCATGTGAGCGTTATCGACGAAGGTCCGGGTATTCAACTGGATCAGCGTGAACGCTTGTTCCAGCGATTTTCTCGTCGCAACGCTGGGTCGCGCCTGCAGTCAGGTGCTGGATTGGGGTTGTACTTCGTGCACATCGTGGCCACGCGACACGGAGGCAGCGTACAAGTGGACAGCCGCCCTGGATCGACGGTATTTCGTCTGACCTTTCCGGGGGCGGTGGAGCCTCATGCAGCGGCGTTCGATGAGGTGCCGGTTGTGCCGGTTAAGGCGGAAGGGGCTTGATCTGGCATGACGGATGGGTTCTCGGCGTTGCTAGGTTTTTCCACATTAGCCGCTTAAGGGCTGACCGGCCTTATTTCTTTTCGGGGGTAGAGCCCACCAATTTCATCGGCACGGTGGGCACCCAGACCCACGTGGGCAACGACACCGAACCGGACATCGGCAGCGACATTTTGGTCGGGGCTGGGGCGGTCGGGGGCGGGGCGTTACCTGCCGCGAACGTGACCGTGGCAGGCGCTGTGGTTACAGGGGTGTGGGGTGGCGCAAGCTGGGCAGAAGACTCCTGGCGCCTAGAGATGGATCGGGCCGGAAAGATGGGATACCAGTTGCGGCCGCGCGCATGCTCTCGCATGAGTTGTGAGAAGTAGTACGCGCAGGTTCGTAAGCTCCATTTGACCGCGCGTGCGAAGGGCAGGGCGCAGGCGTCGTAGTACTGTTGCCGCTCCGCCGGATCCGTGAAGACGTGCATCATGGCGCGCCGGAAACTCATGGCCAGTGCTTGCGAGCGCAGGGGGTTCGGGTTGTCCATCTGTTCTTCGCTGCAGAGGGTGGCCAGCAGGCCGTAGATGATGCGCTGGGCCGACGTGGTGCCAATGTCGATCAGGCAGATCAGAGAGACCAGCGCGGGGTCTTCCGCGATCTTGCGGTAGTCGCGCAGTTGCTGGCGCTGTGCGTCGAGGTTGTCGTGCTCGCCAAGCACATCGGCGCTGCGCGCCTCGCGTCTGTCCGATCTGAGAAACAGTTCGGTGTCGAGCAGGAACTGCCGCCGCATTTCACGTGCGTAGTGCTGCGCCAGCATCGGAATCACGGAGCGCAGACGCTCCTGCTGCTCGGGGGAGAGCGAGGGCACTGGGTGCTTGGTCAGGAACAGGTTTTCATGGCGGGTCCGGGGCGCCGGTGCGGCACTCCGTGGCTTGCATACCGCGCCGCCCATGGCTTCAATGACGTGGTGGCTTTCGGTCTCGACGAAAGTCCACAGGTGGCTCATGACGGCGTGATAAGCGCGCATGCGCGGAATCTCCAGGGCGCGTGGGATGATGGCGCCCAAGGGGCCCTTGACTCCTGCGGCGTAAGAACAACTGTACGGCGCCCCGCGTCCGATTCGACGCAGATCGGATTAGCAAGCGTTAAGTTTGGATGCCAATCCGTGAGTGACCTCGCCCTCAAAAGGCGGAGCTTTTCCTTCGCTTCAATAGATAAATAGATAAACAAGACGGTGTTTGCGCGCCACCTTGCCGATGCGTAGACTTTGACACAAGGAGCCCCGCGCATGGCAACCAATCTAGCTCTGACGCCGCTCTGCTCGACTGCCCCCGTCGTGATCAACGGCGAGCCCACAAGAAAAGCGGCGGTGACGTTGGCGCTGAAGGAGTTGATTGACGAAATGCACATTGCCATCTCGTCGGTGCTGCTGGGCCAGCGCGAGCAGCTGTTCGAAGGCGTTGATCTGCCGGCCCTGAGCTACGCGTGCACCCAGCAGGTGGCGTCGCCCAGGGCGATGCACGTGGTGATCAATCGGCAGTGAACACGGCAAAATAAAGGGGTATGCGCTCACTCGTCATGACCCTTGCACTGTCTGCCTGCGCGGCCGCGTTCGCCGCGCCCACGCCCGGGCCCATACGCGCCGAGATCGACGCCTTGCTGACCAAGCTGCAGTCCTCCGGTTGCGATTTCGACCGCAACGGCACCTGGCACAGCGGCGCCGACGCCAAAGACCATTTGATGCGCAAGCTGGATTACATCGAAGGCAAAACCACGCTCAGATCCACCGAGCAATTCATCGAGCTGGCGGCGACCAAGAGCAGTTTTTCGGGCAAGCCGTATCAGGTGAGGTGCGGTAAGGAGAGGGCGGTGGAGAGTCAGCAGTGGTTGGGTAAGCAGCTTTCGGTGATTCGTTCGTCGGGAGTCCAAGCCAAGCCGTAATCAGGTTGTTTTTTGGTGGATGGTGAATGATTGTGACCCGCAATTGATTTCAAGGTCCTTGTGGATACTGCGTTTCGCGCTATCAAGATTGAAGCTCTCGGTGGCAACATCGTGATCGCTTCATGTTCGGGCGACGGGAAGAGCGAACTGTTGCCAGTGCGGCGGTTTACGTTGCCATGAGATTGGCACCTGATGCTCGGCACGGTTACCAACGATATACTGTGTTTGTAATCAGTTTAGACGCGCGATGCCGCGACCTTCAATGGGGTGCTCAAGTCCTGAGCATCGTTGGTGGCGATGCGGTTATCCGGTATGTTACGGATGTGATGGATAAATCACGTTAGCCATCTCCAGGTAAATAGTTGTCATGGATATTTCATCGTTAATAAGTGCATTCAGTGCCGTAGCTGCAATAGCTTCCGCAATTTATGCCTGGCGGTCTCAACTCCGAAGTGCAACACCGCTGATTGATATTGAGAATCAGCGAATACTGATCAGTGAATGGTAGCTGTTTGCTGTTGTTCGATGG
>Ga0209572_1000817_pt1 | contig 33700 bp, 5 predicted proteins | sample EBPBio232012_DNA_FD_185867 | JGI IMG/M metagenome (GOLD analysis project Ga0209572, IMG submission 185867) | Wastewater treatment Type I Accumulibacter community from EBPR Bioreactor in Madison, WI, USA - Reactor 1_1/23/2012_ DNA (SPAdes)... | ecosystem: Engineered > Bioreactor > EBPR >...
TAGAACCTGATGCCCAGCCTTCGCATTGCCACGCGAACTTCAAAGTAATCCCCGAATATCCTATAGTAGAAATGTTGTTCGCAATATGCGCTGTCCTATCCGTTGTTGACGCAGCACTATAGATTGGATAACCGCCATAATACGAAATGTACATTGAATTCGAAGAAGCTCCACCACAAACACCTCCAGGATAACTTGCTCCATTTCCAATCTCCCATGTATTACTTCCTGTACCTCCATTTAAAGTCCAGTTCGATGCGGTAGAGAAATTATCCGAGAAAATTGTTTGTGTTACTGTAGCCACAGCTGGGGTAGTAACCACAATTCCCGAAGTATTCACCGCAGCAGAACCATCTGAAGTAGCAATGCTATGCACTGTATTATCTCTTATCTCCTGACCAGGCATTGCTGGTGTGTTTATAACTATACCCGCCAAAGCTGCACTCACACCAGAACCAACTGCTGAAGAAGCAGAAGTGAGGTTCTTCACTTCATTGTCTTCTATAGTATATGCTCCAGATGAGGTATAAATACCACGTATAATGGCAGCACCAGTATTAGACGAAGTAATTCCGTCAATCGTATTCTTCGTAATTTGTATTCCTTCCAAGGACGAAGTTGCAGTGATCCCTGCACTAGTACCTGTACCTGCTAATGCAATAGACGAAACTTCATTGCCCAATGTATTACCAATGACATAAATCCCAGTACCGCCATTAATACCGTTGAATGAAGCCGCTCCCGTTCCAGTAAGGCTGATATTTTTAACCGTGTTATTATCAACTACTGCGGGAGTACCTGAGGAAGCTGATGAGAACGAAATACCGTTGACAACAACAATACCGCTATTTGTCCATGTACCTGTCGCACCAGCAGCCGAACCTCCAACTGCATTTCCTGTAATCACCAAATTTTCACCGCCTCCGGCAGTAATACCCGATTGCGCTGTGGTTGTTGTAATTGATTGGTAAACATTATTATCAGTAATGCTCAAACTATTTGGAGCACCCGCTACAAGAACACCACTGTTCGTATGGTTCTCAAAGTTGTTGCCATCTATGACAAGTGAAGTATTGTTTGCCCCTGTTGCATAAATACCATTTGCCGCATTACCCGTAAGATTATTTTTAATGGTGTTGTCTGCTATCGTATTATCTGAATTAGCACCAGCACTTCCAACCATCACGGTACCACTTGCAGTAGAGGTGTTTTGACTTTCAACTTGTAAGAAATGTAGGTTGTTGTTTTGTGCAGAGTTATTCAAAAGAATCGTTGGTGCGTAAGTAGTCGTATTGCGCGTATTACGTAAAGTCCATGAAGATGTGCTACCTACTCCACCCTGTCTTCCATCCAATGTGAAATTATCCGTTCCGTTTAGTTCAATGAAATTAACGGCACTTCCCGGTGCACCAACCGTAAGTGCTGTAACACCAGAAGCAGGACGAATAGTTACATCATAAGGTCCACTGATATCATAAGTAAACTGATTGAATGTAATTGGGAATGCTTCGTTGTTCCCTGCATAACTGCTTTGTAATTCAAATATCACATCACCGCAAAGACCTGAACTATTCAAGAGTGAAGCAACTTCAGTCAAACGTGGAATTTGCCCTGTGGCACCTACGGTATATGTACCCGCAGTGAAACATCCTGCTTGACCAATAGTGAAATAATTAGTTGATGAACCTACAGGAACAAAATACTGTGTAGTTATTAGAGGTGCAGCAACTGTTCCACCCATGTTATCATATACTCCGGTTTGAGTAGTTGAATACCCTATTCGGCTTGTAGATACAACACTGGATTCCGTCAGTCTAACTCCACCCCATGAAGTGAGTGTTCCTGCACCTGCAAGGCCTACGCTCCAATATTTATTAGCCGGAGTAATATCAAACGCAAGACCGTTACTACCGCCAGGTGCTCCATCTGTTACTGAAGCAGTCACCAACACAGTGCCTGATGAATTGGTAGTCGCTGTTACCAATTCCATTTGATTGTATGCGCCATTGCCCACAGGGAAGCGATAAGTTCCAGTAGTAAGACTCGCTGGCAATGTTCTTCTCATAGGACCGTTGACATAGCTTGTTGCAGAACCACCATTCACTGCATTTACCTGTGTAGTATTTACTACAAGCAAATTAGTAGATGTAGTATTTAACAACCCTTGCGTGAGCATTAATGCATAAGGGGAGCTATTATTAGGATTGTTTACATTCAAAGCACCATTCAAAGTAACAGAGTTCCCCGAACCAATATTAATGGTAAGGTTGTTCAAATCAGTTACTCCAGCTGGAACAAACAATCCACTGTTGGCGTTGGTGTTCGGTGCAAAAGTCAAATTTGAACTTGTTGTACCAAGCATATTACCTGATGTCTGATTGATAGCAGGGCCGTTCAGCGTAAGTGTGTTTGTGCCAATTGCCCAAGTACCATTCAATAATCCTAAAGTGCCATTAATAGCAAAAGAAGATGATGCAGCCATGTTTGCACCGTTGCTGTCATTCAAATCAATATTAGTATAGAAACCTGTGCCTGTTAGCGTGTGCGCTGCACTTCCTCCGGATAGAATTATTTTACCTGTTCCATTGAAACCTGAAGCAGCACCGTTAGTAGAGATATTTCCATTAACAGTAACGTTATAGGTACTCAAATTAAATGTTTCAGAAGCAGTAGCTACGTTAAGATTACCTGCCACTACGATGTTTCCATCTGCACTCTTCAAGTTAGTACCTGCACCGGTCAACGTCAAATGACCATAAGCCGATGGCACAGAAGAAACTGTTTGTGCATTGGTAATCGTATTGTAATTGACTGTGGATGTCGTTGCCAAAGAAATATTAGCTGTAACAAAATTGGTTGGGAAAGAAGTGATAGTAGAAGAAGCTGCACCTATTATCAATCCAGTATTTGCAGCCATAGTCATTGTTCCGGATGCATGACCGGTTATTTGAAATGCTCCGTCAGCAAGCGTACCCAAGTTTATCTCCAACGAGCGAACACTTGTAGCAGCAGTGAGCGTTTTGGTTACGTTCGCTCCACCTATGGCTAGTTTACCATAGTTTGTTACTTGATTAGAAGGAATATTATGCGCTGACGCTCCATTGTAATTAATCGTACTCTGTGGATCAAGCGTTATGTTAGCTGTAATGTAGTTGGTAGGCAACCAAGAAGTAGCGGTACGAAGTGTTGTATACGTACCATTAGCGCCTATACTAAACGTTCCGGCCGCGTTACCGGTAATTACAAGATTATTATCGCTCAACGTTCCTGAAATAATATTCATGTTACCATTCACAGTCATCGCAATAGCGATTGTATTTATGACACCCACCGGAGAGTTCACTACAAAGTGACCAAACGCTTGACCTGTTCCAGCAATAGTTGGTGCAGTTGCGGGAGATGCTATGGTTACAGTAGAAGTATCCGTTGAAACCGTATACCAATTGGCCGTTGGAATGGTTCCACCAGCAATATTATGCGCATAATTAGAGCCATTGGCAAACTTGAAGGTAGCTGCGGTTGAGGTAAATGGTGTACCAGCAGTAGAGTTGTGATTTACCAAGCCCGTTCCTCCTACGGTAACCAAAGTAGTACCGATGGCGCTTGTGTTGAAGCTGCCTCCTGTATTTACATTCAATGTACCGGATATATCTCCACGTTGGCTAGCGGTTCCACCAGAAAGATATGATAAGGTAAGTACGCCAGTACCATTACCCAATGAAAGGACACTTGCTGTGTCCACCACCAAGTTATTGGTTAATGTAGCCCCGTTTATATTAAGGGTATTCGTACCAAGTGGAACAAACGTTACAGCAGTAGTATCCATTACCAATATCTGCGCAACCGTTTCTGTGGGTATTCCGGTTGCGGTGGAAGTGCCACCACGATTAAATAACAACACATCATTTGCCAAAGGGGAATAACGCGGAGGATCCCAACTTAATGGGTCTGTCCATGTTGCGCTTCCGGTTGTTGCAACCCACTCGTAGGGTTGAGCAGGATTATTTCTTACAGCAAAATCATTGCCTCCTAATGTACCCGAAGTTTCATTGTACACATTCGCTCCTGTTGAGGTGGTGTTAGAAGTGTTGGTTGAGTTCAGCTGCGACCAATTAGCCCCATCCCATCGGTTGACACGATAATTTGCTTGAGTGCCTGCAACATCCGTTGGAGCATTTGTGGAATAAGTAAGAGCCAGCGTATTATAGGTATATGTACCATTACCCAGTTCACTATCCGTTAATGACCAATAGCGGCTTGCATAATCCGTTATGCTGCCATTGTTAGGATGAATACCGTCTGTTACATTGACACCTATAATTCTCTCTTGCGAGTTGCCGGTAAAGGTTATCGCCAATGGTGAGTAATCCGCTGTCCCGTCCAAATCTCCAACAGGGAAGGTAAATGCAGTAGGAGAACCTGGTGTACCAAAATTCTTACGAAGCTGTCCCGTGCTATCCGCAACAACCATAGCTGTGGCGGAACCACCGGTAATCGTTGCCGCATAAGCAGGTGATGAAATAGTAAGGTTATTGTCATTTAATACTAAAAGACCAGCAGTAAGTGTAAGCACTCCTGCAGTAGCCTGATTGAGTATGATGCTGCTATCCATTCTCACCGTATTAGTGCCGGTAATGTTTAGAGTAAGCGCATTGAGTGAATCCACGCTTGCAGGAATAAATAAACTGGTACCAGTTCCAGCATAATTCAAATTGCTGTATGGAGTGGACAATAAATTAGTGGAAGGCGAAGGGCTGATGGCAAGACCATTTAATGCAAGTGTATTCAGATTGCCAGATGTACCACCTATGTCATAAGTTCCATTGGTAAAAATCAACTGTCCGGAAACACCTACATTCAGTGTTGTACCACCAAGTCTTTCTTGCTTAACCCCTGCACTATTATTAATGGTAAGGTTGGTACAAGTATTGGCGTTAACCGCTCCGTGTAAGCCACTACCTGTGATTTGAGGAACGGTTCCGTTATAGACATAATTACTAAGAATTGGCGCAGTTCCAAAGTTTCTGGTAGCTGTCTGAATATTTCCTACAGGTCCATCTGCGGTGAGCGCAATCCCTTGAGGATGACCAATACCAAGTGTAGTTGCAACAGCGTTCGTATTGGTAAACGTAGTTCCCGCAACACCGGAGATGACTTTATCACCCATCCATAAAGTACCACTGTTGATAAATGTTCTGCCCGAAGCATCTAGGTTCAGACTATCATTCAATGTAAGTGTAGCTCCGGATACAACCGTAAAGTTGATGTTTGAAGTACTAATCGTTCCTGCACTTTGTGTGTAAGTACGGTTGGAACCTGATGCAAAATTGAATACCTGAATACCTGTTCCCGTTCCTAAAACACCTGCAAATGCACCACCTGTCTGGTTATAATTACCAACCAAGTTCAAAGTAGAGGCACTTGTAGTACTGGTGAAGCCCGTCAGACCAAGGCTTCCACCGGAAATATCCAAGTTACCATTGATGCCAATGACCAAGTTACTATTTTGGAAAGTAAGCCTACCTGAACCAGTAGATTGTTGCACAAAGTTCCCTTTAATCGTAGTAGCACCTAAAGCAAGTGTAAGATCGGCTGTTTGTGAAGGACAGTTATAAGTTATATTACCGAAACCGGCAGAAATGAGCAATCCACCGCCAGGCGCACCAAGAGCTGCAGGGCTTGTGGTAGTCAAGGAGCTAAACAATAAAGTTGAGGTCGCTTCCCAAGCCGCTGTTGGAACAGTCCCTCCATTCTGTTTGTGTTCGTAGGTGGAACCCGCATAGAAAGCGGTGTTAGTTGCCGCACTTCCTATAATTAACCCTTCGTTCACTATAGTTCCATTTACAAACAAGCGAGAATTAGCATTAATAGTTAAGTCATTACCCGTCCCATTTGCAATAGTTAATATTTTACTCGCATTGACTGTAATACTTGAGTTAGCGGTATTATCAATCGTCAATTGATCTACTGTTACATCATTCGTTACAGCCACTTGATGATTATTTCTAACCTTAATACTCAAAGAATTCCCCGCGGTTGGATACTCAGTGGCAGGGAAGGTTATGGGAGCAGGGAAACCTGACTCCGTAGAGATTTCCCATGTCGCTGGGTTGTCCCAATCGCCATTGGCCACTGTCTGGTAGTGATATTGAATTGGAGTATTCCTTCCCGTAAATTCGCCTCCGTTCAGCGTGAAGAAAGCGCTGGCTTGTGTCAGTGTTCCTGAGGAAGGCGCTGAAAGAATGTTATTGGTAGCGTCCACGTTTGACAGGAAAGGACTCCACTCAGGGCTTGTCCAGCGGTTAATACCTAAGTTGCCTTCTGTACCAACTACATCACCCTGCCTGTAATAGAGCTTCAAGCCGTCTTGAGCGATGGTGAATGACGTAGCTAATGAGCCGGTTGCTCCAAAAGTCCACCAACGTTCTAGATAATGCGAAGTACTTGACGGGTTATTGATATCTGCATGTGCACCTTTTATTACACGTGCGTTCATAACACCAGTTGCTGCTGCTGTAAAATCAAATGAAGCTGGAGAGTACTCATAACCATCTGTCATATCATAAGTACCGATTGGGAACAATACCGTACCCGGATTAGCGACAATATTGCGGGAAAGCACACCAGCTCCATTGGTCACTACCATGTTGGTATCTGCAAAAGCACCGGTAATGGTATGGGCAGTATTACTTAGCAAAAGATTGCTACTGCCCAACATCACACGTGAACTATTCACATTCAAAGCTCCTGTGGCTCCGCCAACGGTTGCTGTAACTGTTAGGTTAATATCTACATCATTAAAGGTAAGATTGTTTGCGCCTGTGAAACCCGTTCCTGTATTGGCCGCTGCATTGTAAAAAACAAAATTTGCAGCAGTTCCATAAGTGCGTGTAGCCGTTTGAATGTTACCTGCATTTGTGCCGGTCAATACAATACCATCAGCGTGCCCCACACCGAGCGTTGCAGTACCTGCGGTAGCATGTTGTTGGAATCGGGTATTAGTGCCTCCTGAAATCACATTGCTACCCATCCACAGTGTCCCGTTGTTTGTAAAATCTCTAGTTGCCGAGGCAGTGCCCATGTCAATATTGTTATTGAGAGTAAGCTCGCCAGCAACACTGAAGTTAAACAAGCCGTTTGTAATAAACGAACCACCTGATTGGGTAAAGCCTCTACCTGATGGTCCGCCAGAAGTAAAGTTTATTGTTGCAGTGGCACTGCTTGATGGTGTACCTGACCTTGTAACAATTCCTCCGGTTTGGTTGTAGTGACCACGTAGGATAAATGTTTCCGCACCCGTAGTATTTACTACTGAACGGAAATCCAACAACGTGGTATCACCGCTAATATCAAAATTGCCCAATACTGTAATTGTGGAGGTGCTTGTTGTGGTTTGCGTGTTCAATATCACTTTTGAATTGCCACTTAAATTAAAATTACCATCAATATTCAATGTGTGAGTGGCAGTCGCAAAAATCAAATTCTGCGAAACAGGATTTCCTGTACTCGAAATGGTAAGATTGCCATTTACATCTACAAGCGCTGCTGCGAAGTTTATTGGTGCTGCCTGTTCTTCGCAATTCCAAGTGAAGTTACCGAAAGCATTACCCAATCCTGCAGGAACAGTAACCGTAATATCTTGTACCAAACAGGTTGAGGTTGCATCCCATGTAGCTGTTGGTACTATTCCACCATTCTGTTTGTGCTCATAAGTTGAACCAGAATAGAAAGCGGTTGTTGCGGCCGTACTACCTGAAATAACGCCTTCATTGATAAATGTTCCATTAACCAATAAACGAGAGTTTGCACTCATAGTCATGTCAATGGCAGGCGGACCATCTTTCAGAGTAAATGTTACTCCAGAATTAATCAATAAAGTAGAGTTATCTATGTTATCAATCGTTAGCTGGTCAGCATTGGTATTTGCAGTAACCGTAACTGTGTGATTATTTCTTATTAAAATTCCTACAGAGTTATCCGCATTTGGAGCCACACTTGCAGCAGTCCATCCGGTTAGGTTATCGGTAGAAACCTCCCATGTAGAAGCATCACTCCAGTTGCCCCAAGCGGTTGAACGATAATACAAGGTTGGAGTAGTTTCTCTACCCGTCCAAGCGTTGTTCACTGCCAAAGGCGCTGATGCCGTATTAAGTGGCGATGTCGTGATAGTCAACAAATTACTTCCATTTGTAGAAGTATAACCCCACCATTGTGTAAGTGAGTTGTTATACAAAGCTCCATTGATATTGCCAAGTGTACCTACGACATCGGCAGCATTAAATCCAAACTCAGCGGTATAAGTATAGTTGTTTATTGTAGATGTCGTAATAGGCCAATAACGGTTGAGATAACTTGTGGCGGAACCATTACTAGGGTGCGCGCTGTTTACAACTCGCATGCCCAAATTTCCTCCTGTACCAATAGCAGAAAAAGTAAATGTAGCAGGACTATATTCTTTTGTTCCAAGCGTATCTCCCAATGGGAAAATAAATGGAGTATAAGAAACAGCAGTTGTTGTAAACGCTTTGATGAATTGTCCTGTTCCATTGGTTACGACCATATTGCCAACCCCGGGAGTATTTCCTGTCAAAGCTGTTGCATTGGTTGTATTGCTAAGAGTAAGGTTATTATTTCCTATGTATAACAAACCCTGATTCAAAACAAGAGCATTGGATAATGTTACAGCATTTGTCATGGTAACACCATTTGTTCCCGTTGCCGTATTATTCATGGTTAGATTAGCGAACGAAGTTGGAAGAGCTGTTCCAGTTACTTGTGCCACCGAGCCATTATAGATATATGATCCTGTTGCAGAGAAAGTTCTGGTAGCCGTACGCACATTACCCACGTTTCCATCTGCAAAGACCGCAATACCTTCTGCATGTCCAACACCGAGTGTGGCCGTAGTCAGCGTTCTAAAAATTGTACCTGTTCCTCCAGTGATTAATTTATCACCCATAAGCAATGTACCTCCGGCACTTACCTCAAAGAAACGCGTGGTAGCTTGCAGATTGATATCGTTGTTCAATGTTAAGACAGCACCTGTAGCTGTTGCGTTTACATAATAGTTGATTTTGGTATTGTCAACCGTTCCGGCAGATTGCGTATAGGTTTTTCCACCACCGCTTCCATTATTGCTAAAGTTGATATAAGGAGGAGTAGTACTAAATGTACCCGTAGCCTCAATTTTCGAATTAGCACCAGTTTGAGAATAATTTCCTGCAAGGTGCAAAATCAACCCAGCACTCACTGAACCGGTACCCAAGTTAAATGAACCTCTGTTCAAGATAAGATTACCATCGATAAAGGCTGTAATGCCCGTAGTAATAGTCATTACTACAGCATTGGTTGGAGTTGTGGAAGAAGTATTTTCCACAGTGAAATTTCCTTTGAACCTGGTAGCTGATCCTGTAATTCCAAGAGAAACGGTAGCCGCGGTTTGACCTGGGTTGTTCCAAATAAAATGACCGAAGGATACTCCTGCAATACCCGTCATAGCCGTAACGGAAGTAATGCCCGTTACACTACAGGTCGCGTTCGCATCCCACGTAGCTGCCGATGATGATCCAAACAAAGCAGCAGCATTTTGGTCAAATTGGTATAAACTACCTGACTGGAAAGTGAAAGCTGCATTGGCATTTAAAGTACCCGCGTTGTAGAAGGTACCATAAATCTGCACCGTTGTACCTGCAACAGGAGTGAGAATTCCTTTCGTGCCGTTATCTTGAAGTCTGAACTGACCACCTGCATTTACTACCAAATCATCACCTACTCCATTTGCAAGATTTAATGTGATGTTACTTCCAGGACTAATCAATACTCCATCCACCACAATATTGTCAGCAGTAACGCTTGCAGTCATCGTTACAGTATGTGCACTTTGAATCCAAATCAAATCAGAGTTCAAATTGTTTGGTGCAACCAAAGCTTCCACCGGTGTTGGCGAAGTAAATGTCGGATCAGAAGAAACTTCCCAAGTTGTTACGTCACTCCAGTTTCCGGTTGCCTTGCTACGGTAATAAACAGGATTATTTCTACGACCTGTATAATCTACCGTTGGTGAACTAACAGTTGCAGTCGGGAAAAATGTTGCTGTTGCGGCTGTTGTTATAATATTATCTGTGGTGTTTATAGTGGAAGAAAATTCTGTCCAAGCACCATCCGTTGCATAGTATCTATTACCGGCAAGATTTGATTCTGTTCCATTCACATCCGCATCGGTATAATAGAAATTTCCAATAGCGGTATTCGCTGTTGTATTGCTCGTTGTAAAAGCCCAATACCTTGTCAGATAATCAGTAGTAGAGGTAGTCACATCTTGTGGTTGACGTGCATCCAACACTCTTACACCAAGGTTTTTACCTGTTGTTAGTGCTGTAAACTCAATGCTAAAAGGACTATATTCTGTAGTCGATGTGTTCTCCCCGATTGGGAACAAAAATGCCGCTTGAGCACCGGATGCAAAATTCTTAACGAGTTGTCCTGTTCCGCTGGTCACTATCATTTTATTCGCATCGAACGAGCTACCAAGTATAGCCGTAGCATTATTTGTATTGACAAGAGTTAAAGTCCCATTGTCCATATAAATTCTACCTGAAACAAAATCAAGCGAATTGGTGATAGACAAATTAAAATTGCTCATATACAATTCACCCTGTAACATGTGAACGCCTGCAACGCCAAGCGCATTGGCAATAGTGGCCGTCACGCTATGCGATTTCGAAAGCGTAACTGAAACCGGATTATCAATAATCAATGAACCATCACTATCAATAGTATTGGGTAACAGCGTACCTGTAGTTTGAGCTGAAGTTCCGTTATACACAAAATTACCTCGGTGTGCCGGGTCAATGGTTCTTGTGGTGGTTTGAATATTTCCTGTAGCCCCAGTAGAATTAATTCCATCAGCATGACCAATACCTAAAACGGTTGTTCCGGCAGCATCAGCCATAAAAAATGTTCCTGCACCTGAGATAACTTTGTCTTGCATGTAGAGTCTGCCTCCTGCCGCAAGAGTGAAAAAGGTACTAGCAGCCATCACGATTCCATCGTTCAATGTAAGTATTCCTCCACTTTGAACGGTTATGGGTGTAATACCGGTAGTGGTCATTGTACCACCAGACTGTGTATAGTAACGATTCGTTACTCCGTCTCCTTCAAAGTCGAATATTTGTGCACCTGTTGAAGCACCTCGTTGGAAAGTACCACCCGTTTGGTAATAATCACCATAAAGATTAAGCGTGGTAACGGTTGAACCTGAGTTATTCATATTTAATGTACCGTTGGTGATTTTAAGAGAATCACGCAAGGTGACAGTAGTGTTAGAACCGGCACCAAAAGAAATCGCATTGCCATTTGTATTTGCAACTTCAAATGTTCCCCAAAATGTAGCACCGGCCACAGCAAGGTTTACGTTGGCAGCAGTTTGACCACCGCTTGCATAGCGGAATTTACCGAAAGTTTGTCCCATGTTACTCAAAGCAGCCACCAATGTATTGGCTGTAATACCCGTCATGTTTAAGTAAGATGTAGGGTCCCAAGTTGCAGTAATAACAGCACCTCCATCACGGTCGTGTCGGTATTCTGACCCTGCACGCATGAAGTTACTTCCAAGAACGTTTGGAATCACATTGCCCGCATTGGTTTGGTTTACCAAAACTCCATCCACGTATAGAACGGGAGTATAGTTATTAATCAACGTTCCTGTTATTGATACCGTATCACCTGCTTGTATTTGGGTTGTCACGCTATTAGTAAAATTGGGCACAGCGGCAACCGGAGTTGTGGCAGCAGAGAACAAAGGATCTGTATCAGACTCCCAAGTATTCACGTCTGTCCAATCACCATTTTGTACCGAACGATAATAAAGCTGACCGCTTTCACGACCAGTATAAATAGTGGTTGTAGATAGCGGTGTACTCGAATTGGTCAACGTAGATAAATTCGAAAGTGTTCCTGATGACGCAGAGCTTGGCGATGACAACCATGTACTGTTGTATCTTGATATACGAAGGTTACCTTCTGTTCCTACTACATCGGCAGCCGGATAATTGAATACAACATCATAGTTATAGTTACCTGTACCGCCTGTAAATACCCAATGACGCGTTAAGTAATCAGTTGGAGAACCATTGTTTGGAGCTACATCGTCCACTATGCGCAAGCCGAGTGTGATTGCCGAAATAGCAGGATTGGCCGCAAATGTGATAGTAACCGGGCTGTACTCAATTGTACTAGACGGTCCGGAAGCATCTCCCACAGGATAAATAAATGTACCTGCGAAACTTGCAGGAAACACTTTGGTTACTTGGCCTGTTCCATCCGCCACAATCATGGTGGAGGCAGAATAACTGCCGTTAAACGTAGCTGCCGAACCTAAGCCGATACTTAAATTATTAGAAGAACCTAATCGAAGCAATCCATTAGTCAAGTTGACTGCTGAAGTAACCGTAGTGATGCTATTAGAAAGCGTAACACCATTTGAGTTGTTAATGGTAAGACTATTAACTGTTGCAGGAAGCGCTGTACCAGTCACCTGAGCCGCTGAACCATTGTAGATGTAATTCGCGGCTGTATTAAATGTTCTTGTAACGGTTTGGATGTTTCCTGTTGCACTACCTGTTAAAGTGATACCATCAGTAGAGCCAATACCCAATGTTGAACCACTATTAAGTGTAAATACGGAAGTCGTTCCTCCTGAAATAACATTGTTTTGACAATACAAAGAACCACCGGCAATGACAACGAAAGAACGTCCATTAGCCAAAGCAATGGGCGAATTGAGAGTAACAACAGCTGTGGCTGCGTTCACCGTGTAGTTGATAGAAGTATTAGTTACAGTACCTGCACTCTGATTGTATTGAGTGGCAAGACCATTTAGGTTAACGGTACTTATACCGGATGCTGAGGTATTCGTGAGGGTTCCCGAACCCGATGTTTGATTGTAGTTACCGCTAATACTTAAAGCACCAATACCGGAAGAAGTCGATGCACTCAAATTAAAGGTGCCGCCAGTCAAATTAAAATCTCCCGTTACGTTAATTGTTGCCGTACCGGTTGTACCCGTTTTAGCCTGATAATTACCATTTGAAATATTCAAATTCCCGCCCACCGTCAACGTTGCACTTGAAGTACTTGCTATGAGAGAAAGTATTTGGGCATTGGTACTCTGAACATTGTAATTACCCGTTGTTGTCATGGCACCCGTTACAAGTGTTGCGCTTTGCGAAGCACAGTTCCAAGTAAAATGCCCAAAGGTTTGATTAAGCTGACTGGGTATCGTACTTGTTGCACCCGTTACCAAACAAGTGGAAGTTGGATCCCATGTTGCCGTTGGAATAGTTCCTGCAGGCTTAGCGTGTTCGTAGGTACTTCCTGCAGCGAATTGCACTGCACCGGTTGGTGCAATAGTTCCAATAGTAGCCGCATTACCATTAATTACTGTTCCGTTTACAATCATATCAAATGCAGCCGGACCTGCTGCCACCGTCAGTGTAATTGCAGAGGCAATTGTCAATGTACCGTTAACGACAATATCATCAGCTGTAGTAGCAACATTCACGGTGATATTATCACCCGTTTTGATTTCTATTCCTTCTGAGTTAGCATTAGTTGGAATAACAGAAGCTGCCGTCCAAGTAGGCCCTGTAGGGCTTCCGGAAACTTCCCACTTGGTAACATCATTCCAGTTACCCGTTGCTGTGCTGCGGTAATAAACACCTGTACCATTTCTTCCGGTAACTTCAAATGCATAAGGCGAAGTAGGATTCAAAAGATTATTTGCTCCACTAATTGATAATGTATTGGAAGACACAGTAGCCGGAATATCTGTCCACACCTGAGTTACCGGTTGGTATTGGCCTAATTTCATATTTGAAGGTGTTCCTACTTCATCTCCACTTGCGGCATAAGAAAACGTGGAATTTACAGTGTAGGTTCCTGCAGCAGCATCATTGGTAAATAGCCAATGGCGAGTTATGTAATCCGCTGTACTTAAGTTGTTCGGATGAATAGCATCCACCACTCTTACACCTATAGTTCTTGCAGTTGTGGCCGATGTAAATTCCAATGTAACCGGAGAATAATCAGCGGTGCCGTCAATGTCGCCTAGCGGAAAAACAACTGGAGCAAAAGCAGTGGCAGGGAATGTCTTACGCAAATAGCCGGTACCGTTAGTCACTATCATATTGCTTGAAGATAACGTTCCATTTATACTGGTTTGCTGACTCAAGGAAAGGTTGTTGTTCCCTAAGAGAAGTCTTCCTGATGTAAGATTTAGTGCCGGTGCAGTAGCCCCAGTAATCGCAGTCGCTTGTGTTAAAGTTACTCCTGCTGAATTATCGATGGTTAAAAATGAACTGACACCATCAATAGTTGGCGGCAACAGCGTACCTGTTGCTTGAGCAACTGATCCATTATAGATAAAATTACCGGCATGAGCAACAGCAATCGTACGTGTTGTGGTACGTACATTACCAAATGATCCTGTTAATACTATTCCTTCGGCATGTCCAATTCCTAAGGTGGTATTGACAGCATCTGCCATCGTGAAGGCACCCGCCCCTGAAATCACTTTATCTTGCATATATAATGTACCTCCGGTCAATAGATTTATACTGCCCGCAGCTCCTACCGTTGAAATATCATAAAGTAAAGTGACAATCGCATTCGTATTAATATTGATAGAAATACCAGTTGCCGTGAAAGTTCCGGCATTGCTTAAGTTTTTATTTATAGCAGCATTTGCAAAATTCAACGCTTGAGTACCAGTAGACGTACCACGCTGAAAACTGGAAGACGCACCTTGTGTAAAATGGCCGGTAAGATTTATCGTTGTAGCGGATGAAGCCGAGGTATTCATACTTACCGATGAAGTTCCGCTAATTACCAAATCGGTATTGATATTAGCAGTAGCCGTTCCAGCGGCCATAGACATAATACCGGTTCCTGTCGATGCTACTTCAAAAGAAGTAATGAAGTTGGTTGTACCTGAAAGACCTAAACTAACGGTGTTGTTCTGACTTGGGCTTTCCCACTTGAATTTTCCATAGGTCTGGGCACCTGAACCGGCTATAGTTCCTGTTCCTGCAGGCACATTCACCAACACTTCTGAGTTCGCATCCCACGTGGCAATCAAAAATGAACCGCCATTAAACAAGTGGTTGTACTTACCGGTTGCACTAACCGTTGCTGTGACTGCAGCCGAAGTAATACCTCCTGAACCACTGTTGTTCAATGTACCGTTGAGAGTGAAAAGGGTGTTGCCTAAAGTGGTTCCCAATGAAAGAATACCTCCGTTGAGGTTCATGGTTCCATCTATGGTAGTGGACGTTGTTCCATAAGTACCCGCAGGGGTGGCAGTTGGTGTCAACGTAAATATTCTTCCGGTAGTTATCGTCAGTGTTGCACCACTCGCTACATACCCGTTGGCACCGGCAGCTATGGTTAGGCTGAGATTGGTGCCCATCGTTAAGGCACTACCCGATTCAACGTTCAAATCATTCGCAGCGGCACCATTACGAACAGTAAGAGCAACAGCCGAGGCCGCAGTCAATGTCAAGTCCGTGTTATTGGATATAGACAGCCTGTCAACCGACTGAACCGGAACTGCGGATATGGTTAAAGTACCGCCTACCGACACTATCATGATGTCGCTTGTCGCGGGAGTGGTCCTTGTAGGAGACCAGTTGCCTGCGGTATTCCAAGTGTTATCAATAGCTCCAGTCCACGTATAAGTGGTTTGAGCATTGGATTCAAAACTCATTGCTCCGAAGAAGAGAACGGCACAAAGAGTAACCAACAAACTAGAGGTTGTTTGAGGTAGAGGTGTTTTCATCTTAGATAATTTTAAATGATGAGAGTCAGATAATTTTTAGGTAAGCCAAGTATTCATCTGTTAGAAGCAACCATTAGAAGAAATCATAACGGCTTCCGCTTAAGAAATGAGCGTTTGGGTAATTAACAGTTAAGAAAAAAAGCGATGTAAAAAATAATCAATACAAAATTTAATTAGGTTAACTTCTCAAAGCTATTGAGAAAAACCACTCGGGCCACCCAAAACCTTGGGCTATTTAACAAAACAGACCGAAATAATATAAACATCCCATTTATGGGGGAGCTCTCTTTCAACTGTTAAACTCAGCGTTGATAAAGACGTAAATGATTTATAAGACCAAAATCCAGTATTAAATTCTTCATTTCGTCCTTTTAGATTATAACCCTAATGGCCTTCGAGCCGTATGAGACAATTAATTTAGTTATGGCTCATGCAATCAACGTTTCTTAGGGTAAGGAGTATCTCAATTTTTGTCTTTATACTCTTTTTGGGAATCACCAATCAATCAAAAGCTCAAAGCGGTACAGAGTTTTGGTTAGCACCACCTGACATTAGTGATTCTCATGGTTCTGATCCGCTCAACGTATTTGTATCATCAAATGGACTGCCGGCTACGGTTACGATTGATCAACCGGCCAATGCTTCATTCACGCCCATTGTCGTTAATCTTGAAGCGAACCGTTCTCAAAAAGTCAATCTCACGACTTTTAAAACTATGCTCGAGACGAGGCCAACCAATACAATTCTTAATACTGGATTAAGGGTGGTGGCAACAACTTCCATCACTTGCTATTACGAATGTGCGAACGGCACCAACACTGATATATGGGCATTGAAAGGCCCTAACAGCCTAGGAACGGAATTCTACATTCCCTTGCATAAACATGCACCTTTTTACAATCACACGTTTGCAAATCCGCATCAGGCTATAGCATCATTTGATATTTGTGCAACGCAAAACAATACACAGGTCACCATCTATACTCCAACTCCGGTAGATGGTCATCCTGCTTTGAGCCAGTTTACAATAACACTTAATCAGGGACAAACCTATTCTTGTGGTTGGACCGGAACTGATTATACTTTACCCGTAACACATCCATCAGGTGCCGTTGTCCTTGCAGATAAAAACATTGTGGTTTCTATTAAAGATGACTCTAATCATAATCCATCAGGTGGTTGTTATGATGTAATGGGTGATCAAATTGTTCCGGTAGAAATTTTGGGCACTGATTACATTGCTGTGAAAGGCTCGCTCAATAGCACTGGCGATGAAAGTGTGGTGTTGTTAGCTACACAAAACAATACTCAAGTATTTGTAAATGGAAGTGCCACACCTGTTGCAACATTGTTTGCAGGAGAATACTATCGCGTGGATATGGATTACTTGGCATCAAGTACTGACAACTCTGTTTATGTAAGATGTTCCAAACCGACTTATGCTATGCATATCACCGGCTTTGGTTGTGAGGTTGGAATCGCTCAGTTGCCTCCTTTGAATTGTGCAGGTTCACAACAACTCAACTTCACAAGAGGAACATCAGAAACATTTTATATTACTGTACTCTGTCGTTCTACAGCAATTAATGGCTTCACGGTTCAAGGTTCAGGAACAGCAACCATTCCTGCAGCATCCTTCTTAGATGTACCTGGCACCGCAGGTATTTGGAAATCTGCCCGAATCACATACAACACTACCCAAGCACCGGTAGATACAACTTTCCGAGTAACCAATTCCATCGATGTATTCGCGCTCGGAATTGTAAACGGAGGCTCTACCAGCGGCTGTCGCTATGGATATTTTTCCGAGTTCGTAGCACCAATTACGACCAACGCAGGTACTGATCAAACAATATGTGCGAATACAACTGCAACATTGAATGGATTAGTTGCAGGCGGAACAACCACCGGTGAATGGACAACATCAGGAAGCGGAACATTTGCGCCAAGCGCAACCGCGCTCAATGCCGTTTATACTCCAAGCGCAGGCGATGCAGCTGTTGGCTTTGTTACAATTACGCTGACTTCAACAGGTGCCTGCAATCCTGTATCCGATCAAATGATATTGACAATTCTCCCTGCGCCCATATCAAACGCAGGAACTGATATTACACGATGCAGAAACAACTCAAGTGTTCAATTGAATGGGTCAGTTACAAATGCGACAGGTGGCGTTTGGACAGGTGGTAATGGTATTTACACTCCAGGAAACAATGTACTGAATGCGATATACACACCAACACAACTTGAACTTATCTCCGGAACCTTGGCATTGACGCTAACCACAACCGGCAACGGTCTTTGTAATCCGGTATCGGATAATGTTGTAATTACATTCACACCTTCGCCCACAGTTAATGCTGGTGTTAATCAAACCAAGTGTGCTAACAACGCATCCACTCAGCTTGCGGGTTCTGTAACCATTGCAACCGGGGCGATTTGGACAGGTGTTGACGGCACCTTTAGTCCATCAGCAACTTCTCTTAATGCCATTTATACACCAACAGCGACAGAGATTTCCAATGGAAGCGTTACATTGACATTGACCACCACCGGCAATGGAACATGTAACTCCGTCAGCGATCAAATGACTATCTTCTTCACCGCTGCGCCACAAATAGATGCGGGTGCGAATCAAACCAAATGTGCAAACAATGCCGTTACTCAATTGACAGGAACAGTAACTGTTGCTACCGGTGTTCAATGGAGTGGTGGTCTTGGACTATTTCTACCAAACAGCGCGTCATTGAATCCTACTTACACGCCAACAGCAGCTGAGATAAACAACGGTAGTGTAACACTTACCATTACTTCTACGGGAAACGGAAGTTGCACTGCTGTTACAGACCAAGTGACTATCTTCTTTACTTCTGCTCCAACTGTGAATGCAGGCAATGATATTTCGATATGCGCTAACAACGCGAATGCGGTTTTAAATGGTTCATTCACTATCGCCTCGGGTATAATATGGTCAGGTGGAGCAGGAACGTTCTCACCAAATAATCTTACACCGAATGCGACATATACTCCAACACCAAGTGAGATTACTAATGGAAGTGTAACGCTTACATTGACTTCAACAGGCAATGGAACTTGCACCGCAGTGAATGATGTGGTAGTAATTGCTATTACTCCTTCTCCAACGGTAAATGCTGGGAACAACATCACTGTTTGTTCAAACAATGCTTCAGCAAATTTGAATGGACAAATAACAGGTGCAACAGGTGGTGTATGGTCAGGTGGTGCTGGAACATTTAGTCCGTCAACGAACGCATTGAATCCTATTTACACTCCAACGACCACTGAGATAAGTAATGGAAGTGTTACACTAACATTGACTTCAACAGGCAATGGAAATTGCATTGCGGTGAGTGATCAGATAACCGTTTTCTATTCCGCGTCTCCAACAGCTGATGCGGGTGCGAATCAAACCAAATGTGCTAACAATGCCGTTACTCAATTGACAGGAACAGTAACTGTTGCTACCGGTGTTCAATGGAGTGGTGGTCTTGGACTATTTCTACCAAACAGCGCGTCATTGAATCCTACTTACACGCCAACAGCAGCTGAGATAAACAACGGTAGCGTAACACTTACCATTACTTCTACGGGAAATGGAAATTGTACCGCTGTTACAGATCAAATGATTATTTCATTCACTGCTGCGCCAACGGTAAATGCAGGAAACGACATCGCCACTTGCGCGAACAATGCTTCAGCACAATTGAATGGCTCGTTTACGATAGCAACAGGCGCGATATGGTCTGGCGGCAATGGTACTTATACTCCCAACAACCAAACAATCAATGCGACTTACATTCCGACTCCGGCTGAAATAGCGAGCGGAAGCGTGATGCTCACTTTAACCACAACAGGAAACAACAATTGCATAGCAGTCACAGATGAGGTTACTATAAATATTACACCTTCTCCGGTTGCAAATGCTGGTGCTGATATCAATGCTTGTCAAAACAATGCAGTTGTCAATTTGAACGGTCAGGTATTTGGTGCATCCGGTGGGACGTGGTCCGGTGGTGCAGGTACGTATTTTCCGAATAACAACGTTTTAAACGCGGCCTACACTCCAACGGCTGCTGAAATAGAAAGTGGTTTGATTACATTGACGCTTTCCACGACAGGAAATGGAACATGCAATGCAGTGAATGATCAAGTGAATATTTCATTTGCACCTTCGCCACAAGCCAACGCAGGCAATGACCAAACATTATGCAGCAACAACGCTACGGTTCAATTAAATGGTTTTGTTAACCATAGCGCAGGCGGACAATGGAGTGGCGGACTTGGAATTTTTACTCCATCAGCTAATGCATTGAATGCAACCTATGCCCCCACAGCAACGGAAATTGCACAAGGATTCGTAACGCTTACACTGACCACCACAGGCAATGGCACTTGTAATGCCGTGACCGATCAAGTGACCATTACATTCACTCCTTCACCAACAGCCAACGCAGGTGTTGATCTAATATCATGTGCTAACAATGCTCAAATAACATTGAACGGATCATTTACCATTTCAAGCGGGGCTATCTGGTCTGGCGGTAGCGGTTCATACAACCCAAGCACAAGCGCATTGCAAGCGGTTTATACACCCAGCAATGCAGAAATAAATGCAGGAAGCGCAACACTCATATTAACTACAACCGGAAACGGAAACTGTTTAGCCGAAAGCGATGAAGTCACCATTACCATCAATCCTTCTCCAATAGTAAATGCCGGAACAGACCAAATAGTTTGTGTAAATAATCTGAATGTTGCTTTGAGTGGAAGTGTTGTTGGAATTACAAATTCCGGAAGTTGGACAACCAATGGAACGGGAACATTTCTACCGAACAACAATGCATTAAATGCGACATACATTTTAAGTACCGCAGACTCATTGGCCGGAGGCGCCACACTTACGCTTACATCTACCAACAATGGAACTTGCATCGCTGTAAGCGACCAAATGCAAATAACCGTACTACCTGCAGGAACCGCATCAGCAGGAAATGATGTAACGGTCTGCGCCAATAACGCCTTGGTAACATTGAACGGAAGTGTTGCCGGTGGTGCAACGAGTGGTTCATGGTCAACAACAGGAACCGGAGTCTTCGCACCAAGCAATACAGCTTTAAACGCAACGTACGTTCCGAGCGCATTTGATAAAGCCAGCGGAAGTGTAACATTAACGCTAACAGCAAACAGCTGTAATAGCGCATCCAATAACTTAACGATTACAATAACATCTGCACCTGAGATTAATGCAGGAAACAATCAAACGGTTTGTTCTGATGTAACATCAATTGAACTTGAAGGAATTATTTCTGGAGCATCTACCACAGGAACATGGTCAACCAATGGAAGTGGCTCTTTTTCACCGTCTTCTTCATCGCTTGAAACAAGCTATACTCCAAGTTCTTCTGACATTGCATTACAGAATCTTTCATTAATTCTTACTTCGACAAACAATGGTACTTGCATAGCGGTGACTGATACGGTTTATGTAAATATCTATCCGAATGGAACGGCCAATGCAGGAGCGGATCAAGTGCTTTGCGCCAACAATCCGAATGCATCACTTGATGGCTCATTGGGTGGAGGCGCTACAGAAGGTGTTTGGAGCACAACAGGAAGTGGGATATTCATACCAAATGCACAAGCCATGGATGTCACTTACGTTCCAAGCAATGCTGATATTATTTCAGGAGATGTAAGCCTTGTTTTGACGGCCACCAATAGTTGTAATACTGCCATCGACTTTATGAATGTCATCTTCACTCCCGCTCCATCGGTGAATGCCGGTGAAGATCAATTCACCTGTGGTGCTAACCCAAGTATCACATTAGACGGTTCTGTGGAAAATGCGACCGGAGCAATCTGGAGTGGCGGTGCAGGAACATTTATTCCCAATAACACCACGCTGAATGCCATATATCAACCAACAAGTGCAGAGCAAGCTTCAGGTTCCGTAACGCTCACGCTTACTTCTACCGGAAATGGAAACTGTAGCGAAGTAGTAGATCAACTAATGATACATTTCTCTAATGGTGTGATTGTAAATGCCGGTGTAGATCAAAGCGTTTGCACTAGCTCTACTGAAACTATGTTGCAAGGAAGCATATCCAATGGAAGCACAACCGGCACATGGACTACTTTAGGTTCAGGAACATTCTCGCCTGATGCAAATGCATTAAATGCTATTTATACTTTTAGCAGTGCAGACCTTGCTTCAGAAAGTGTGACACTGGTATTGACATCCACCAACAATGGTATTTGCCCAACTTCGACTGATACACTTGTTATCACGTTTGGAGATGCGGCATTTGCTTTCGCAGGTAATGATCAAAATAGCTGCGCTTCGTTCGAAGAAATTAATCTGAATGGTTTAATAGGTGGCGGTGCTTCGCAAGGCACTTGGACAACCAATGGTTTCGGAAGTTTCGATAATCCAAACGCTATTCAAACAACATACAACATAAGTCCAACAGATGTTGTAAATGGTTCGGTAACTTTCACATTGACCACAACCGATCATGGAGTTTGCCTTGAAGGAAGTGATGAAGTGACCTATACCATTTCACAATCGTCCGAAGTAAATGCAGGAGCCAACTTATCGGTTTGTGCTGATAACATGCAAGTGCAATTGCAAGGTATTGTAAGCGGAACTTCCACAACAGGCACTTGGTCATCGAATGGCTCCGGTCAGTTCATTCCAAACACTACAGATCTGAATGCACAGTATATCCCAAGCGCCAATGATTCTCTTAATGGTGAGGTTATCATAACACTTACTTCTACCAATACCGGGTTATGTCCTATTGCATCCGATGAGTTAAGCGTCAGCATCGAAAAACCTGCCGTTGTATATGCAGGCAATGATTTCGCAGTATGTGCTGAAGTCAACTCCATACCTCTGAACGGAACGGTTTCAGGAGGAACACAAACGGGCATGTGGAGTAGTTCCGGTTCAGGAACATTCAGTCCGGATAATCAAGCATTGAATGCAACATACAACGCATCTTCATCGGATATTTCATCAGGTCAGGTTCAGTTGTATTTGACATCAACCGGGTTGAGTGTTTGCAACAACATTATTGATACACTACAAATTTCATTCACTTCGTTATCGAATGCGAATGCAGGTGCAGACTTGGCATCATGTGGAATATCTGAAGTACAACTTGCAGGAAACATAAGTGGCCCATCTAATACCGGTGTTTGGAGCACGCTTGGCTCGGGAAGCTTTTCACCGAACAACCAAACATTAAATGCCATCTACCACCCAAGTCTGAATGACTCTATCAACGGATTGGTACAATTGATTTTAACTGCGACAAATACGGGTTTATGTTCACCGGATAGCGATACGTTGACCATTGCTATAAACTCATCCTCGCAAGTTAATGCAGGAAATGATCAAAGCATTTGTGCAACACAAGATGCGGTCGTATTAAATGGTATAATAACAGGTGCTATTCAATCAGGAACTTGGTCTACGACCGGCAACGGCACATTCACGCCTAACAACCAAACATTGAATGCTACCTATGCACCATCATCAGCAGACATTTTAAATGGAAGCATCCAACTCGTCTTGACTTCGGCTTCAAATGGTGCATGTACAGCAGTGCAGGATGAGATGACAATAACATTCATTCCTAATGAAACAGTAAATGCGGGAAATGATCGCATACTATGTGAAGATGCAACATCAATGGAACTAGGCGGAATTATCTCCGGTCAAAATGCAACAGGTAGTTGGACAACCACCGGCACAGGAACATTCACTCCTTCCAATACGAATTTGAATGCCACTTATAATTTTTCACAATCGGATATTACGATTGGTGAATTGCTATTCATACTCACACCAACGAGTGCTTCACTTTGTCCTGCTCAAGCGGACACCTTCACTGTCAACCTTGTTCCTAAGCCTGTCGCGGCATTCAGCACTGAGATTGGTGAAGATTTAGAAATATTATTTACCGATGAATCCATCGGTGCAGGCACGTGGTTCTGGAATTTTGGAATTGGTGGAACATCCACCATTCAACATCCAACTTATACCTATCCCGAACCCGGCACTTACGATGTGTCTCTTGTGGTAACGGCTGCGGGTGGTTGCAGCGACACAGCAAATGCACAGGTAAGAGTCTTGGGTGATATAGGAACACCTATTGCGATTCCAACGGGCTTCTCGCCAAACAAGGATGGAACCAACGATGGATTGCATGTCTTAGGTGGTCCATTCGTTGAAGTTGATTTCAGGGTTTATAATGGTTGGGGCAATTTGATTTTCTCCACAACCGATCCGAATGGCTCGTGGGACGGAACATATAAAGGCGAACCACAACCTGGAGGGGTTTATGTTTATACAGCAACCGGTGTCACCAACAAAGGAAGGCATTTAAAAACTTCCGGTAGCGTAACACTTATCAGATAGTAACACTCATTGTAAAAATAATACCATGAACAACATGACAACAACGTTCAGATTTTTTAGAGCTTCGGTATTGTTATTTCTTCTTTTTACGGGAGGAAAAATGAGTGCCCAAGATTTTCACTTGTCGCAATACGATATGTTTCCGCTATACTACAATCCCGCACAAACAGGAATGTATGCGGGCGAGCAAATGGACTATCGCTTTTGCGGTAACTATCGTTCACAATGGCAGAAGCTTCAAGGCAAGCCTTACTCTGCATTTGGTATTGGTTTCGATATGCCGATGAAACGTTATGGTGTTGGAATTTTAGTGATGGACCACATCGCAGGTGTATCCAATTTTGCTACCACACAAGTATTGCTTTCAGGCGCCTATCGCATTACCGATGAGTCAAGCAAGAATCATTTTCTTTCAGCCGGATTACAAGTTGGTTTTTTGCAAAAGCGATTCTCTTATGGGGATTTGAATTTCGAAACGCAGTACACGGGCATTGACGGATTTGACCGGAGCATAGACAATGGAGAAGCTCTTCCTGATTTAAGCATATTCCGCTTAGATGCCAATATTGGAGTGTACTATAAATACCTCGATCCGAATCATCGCTTCGATCCATCTATAGGTTTTGGTCTTTATCATATCAACACGCCCGATGAATCTTTCAATGGTCCGAAGAGTGATTTACCGATGCGTTGGAATGGAAATTTCACCTGTGATTTCTACTTAGGTGATCAATTCATTTTGACGCCCAATGTGCTTTACATGCGCCAGAAAAAAGCGCAAGAAATCAATGCCGGTTTAATGGTGGGATACCAAATAGCCAAATCAAATTATTATATGCTTGGTGGAGGAAGTTTCCGAGATAAAGATGGTGTCATCTTTCATCTGGGAATCAAACAAGGCAATAGCATCTTCCGGGTAAGTTATGATATGATTACAAGCCCACTGAAAAACTATGGTGGCGGCCGCGGTGGTTTTGAAATGGGGGTGATTTATAGTGGCAAACTCAAAACAGGTAAGAGAGCGAGATAGTTCCCTGCCTTCCTAACTTTAAATAAAAACTCCGAATCTCAACTAAGGTTCGGAGTTTTTGTTTATTCAAATTCGATTTGCCTGCTTAATTTACTCTCAGTGAATTTTGATGTAGGTTTGGCCCTCTCAATTTTTAAAACAATAAAACAGAATAATACGATGCGTTTTCGTCCCGGAGTTCTTACAGGTGATGAAGTCACCGAAGTGTTTAATGATGCATTGGCAAAGCAATATGCGCTGCCTGCAGTAAATGTGATAGGTACTGATAGTGTAAATGCGGTAATGGAAACTGCCCGCGAGGTTAATTCACCGGTCATTATCCAGTTCAGCAATGGCGGTGGTGCCTTCTATGCCGGCAAAGGATTGAAGAATGACAACCAGCAAGCCTCTGTGCTGGGTGCAGTGAGCGGAGCGGAGCATATCCATCGCCTGGCTGCTGCCTATGGTGTGCCGGTCATTATCCATACCGACCACTGCGCCAAGAACATCATCACCTGGATGGATGGCATGCTTACCGAAGGCGAAAAATTCTATGAGCGCACCGGCAAGTCGCTTTTCAGTTCGCACATGCTTGACCTGAGCGAGGAGCCATTGCATGAAAATGTAGAAATCTCTTGCGAGTATTTCAAGCGTATGAATAAGATGGGCATCACACTAGAAGTAGAGCTGGGTGTTACCGGTGGCGAAGAGGATGGGGTGGACAACAGCGGTGTGGACAGCAGCAAGCTATACACACAGCCCGAGGAAGTGAGCTATACCTATGAGCACTTGAGCAAGATATCTAACCGCTTCACTATAGCGGCCGCCTTTGGCAATGTGCACGGAGTGTACAAGCCCGGCAATGTGAAGCTGGAGCCTGTTATCCTCAAAAACTCGCAGGACTATGTGCAGAAGAAATTCAACACCGGAGCGAAGCCTATTCACTTTGTATTCCACGGTGGTAGCGGAAGTACGCAAGAGGAGATTCGTGAGGCCATCAGCTATGGTGCTATCAAGATGAACATCGATACCGATATGCAGTATGCATTCCTAGCCGGTGTGCGCGATTATGTATTGGGTAAAAAAGATTACCTCATGTCGCAAATAGGCAATCCTGAAGGTGAAGAAAAACCGAACAAGAAATTTTACGACCCACGTGTATGGCTTCGTGAAGGTGAGAAAACATTCGTTACCCGATTGAAGCAAGCCTTTGAAGACCTCAATTGCATTGGTCGCAATGCATAAGGGTTAAAACAAGAATCTAGTATGAATGAAAAAAGCGATGATGACTCATCGCTTTTTTGTTACTCAAAATTTTTCCTTAAATAATTTATCTAAAAATAACGATTGAACCGTTCAGCTCTTTACGTTCTCCGGTTGACTTAGATATAAAGACACTTCTCCAGTTGTATGCTCCATTCGGTGCATAGTGATCTCCAAAATCCACATCGCCTTTCCATGGCGTGTTGATATCGCGGGTTTCAAATACTTGATTGCCCCAGCGGTCAAATACTTGGAAGTGGAAACGGCTTACATCAATATCCGAACCTTGGATAAAGAAGAAGTCATTGATACCATCACTGTTAGGGGTAAATGCGGTAGGCACAAATACATTGAAGATGTCATTGATGATGACAATACCCTCGTGGTCATCAGTACAATTATGTATAGTGGTTACCGTGAGTTCAACCGGATATTCACCACCTACTCCAAGTGGAAACTCGAATACAGGATTCGCTTGAGCAGAAACTCCAAGCTGAGGATTCTGTCCAAATGTCCAAACATTAGATTGAATTTGACCTGTGCTTAGGTTTTCAAAAGTTATTTCAGTTTGAGATGCATCCGTAGGTTGGGGGGAGAATTCGAAACTAGCCACCGGTGGAGGATAAGACGAGAGATATCCGCCATAAGTGGCGGTATAAGAACAACCTACAGCATTGGTCAATGTAAGTTGCACATCATAGGTCCCAGGATTCTCAAACAGGTGATTTATTGTTGGTACATTGAAGTACTCCATTCCATCACCTATTTGCCAATGCGATTCGGTGTAATAAGTAGGATCCACTTCATTCACCAAGTTGAAAGCCGCAGGCCAACAATTGCCTGTTGTATCTGCACTGAATACCACATTGATGGAGGGCAATACCGTTACTGTCAAGGAATCTTGCACCACGTACATACATGCATCGGTAACAGTCAATACAGCAACGCCAGTATCTGCCGGTTGATATACTAAATCCTCTGATGAGCCGATTAGCTCACCATTATATGTCCAAGTATATTGGAACGGCGCTAATCCAAAGAACAGCGATTCCAAATTGAGATTCACCGTTCCGGCAGTACAAACAACAGTATCGTTGGAAAGTGAGATTTGTGTAGGCCCGGCCATGTCAATAGTAAGTATAGCAGATAAATCACATGTTCCTGTAGATACTACATACTGATAATTGCCGGCCATATCCATTGCAGGGTCAAACATGCCATCAGCTATCTGAGTGCCAAATGCATCATACCAAACACCGGTAGGCACAGGGTTTCCGTTGAGCCTGTCTGTCATAAGAAATGGCATATCTGTATTACAAATCGCAATTTGTGTATCAACACCGGGATTAGACAGAGGATCCACTGTAATTACCACCTCATCCGTAGTAGCACAACCAGGGAAGCCGATAGGATAACCTGTAAGCTGATAGGTAGTTGTTTGGTTGAGCTGTGTTACTAAAGGATTTTGTACGTTGTTATCATCCAATCCTGTACCAGGGTCCCAATGCCATGTATAAGGAGGCCCACCGGCAGTACAACCTACGGTGTAGTTCCATTCCGTTACGTTACCAAATCCATTAGCACAGTTCACTGAGAAGTCGCTCGTAAAGCGCATTGTTAAACAACCATCCGCATTGGTGGCTGTAAATTGAAGTCCCGTGAGGTCGCCACCAATCGGACCGGCTATCAAAGGGGCATTGGTATCTGAACCATCATAGATATAAATAAAATCACAACAAGCCTCTGTACTTCCGGCATTGAACGTTAAGGTCATCATTGTTCCATCGCCAGGGTTATTAGGGCAGTAGGTAAATAGAGCATTCTCACTATCGCTATAACAATAAGTATAAGTTCCTGACTCATCAGAGCACAATGGTGGTGGCATACCCACAAAGCTTCCTTGTAATTGCAATTCACCACATGCATAAATCATATCCGGACCTGCTGTCACAGACGGGGCTATTTCCACAACTACCGTAATTGTAGTATCGAAGGTACAACCAAAGTTATTGGTAGCATAGTACGTATAATCGTAGCTACCGGGCTGAGTGATATTGAGTGTGATAACATCACCATTGTCCGATACCGCTCCAATGTTAGGACCTTCCCACCAAGTAGAGTCGGAATCGGGACCATAATTAGGAGTGAACGTGGTAACACCTGGGTAAAGTTGCGGATTGAGGCTCAAGCCCCACTCAAAGATGTAACCGTTATCTGCACCTAGGTTGTCATATACACTAAAGGTCCATGCACCATTAAGCGGACAGCCAACAAGGTCACACAAGTTTCCTTCTGATTCATAAGTACCTGCAGGAAGTATATTGGCCGAAACCACTTGTCCAAGGTTATTGGTGTAGGTGGTTGGGTCCAAATCCTGAGTATTCTGCCCCCAAGTTCCATTGGTGGCATTGGGTGCCCATAGATAATCATAGCCCGTACCCGCCATTAGATTGTCTGTGCCATTATCATCAACAGCTTCACCTAAGAATGTACCTCCACCACCATTGGTGCCGAAAGAAATCAAATCAACTACGGTTCCATTTGGACAAGTAATAGTAATACCCAAGTCACCCATATAAGAGTGTTCCATGTTCACTAGCACACCGTATAAGTCATCACAGTTTTCCAGAGTTTGACCCGCCTCAAAGAAGTCATAAGTAATGGATGAAGAATAGCTAAAGCCCGCACCATCAGCCAAATACGTAGTTCCTGAAACCACCTGCGGAGGAAGGGCTGTCCATGTAGTGCTGATTATTTCTCCTGCATCTAAAATGAGGTCAGCACCCAAGCAATATTCGGTTTCGATCATTTGCACACCGGCAAAAATTGGAATGGTACTTACTAGTACTTGAAGTGGTATTACATTGACGTTGGTACATCCGTTATTATCATATACAGTAAGGTTAACCACATATTCTCCCGGTTCAGAAAAAGAATGGGTTACATTCATACCATTGCCTGTAGTGCCATCGGCAAAATCCCACACATAATCAGCTATAGTAAAACCAGCGGCCGCAGCAGAACCTTGTCCACTAAATGAAACAGGTTCATCTATACATACCCCAACACTTTGCTCTGTTCCTGTTGGAAGAGGATTGGTAATTGCACTTTGTAAAGTAGGGTTCGCGCAAGGGGTTGTGCAAGAAACGGTAGCTGACCATCCCGGTGAACCCGCATTTGCCGGACCATTTGGGTCAAACACCAACGTAAGACAACCGGTTGCGTTGAAAATAGATGCCGTTACCGTTAAATTGGAAATCGCTCCTGTATAACTACCTAAAGAAGTGGCTGAGGTATTATCTCCATCAAAGAAGCTGAGATAATCACTATTGCCATTACCGGGACTTGTTTGAAGATTAAATGCCGTGAAGGTCAACTGAACCACATCCCCAGGAGTATCGGGGCATATCGTTAAGGTATATGGATTATCTAGATAAGGACCACCAACACCATCATCCGTAAACTCTCCGTTACAACGGTTGATTGTTCCATTTTGCATTGCAAAATCTTGCGCCTGCAATGCGATTGACCCTAATATTAAGAAACACAACAGTAGAAAAGACTGTCTCATCATTCAAACTTCGTTTTGATTAGAACACGTAACCTTGCAACTATGACTGATACCACAAAAGGTAAGTTGCACCCGGAAAAACATTTAATGCAACATAGCAATCCAATACCAAAATCAGATTGCAAATTTAATCGCTAATGAACGGAATTGTTATTTAGCGAATGACGGTAATTGAGCCTTTATAAACGTGTTTGATATCATTTACGGTATCAACTACTTCAAGTCGATAAGCGTAGACACCATCTTGAACATAATAGTACTCTCCTATGTTGGTATCCCCAACCCAAGGAACGGTCGGGTCCGTTGACTCAAACAGAAGGTTCCCCCAGCGGTTAAAAATTCTCAGTACATATCCAAAATCTCTGAACCCGCTTCCTTCTACTCGCCATATGTCATTTTTCCCATCACCATCCGGTGTAAAAGTGTTCGGGATGAATACGATCAGGTCATCTTTTACTTGAACCAGCTTTGTAAGGCTATCAGTGCAACTATATTGGTTAGAAGTAACCAGCGTTACCGGATATAGCCCGGGACTGGCAATTGGAAATACAATAATGGTATCAAATGAGGTTGTTTGACCCAGCACGCCAAAGTCCCATTCATAGGTTAAAGCACCTGTACTGTTGTTTGTGAATTCGACAGTAGTATTAGGTATGGTTGCTATTTCAGGCGTATGACTAAAATCCGAAACTGGCCGCGGCCATACAAGTACAGGGTTGTCGACCGTGTCCCGGTAAGTACAACCATAAATATCCGTGATTTCCAACCAAGGGAAATAAACACCTTCATGCAAATACACGTGATTGGCGGATGATAGCACCGGAGCCTCAACTCCATCATCGAAGTGCCACAACATCTGAGTCACGTTTTGTACCTCGGTGTAGTCCGCAAGCATGAGTGCAGTGAAAGGCTCGCATCCGGTATTATTATCTATCGTCATTGTTGCCGGTATGGCAGGCGCGGTAGAAACCAATGCGCATAAGGTATCCGGTTGCAAGCATCCATCGGAAACAACAGCGCAATAAATTTCAGCTCCTTGAGCCGTAACATCGATACTTGGTTGATTTATCTCCTGCCCATCCGGTGTAATCCATTTATAGGTAAAAGGAGGAATACCTCCGGCAACTGTTGGTGCAGGTAGCGTGATAATTTCACCTGCACAACCATGAAAACTGTCATCTAATGACGTGACCATTGACGGAATTACATTGACTGTTACATTATCAATTTGCGCACATTCCGGAAATCCATTAGGAACTACAGTAACGGTATAGACGGTTGTTTCAGTAATACCAGAAACTGTGGGGTTTGCAATATTCGGGTTGGACAGACCTGTTGTAGGAGACCATGACCATTGATAGGTATAAGGCGAAGAAGTCAAAATTCCGGCTTCCAATAAAATTGGAATACACGTATAATTCTTATCGGGTCCGGCAGTTATTACGGCAGGATCGTGATAGGTAATGGCTATCGTAGAATCAAAAGTGCATCCATAATTGGTAACCACATTATAAGAATAATCAAACGTGCCAAGTGTAGGATTGTTAGCGGTGAAAACAGCTCCCTGTCCACTACCCGAGATAAAAGGCCCTGTCCAAAATGAACTCACTGTTGTTGGTGTGAAGGTTGGTAAAGAGGTAAAAAGATTTTCTCCTAAATCTAAGCCCCAACTAAACAAGTAACCATTGGAAGAACTGAAATTGTCTTCTATATGAATGGTCCAATCGCCATTCAATGGACACCCCACCAAATTACAAAGGTTGCCATTGGCTTCATAGGTTCCGGAGGGAATGGGCTGGTTAGTACCGGTAGGAAGATTTTGAAGCCAAGTTCCATTGGTGGCGGTTGGCGACCAATAATAATCCCAACCAACACCGGGCGTAGGTGAATCACCGCTGTATGGAACACCTAAGTAAGCAGCTCCCGCTCCGCTTTGGCTCAAAGAAACAGAAGTGCCATTGGGACATTCAATCCAGACATCCAAGTCTCCTACATAAGCGTGCTCCATATTCACGAATACATTCTCCAAGTCATTGCAATTGGTAAGCGTTGCTCCGGCAGGAAAATCATCGAATGTCAAAGTGGAAATAAACTCCGTGAACAAAATATCAGGTAAATAGAGTGGCTCAGAAACCACCATTGGCGGAACGGCATTCCATGATGTATGCTGTACAGGTCCTGCATCAAAAGTCAAAAGAACCGGATTGGCACAAGTAAGATGTGGTCCCGGATCAATGTCTAACAATCCTTCAAATGTCGGCCTTGGGCTTACCATTACCGAATACTGAGTAGAGTTAGTACTGCTGCAACCCGTATTGGACACTACAGTTAAATGCACCAAGTATTGTCCGTAGTCTGAATAGGTATATTGAACAGTAGGAGACGAAGAGTTAACGGATGGGCTTCCATCTCCAAAATTCCATATATAATTTATCAAGGTATTGCCCGGTGGTACTACTGAAGTTTGACCACTGAAAAGAATACTCTCGCCTGCACAGCCCATGACTCCATAATCAGATGGAGCAGCCTGCAATCCTGGAGTTGTAACCACAGCCGTTGGTTCATTGCAAGCTGTATAACAACTCAACTGAGCCTCCCATCCTGCACCGTTGGGGGCACTTCCGTTCTGAAAAACAAAAGTCAAACAACCGGAGGTATTCTGAAAAGACGCTTGGATATTTTGGCCTTGCAATTCACTACCGGTATAACTGCCAATCAAGGTTGAAGCATTGACCGTGTTTCCATCATATATCGAAAGGTAGTCTGAATTGGCAGCATTGCCTGCATCTACTCCAAGGTTTACTCCTTGAAAAAGGACTGAAACCGATTGCCCGGCAGTTGAGGAGCATATCGTGTAGGTGTAATTACTATTACTGTAGCTACCTGTGGTTCCCGAATCGTCCAAAAATTGCCCGGAACAAGCCGATTGGTTTCCGTTAGTAATGAGGTATTGTTGCGCTTGAATATGATTGGTTAAACCAAGCGTCAATATGAAACAAATCAAATAGACACGAATATCCTTGAGGATAGCGAATGCTAAATTGTTTTGAGAAAGTTTATACAGTTGAATCACTTTAAAAATCGGACTTCCTTGCTTGCGGCTGCATATCTACGCAAATGAAAGCCATACGCAAAACCGAAAACCGTGACAATGTGTTGCGCTATTCACCGACTAATGAACAATTTTAACAGCAATTAAACAGAAAGCGCAACAACCACCGCTCATTCGACTAAGCCGTTTACTATCGAAAACTTTGTTCCCCAATTAGGGTGATAGCTGTCTAAATAAATTTGAAAAAGACAGACTACATGTGTATTGCACGCTTATCCGTAGCGTCCAACGCAGCTTCTTTAAATACTTCTGTGAACGTAGGATGCGCGTGGCAAATACGACCGATGTCTTCTGCACTTGCGCGGAATTCCATGGCCACAACAGCTTCTGCAATCATATCCGCAGCGCGTGGACCTATCATGTGTACACCTAAAATTTCATCAGTGTCTTTGTGGGCTAATACTTTTACAAGTCCATCAATATCCATACTGGCCCTTGCTCTTGCACTGGCTTTGAATGGGAAA
>Ga0209572_1000820_pt1 | contig 33312 bp, 33 predicted proteins | sample EBPBio232012_DNA_FD_185867 | JGI IMG/M metagenome (GOLD analysis project Ga0209572, IMG submission 185867) | Wastewater treatment Type I Accumulibacter community from EBPR Bioreactor in Madison, WI, USA - Reactor 1_1/23/2012_ DNA (SPAdes)... | ecosystem: Engineered > Bioreactor > EBPR >...
CTATCAATTGAATGATAGAGGTTTTTTGTTTTATAAAAAGTTTTTGAAAAGTTACATAGTTGTTATGGAATCACATATTCTGGATAATGCTAAATCGCGTGAGTGATAGAAGCGGCATCCTTTTATTTTTTTCTTAAAAAAGAAAAGATATAGCGGATAGCACTACACTTGGGGCACGCCATAAAAATTACACTAAGTATTGGTTTCTAAGTCTTTTATATAATCTTCGTATTCAAAAAAGAAAATTTCGAATTGGGTCATTGTTTCACTAAAAAAATCGAATATTTCGTTCCAAGTGTTTTTATTATTTAGGCTGACATTTAGTTTTTCAATCCATATTCTACTTATTATTTTGCCATTTTCTAAATAATGATTTCTTTCTAAAATTGCATCTGGTAAATATTCTTCTAGTAGTATGTTTTTAAGTGATTCTATTTTTTCAAAATATATTTTTCTTTTTTCTTCTTCTTTTGGCTCGATATCTAACAAAACTTGAGCTTTTTTGTTGTCTACATAGAATTTGAAAGTAACATCTTTTATCTTTGTATCGTATAAAATCCATTTTCTTGGATATGCTTCTGCAAATTGTACCCAAAATTCTTTTTTAATTTTTAAACTTTCTTCTTTACTATACATGTAGAATTTATTTTTTGGGTTTGTTGTTGTTTTTTTGGTAAATTTATAAATAATTAGAACTATTAGCTATGAATTTTGATTTGTTTTTTAAGGCTATTCCAAATGTTGTGAATGTAGATTTACCTTCAACTTCTTCACATATTAAAATGGCGCCTTTGGAGAGAATTAAAATTATGGAAGAAAATATTTATGATATTAACTCAGTAAGAAAAGCAGCGGTGATGATGTTGTTTTATCCTAAAAATGATATTGCACATTTATTATTGATTGTTAGAAATTCTTATCCAGGAGTTCATTCTTCTCAGATTGCTTTTCCAGGTGGTAAAGTAGAAGACATTGATTTTGATTTGAAGCAGACAGCACTGCGAGAAACTCATGAAGAAATTGGTGTTCACCCTAATGATATTCATGTTATTAGAGATTTTTCATCCATATATATTCCACCAAGTAATTTTTTGGTGTATCCTTTTTTGGGAATATCTCAAACCGAATTAAAGTTAACACTTCAAGAAGAGGAAGTAGCTGGAATAATTGAATTACCGTTATCAACTTTGTTGGACGATTCTATTATTATCAATAAAAATTTAGAAACTTCTTACTCTAAATTAATTGAAGTACCTGTTTTTCAAATTGAAGAACATACAGTTTGGGGAGCAACTGCCATGATGTTAAGTGAGTTAAAAGATGTATTGAAAATGGTATTTTAAATTTGGATTTTGTATGTTTGTTATCCAAAAAAAAACTACTTCTATTATGGGATTATTTAAACGAAATCCTTTTGGACATATACTTTTTATCAAGAAATGGCTTATCCGAATTTTCGGCGTGATAACTCATAGACGTTATCGTGGATTTAACGAATTGCAAATAGAAGGTTCAGAAATTATTAGAAGTTTACCTGATAAAAATGTACTGTTTATTTCCAATCATCAAACCTATTTTGCTGATGTTGTAGCCATGTTTCATGTTTTTAATGCGAGTCTCTCGGGAAGAGAAGATTCAATCAAAAATGTAGGTTATTTGTGGCAACCAAAGATGAATGTATATTATGTTGCAGCAAGTGAAACTATGAAAGCAGGTTTGCTTCCTAGAATTTTAGCTTATGTTGGAGCAATTACAGTTGAAAGAACTTGGAGAGCTGGAGGAAAAGATGTTACTGAAAAACGTGAAGTTAATCCAAACGATACAGAAAATATCAAAATTGCTCTTGCCGATGGTTGGGTGATTACCTTTCCTCAAGGAACTACAAAGTCTTTCAAACCGGTTCGAAAAGGTACCGCTCACATTATCAAACAACACAAACCAATTGTTGTTCCAATAGTTATAGACGGTTTTAGACGCTCTTTTGATAAAAAAGGATTACGCCTTAAAAAGAAAAATATCCTTCAATCATTTACAATTAAAGAACCACTCGAGATTGACTATGAAAATGAAACCATCGAGCAAATTGTTGAAAAAGTCGAATATGCTATCGAGCAACATGCTTCTTTCTTAAAGGTTATTCCTGCCGAAGAAATTGAAGAACAAGAAAAACTAAATCGCCTACGTCAGTGGGAATATTAAAAAAAAAGTCTCGCTATTAACGAGACTTTTCTTTTATAAATCAATTTTTTTCAATTCGTTGTAATTTCTGAATAACTTTCGAAGTAGAATTCCATAAATCAATCGGTAGAATAGCCAGAATAAACCAACGAAGACTAAAATACAAACGGTACAAAATGCAATCATAAAAATCATTGCATTGCCTTTTGAAGTCAATTCATGCAATTTTGGATCTACAGTAAAAACAAGTGCAAAACCAATAATCATGCTTACTACCATCATGCCTAGGTTGTACCAAACGTAATATTTTACCGTTTTTCTTGTTTTTAAAATATCTTTCATCAATTGCTTTGTTGATGTTATGGTAGATATAGCTCTATAATTTTTGTAAAACATATAGATAAATACCGCTACAACAGCATAATTAAAAATTGTTAAGTATTTAAAATACTCAATTAAATATTCACTATGTGTTCTAATAAAATATTCATCTGAATTGTAAACCAAGCTAATTCCAGTCCAAAGTAATACCTCTAAAATACTAATAATCAATATCCACTTCACAATAGAAGACGACTTCTTATGTAACATTTTATAAATATCCACTTCCGATACCTGTTCAAAAGAATTTTCGTTCTTTTTCCAGTCTTTTTTTAATAAATCCAACTCTTCCATCATAACCTTACGGATTTAATATTTTTTTCAATTTTCCTTTAATTCTATTCATTTTAACTCTTGCATTAACTTCACTAATACCTATTGTTTCGGCAATTTCTGTGTAATCTTTATCTTCTAAATACATGAAAACCAATGCCTTTTCAATATCATTCAACTGATGCACCGCTTGATACATCAACTTTATTTGTTCTTCTTCTTCGCTATTATATTCGTCTTGACTAATAAAAAAACTATGCTTTTCATACTCCACTGTAGAAACACTTCGCGTACTCTTTCGGTACAAAGTAATGGCAGTATTTAATGCAACTCGATAAGCCCAAGTCGAAAATTTGGCATCACCACGAAACTTCGGAAAAGCCTTCCATAATTGTATCGTAATTTCCTGAAACAAATCCTTATGTGCATCACCATCAGATGTATACAACCTACAAATCTTGTGGATTATATTCTGATTTTCACGCAATTGCTGCACAAACGTTTGTTCCAAATTCTCGCTCATATATACGTTAGTAAACCTTTACTAGATTTTGTTACAAGATACGTAAATCAATTTCAATTTCAAAAGTCAAATTTCAATGCCAATTGATTTTTGAAGGAGCGAATCACTTGCGCATTTCTATAAACCCTATTCCTGCTTTCCATTCCAAGTTTTTCTTTTGTTGCCTTCGAGTGACCTCAGGCAACAAAAGAAAAAGCTTTCCATTGCAATCAGGGCTAATGAGTAATCGTCTTATATGAAATCAGATTTTCAAAACCACTAAAACTTGTAAACATTTAAGCAACTTTTACAATCAAAAAACAACTAACTTTGTCTTCAAGAAAATTGCATTTTATAATGAACATTCCACAATCAGATAAAAAACGAGTAGTCATCATCGGTGGCGGATTTGCAGGTTTATCAATAGCTAAAAAACTAAGAAACAAAAACCTACAAGTTGTTTTACTCGATAAACATAATTACCACACTTTTCAACCACTTCTATATCAAGTAGCAACAGGCGGATTAGAAGCAGGTTCTATAGCTTATCCAATTCGAAAAGTAATTCAAGAATACAAAGATTTCTATTTTCGACTAACTTCTGTAAAAGAAATTGATGCCCAAAATCAAAAAGTAATTTCAGAAATTGGGGATTTAAATTACGATTATTTAGTAATTGCAACCGGTTCAAAAACCAATTATTTTGGTAACAAAGAAATCGAACGCAATTCCATGTCAATGAAAACCATTCCGCAATCATTGAATATTCGTAGTTTGATTCTTGAAAATTTTGAACAAGCTGTTTTAACAACAAATGAAGCGGATAAAAGCGCACTAATAAATTTTGTTTTAGTAGGCGCAGGACCAACAGGAGTAGAACTTGCAGGCGCACTTGCCGAAATGAAAAGAGCCATTCTCCAAAAAGATTATCCCGATTTAGATATTTCTAAAATGGAAATCAACCTTGTTCAAAGTGGCGACCGAGTTTTAAACACGATGTCTGAAAAATCATCTGCTGCAGCCGAAAAATTCTTGGTAGATTTGGGTGTAATTGTGCATAAAAATGTTCGTGTAACTAATTACGACGGAAGAACCATCACAACCAACTCCAATTTAACTTTTGAAACCGCAACCGTTATTTGGACAGCTGGTGTTCAAGGTGCAGCCATTCACGGATTGGATTCAAAATCTCTTGTAGAACGTGTAGAACGCATTCGAGTAAACCAATACAATCAAGTAGTTGGTTATGATAATATTTTTGCCATTGGGGATATTGCTTCAATGGAAAGTGAAAAATATCCGCAAGGTCATCCAATGATGGCGCAACCAGCTTTACAACAAGGTGCTTTACTAGGAGAAAATTTAGCAAAATTACTAGCCAACAAACAAATGAAACCCTTCGAATACAACGACAAAGGTTCCATGGCAACAATAGGTAGAAATCTTGCCGTTGTAGATTTACCAAAATACCATTTCAACGGACTTTTTGCTTGGTTTGTGTGGATGTTTGTGCATCTTTTTTCACTAATCGGTTTCAAAAATAAAGCCGTTGTTTTCCTAAATTGGGTTTATAACTACGTTCGTTTTGACAGAGAAGGAAGACTAATCGTGAGACCTTTTAAAAAGAGAAGTTTTGTAACTTTTACTTCTGACGAGATTTAAATTATATACCGCAAATTCGCAAATTTTAATTTTTAGATTAAAAAATAAATTTGCGAATTCGCGGTTATTTTTAATTACTGATAATCTAATCTAAAAAAAATTATAGAGTTTCAGTTTTATAATAATTAATCAACAAATCCACATATTTACTATAACTTTCTAAGCCATCTTTTTGCTGATTCATTTTTAAAAATTGATTGTAAAAAGCGTGAAATCCTTTGTCGATTATAGTGTCATAACTTTTCCAAAACGCTTCACTTTCTTTGTAGTTTTCGATAATTCCTGGGTTGATTTTGTTTTTGAAGTACTCAAATTTAGATTCGTTTTTCATTGCTATATTGTTCAAGCAATAACGTAAAGCATATTGATAAGCAGAATATTGAAAATACAAATCGTCGTTTTTTACACTTGCTAAAAATCCAATAAAATTACATTCACTTTCACTTGCAAAACCCATTTGGTGTGCCATTTCGTGATTAATCGTCATCGGAAAACCAACCATCGGAATTCTATCATTCACTTGAGCTTCATTTGTAAACGGATTCAAATAACCTCCAAATCCCATATATGTCAACGGCAAACTGAACAAGGATTTCTTCTTGCTAGGAATTTCATATTTGAAAAAAGTATATTGATTTCCCAAATTAGCATATCCATTTTGAGTCATCTTGAAAATAGAATCTTGTGAATACGGAATACTTACTTTCAGGTTTTTATCATTCGTAATTTTAAACTGAATTTCATTGGTTTTAGCAATTAATTTCTCAGTAAAACGATACAAATCATCATCAGAATATTCACGTTGAATATTCATTTTTTCAAATAACGGAACTCGGTAATAATTAAAACCCCATAAAAAATGAAACAAAAAATAAGCTATCGATAAAACATTAATAATTTTCAATAGATTATTTTTCCATTGCAATCGCCACGATTTTCTCGTTTTCCAAAGTTGAATCAGTAAATAAATAATCAATAGTCCATATATTACATCTCCAACAGAGAAAGGAATTTTGCCTAAAAGTGTTCTTGAGAATCTAGAAATATAAATGTACAAACCATTGCTATAAATACGTTCAACCGTTTCAGGAAAAAAAGCAATCACTTTCAGAAATAGTATCTGAAATAGTAAAAATATCGGAAGAAGGTATTTGTGTTTCACTTATAAATTTTGAAATGTAAATATAATCACAAATCAATTCGCAAAGAAATTAAACTTTGTAACTTTGCTACTTTGAAACTTAACAAACTAAAATATAATGAGTCAAGAAATTAGAAACCTTGAACCAAAAGCACTTTGGAACAAGTTTGCCGATTTAAACGCAGTACCACGTCCGTCAAAAAAAGAAGAGCGTGTTATTGAGTTTATGAAAAACTTCGGAACCAGTTTAGGATTAGAAACTTTTGAAGATGAAATCCGAAATGTAATCATCCGTAAACCAGCAACTCCAGGAATGGAAAACCGCAAAACCATTGTTCTACAAGGACATTTGGATATGGTACACCAAAAAAACAACGATACTAACTTCGATTTCTTAACGCAAGGAATTGATATGTTCGTTGATGGTGACTGGGTAAAAGCAAAAGGAACAACACTTGGTGCCGATAACGGACTTGGTGTTGCCGCAATTATGGCAATTTTAGAAAGTAAAGATATTCCGCATCCAGCTATCGATGCACTTTTTACCATTGATGAAGAAACTGGAATGACCGGAGCTTTAAACTTAAAAGGTGGCATTTTAAAAGGAGAAATTCTTTTAAATCTTGATACGGAAGAAGACGACGAAATTGATATCGGTTGTGCTGGTGGAGTTGATGTTACCGCAACTAGAAGTTATAATGAAGAAGAAACTCCAGAAGGTTCTGTGGGTTACACAATTACTGTAAAAGGTTTGAATGGCGGACATTCAGGAATGGATATTCACAAAGGTTTGGGGAATGCTAACAAAATAATGAACCGTTTATTATTTGATGGTTTTGAGAATTTCGGACTTCAAATTTCTGAAATTTCTGGCGGAAGTTTGCGTAATGCTATTCCTAGAGAAAGTGTTGCTAAAGTAATTGTTGCGGCTATGTATGATGAAGCTTTTGTGTTTGATATGCAAGAAGTTATTGGCGATATTAAAGCCGAATTCAAAACAATGGAACCTAATTTGACTATCGAAATTGTAAAGTCAGATTTGCCTGCAAAAGTAATGGATTTAGGAGTTCAAGAAGGTTTATTACGCGGAATTTATGCTGCTCACAATGGCGTTTACCGAATGAGTCCAGACATGGAAGATTTAGTGGAAACTTCTAACAATATTGCAAGAGTTATCGTAAAAGATGGTGAAATTTCGATTCAGAATTTAACACGTTCTTCTGTTGAAAGTTCTAAATTTGATTTAGCAAATGCATTGCGTTCAGCTTACGAATTATTTGGTTGCGAAGTTGATTTTGCAGGAAGTTATCCAGGTTGGACACCAAATGTTAATTCAGAAATATTAGACGTTTTGACTTCTATTTATGAAAAACAAAACGGTGATAAACCAAAAGTTGTAGCTTGTCATGCAGGTTTAGAATGTGGAATTTTAGGAACAAATTATCCAGGAATGGACATGATTTCTTTCGGACCAACGATTCACGGTGCGCATTCTCCAGATGAAAGAGCCAGTATTTCGTCTTCACAAAAGTTTTGGAAATTCTTATTGGAGATTTTAGCGAATATTCCGGAGAGAAAATAGTCCTTCGACAAGCTCAGGATGATAGAAAATAGAAACCTCGTTTAGAAATAGACGAGGTTTTTTTATTGAAATAAATAAAATAATATATAATTTTAATACGAATTTACGTTATACAAAAAATTACAAGTCCAATGAAAAAAATGCTGTTTTTAGGATTACTTTCTGTATTCCTTTTTTCGTGTAAAAATGAAAATAAAATTGAAAATGTAGAGCGAGCTTTTTATTATTGGAAGGCGAGTGATTGGAGACTTGAGCAGAAATCGGATTCTATTTTAAAATCTACTGAAACAAAAAAATTATATATCAAGTTTTTTGAAGTAGAGCATAATGAATTAATGGGTAATATTCCGTTTTCAAAAAATAGAATGCGTATTTATGATACAATTATTGAAATCATCCCTACAGTTTTTATTAAGAATGAAGTTTTTTTAAAAAGTTCCTTCAAAGAATTAGATTTACTTGCCGACAACATTAATTTTCTAATTAATAAATACAAGAGTGAAGATTTTGATAAAGGAGTTAAAGTAAAAGAGTTTCAAATGGATTGTGACTGGACTATAAAATCTAAAGACAATTATTTTTATTTTTTAAAGAAGCTAAAATCTATATCGTCCAAAAAGATTAGTTGTACATTACGCTTATATCCATATAAATATCGTGATAAAATGGGCATTCCTCCGGTTGATAAAGTGACCTTAATGTGTTATAATTTATTAAATCCGTTAGAAAGTCCGAAGCAAAATTCAATTTTAGATGTTGAGGAATTATCTAAATATTTATCTGGTGTTTCTAAATATCCGTTGCACATTGATATTGCACTTCCTATTTATTCTTGGATGCAATTATATCAAAATAATAAATTTCAAAACGTTATGTATAGTAATCACGAATATCTAATAAAGAATATGAAAAAAATAGATGAATTGTGGTACGAAGTAACTGAAGATGTGCAAGTAGAAGACAACTACATTAGAATTGGCGACAAAATAAAGTATGAGCAAGTTACAAGAGAAACGATTGAAAAAGCCATAACATTATTAAAGAAAAATATTGATTTTGATTCTACAACAACGGTTACATTATTCCACTTAGACGATGCACCACTTCAAAAATATACCAATGAAGAAATTAATAGTATTTATACTTCTTTTAGCAAATAGTTTTTCTTTTGCTTGTGGTTTTTATCCATATGGCGAGGATATTAGAATGAGATTTTTAGACAGCAATCATTTTAATTGTCAATCGTTTGATGGTTTTCATTATTCTGCTAATTATTATTATGACGCAGCTTCTTTAACCGAACAAATGGTTATTCAACCTAATGATAAACTTTGGTTTGAATACTGTAACGGAAAAGTGACTATTGATGCCATTATTGAAGCTGTTTACAAAATTCCAAGTCAAAGCTTTAACCAAAAAAATGGTAATAAAATGATTCAATTTTTATACCAGCAAAAAGATCTTGAAGCAATCAATTACTTGAAATTTGCGAAATCATGTGAAATTGCCAATATGTTCTATAGTGATCCTTGGGAACGAACCGAAACTGTTGAAATTAAAATAATTAGAAATAAAGTCAAAGATGCTTTAAAATTTGCAGAGAAAACCAAAAATGAAGAATTGAAATTACGCTATAAATTTTTAGCAATAAGATTGGCTTTTTATGGAGGTTTGGAACAAGATGTGATTGCTATTTACAACACAATTTCTAATAAAAACCCAAACAGCATTAATTATTGGTGCATGCATTTTAGAGCTATTGTCGAACAAGACAAATCATTGCAAAACTTTTTCACTTCTCAGGTTTTTGCAAATGCTACCGATAAAAGATTTCCTATTTATTCTTTTTATGATAAAGAGATTCCTATAAATGATGTTTTAAAACACGCTAAAACCAAAGTTGAAAAAGCCAATGTTTATGCATTTGCAGCAACAAAAAAGTACGATAAATCATTAAATTATATTAAAAAAGCATTTGAATTAAATCCCAAATCTGATTTTAATATTTTTATACTTTTAAGGGAAATAAATAAAATTGAAGATTGGGTTTTTACACCTTATTATACCAATTTTAATCCTTCAATTTCAGGAAATGACTATTGGAATGAAGAGAGAATATTTTCTTATAAAGCACTTCAAAAGAGAATTAATAATGACAGAAAATATGCTAATGAAGTACTAAATTTTCTAAATTTTATTAATTTGAATAATGTTCAAATAGAGGTTTGTAAAGCCCAATTATCATTTATTACTCAAAAGTATAATAGCAGTTTGAAAATAGTTAATTCATTAGAAAAAAAACTCAGTTTAAATGACAGCTTGTTCAATGATATTCAAATAATTAAAGCACTTAATCTAACTGCTAGACAATCTAAAAACAAAGCCTTAATTACCAATGAGGTACAATCAGTTTTACTAAAAAATAAGAAAAACAAAAAGTTTCTATTTGCCATAGCACGAGAGTTAGAATATTTAGGAAACACAACTGATGCAGCATTTTTGTTTTCTAAAATTAATGATTCTAATGATGGATATGGATATGGTATGGTTTGGAAATCTCGCAAGCACAAGCGAGGTTCATATCGCGATTATTTTTATGACTATTTTGGTTATGTTGATATACTCTATTCACCAAAACAATTAGAAGATATAATTAATAAAGCTAGAGTTGCAAAGAATGATTCGGAATTTGATAAATGGTTAAAAACAAGAATGGTTAGTGAAAAATCGGGACTATATGACTTGCTTGGAACTAAGTACATCAGACAAAATAATCTTTATAAAGCATTAGAATCCTTTAAGAAGGTTGACGAAAAATACTGGAATGATTATTATTCTAATTGGAACATCAATAGTAATGGAAGTAATAGTTTTGATAAAAATCCATTTTTTGCATTTAAACACACACCAGATTTTATAACTAACAAAGAAACGTTTTATGTAACCAAAGTTTCTTACACTCAAAAGTTGATAGAATATCTTAATAAAGCCAATAATTCAAAAGAAAAAAACAGAGATTATTATTACTTTATAGCTGCTAATGGGTATAAAAACATGACGATAAACGGAAATTCTTGGATGATGAGAAGATATAGTGTTTCAAGTTATGATTTAGAACCTTTTCCTGAAGATGAAGCTGAATTTCAAAACGGATTTTTAGCTAAAAAATATTATCGTTTAGCTTATAAACATTCAAAAGCAAAAAAGTTTAAAGCGCTTTGTTTGTGGCTTGCAGAAGATTATAAAAAACTCAAGCGAGTCCAAGAAGATGAATACTACTATTTGTCTGATAAAAATTGCTATGCTTTCGAAGAATATTTTAATTCAAGAAAATAGAAAATAGAAACCTCGTTTAGCAATAGACGAGTTTTTTTTAATTCCCAGCAATTGGACTGCCAAAAACACCAACAGCAAGTTCTGCCCAAAGCAAGAATAATAAAAGTAAAATAATTCCAGAAATAAGTAGGCGATGTTTGGTGCTTTTTACTTTACGAAGTACAAATTCAATTACTAAACTTGTACCAAAAAGTAACATCCCAGCCATCACAAAATCCATAACTGACCAATTGACTTCATTAGTGAATTGCATTGCAATTAATGGAATTAGTAATAGTAGCAATACTATGGAAAGTAGGAGAAGAATGGTTTTTGGTTTTGGTAGCATTTTTAGAATATTAGGTTTGTATTTGAAATTTTGTTTATATATTAAAAACTTATATTTTATTATATATTGTTGTTATTTACAGCCACTTCTTGGAAGAACATATCTTAATTGAAATGCCTCTGTAAGCCTTAAAAAATCTACATTAATTGTTTTTTTAAAAATGCTATCGTCAATATTTTCATAAGTATTGGAGTGCATAAATTTGAGATATAGTTTAAATTTAGTATTAATGGAATCTCGCGCTTTAATAACCTTAACTCTGTTTTCATTGCCAATAGTTTTTGGTAAGTTTTTTATTTCAAAAGCTATTTTACTCATAGAATCATATTTCTTTTTTAAATATTCTACTTCAGCTGAGCGAAAAGATGCACTTGCATCAATGCCTTTAATAATTTCCTCTAAATTTTTTTCATAGATTTCTAATTGAAAATAGAGATGTTTATTTTCATTTTTTTTGTTGCATGAGAAAAGAAATAAGAGGAAAAAGAAAATAATCAGCTTTTTCATAACTGCTATGATTTTACTATTTTATACTAGTATAAAGGCTTAATAAATTTACACAAATATACCAAAAAAAAGCTCCAATCTAAATCGGAGCTTTTCAACCTTAAACAAAAATCAATATCAGTAACGGAACTATTAATCCGGCTAGTGCTAGTTTCCAACCACGTTTTTTGAAAGTAAATTTTCCAGCAGGAATCATGATGGCACCAGTTAGTGCAATAGTTATTAATGATAATCCAAATATATCACTATAATAAATCCACCAATTGGAGGTGTTTTTATGTAATTTCATGGTTTGGCTAATGATTGGCGTTTTTATGAAAGTTACAATTTCACCTTTGCCAGTTTTCAAATCAATTTCTACATCATTTTTCTCGAAGGATATTTTCAATTCGTCTTCTTTCACTTTGTGACGTCTAATTTTATCATCAATGCCTAGTTTTTTACCCAATTCTTCAGCATATTTTTCGGTTATATCAACATCTTTTGGAATGTTTACCGAAATAGCTTTCGTTTGAACCGTATATTTTTCAGGATGCCACTGGTCTCTGTGGTTCATTAATATTCCTGAAAAGGCAAAAGAAATAATCAATCCAATGTAAAAATAACCTAAATCGCGGTGTAAGTTTCTAGCTTTTAAAGGTGAAATCATGGTCTTAAAATTTGTATCGTAATGATGTTAGTACTTGTCTTGGCGCAATTGGATTAACGCTATAATTTTCGTGAACGGTGTAATTTAATTCGTTAGTAATATTAGATAATTTACACAACAAGGAGAACTTTTTCCAATCATATCCAATAGAAAAATCAACAGTTGTATAATCATTTAGCGGAATTTCTCTGTCATTAATACTAGTAGCGAATGTTGTTGGGTTTACTACTACTTGATTGTTCCAACCTCCAACTCGTTTTCCGATATAATTTCCAATGGCACCAATCGATAATCCTTTTAGTTTTCCTTTTGATAAGGTATAGAAGAAGCTTAAATTAGCTGTGTTTGCTGGAGTTCTTACTAATCTATCACCAACAATAAAACTTCCATTTGTTCCAGATGTTTTGGTGTATCGCATGTCATTGTAACTGTAACCAGCGTTGATATTCAAACCTTCAATTGGCCTTGCAGTTATGTCAATTTCAATTCCTTTACTCTTGGTTTCACCACTTAAAACTTTTACAGTTGTGTCTGTATTAGTAGAACCATCAGCTTTGAATTCTGCTGTTTGAGCCAAATTGTCGTTTGTTATTTGATACAAAGTTACATTCAAACTAAGTAATCCTTTCCAAAAATCATTTTTAACTCCTACTTCATATTGAGCAATGATTGAAGGATCTAAAACATCACCTGAAACTGTTGTTCCAGTATTTGGAGTGAAGGAATCTGAGTAACTAGCAAATAGAGAAGTACTCTTTGTTGGTTGGAATACCAAACCAATTTTAGGAGAAAAGGCTACGTCTTTTTGTTTTACACCATCAGTTGTAACATTCGGATTTACTGCTAAATTGTGTGTTACTGGTTGTGATTCTTGCCATGACCAACGAAGACCTGCCAAAACTTTAAACTTTTCTGTAATTGAAATTAAATCTTGTGCATAAATTCCAAATCTATTAGTAGTTGTTTTCAGAATTCGTGTGTTAGTGCTTTCAGGAATTCCTGTACCTTGATTAAAATTTTCAAAATCGTAAATATTTCCACTTCCATAAGTAGTTGGATTGAAAACATAAGTATAGGCTTGTGCAAATGAGTTTTCATAATCTACACCAGTAAACAATTGATGTTTGATTTTTCCAGTTGAGAAATTTCCCTGTAAACTCAATTGTTCTGAGGCAATGGCTTCTTCGTTTCTATTTTGTCCCAAAGGTCTATTCCAGTCACCATTTGCAGCTGGTTGGATGCGCTCAGTTCCTTTAAAAGTTCTTGTATAATCTTGAAATGAACTATTGAAATTTAGTTTCCAATTGGAATTAAACTCGTGTTTAACTAATGCAGAAACTGTAGTTTGTTTCGTCTGCCCAGTTGACCAAGTTGCTCCCAAGTATAAATCTCGAGGCAAATCAATTATTTTTTTACCAATAATTACGGTTCCAAAATCTGGAGTCCAATCATCATGCAGGTAATCACCTTGAAGAAGAATTTCAGTTTTTTTATTTACTGCAAATAACAAAGAAGGATTGATATAGAAACGTTCTTTCTTTACAACATCTCTAAAGCTTTCTGAATTTTCGTAAGAACCATTAATGCGATAAGCGATACTTTTATTTAGAGGGCCATAAAAATCTATAGAAGGTTTGTAGAAATTATAGCTTCCTGCTTGCATGGCTATTTCTCCACCTTTGGTTAATGAAGGTGCTTTTGTTACCATATTTAAGATTCCACCAGGAGCAACATTTCCAAATAATAAAGCGGCACTTCCTTTTAAAATTTCAACCTTTTCAAGAGAAGAAACTTCAGGCATTGAACCACTATTTAATCGGAAACCATTTTTAAAAATGTTATTGGCAGACATATCATAACCTCTTGAGAAAAATGATTCTTGAGCGCCACCACGAGCCGAACCAACATAAACTCCATTGGCATTCTTTATTACATCACTTAACCTTATAGACTGTTGTTGCTCAATTATAGTGTTTCCAATTACTTGATAACTTTGAGGTAAATCTAAAGGCTTGATGTTAGAGCGAACTACTGAAGGCGTTTTTTGTTGTTTGTTTGAGATGATAACCTCTCTAAGAATTTCACCTTTTCTCTTTTTTATAGTATCATTTTCTGCATAAAAATCATCAAATGTTTGTGCTTCTTGTGAGAAACCTAGGGCGCAGATAAGAAGTGCTAGAGTCGAAAATAATTTATATTTGTACATTTATTTAGAATAATTAAAAATAATATTGTTTTAACGGTGCAAATATAATTACGTAAAATCATTCTACAAAGTTTATTTAGATTAAATATAAATAATTAACATTTGTTCAAATTTAAGATGCTGATTTACTTAAAAATAGAGATAAAAAAAAACTTGCCGTTAAGCAAGTTTTAAAATATTTGAAATAGGTAATAGATTACTTTACCTTATTCATAGGATAATTTTCAGCATTATTTTTTCCGTTTTGTTTTCCGGATATTGTAGCTACTAAACTTCCGTTTTTCATAAGTTTATACTGAATTTTTTGTGGATATTCATGCTTCGGATTTTCAAAAACCAATAAGCTATCTTCATCTTTTGTCATTTGGAATGGAATAGGTGAGTCATTATTTTCGCCTTTAATTGTAGCGGTGTAAATTAAATGGTCACCATTTTGCATTAGTTCAACTTGTTCGTTGTGAAGTGTGTCTTTTTTGTTCTGAATGTAATAAGACAAACCAAAAAATGTGCTATCGTCTAATCGCTCCCAAATTTCTCTAAGTGTTCCTAGGCTATCTGTTTTCTCCCATTCTCCCAACATCCAATTGGCTTTTTCAAGCTCTTCGTAGTCTTTTATAATATTTCCATTAGCGTCATATTTGTTACATGAAACAATAGATAGTAATAGAATTGTAAGTAGTGATATAGATAATTTATTCATGTTCTTTCTATTTAGTTTTTTTCATTGGAAATGTTTCACTCATTTCTTTGCCATCTTTTTTGCCATAAATTACTGCAACTAAACTGTCATTTGTGATTTTGGTATAAACAATTTTTGTTGGAAAATCATGCTTTGGGTTTTCAAATGTCAATTCATTTTCATTTGATTTTGTCATATAAAATGAAACAGGTTTTTCCTTATTTTGATCTTTTACGGAGATTTTTAAAATTAGAGAATCGCTTTTTTGAAATAAATCCATTTTCTCGTAAAAAACGGTATCTTTTTCAATAATTACAATGCTTTCCGCAAAATATGAACTGTCAGTTTTCTTACTCCAAAACTCTTTAAAAGTAGCTTCTTTTGAAATATTTTCCCAATTTCCCAAAAACCAATTTGCTTTTTTCAGTTGGTTGAATTCTTTTTTTGTTTTGATTCCAAAAACTTCAATTTGAGATTCTTTTTTACAAGATGGCAATAAGATAATTGAAACTAGCGTAATTAATAGTACTTTTTTCATATAAAATAATAATTTATACAATATTATAAAAAAACTGCCAACTGAACACTGCCAACTGAACACTTTTTTTACTACTTTTGCACTCCAAAATACAGATTACAATGTTAGAAAGACTTCAATATGTAAAACAGCGTTTCGATGAAATTTCAGATTTGATTATTCAACCTGATGTTATTTCGGATCAAAAACGTTATGTGCAATTAAATCAAGAGTATAAAGGACTTAAAGATTTGATGGAAAAGCGCGAAGAATTGATAAATATTACTGGAAATATAGAAGAAGCCAACGAAATTCTTGCTGATGGTTCAGATGCAGAAATGGTTGAAATGGCCAAAATGCAATTGGACGAAGCAAAAGAACGTCTTCCTCAACTAGAAGAAGAAATCAAGTTTATGTTGATTCCTAAAGATGCTGAAGATGCCAAAAATGTAATGGTTGAGATTCGTGCTGGAACAGGTGGTGATGAAGCTTCTATTTTTGCAGGAGATTTATTTAGAATGTACACTAAATATTGTGAAACACGTGGTTGGAGAACTTCTGTGGTTGATATGAATGAAGGAACTTCTGGAGGTTTTAAAGAAATCATTTTTGAAGTTACTGGTGAAGATGTTTACGGAACTTTAAAGTTTGAAGCTGGTGTTCATCGTGTGCAACGTGTTCCTCAAACAGAAACTCAAGGTCGTGTGCATACATCAGCTGCAACAGTAATGGTTTTGCCTGAAGCTGAAGAATTTGACGTTCAAATTGACATGAATGAAGTTCGTGTTGACTTTTTCTGTTCTTCTGGACCAGGTGGACAATCGGTAAATACTACTAAATCTGCGGTTCGTTTAACACACATTCCAACTGGATTAGTAGCACAATGTCAAGATCAAAAATCACAACACAAGAATAAAGATAAAGCTTTAGAGGTTTTACGTTCACGTTTATACGAACAAGAATTAGCCAAAAAACAAGCTGAAGATGCTGTAAAACGTACTTCGCAAGTAAGTTCTGGTGACCGCTCAGCAAAAATTAGAACTTATAATTATTCTCAAGGTCGTGTAACCGATCACAGAATTGGATTAGATGTTTTTGATATGGATGGCGTGATGAATGGTAAAATCCAAAAATTTGTTGACGAATTGCAATTGGTTAACAATATGGAGAAACTGAAAGAATCTGAGGTTTTTTAATAGAAAATAGAGATAGAAGATAGAAAAAAGATGCCAAGCTAGAATTAAGTTTGGCATCTTTTTTATAAAATGATGTCTTCATAAATATTTAAAGGGATTTGTGAACTTCGTGCCTTCTTTGTGTCTTTGTGGTAAAAAAAACTTTGTAACTTTGCAATCAAACAACTACAATGACAACACAACAACTAATCGAACAAATTCAACTAAAAAAATCCTTTCTTTGTATTGGTTTAGATGTTGATTTAACCAAAATTCCGCAACATTTATTAAAACTCGAAGATCCGCTTTTTGAATTCAACAAAGCTATAATTGATGCTACACATGATTTATGTGTGTCCTACAAACCAAACACAGCTTTTTATGAAGCATATGGTATAAAAGGTTGGCAGTCATTACAGAAAACCATCAACTATATCAACGAAAACCATCCTGAAATTTTCACAATTGCCGATGCAAAACGTGGCGATATAGGAAATACTTCATCAATGTATGCCAAAGCTTTTTTCGAGGATTTAAATTTTGATTCGGTTACCGTTGCACCATACATGGGAAAAGATTCAGTGGAACCATTTTTAGCATTTGAAAACAAACATACAATAATGTTAGCATTAACATCCAATGAAGGTGCTTTTGATTTTCAGACATTAGAAACTAATGGAAAAGAGTTATATAAACAAGTTTTAGAAACTTCTAAAGGATGGAAAAACTCTGAAAATCTAATGTATGTTGTTGGAGCAACCAAAGCTGAATATTTTACAGAAATTAGAAAAATAATTCCAACTAGTTTTCTTTTAGTTCCGGGAGTTGGCGCTCAAGGTGGAAATTTGCAAGAAGTTTGCAAATACGGAATGAGTGAAAATGTTGGATTATTAATTAACTCGTCAAGAGCCATAATTTACGCATCCAACGGTCACGATTTTGCACAAAAAGCAAGAGAGGAAGCTATAAAAATGCAAAGTGAAATGGAAGAAATTTTAAAAAACAACATTTGATTTCTTATACACTATACAAAAATGAAAACTCCAATGATTGGGTAACTTTTGTTCACGGCGCAGGAGGAAGCTCTTCTATTTGGTTTAAGCAAATTAGAGAATTTCAAAAGCATTTTAATGTGTTATTGTTAGATTTAAGAGGTCATGGCGATTCTAATTCCCAAATTAAAAAAGCATTCAAACAAAAATATACTTTCAAATCAATAGCCAATGATGTATTGGAAGTTTTAGATTATTTGCAAATAAAAACATCCCATTTTGTAGGTATTTCTTTAGGAACAATTGTAATTCGCCAATTGGCAGAAATGCATCCTAATAGGGTGAAAAGTATGATTATGGGTGGTGCCATTTTGAAAATGAATTTCCGTTCTCAAATACTAATGCGATTAGGAAATATTTTTAAATATGTCTTGCCTTATTTGGTTTTATACAAGTTTTTTGCATTTGTGATTATGCCTAATAAAAACCACAAGCAATCTCGATTACTATTCATAAACGAAGCCAAAAAATTGTACCAAAAAGAATTTATAAGATGGTTCAAACTCACTGCCGAAATAAATCCTGTTTTAAAATGGTTTCGACAGCAAGAATTAAATATTCCTACCTTTTATGTAATGGGTGAAGAAGATTATATGTTTTTACCATCCGTAAGAAAAGTGGTTGAAAAACATTATAAATCATCCAAATTATTTGTCATTGAAAAATGTGGTCATGTTGTAAATGTTGAGCAGTCAACTATTTTCAACAATCAAGTTATTGCATTTATTCAAAAGAACTAAAACTTACTTGGCGACTTTGGAGCAAAAAAAATGCCAATGCTTTCACAAACACTGGCAATCTTTTTAACTAACCTAAACCAAACAAAATAATAAATTTATATTTATTACTCTGCAAATATCTAACTATTTTAGTAATCTATATGTTAAGACAATGTTATACTTATGTTATTGATTATTAAAATAATAGCGTTTATTATTTATTGTCTTGCAAAGCAAAAACTTTTTTCAATAAATCAGAGGTTCTAGAGTTTAAATCTGTTCTAATATTCTTTTCTTCCACTGAAATCATTTTGAAAACACCTTCCATAGCTTTGTTAGTTGTATAGTCAGTTAAATCAGGATTCACTTTTTTAACTAATGGAATGGAATTGTATTTTGTAATGATGTTAGCCCAAACTTTGTCAGCACCAACTTTCGCAAATGAATTTTTAATCACAGGATTAAATTTAGCATATAAAGCTGTTGAAGTGGAACTTTGTAAGTAAGTTGTTGCCGCACTTTCATTTCCCATCAAAATATTTTTTGCGTCCGTAAAAGTCATTCCTTTTATGGCATCAACAAATATTGGAGTGGCTTCTTTTACTGCGTCTTCAGCGGTTCTATTTATTGCTCTCAAACCGTCATCGGCCAATTTTCCTAAACCAATTTTTCTTAATCCAGCATCAACTTTTTGCAATTCTTCAGGTAACAAAATCTTGACCTTTTCGTTTTTGTAAAAACCATCAACGGCAGTAAGTTTAGTTACTTGTTTATTGATTCCATTGTTTAACGCTTCTTTCAATCCGCCAGAAATATCTACATTTCCTTGTTCTAGAACTCCTGGTAATTGATTGGCTATTTGTTGCATTTCTGCACAACTAGAAAACGTTAATCCAACTATTAAAAGTAAAATTGTTTTTTTCATGATGTTTTATTTTCTCATATAGGTTTACAAATATAGTGCCTCAAATGTTTATTTATTTTAAAATTAAGTTAATCCTGTTTTTTAAATATTTTTTTAGTTTGTAAATCAGATAATTACTTGAAAAAGTGTAGTCAAAATGGTACAAAAATTCGAGCCCTTTTTTCTGTGTAATAAAATCGTATTAAAATTATTAAATTCGTAAATTGCACTCCTAAATTTGAATAAAAATTACAAATGGAACCACAAACTCCTTATATTCCTAAAAATAAAGTAAGAATTGTAACTGCAGCATCACTTTTTGATGGTCACGATGCAGCAATTAATATCATGAGAAGAATTATCCAAGCTACTGGTGTAGAGGTAATTCATCTTGGTCATGACAGAAGCGTCGAAGAAGTTGTAAATACCGCTATTCAAGAAGATGCTAATGCCATTGCAATGACTTCTTATCAAGGTGGTCACAACGAATATTTCAAATACATGTTCGATTTGCTTAAAGAAAAAGGAGCAGGTCACATCAAAATTTTTGGCGGTGGTGGTGGAGTAATCCTTCCTTCAGAAATTTCTGAATTGCACGAATATGGAATCGAAAGAATTTATTCTCCAGATGATGGTCGTGCCATGGGTTTACAAGGAATGATTAACGATTTGGTACAACGTTCAGATTATCCTATTGGGGACAAATTAAATGGCGAATTAGCTCAAATTGAAGATAAAAATCCTACCGCAATCGCAAGATTAATTTCAGCAGCTGAAAATTTCCCAGAAATTGCAAAAGCAGCTTTTGATGAAATTCATAAGAAAAACGAAACGAATAAAATTCCAGTATTAGGAATTACAGGAACTGGTGGTGCTGGGAAATCATCATTAGTTGATGAATTAGTTAGAAGATTTTTAATTGATTTTCCAACAAAAACTATCGGATTGATTTCAGTAGATCCGTCAAAACGTAAAACTGGCGGTGCGCTTCTAGGAGATAGAATTCGTATGAATGCTATCAATAATTCTAGAGTTTACATGCGTTCGTTGGCAACTCGTCAATCGAATTTGGCTTTGTCTAAATATGTGAACGAGGCAATCGAAGTTTTAAAAGCAGCTAAATACGATATCATCATTCTAGAAACTTCAGGAATCGGTCAATCGGATACTGAAATTATGGATCATTCCGATGTTTCACTTTACGTAATGACGCCAGAATTTGGAGCTGCAACACAATTGGAAAAAATCGATATGTTAGATTTTGCTGATTTAGTAGCGTTGAATAAATTTGACAAACGTGGAGCTTTAGACGCGATTCGTGATGTAAAAAAGCAATACCAACGTAATCATAATTTGTGGGATGCTGATGTAGAAACGATGCCGATTTTCGGAACAATTGCTTCACAATTCAATGATCCAGGAATGAATACGCTCTACAAATCTATCATGGATAAAATTGTAGAAAAAACAGGAGCAGATTTAAAATCGACGTTCCAAATCACTCGTGAAATGAGTGAGAAAATTTTCGTAATTCCTCCACATAGAACTAGATATTTATCGGAGATTGCTGAAAACAATAGAAAATACGATGAAACTGCATTAACTCAAGTTGAAGTAGCTCAAAAATTATACGGAATTTATAAAACCATTGAAACTGTTTTTGGAAGCAAACCTTCATTAACCAAAGCAGGAATCGAAGAAACGATTTTGCATTCAAAAGATGAAAGTAGAAATGAGTTTTTAAATCTTTTAGTAAAAGAATTTGACCGAGTAAAAATGAATCTTGACCCATACAATTGGGAAATCATTTTGACTTGGGATGAAAAAGTAAACAAATACAAAAATCCAATTTATAGTTTTAAAGTTCGTGATAAAGTCATTGAAATTAAAACACATAGCGAAAGTTTATCGCATTCTCAAATTCCAAAAATCTCATTACCAAAGTATCAAGCTTGGGGTGATATTTTAAAATGGAATTTACAAGAAAATGTTCCTGGAGAATTTCCTTTTGCATCTGGATTATATCCTTTCAAGCGTGAAGGTGAAGATCCAAGTAGAATGTTTGCCGGTGAAGGTGGACCAGAAAGAACCAACAAACGTTTTCATTATGTTTCTGCTGGATTGCCTGCAAAACGTCTTTCAACAGCTTTCGATTCGGTAACTTTATACGGAAATGACCCACACGTTCGTCCAGATATTTATGGAAAAATTGGAAATGCAGGAGTTTCGATTTGCTGTTTAGATGATGCTAAAAAATTATATTCTGGTTTCGATTTAAGTCATCCGTTAACTTCGGTTTCGATGACTATTAATGGTCCAGCACCAATGTTGTTAGGATTCTTTATGAATGCAGCAATCGACCAAAACTGTGAAAAATACATCATCGAAAACAATCTTCAAACAGAAGTTGAAGAACGAATTAACGAAATTTACAAGAAAAAAGGAACTACAAGACCAAAATACCAAGGTGCTTTACCCGAAGGAAATAACGGTTTAGGTTTGATGCTTTTAGGAGTAACTGGTGACCAAGTTTTGCCTTTGGATGTTTATAATGATATCAAAATTAAAACGTTAGCTCAAGTTCGTGGAACAGTTCAAGCCGATATTTTGAAAGAAGATCAAGCACAGAACACTTGTATTTTCTCTACCGAATTTGCGTTACGATTGATGGGTGACGTTCAAGAGTATTTCATCAAGCAAAATGTTCGTAATTTCTACTCGGTTTCAATTTCTGGGTATCATATTGCAGAAGCTGGAGCGAATCCGATTTCACAATTGGCATTTACTTTAGCAAATGGTTTCACTTATGTGGAATATTATTTAAGTCGTGGAATGAATATCAACGATTTCGGACCAAACTTATCATTCTTCTTCTCAAACGGAATTGATCCTGAATATGCTGTAATCGGTCGAGTTGCTCGTAAAATTTGGGCGAAAGCTTTAAAATTAAAATACGGCGCCAACGAAAGAGCACAAATGTTGAAATACCACATTCAAACTTCTGGTCGTTCACTACACGCACAGGAAATTGATTTTAATGATATTCGTACAACTTTACAAGCATTGTATGCGATTTATGATAACTGTAATTCATTACATACAAATGCATATGATGAAGCTATCACGACTCCAACTGAAGAATCAGTTCGTAGAGCAATGGCAATTCAGTTGATTATCAATAAAGAATTAGGTTTAGCGAAAAACGAAAACCCAATTCAAGGTTCGTTTATTATTGAAGAGTTAACCGATTTAGTGGAAGATGCTGTTTTACAAGAATTTGATAGAATTACAGAACGTGGCGGTGTTTTAGGAGCAATGGAAACGATGTACCAACGTTCTAAAATTCAAGAAGAAAGTTTGTATTATGAAACCTTGAAACACACAGGTGAATTTCCAATTATTGGTGTAAATACGTTCTTGAGTTCAAAAGGTTCGCCTACGGTTATTCCGGCTGAAGTAATTCGCGCAACCGAAGAAGAAAAACAATATCAAATCGATATGTTGAGCAATCTTCATAAAACCAGTGGTGAAAAAGTTGCAGAACAAATCAATATCATTCAAGAAGCAGCCATCAACAACCAAAACATTTTTGAAAAATTAATGGATGCCACAAAAGTGTGTTCTTTAGGACAAATCACAAGTGCATTGTTTGAAGTTGGTGGGCAGTATAGAAGGAATATGTAATTAATAGATAATAAACCTTTCAGAAATGAAAGGTTTTATTTTTTGAAATATGACTCCAACCATAAATACCTTCCCAACCACAAAATTCATAGGTAAAAACCTTTCGTTTACCTATGCGGATTATCGTGTTTTTGAATTATGGAGCAGTTTTATGCCACGACGAAAAGAAATTCAAAATGTAATTGGTTCCGAATTATATAATATTCAAATCAATCCTGAAAATTTCGATTTTCAACCCAATATTCCTTTTACAAAATGGGCAGCAGTAGCTGTTTCATCATTTGAAAATATTCCTGATGGAATGGAAACCTTAGAAATTCAAGAAGGTTTGTATGCCGTTTTTAATTATAAAGGTGACCAAAGCAATGTTGCTGCATTTTTCAATTCAATTTATACAGAATGGTTGCCTAGTTCTGATTATGAATTAGGCAATCATCCACAGTTTGAGGTTTTAGGTGAAAAATATAAAAATAACGATACGAATTCTGAAGAAGAAATTTGGATTCCAATTAAATTAAGAAATCGATAAAATCGAATTTTCAATTGTTCCAATTGTTATTTTTTCTCCAATAGTTTTTTCTTTGATTGATTTGTAAATAGGAGCATCTTCAGAAATCGCAATTACATTTTTGCCATTTAACATAAATTGTTGAAGTGAGATTCCAATAAAAATGTACAAATCGTCAGTTTCTATCAAGCTTCCCAATTCAATTTTAGTTGTTTCTTTATCTTTATACGTTTCTAAAAAGTCTAAATTGTTTTTGGCTTGAACTAAAATTTGCTCATAGCGTAATTGCATTTCTTTTGCTTCATCTTGATGTGAAAAATCTTCTGGATCGACACTATCATTTTCATCGATATCGGAAGCGTTTTTATATCTTGAAACAGAATTCTCTATAGTACTTATAACAACGTTTTGCTCGTTGATGATGCTTTTAATAATTTCATTTTTGTTCATAGTAATCTCTTTTATATTTATACAAAGTTATAACTCAAATAATGATTGATTTGAAACCAAAATCATTGTTTAATTAGAAAAAAAGTGGTAAATATTTTAAAAATTAATATATTGTGAGCTTATTAACCAAAAAAAACTATAAACAATGAAAAATTTCGGAGGTTTTCTGGCATTGCTTGGTATTGCAGCAATAGTTATGAATTATTTAGACAAAGTTCCAAGATTGTTAATGTGGATTTATAAATGGGGTGATGATACAGCTTGGGCAATTAAAATTGGCTTAGTAGTAATTGGAGGTGCAATGTATTTATTTGGACCAAAAGACGAAGAGGATACTCCAGAAGAAGGTAGTCCAAAAGAACCAACAGAGGAATAAATACTAAACCGAAGCTTTTGTCTTCGGTTTTTTTATTGATAGGTTCCATCAACATAAAACCAAGTTCCATTTTCAAAAGTAAATGTTGAATGTTCATAATGGATTTGAGCTTTCAATTCGTAGTCTAGATAATATGCTTTAAAAGTAACTGTGGTTTCGGTGGAAGCTAAAACTTCTAATTTTATCCATTGGTTACTTTTGCTCCAAGCTAAAATATCAGATTTTTTATGAAATTTTCTTGTACTTGAATGCGTTGTAGCAACTAAATAATCGGCTTCACCAGTTGCAAAAGCAGAATATCTTGAACGCATTAATGCTTCAGCCGTTGCAGGTTTTTGAATTCCTTTGATGTAAATTTTACAACAATTTTCAAAAGTTTTTGAACTTCCACAATAACAATTCGCCATAGAAAACTACTCTTTTTGCTCGTTAAATTTTCGAACCATTGCTTTTAGTTTTTCTTCACGTGCTGCCTTTTTTGCTTTGGCTTTGTCTTGCGCCTTATGGAGTTTGTCGTTATGCGCTTTGATGTTTTTATCTGTATTTCTACTCATAATTAAACAATTTTATCAATTTTTAAATAGCCAATATGCAAAACATCTTCTGATGAACCTTCTTCTTTTTTAGAGATTGAAATATCAAAATTATCTTTAAAAATGGGAGCCAATATTTCTTTTACATTAAAGGCATCATCAATATCAATTCCGAATTTATCATCAATGTGAGAAGTCGCTCCTTTAAAAGTGCAATGTTTGTAAAAAGTTGTTGCTTTAGCTTTTTTGGAAGCTTCTGCTAATGTTTCGCCAAAGGCTAATACTTTATAATGATATTCTTCAAATTCATTTTCTTTATAACCACCAAGATTGATAAAAAATAAATTATCAGAAGAAGCGATTGCTTTTCCTTTTGGAAGAATTTCAATTTGAAAATTATCCACATTTGTAACTTCTCTCCAAGCGTCTATGTGAATTTTACCTTTTGCTTCTGGCCAAAATGCCTTCATATTTGGAATTAATTCTTTCAATGATGTTCCAATTCCAAAAAAAATATCGTGCTGCTCTGTGTAGCGTCCTTCTGGTCTGCAGCCAAGCATTACCATATAAAGTTTATATTCATTTTTCATGCTCCAAAGGTACAATTTTTTATAAAAAGAATTTTTGGCACAACAATTGAATAAGGTTAAATATCATTAATCATAAAAAATAGAAATCATGAGAAAAATTACTTTATTATTAGCATTTATCGGGATGATAAGTCTAAACAGTTGTACCGTTAACGAGGTAAGAGATACGCCAATTGATAATGATACTATCAGTGAAGTTTTTGAAGTTACACGTTCTTTTACGGCTTCAAATAATTATTATAATTTCATTGTTTTACCACACACTACTTACAGTTCTGATATGATTTTAATGTATAGATTGACAAGTACTTCTGGACCTGATGTTTGGAAAATGCAACCAGAAACCTATTTCTTTAATGACGGAACATTAGATTTTGGTTATGATTTTAATTTCACACAAAATGATATTGAATTGTTCATGCACGGAAATGATTTAGTAACAGTTTCAAATAACTTCAGAATAAATCAAGTATTTAGAATAGTAATTGTTCCTGGTTTTTTTGGAAAAAGTGCTTCTAATACAGTTGACTTAAACGATTACAATTCTGTTGTAAAAGCATTTAAAATAAATGATACTAAAGTTAAAGTATTAAAATAAAATAGATTTGGTTAGTCTATAGTTTGTTTGTTTGGACAGAGGTTGTGAGCAATTGCAGCCTCTTTTTTTATGCCTCTTTTTCTTCGTTTTTAGCTTTTGATAATGAAACCAAAATCCCTCCTAATAATGCAAGAGCTATAAATCCTAAAGAAACCCATTCTGGAAATTTGTAATGGTGAATGATTAACATTTTTATTCCGACAAAAGTCAAAATGGCAATCAAACTATATTCTAAGTAGCTGAATTTTTCTAACATATTGGCTAGGAAAAAATACATTGAACGCAATCCAAGAATGGCAAAAATATTAGAACTAAATACTAAAAACGGATCGGAAGTAATGGCTAAAATAGCAGGTACGCTATCCATGGCAAATAATACATCCATTAACTCAATTACGATAAGAGCTACAAATAATGGTGTTGCAAAAGTGATGTTTCTTTTCTTGATGAAAAATTTCTGTCCTTCTATGTGCATTGTCACCGGAATTATTTTTCGCATGTTTCTAAAAATAAATGATTTCTTCGGATTGAATTCGTCATCTTCACCTTTGAATAACATTTTGGCTGCTGTAAATATTAAAAAGGCACCAAAAACATAAGTCATCCAACTGAATTTATTGATAAGCAAAACGCCAAAATAAATCATTAAACCTCTAAAAACGATAGCGCCAAGAATTCCCCAAAACAAAACGCGATGCTGATATTTTTGTGGAATTTTAAACGATGCAAAGATTACTGCAATTACAAATATATTATCAACACTTAAAGAAAGCTCAATTAAATAACCAGTAATGTACTTCATTACAGCTAAATTGGGTGTAAGTTTTGTCGGATTATCAATGTAACCATTTTGGTAAATCCAATAAACCACTCCTGAAAAAAGAAAAGAGATAGTTACAAAAATACCAGTCCATTTCCCAGCTTCTTTTGAAGATATGATATGAGGCGTTTTATTGAAAACACCTAAATCTAATGCTAAGAAAAATAAAATTGAAGCAATAAAAATTATCCAAACAATCATAGTTGTAGCTTTTTTACAAAGATAACTTTTCAAAGTACAATATCAAAGTACAATATCAAAGTACAATATCAAAATTCAAAATTCAGGTTAAATTAACATATTTACAAATTAACCCCTAAAAAAATAGGGTATAATTATTTTTGAATGAAAATATTATTATATTTGCATCAAAATATAAGGGTATAACTTTTAAAAATCAATTTTATGTCAACTTTACGTTTTCAAGCATTAAAAGATGCATCGGCTAGAAAGCCAGTAAAATTTGAAGAAGCTGGAAGAAAATCAGCTCTTTTTGGTTCAAATGTTTTTAATGACAAAGCAATGAAGCAATTTTTGACTTCAGATGCTTATAAAGGTGTAAAAGATGCTGTCCAACACGGAACTAAAATTGACAGAAAATTAGCCGATTATATTGCAATGGGTATGAAAGAATGGGCACTTTCTAAAGGTGTAACTCATTATACACACTGGTTTCAACCACTAACTGGAACAACTGCTGAAAAACATGATGCTTTCTTCGAAACTTCTTATGATGGTTCTGATCCAGTTGAAAAATTTGGTGGAGGTCAATTAGTACAACAAGAGCCAGATGCTTCTTCTTTCCCAAATGGTGGAATTAGAAATACATTTGAAGCTCGTGGATATACTGCTTGGGATCCAACTTCTCCAGCATTTATTTTCGGTACTACTTTATGTATTCCAACGGTTTTCATCTCTTATACAGGTGAAGCTTTAGATTATAAAACACCACTTTTACGTGCATTAAACGCTGTTGATGAAGCTGCAACTGATGTATGTAAATATTTCGACAAAAACGTTAAAAAAGTAACAGCAACTTTAGGTTGGGAACAAGAATATTTCTTGGTAGATGCTTCTTTGGCAAATTCTCGTCCTGATTTAGTAATGACAGGAAGAACATTACTTGGACATACTTCTGCTAAAGGGCAACAATTAGACGACCATTATTTTGGTTCAATTCCTTCTCGTGCTTTAAATTATATGAGAGAATTGGAAGAAGAATGTATGTTGTTGGGAATTCCAGTTAAAACACGTCACAATGAAGTAGCTCCAAATCAATTTGAGTTGGCTCCAATTTTTGAAGAAACTAATTTAGCGGTTGACCACAACTCTTTATTAATGGATGTAATGTCTAAAGTAGGTGAGCGTCATGATTTTAAAGTACTTTTCCATGAAAAACCTTTCAAAGGTGTAAATGGTTCAGGAAAACATAATAACTGGTCATTGGCTACTGATACTGGTGTTAATTTGCTTTCACCAAGTAAAACGCCAATGAGTAATTTACAATTCTTATCGTTTTTTATTAATACAATCAAAGCGGTAAATGAATATGAAGAATTACTTCGTGCAGCTATTGCAACGGCAAGTAATGACCATAGATTAGGTGCAAATGAAGCGCCACCAGCAATTATTTCTGTGTTCATTGGAGAACAATTGACTAAAGTTTTGTCTGAATTAGAAGGTGTAACTAAAGGAAAACTTTCTCCAGAAGAAAAAACCGATTTAAAATTAAACGTTGTAGGTAAAATTCCAGACGTAATGTTGGATAATACCGATAGAAACAGAACTTCTCCATTTGCATTTACAGGAAATAAATTTGAATTTAGAGCAGTAGGTTCTTCTGCAAATTGCGCTAATGCAATGACAACTTTGAATTCTATCGTTGCAAAACAATTGAAAGAATTTAAAAAAGAGGTTGATGCTTTAATCGAGAAAAAAGACTTGAAAAAAGACGAAGCGATTTTCAATGTATTGAGAGAATACATCAAAGAAACTAAAAACATTCTTTTTGAAGGTGATGGTTATAGCGAAGCTTGGGAAAAAGAAGCTAAAAAACGTGGATTGAGTAATCATAAAACAACTCCAGCAGCTTTGAAAGCTAAAGTGTCTAAAAAAGCATTGGATTTATTCAAAGACTTAAACGTTATGAACCACGTTGAGGTAGAAGCACGTTACGAAATCGAATTGGAAGAATACACTAAGAAAATTCAAATTGAAGGAAGAGTTTTAGGAGATATCGCAAGAAATCACGTGATTCCAACAGCTATTCGTTACCAAAATACGTTGATTGAAAACGTTCGTGGATTGAAAGAAATCTTCGGTAAAGATTTTGAGAAAATTGCTAAAGAACAAATCTCTTTAATTAAAGAAATTTCTGCACACATTGAAGGAATTAACTCAAATGTTGAAGCTATGACAGAAGCTCGTAAAAAAGCAAATGCTTTAACTGATGCTCAAAAAATGGCCGAAATGTATTGCGATAAAGTAAAACCTTATTTCGAAGTTATCAGAGAACACTGCGATAAATTAGAACTTTTAGTTGATGACGAAGTTTGGACGTTGACTAAATACAGAGAATTGTTGTTTACAAGATAATTCTTTTTACAGAATAGAATATATAAAAACCTGCTATGAAATTAGCAGGTTTTTTTGTGGAACAACTTTTGCATTCTACAATTAATTTTCCGTAAATTCGTTATATGTATATGAAGAAATTATTTTTTACAGTTTTGTTTTTTGGAGTTTTATTTTTGGCCAATGCTCAAGAACAGTTTGTAGTTTATTTTGACAACAACAAATTTGAACTAAATAAAACTGAACAGGCAAAATTAGATAAATGGATTTTAGAAAATAAAACATCTAAAATTTTATCAATTACAGGTTCTACGGATGAAGTTGGTTCTAGCGGATTCAATGATACGCTTTCATTAAAACGTGTTAACTCTATTTATTCTAAAGTCAATGGAAAGATAAAAATAAGAGAAGATTTTAAAAGTATTTCTCTTGGCGAAAAAGGTGCTACTTCTCCAAATAAAGCTGAAAATAGAAAAGCAATAATTCATTATATTCTCGAAAAAGACTTAGCTCGTGAAAATGAAATATTAGGAATTAAGCCCAAAATTGTGGTTGAAGAAGAAATAGTTCCAATAGAGGAAGAAACTATGAATTTTCCAGAAGACGCGACTTTAGAAGACAAGATTGAACTTTCTACCAAAGGAACCTTAATACGTTTGGAAGATATTAATTTTCACGTCAATACATTTGCTATAATTCCTTCATCTAAAAGAGCTATTGACGAATTGATTTATGTATTGAACAAATATCCAAAGCTAAAAATTGAAATCCAAGGACATATTTGTTGTGTAAATAAAGACGCAAGAAATCTTTCTCTAGACAGAGCTAGACAAGTAAAACGAATCTTAATGTCTGAAGGAATTGAAGATAAAAGAGTAAAAATAAAAGGATTTGGAGTATCAAAACCTAAGTTTGCTATTCCAGAGAAAAGCGAATTTGAAGCCGCACGAAACAGAAGAGTTGAGATAATGATTTTAGACAAATAAACTTATGAGAAAGTATCTATTTCTTATTGTTTTCTTTACCTTTTTTGCGCAAGCACAAGAGAAACTCAACGTGTATTTTGATTTTGATAAATACAATTTGAATGACGAAGCTATCAGAAAAATTAACTCTTGGATTGCAGAAGGGAAAAACTATCAAGTGACCAAACTTTATGGTTTTTGCGATTGGAAAGGAACAAATTCCTATAATGATACGCTGGCTTTAAAAAGAGTAAATGAAGTTTATAATTTCTTGAAAGAAAGTGATATTGAAGTTAAAAAAGATATTGAAATTCGTGGTTTTGGAGAAGACTTTGAACAATCAAAAAATCAAGGAGAGAATAGGAGAGTTACCATAATTTTTCAAGAGAAAAAAGAAATCATAGTTGCAGATAAAAAGCCAGAAATCCCAAAAGAACTTCTTAAAGACAAAGTAAAATCAGCCAAAAAAGGCGATTTAATCAAATTAGACAATATTTATTTCTATAATAATTCGGCTAAAGTGGTGCCTAAATCGGAACCAGTTTTATACGAATTACTTTGTATTATGGTCGATAATCCTAAGTTGGTGATTGAAATTCAAGGACATATTTGTTGTAAGTCTGCGACACAAGAAGATCCAATTTCTTCGGCTCGTGCTAAAGCAGTTTACAATTATTTGATTCGAAATAAAATTGATAGAAAGCGAATGACTTTCAAGGGATATGGTGTTTCGAGACCGATTCATCCAATTCCAGAGAAAAATGCTTTGGAAGAAGACGAAAATCGTAGAGTTGAAATTTTAATTGTTGAAAATTAAATATAAAAATTCTCTTCCGAAATCGGCTTTCTACAATCTTTGAATTATCTTTGCCCAACAACGCAACAACTACACAATGAGTTCTGATAATAGCCAACGCTACGCCATGCGCGGAGTTTCTGCATCTAAAGAAGATGTGCACAATGCCATCAAAAACATTGATAAAGGATTATTCCCAAAAGCATTCTGCAAAATTGTTCCCGATTATTTAACCAATGATGAAGACTATTGTTTGATAATGCACGCCGATGGTGCTGGAACAAAATCCTCTTTGGCTTATATGTATTGGAAAGAAACTGGCGATATTTCGGTATGGAAAGGCATTGCTCAAGATGCTTTAATCATGAACATTGATGATTTACTTTGTGTAGGAGCAACCGACAATATTCTACTTTCATCAACAATAGGAAGAAATAAAAACCTAATTCCAGCTGAGGTGATTTCGGCAATTATTAACGGAACTGAAGAATTGATTCAAGAGTTAAAATCGTTTGGAGTAACCATTCATTCTACTGGTGGTGAAACTGCTGATGTTGGCGATTTGGTAAGAACAATAATCGTTGATTCAACAGTTACGGCTCGAATGAAACGCAGTAAAGTCATTGATAATGCCAATATAAAACCTGGCGATGTAATTGTTGGAATGGCAAGTTTTGGACAAGCCAATTATGAGAAAAGTTACAATGGCGGCATGGGAAGCAACGGATTAACATCAGCACGACATGATGTTTTTGCAAACTATTTAGCAGACAAGTTTCCTGAGAGTTTTGATAGTTCTGTTCCAAAAGATTTGGTGTATTCTGGTAACATAAAATTGACCGATGCTGTTGAAAATTCACCAATTGATGCTGGAAAATTAGTGCTTTCACCAACGCGTACTTACGCGCCAATTATCAAAGCTATTTTAGATAAATATACTTCTAGTGATATTCACGGAATGGTACATTGTTCTGGTGGAGCACAAACTAAAGTACTTCATTTTGTAGATAACGTTCATGTTATCAAAGATAATTTATTTCCAGTGCCACCTTTGTTTCAATTGATTCAAGAGCAATCTAAAACCGATTGGAAGGAAATGTACCAAGTGTTCAATTGTGGTTATCGTATGGAAGTTTACGTTCCTCAAGAAATTGCCAACGATATTATAGCTATTTCAAATTCTTTTGGTGTGGAAGCTCAAATTGTAGGTAGAGTAGAAGCACTTGATTCTAATAATTATCAAAATAAAAAATTGACTATTAAGAGTGAATATGGAGTTTTTGAATATTAATCTGTTTTTAATTTTTCATAAAGTAATTTTTCTAACTCTTCAACGATTAAAGGTTTATCATCAGTTTGAATGTATTTTTTTAAATCAGTTTTAAAAATGCTATTAACATTAATCTTTTTTGTACTCTTATTGTAAGTTGACCACTCAATAAAATCAATATGTTCACAGATATCAATAAAATCTTCCATTGAAATTTTTAATTTGGAAAATTGAGGAAACCTGATTGATAATGGAATTCTTTTAGGTTCAATTTCAGTATAATTTTGTGAATAAAAATTATTTTGATGCCAAAAAAAATGAATAAATTGTGAAACTATTTTAACTATATCATTTTTT